>Ga0114945_10000861_pt1 | contig 19326 bp, 10 predicted proteins | sample OV2TP3_FD_87194 | JGI IMG/M metagenome (GOLD analysis project Ga0114945, IMG submission 87194) | Hot spring microbial communities from Beatty, Nevada to study Microbial Dark Matter (Phase II) - OV2 TP3 | ecosystem: Environmental > Aquatic > Thermal springs > Hot (42-90C) | place: USA: Beatty...
AGTATGCTCATCGAGGCGCGTAGCAAGGGCTTGGAATTTCTGTCGAATCGCAGCTTCTGTTGTCATGCCGGAAGCATATGCATTTCCGGCCTAAGTTGCTATAATTATTTTATCGCGGGACCTATCTCTTCAACGCCTTCGTCCACGACATCACGGAGCGCAAACAGGCCGAGGAGGCGCTCAGACAGGCCAAGGAGGCCGCCGAGGCCGCCAGCCGGGCCAAGAGCGAGTTCCTGGCCCACATGAGCCACGAGATCCGCACCCCCATGAACGGGATTATCGGCATGACGGAGCTGACGCTTGACACCCCCGTCACCCCCGAACAGCGGGAATACCTGGAGATGACCAGATCGTCGGCGGACTCCCTCCTGTCGATCCTCAACGACATCCTGGACTTCTCCAGGATCGAGGCGGGCCGGCTCGACCTGGAGGCCATCCCCTTCAACCTGCGCGACTGCCTGGGCAGCGCGATGGACCCCCTGGCCCTGCGGGCGCACCAGAAGGGCTTGGAGCTGATCTGCCACATCCAGCCCGACATCCCGGACGCCCTGATGGGCGACCCGGGCCGGCTGCGCCAGGTCCTGGTCAACCTGGTCGGCAACGCCGTCAAGTTCACGGAAAAGGGGGAGGTGGTCGTGGAAGTGGAACAACAGACCCCTCCCCCTGCCCCTCCCCCACAGGGAGAGGGGAACCCCCCCCTGTGGTCCCCCCGCGAACGGGGGGACATAACTCCCTCCCCGTCCACGGGGAGGGTTGGGGTGGGGGCGCTTGCTCCCCCTTCCCCTCTGGAGGGCAGGGGTCGTGACCTCATGGGAACGACAGGTGGGGTGGAGGGGGATGGGGGGTTAGGTCTATTTTTGCACTTCTCCGTTCGCGACACCGGCATCGGCATCTCACCCGACAAGCAGCAGGTCATCTTCCACGCCTTTGAGCAGGCGGACGGTTCCACGACGCGCCGGTATGGGGGCACGGGGCTGGGGTTGACCATATCGACACAGTTGGTGGAGATGATGGGCGGGCAGATCTGGGTGGAGAGCGAGGTCGGCAGGGGCAGCGCCTTCCACTTCACCGCACAATTTGACCTTCAGATGGGGCCTGCTGCGAGGCCCGTTCCGGCGGAGCCGGCGGACCTTCAGGACCTGTCTGTGCTGGTGGCCGACGACAACTCCACGAACCGGCGCATTCTGGTGGAGATCTTTACGCACTGGCGCATGAAGCCCACGGCGGTGGGCGACGGCCGGGCGGCGCTGGAGGCCCTGGGGCGGGCCGCGGAGGCCGGAGCGCCCTTTGCCCTGGCGCTGCTCGACAGCCACATGCCGGAGATGGACGGATTCGCTGTGGCCGAGCAGATCAGGCAAAGCCCCAGGCTGGCGAGGCTCCCCCTCATCCTGCTCACGTCTGCGGGCAGTCGCGGGGACGCCGCCCGCTGCCGGGAGCTGAGGGTGGAGGCTTACCTGACCAAGCCCGTCAAACAGTCGGACCTGCTGGATACCATTCTGACCACGCTGAGCGCGCCCTCTCTGGACGCAGAGCCCCGCCCCTTGGTCACCCGTCACACCCTGCGGGAAAACAGGCAGCATCCCTTCGGCCCTGCTCAGGGCAGGCTCCGCATCCTCCTGGCCGAGGACAACGCCGTTAATCAGCGCCTGGCGACGCGCCTGCTGGAGAGACAGGGGCACGAGGTGGTCGTGGCCGAAGACGGCAGGCGGGCGCTGGAGCTTCTCAAAGGGCAATCGTTCGACCTGGCGCTGATGGACGTGCAGATGCCGGGGATGGACGGGTTCGAGGCCACCGCGCGCATCCGCGAAAGGGAGATGGAGACCGGCGCCCATCTCCCCATCATCGCCCTGACCGCCTATGCCATGAAGGGGGACAGGGAGCGATGCATAGGGGCGGGGATGGACGGCTACATCTCCAAGCCCATCCGGGCGGAAGACCTCTTTCGGGCCATTGAGGGACTGGCGCCCGCTGCCGGCAGGGCCGGGGTGAACACATCCCCGGAACAGGTCCCGGAGGAGGTCTTCGACAGGGCCGAGGCCCTGACCCGTCTGGATAACGATGAGGGGCTTTTGAAGGAGATCGCAGACGTGTTTTTTGAAAGCAGCCCGGAATACCTGTCCAGGATACAGCAGGCCCTCGCAGACCGCGACAGCCGGGCGCTGGAGCGAGCCGCCCACGCCCTGAAAGGCTCGGTCGGCAACCTGTCCGCCAGGGCCGCCTTCGAGGCGGCGTGGAGGCTGGAGGAGATGGGCGAGAAGGGAGACCTGGCCGAATCTCAGGAGGCCTATACAGCGCTAAACCAGGAGATCGAACGCCTCAGACTGGCGCTCGCTGCGCTCAGGAAGGAGGATACGCCGTGAAGGTCTTGATCGCCGAAGACGACCCCGTCTCCCGCCGCGTGCTCCAGGCCACCCTGGTCAAATGGGGGCATGACGCCGTCACCTGCCCGGATGGGGTGGAGGCGTGGGAGGCGCTGCAGAAGAAGGACGCCCCTCAGCTGGCCATCCTGGATTGGATGATGCCGGGGCTGGACGGCGTGGAGGTCTGCCGGAAGGTCCGCGCAATGCCAGAGCCCAGATTCACCTATATCATCCTCCTGACAGCCAAGGGCCGCACGGAGGATGTCGTGGAGGGCCTCGGGGCCGGGGCCGACGACTATCTGACCAAACCCTTCGACCGGGAGGAGTTGCAGGCGCGCCTGCGGGTCGGCGTGCGCGTGCTGGAACTCCAGAAGAGGCTGACGGAGCGGGAGAGAGAAAACGCCCGTCTCGAAACGCTCGCCCAGGCCACCTGCGCCCTCGCCCACCACATCCGGAACGCCATCACCCCGATCGTTGGAATGGCGGAGTTATCCGACATGGCGGAGCAGTTGCCGGATGGGACAACCCTGAAAAAAGTCGCCCTGCAGGAGGGCTACCGCATCGCAGCCGTCATCGACGCGCTGATCGAAATGTCGGAGTCCGGCGTCGTGCCCACGGTCGCCTATGCGGGGATGGAGTCCAAACAGATGCTCGACCTGGAGCCCCTGATCCAGCGCCATCTGAAAAAACGTTTGCGCTAAGGGTGAGGTCAAAAACAAAGCCCGAATCCCATCGCTGAGATTCGGGCTTTCTGTTTATTCCCGGCAGCGTCCTACTCTCCCACAAGGTCGCCCAAGCAGTACCATCGGCGCTGGAGGGCTTAACTGCTCTGTTCGGAATGGGAAGAGGTGTTTCCCCTCCGCTATAGCCACCGAGAAATAAAATTTCTGTAGGGGCGGTTCGTGAACCGCCCCTACGTTTTTAATCAAACACGGGAAACTCGAACTCCATCGGCCGAGGCCAGAAGCCATCTGCCAAAAGAAGTAAAGTTGATCAAGCCTCACGGCCCATTAGTATCGCTCGGCTGAATGCGTTACCGCACTTACACCTGCGACCTATCAACCTGGTCATCTTCCAGGGGCCTTCAGGCAGGTTGCCCTGCGGGATACCTGATCTTGGAGTGGGCTTCGCACTTAGATGCTTTCAGCGCTTATCCCGTCCGAACATAGCTACCCAGCAATGCCTCTGGCGAGACAACTGGTACACTAGAGGTTCGTCCATCTCGGTCCTCTCGTACTAGAGATAGCCCTCCTCAAGTATCCTACGCCCACGACAGATAGGGACCGAACTGTCTCACGACGTTCTAAACCCAGCTCACGTACCGCTTTAATTGGCGAACAGCCAAACCCTTGGGACCATGTTCAGCCCCAGGATGCGATGAGCCGACATCGAGGTGCCAAACCCCCCCGTCGCTATGAACGCTTGGGGGAGATAAGCCTGTTATCCCCGGAGTACCTTTTATCCGTTGAGCTTCGGCGCTTCCACGCGCCACCGTCGGATCACTAAGCCCTGCTTTCGCATCTGCTCGACTTGTGGGTCTCGCAGTCAAGCTCCCTTATGCCTTTGCACTCGACGCGCGATTACCAACCGCGCTGAGGGAACCTTTGGGCGCCTCCGTTACATTTTGGGAGGCGACCGCCCCAGTCAAACTTCCCGCCAGACAGTGTCCCCAACCCTGCTTCAAGGGTCCAGGTTAGAACTTCAACAGAACAAGGGTGGTATTTCAAGGTTGGCTCCATGAGAGCTAGCGCCCCCACTTCATAGCCTCCCACCTATCCTACACATGCTGTGTCGAAGCCCAGTGTCAGGTTAGAGTAAAGGTTCACGGGGTCTTTCCGTCCCGTCGCGGGCACCCGGCATCTTCACCGGAACTACAATTTCGCCGAGCTCCTCGTTGAGACAGCGCCCAAGTCGTTACACCATTCGTGCAGGTCGGTTTTTATCCGACGAGGAATTTCGCTACCTTAGGACCGTTATAGTTACGGCCGCCGTTTACCGGAACTTCAATTCGGAGCTTCGCCTTGCGGCTAACCCCTCCTCTTAATCTACCGGCACCGGGCAGGTGTCAGTCCCTATACGTCGTCTCACGACTTAGCAGAGACCTGTGTTTTTAGTAAACAGTCGCCCAGGCTGTTTCTCTGCGGCCCCCTTCGGCTTGCAGAGTAAATCCGCTCACCTACTCGGGGGCACCCCTTCTCCCGAAGTTACGGGGTCATTTTGCCTAATTCCTTAACGAGGACTCACTCGCGCACCTTAGGATTCTCTCCTCATCTACCTGTGTCGGATTGCGGTACGGTCACCCGAAGGGCTCGCGTAGAGGTTTTTCTTGTCAGTCAGATTAGGGCCAGTTTGTGGCCTTGCGGCCTCCCCATCGCCTCTCGGAGGTAACGACCGTCCGGATTTGCCAGGACGATCCTCCTACAGACTTAGACCCACACTTCCAGTCGTGGGCTGGCCTTCACCCCTGCGTCACCCCTTGGCTGATAGCGCCCCTCAGGTGGTACAGGAATTTTAGACCTGTTTGCCATCACCTACGCCTTTCGGCCTCGGCTTAGGGTCCGACTTACCCTGGGAGGACGAACCTTCCCCAGGAAACCTTAGATTTTCGGTGAACAGGATTCTCGCCTGTTTTATCGCTACTCATACCGGCATGATCTCTTCCATCCCGTCCAGCAGACCTCACGATCCACCTTCGCTCGAAATGGAATGCTCCCCTACCGCTCCAGCCCGAAGGCTGAAGCCCGCAGCTTCGGCGGCGAACTTGAGTCCCGTGAATTATCGGCGCAGAATCGCTTGACCAGTGAGCAGTTACGCACTCTTTAAATGAATGGCTGCTTCTAAGCCAACATCCTGGCTGTCTACGCAATCCCACATCCTTTGTCACTTAGCTCGCACTTAGGGGCCTTAGCTGGCGGTCTGGGTTGTTTCCCTCTCGGCTGTGAAGCTTATCCCCCACAGCCTGACTCCTCTGAAACAAGTGACGGCATTCGGAGTTTGGTTGGGGTTGGTAACCTGGTAAGGCCCCTGGCCCATCCAGTGCTCTACCTCCGCCACTCTATTGCAGAAGGCTAGCCCTAAAGCTATTTCGGGGAGAACCAGCTATCTCCAGGTTTGATTGGCCTTTCACCCCTATCCACAGCTCATCCCTCCGCTTTTCAACGCAGATGAGTTCGGACCTTCACGCGGGTTTAATCGCGCTTCATCCTGGCCATGGATAGATCACCTGGCTTCGGGTCTACTGCGCGCTACTGAATCGCCCTGTTCGGACTCGCTTTCGCTACGACTCCCCCACAGAGTGGGTTAATCTTGCAACGCACAAGTAACTCGCCGGTTCATTATGCAAAAGGCACGCCGTCAGGCTATCGGATGCAAGCACCCGCATCGCCCTCCGACTGCTTGTAGGCGCACGGTTTCAGGTACTATTTCACTCCCCATTTAGGGGTTCTTTTCACCTTTCCCTCACGGTACTGGTCCACTATCGGTCACGAGAGAGTATTTAGCCTTGGAAGGTGGTCCTCCCGGATTCCCACAGGATTTCACGTGTCCCGCGGTACTTGGGAGTCGGACCGGAGGAGTTCGCCGTCGTTTCGCCCACAGGGCTATCACCTTCTGTGGCCAGTCTTTCCAGAACTGTTTGGCTACGACGCGAATTTGTAACTCCTCGACAACACCGCACTGTTGTCAGGCCCAACCCCACAACCCCGGCCGCACAACGCGTGCAGGCTTTGACGTACGAACCGGTTTGGGCTGTCTCCCCTTCGCTCGCCGCTACTGAGGAGATCGCTGTTGCTTTCTTTTCCTGGGGCTACTGAGATGTTTCAGTTGGCCCCGTTGGCCTCTGCTGAGCTATGGATTCACTCAGAGATGACGCGGCATGACCCGCGCCGGGTTTCCCCATTCGGACATCCCCGGATCGAAGGTTATTTGCACCTGCCCGAGGCTTATCGCAGCTTATCACGTCCTTCATCGCCTTCTCGTGCCTAGGCATCCCCCGTGCGCCCTTTGTAGCTTGATCAACAAAACAGGTTTTGGCAGATGACTTTTGGCCTTGGCCAAAAGCCCCTGTTCTGAATCCCAGACGCTCGGCTTGTGATGATGCTCGAGTCTTCCCGTATTCGATTGTCAAAGAGCAACCGCCCGCAGGCGGTTAAAAGTGATAAAAAATCTTTAAAATGACGCTTGGTGGAGATAACCGGGATCGAACCGGTGACCTCAGCCTTGCAAGGGCTGCGCTCTCCCAACTGAGCTATATCCCCAAAACTATAGAAAAATATAAAATGGGCCTAGGTAGAGTTGAACTACCGACCTCACGCTTATCAGGCGTGCGCTCTAACCACCTGAGCTATAGGCCCTAACGACGGCAACCTGTCAGGGGCCTACCAGCCCAGAGAGATCGCTCCCTGAAAACCGAATAACGTGCACGACCGCACTTGGCCATTGACCTAGGAGTGATTGGGCGCCCAGAGTATGAGACATACCTGAACCCCAATAAAGCTCCTTAGAAAGGAGGTGATCCAGCCGCACCTTCCGATACGGCTACCTTGTTACGACTTAGCGCCAATCACCAGTTTTACCTTCGGCGTCTCCCCCCCTTGCGGGTTGGGCCAACGACTTCGGGTACTCCCGGCTTTCATCGCTTGACGGGCGGTGTGTACAAGGCCCGGGAACGTATTCACCGCGGCGTGCTGATCCGCGATTACTAGCGATTCCGCATTCATGCAGTCGAGTTACAGACTGCAATCCTAACTGAGACCGGCTTTTTGGGATTGGCTCCACCTCGCGGCATTGCTTCCCTCTGTACCGGCCATTGTAGCACGTGTGTAGCCCCGGACGTAAGGGCCATGAGGACTTGACGTCATCCCCACCTTCCTCCTGCTTAACACAGGCAGTCTCCTTAGAGTTCCCAGCATGACCTGATGGCAACTAAGGACAGGGGTTGCGCTCGTTGCGGGACTGAACCCAACATCTCACGACACGAGCTGACGACAGCCATGCAGCACCTGTGTACCTGCTCTTGCGAGGGAGCGTATCTCTACGCTTTTCAGGCACATGTCAAACCCGGGTAAGGTTCTTCGCGTTGCCTCGAATTGAACCACATGCTCCACCGCTTGTGCGGGCCCCCGTCAATTCCTTTGAGTTTCACCCTTGCGAGCGTACTCCCCAGGCGGGGCACTTAATGCGTTAGCTACGGCACTGAAGGGGTCAAAACCTCCAACACCTAGTGCCCATCGTTTACAGCGTGGACTACCAGGGTATCTAATCCTGTTTGCTCCCCACGCTTTCGCGCCTCAGCGTCAGTATCGGGCTAGAAGGCCGCCTTCGCCACTGGTGTTCCTATGCATATCTACGCATTTCACCGCTACACGCAGAGTTCCACCTTCCTCTCCCGTACTCAAGACCTGCAGTCTCAAACGCAATCTATCAGTTGAGCCGATAGTTTTCACGCCTGACTTACAAGCCCGCCTGCGCGCCCTTTACGCCCAGTAATTCCGAACAACGCTTGCTCCCTCTGTATTACCGCGGCTGCTGGCACAGAGTTAGCCGGAGCTTCCTCTGGAGGTACCGTCACTCGGAGGAGTTATTCACGCCTCCGCCATTCGTTCCTCCTGACAGGGCTTTACACCCCTAAGGGCTTCATCGCCCACGTGGCGTCGCTGCATCAGGCTTTCGCCCATTGTGCAAATTTCTAGACTGCTGGCCCCCGTAGGGGACTGGGCCTTATCTCAGTCCCAGTGTGGCCGCTCACCCTCTCAGGCCGGCTACCGATCGTCGCCTTGGTGAGCCGTTACCTCACCAACAAGCTAATCGGACGCGGGTCCATCTCCAGGCGGTAGCTTGCAAGCAGAGGCCACCTTTAACAACATCTCCATGCGGAGCCGCTGCATCATTCGGTATTAGCACCCCTTTGGGAGTGTTATCCCAAACCCGGAGGCAGGTTACCCACGTGTTACTCACCCGTTCGCCACTCTACTTGGGGAGTTGCCCCCCCTTTCGCGTTCGACTTGCATGACTAAGACACGCCACCAGCGTTAGTTCTGAGCCAGGATCAAACTCTCCGTAAAAAAACGAGTACGCCTTTTAAGGCGTATTTTTTGCTAAGTTCGTCCCTTCCGAAGAAGGGCTGACCAAGCGATATAGGCCGTGCACGTTATTCGATTTTCAAAGAGCAGAGACGTCGCCGGACAGGTCTACCGGCAAAGGGCAAATATACGACGATAGCCCTGAGAAGTCAAGGCTTTTTTAAACCTAAAACCCTCAAGAAGGTCATAAGATCGTCTTTCTTAAGAGCCGATAAAGATACCTTTTTAAAAGGTATCTGTCAAGAACTTTCTCAATTTTGGACGACAAACTGTAACATTGTGGAATAAAATCACTTATCCCCTCTGTCCTACCTTCCCGCTCTTCTCGACGCTCTTAGCGACTTGACGGTTCTTCTTTCTTTCGCCCTTCGCCTTCCGCCTTTTCTTTACCCCCAGCTCGCCGCCCCCTTCAACTCCCCCTGCCTCTCTTTCGCGATCTTCTCCTGGTAGCCGCTCCGCCGGTAGGCCGCAATCGGGTCCGCATCGATCCCCATCTCCTCCCGCACCTTTGCCAGAAGCGGGGTGACGTCGGTCTGGTATGCCGCCTGGAGGATGCGCTCGCATTCCACCGTATCGTAGCTCGACTGCGCGGCCTCCAGCGCCCTCCGGTCCACCAGCAAGGCCTTGGCAAACGCCGTCTGGATGTTCATGACGGTCTGAATCATCGCCTCCAGCTTTCGCTTGATGATATGGCTCTGGTCGATCATGTAGGCGATGTCCATCTGCACGGACGGATCCTCCTCGGCCGCGATCAGTTCGTTGAAGATGCGAAACACCTCATAGGGATCGATGGAGCCGGTCGTCAGGTCGTCGTCCGCGTACTTCCGGTTGTTGAAGTGGAAGCCGCCCAACTTCCCCTCGTCCAGCAGGATGGCCACGATGTGCTCCACATTGGTGCTCAGGGGATGGTGGCCCAGGTCGATCAGCACCTCCGCCTTCTTCCCGAGCTTGCAACACAGGAGATAGGCGGTGCCCCAGTCCGGGATATCCGTGTGATAGAATCCCGGCTCAAAAAATTTGTATTCGATCAGCATCCGCGCCCCGTCGGGCAGGCGCTCGTAGACCTTCTGCAGACACCCCTCGAACCAGTGCTTCCGGCGCCGGAAGTCCCCCTGCCCCGGATAGTTCGTCCCGTCCGCAAACCAGAGACTCAGGATCTTGGAGTTCACGCGCCCCATGATGTCGATACACTCGTACATGTGCTCCAGCGCCCCCCCCCGGACCTCCGGCCTCACGTTGGCGAAGCTCCCCATCTTGTACTCGTAGTCCTGAAAGACGTTGGGATTCACCGCCCCGATGCGGATGCCGAGGGACGCCGCCTCCCCGGTCAGGGCGTCGTAGTTCTCCACCTTGTCCCACGGGATATGAATGGCCACCGACGGGCAGACGCCGGTCATCCGATGGACGCACGCCGCGTCCCCCAGGCGCTCGTGGAGGTCCCGCGCCGCCCCCGGCTCCCTGAAGACCTTGAACCGCGTCCCGGAGTTCCCGTACCCCCACGAGGGCGTCTCGATCTGCTGCGCCTTGAGCCGGGACTTGACCCTCTCCACGTCGATGCCTCGCTCGGTCAGTTGGTCCACCAGGACGCGGTAGGCAGCCTCCGTCGTCTTGCTCGCCATCTCGCACGCTCCTTTCACATGAGCTCATCAAACACCTCCGCCAGACGCTCCGTCAGCCGCCCCCAGTGGAACGGGGCCAGCGCCGCCGCCGTGACGCCAGACCGCAGCCCCCCGGCCCGCCTCTTCTCCGCCGCAAACGACTCTATGGCCCGCCGGGTCTCCTCCGGGGCATCCGGAGCCACGGCGCGGCCGGCCTTCAGCAGGAGGATCAGGTCTCGCGTGGCTCCGTCGGGGACCAGGGCGAGGACCGGCCGCCCGGTCGCGGCGTATTCGTAGAACTTCGACGGCACGTTCGACGCCCGGACCGCCCGGGGATGGTCCACGAGCACGAGCAGGTCTGCCGACCTCTGGTAGGCCAGCGCCTCCTCCCGCGAGACCGGCCCCACGACCCGCACGACCCCCCGCTCGATCAGGTCCCGCGCCATTTCCCCCTCCGCCTCCGTCAGCGCCCCCACCAGGACCAGCTCCGGCGCGTCAGGCATCCCTCTCAGCGCCTCGAACAGGGCCTCCGGGCTCCGCCCGGCGTGGCTGCGGGAGAACGTCCCGGTATGGACCATCCGCAGACGGCCATTCCAACGCGCCTCTCCTCCCCCCCTCCCCCCCTCCCCCCCTCCCCCTTCCGGGAGAGGGGCCGGGAGGGGCGTAAAGCCGTTGGGGATGAGGACGACCTTGCGGGCCGCCTCCGGATACCGTTCCCAAAAATCCTGGCGGGCGACCTCCGTCACCGCGATGATGCGGTCCGCCTCCCCCACGACCCGCGCCTCCAGCGCCCGCTCGGCCTGAAGCCGCAGGCCGTCGCGGGCCAGCGCCCCGTCCAACGGGTCATAGGTCCAGCAGTCCCGAAAGTCCGCGGCCCAGGGGAGGCCGGTCATCCGTTTAAGGGCCAAGGCCACAAGGTGGGAGGAGGCCGGGGGAGAGGTGGAAAAGAGCAAACGCCCCCCCCTCCGCCGCACGCTGCGCAGGCCACGCCAGATCGCGTGAGGCATCCAGCCGACCTGCGCGTCCGGGATGAGGCCTCGCCGAACCCACCCCCCCACGCCCTGCGCCAGCGCCCCGCCCGTCCTGGCGTGCGGCATCCCCCGGCCCGCCCGGTTGAACAGGGCGCGATAGAGGCCGAGGGGCTCCCACGCGCGGACCACCCCCTCGTCCCCCCCGAACGCCGACGTCGTCAGCGCGACCGGCTCATACCCGAACGACGGCAGACGCCCCGCGAACCGGACCGCCCGTTCAGCGCCGGCCTGGATCGGGGGGTAGTGATAGGCGATAAAAAGGACCGGCTTCACGCCTCTCTCACCGCCTTCTCCAGCACCTGCGCCTGGACTTCGAGATTCCGGAGGGCCGTCGGGCCGTCCACCCAGACCCTGCCCCCCTCGCCCCGCACGCAGGCCAGGAAATCGGCGATGAGGACGCGCAGGAAGTCATCGGACCGGACTTCCATACCCCCGTGCTTCAGGACCGAGCGATAGATCCCCCCCTCATCCCGGTACCCCTCCCAGTCGGCGATGAGCCCATTCACGCCGAACCGGCGGACCGGCGTCCCCTCCGCCAGGTCGCCCAGATGGATGCGGGCAGCGCACCGGCCCGCCGGGCTCACCCAGTCGAACTCGGCGAGGTTTTCGTGTTCGGCGATCCGGCCCCGGAAGGCGCCCGCGTCGATCTCCCCCCCCGGCAGCAGCTCCATCAACAGGGCGATCAGATGGGGAGAGACATCGCACCAGAGCTCTTCGTACCGCTTGCGCCCTTTTCGGGACCTGTTCTGAAACTCTCCGTAAAATTCCCGGATCGGCCCCCTCTTGCCCCTGGCCTTTTCGTAAAGCTGCCAGTAGAACGGGGCTGCGGCCGCCACCTGCGGGGTCATCCCGAAGGTCCTCCGGAGCGCCGAGGCCCGTTCGACCATCGCCCTGCCGTCGGCCAGCCACGCCTGCGGGCCCTTCGCAGGGTCCCAGACCAGCGGCTTTTCGCACAGGACGTGCGCCCCGGCCTCCAGCGCCGCCAGCGCGTGCTCCCGGTGGAGATGCGGCGGACTGCACACGGCCACGACGCCCGGGCGCTCCCGCTCCAGCATCTCGTTCAGGTCCCAGTAAGCCCGACCGGCAAACCCGAACGAACCCCGGAGGGCCTCGGCAGTCCTGGCACAACTCGCCTCCGACGTCCCCACAAAGGCCGCGACCTCCGCGCCCGACAGGTGATGCCAGCGGGCGTGGTGCTGTCCGATGCCGCTGGCCCCCACAACCGCAACTCTGGTCTTTTCCATAGCCCTTGCGCCTTTCAAAAAAAACTCATGCCTCACGCCCACCCCACCAACGATTCACAGGCCACCCCACCAAACGCTCCTGGCCGTCGCGTTCCTCCACCCTGTTCCACCCCACTGCCTCACGCCTTATTATACACCACACCTCATCGTATTTCAAGGGCTTTTTGCCCTCCCCCTTCCCTTTTAGGGATGAAAATAGTCCTTGACAAAGCGCGGGTGAATCGCTACCTATATCCATAGATTATGAAAGGGGTTGATCTAAACCTCCGATTCAAGTTCTTATCTCAACAGGCCGATATAACTTTCGGTGCTACACGTCTTTTAATCGAAGCTCGAGACCCGTATTTTCGTGCCCTTGATTTTCTGGAGGCTGCGAGATTCCCCCCTGCCTTCAGGAGATCTGGAAGCGAGGTGACGGCACATGGCGAAACAAGGCAGTCGGAAGGGCCAGGATAAGCAGTCGTCGGACCGGGACAAAGATCACAACGCCGACGCTGAACAGCCCTCCTCGGATAAGACAGGGGAAGGATTGCCCCTCGACATGCTGCTGCAGGCCGGGCAGGAGACTGAGACCTCTTCCTCGCAGGAGGAGGACCTGGCGTCTCTTCTCTCCTCTTTTCAGGAGAGCGAAGACGAAAAATCCGACTCGGAGACGGAGGAGGATCGCGAACTCTCGCGGATGATCTCCCTCATGACATCGGGCGCCCCCGGCCTCGTCCATCCCGGAGGGGCGGGGCAAGAGAGGTCCGCAGAGGCAGATGAGGCCCTTGAGGCGCTCCCGGAAGGCACGGAGGTGATCCTCGACAGGGAGGAGGGTCACGAAACGACCGGTGGAGGGGATGAGCCGGATACTGCTGAAGAGGAGACAGAGCTGGCGTCCGTGTCCGGGGATGAGACCCTCGAAGATCAGACCGCCCTGGACAGGGAAGACGGCTCCGAACAGGGGGCCCCTGACGAGGATGAGACCGTCGGGGCAGAGGCCGTCGAGGACTACGACGTGACGGACACGGTCGATGCCCTGCTCTCGACGATCGGCCTGGATGACGAGCAGGAAGGCAGGTCGTTTGCTCCGCCCGTGCCAGAAGGAGGCGTCCAGGATGACGGCACGCCGGTGGAGGAGCTGGTGGACGACCGTATCCTGGAGGATTTCCAGGAATTGCACAAGAATTTGCAGTCGCCTATTCCCGTCGCTGATGGAGTATCTGCCGCGATGAACCTGTCGGGCAGCCTGTCCGAAGGTCACGCCCACATCCTCTGCATCGATGACGACCCGGACAACCGGTCTCTCTTCAAGGGCATCCTCGACGCCAAAGACCACACCTTTGTCGACGCCGAGAGTGGGGAGGAGGCGCTGGAGGTCCTGCGCGAGAGGGAGGTGGACCTCGTACTGCTCAACCTCGACATCGCCTCTCAGGACGGCTTCGAACTCATCGAGGAGGCCGCATCGGACGTGACCCTCAGCCAGGTCCCGATCCTGGTCAACAGCGCCTCTGTGGATCACATCGAGAAGGCCCTTCGCCTCGGCGCGTCCGACTATCTCATACGCCCCATGAGCGTCATAGATGTGAAGTTCCAGATCCCGATCAAGGTCAAGAACCTCCTCAAAATCCGCCGGGCGGAACGGATGTTGACGCTGACCGGAGGCCCTCACGATGGCGATATGGTTGCAGTCCCCCCGATGGGGGAAGGGCCTGAGGCGCAGGCGCGAGACCTGCCGGTTTCCGGCGATGAGGGTCTGTCCGATCTGTTGAGCGCCGGAGGGGGCTCCACTGCGACGAAAGAGATGGCGGGGGCCTCTGCCGAATCCCTGGAGGACCTCTTCAAAGAGGACGGAGACGAGGACGAGGAGACCCAGGAGGACCTGACCGCTGCCCTGGATGAAAAAGAAGAGGACCTCACTGCCGTCCTGACCGAAAACGCCGAAGACCTCTTCAAAGAGGACGGAGACGAGGACGAGGAGACCCAGGAGGACCTGACCGCTGCCCTGGATGAAAAAGAGGACGAGGAGACCCAGGAGGACCTGACCGCCGTCCTGACCGAAAATGCCGAAGACCTCTTCAAAGAGGATGAAAAAGAGGATGAGGAGACCCAGGAGGACCTGACCGCCGTCCTGGATGAAAAAGAAGAGGACCTCGACAAGCTGTTTGACGATTCCCCCGCTCAACCTGTCGAAACAGATCAGGCTTCGGATGACCTCCAGAAAGTCGCCGGCCTGGGCGCGGCGGGGGCCGCCGCGGCCATCGGAGCCGCTGCGATGAGTCCCGCTCAGAAGCCCGACGAAGAGCCCAGATCGGTCGCCGAGATCCTCGCGCAGCCGTCCCGCAGAGGATCGTCGCCCATCTGGCGGTCCCCGGACATAGCCCGCAGCCATCGGGAGCGGATGTTGCAGGAGCGACGGGTTGAGTTGCCCCGCAGGTCCGGGCGAAGGCGACTGTTTTACGCCACCTTCGCCCTCCTCCTGGTCGGCGTGGGCGTATGGGCGCTCTGGGCCAAACAGCGCCTGCGCGAGACAGGGGAGGTGGGATCCGTCTTCCCGGCGCCGAAATTCCAGGCCCCGGAGACATCCACCGCCCCTGCGGAAAAGCCGGTGGAGTCCTCCTCCGCCACAACCGGGTCGGAGAGCGCCTCATCGCCTGCGCCGTCCGGCAGCGGGTCAGGCTACGAACAGGCGCGCGAACGGGCCTCCCTCCCCTCTCGCGGGGCGAAACAGCTCGCCTCCGAGAAGGCGCACCTTCGGGCGATAGTGGACCAGATCGCCGCCGCAGGCGGTCAGTGGTGGGCGCCGTGGCGGGTGATCAGAGAGTCCGGGGAGTCGATCAGAGAACTGGTCAACGCGCGCCGCAGAGACGACATCCTGGAGGTCTTTGGCGTCAGCGAGGAGAAGGTGGAGCAGGGCCTCAGGCGCGAGGCCGTCGTGAGCTTCCTGTCGAAGCGAGGGTTCAAGATCCGGGGGAAGCAGGCCTCCGACCTGTCTGCGCGGGAGATGTTTGAGATCCTCTCCATGCGGGAGATCAAGACCAAAGACAAGGTCATCGCCATCCTGTCGGCCCTGAAGGACAAGGCCACGGCTGCGCGCGCAGAGCGGGCAGCGCGCCTGAAGGCGACCCCGCCCTCCCGCTTTGCCCTCCGGCCGGAGCCTCTGAAGGTTGCCCCTCCGGAGCAGCACGTGGCGGTCTGGGAAAAGCCTATCAGCTATCAGCAGTCAGCTATCAGCTATCAGCCAGAACCAGAGGCATGTTGGGTTTTTGCTGATAGCTGATAGCTGATAGCTGGTTTTTACGCTGCAGGCCCGATGCGCGGTCGTCGGGCCTTTTTTTATTGGAGATGCGATGTTCGACATCCTGAGAGCGGCCCAGGTGGCCGAAGACGCCGCCCGCGAGGCCGGCCGGGCGATCCTCAAATACTACCGAAAAGGCTACGACGTGCGTGACAAAGGGGCCGACAGCCCGGTGACGAGCGCCGACCTGGAGGCCAATCAGGTCCTGCGCGACCGCCTCGGCCGCGCCTTCCCGGACTTCGGATGGCTGTCGGAGGAGTCCGCGGACTCGCCCGACCGGCTAAGCCGGACGACCCTGTGGGTGGTCGATCCCCTGGACGGAACCCGCGATTTCATCCTCGGCACGGACGAGTTTGCCGTGTCCGTCGGCCTGGTGCGCGACGGACGCCCTGTCCTCGGCGTGGTCTACGTCCCCCCCCTCGACCTGCTCTACACCGCCGCAGAGGGGCATCCGGCCCGCCTGAACGGAGGCCGTATCGCCCCCTCGGCCACCTCGAAAGTCTCCGAGGCCCGGCTGATCGTCAGCCGGTCAGAATCCGAACGGGATGGGCTGGGCGAGGTCCTGAAACAGGTGAGCGTGCGACACGTGGACTATACGGGCAGCGCGGCCCTGAAGCTGGCGCGCGTGGCCGCCGGGGAGGCGGACGCCTACGTGACCCTCACGCCCAAGAACGAGTGGGACTTCTGCGCCGGGGAGGCGATCCTGAGCGAGGCCGGGGGCCGGGTCACGGACGGGCGCGGAGAGACGTTTCGATACAACCGAAAGCAGACCCGCGTGCCGAACCTCACGGCCAGCAACGGGGTCCTCCACAGCGCCCTGCTGGAGACTTTTAGAGCATTTCAGCGATAATCTCTGCTTTTCTCATCCGGGCGACGCAGTATCTCCATCCGGAATCAATTGTCCACCGCTGGGGTCACATCGGCACCCGGAGGCCATGGGTCATACCAGATCGTTCGTGCCTCTTCAAGGATGGCGAACACTTTACCATCATCGCCGCCATCCTGGTGGATGGTTCTTCCTGAAAGGTTGGAAACCCATCTTGCCGGGATTTTATCCCGTCCGTGCAGCGCACCGACCGCTGCCCCGACAATCGCCGCCACCGTGTCGTTGTCCTTGTTATCATTGACCGCCCGGACAATCGCCTCCTCCACGTCATCCGCATGCCGCATCAGGGTATAGATCACACAGGGGACGGTTTCCAGCAGAAAAGCCCCGGACCACCAGTGATCGCATCCCTCCTTGACCGAAAGCCCCCTGTCGTAAGCCCACTGAACCTTTTCTTTCACGAATTGCCAGAGCGGCCCCTGATAATCCTCAAAGGCTCCCCCTCTCGGACGGTAGGCCCTGCCCGTTTCCAGCTCTCTGGCTATGTCCACATAGGTCTGTAACCACCAGTCCGGCGCTGGCGACGTCCTCATTCTTAGCAGTTCCCAGAGCATGTGAATGAATGACAGACAGGCAGACAGGGAGGCAGAATCGTTGTGGGTCATGGCGCAAAGGGCTGTGTCCACCCACAGGTCAGGAGTCCCAGTGCGCAGATGAGGGATGAGTATGGGGGCTATCCGCATCAATGCGCCGTTACTTGCCCTCTGAGGTCCGGCCTGATACCAGGGTTTGCCCGAGTTGAAATTGTCGATGAAAGCCCTGACGGTGGAACCGATACCGTAGATGTGCCCCCGGCAAAACCGTTCGGCCACGCGCTCCGGGTTGAACCCCCTGTCGATGTTGATTTGGTCCAGCGTCCAGAAGGCGAGCTGGGTATCATCCGTTGGAAACCCCATAGGCGGAAACCTCGTGGGCTTAGGGTCTCTTTTATTGGGGATATAATCGCGGATCTCGCCATACCGCTCTCTTCGTTCGTGGGGAAGTCTGCCTTCGGTGGGGTTGCCCAGGGAATCCCCCACGGCCAGCCCCAGCATCATGCCCTCGATGCGGCCCCAGTATAGGTCCGAGGGGAGAGTGGCCGGGTTCGTATCAAAGAGGGGCGACTTCCGAAGGTCGATCCCGCCGGTATCAAACAGCCGCTCCAGGGTTTCCCGATTGGTATTCATAAAGCCTCCCTGCAAGACCCTCAATGAGGTCCCGCTTCGTTAGCCGCTGTACCCACTTCTCCGGTATCTGGCACTTCCCATAAAAAGCTCCAGCGATCTGTCCGCAGACCGCGCCTGTGGTGTCCGCATCGTCGCCCAGGTTGACGGCTCGCAGGATAGCCTCCCGAAAGCTGTTCGTGTGATAGAAGCACCAGAGCGCGGCCTCCAGGCACTCGATCACGTACCCGCTGCCCCGGATGTCATGCTCCGACTTCCCCCGGTAGACCCCATCGGCAATGGTCTGAGTGCGGTCCGACAGCGGAGGCTCCGGCCAGCCGGGAAAGGGGTCTCCGAAGAGGATCTCCTCCTTCGGTTGCCCTGACAGGGCCTTGAAAAGCATCGCCCCGAACAACCGGCAGGCGTCGATGCATTCCGGAGCCCCATGAGTCGTCCTGGAACTCTCCCCGGAGAACCGGACCGCTGCCCGGTGGTCAGGGAAGAAGAACATCGGCACCGGGGCCAGCCGCATGATGCAGCCGTTGCCTGCGGAATTCGGGTCCGTGGAACCGCTGAAGGGATCGCCGGTCCGCCTGAACCGGGACAGGGCCGCGCGCGTGGCGTTGCCGATGTCAAAGCACCGGCCGGTGCTGCTCAGGTATCCTTCCTCCCACCATTTGCAGTAGCGGACCATCTGGTCGTGAGGGTCAAATCCACCCTGCTCGACCAGGCTGGCGGCCAGGCAGAGGGCCATGCTGGTGTCGTCCGTCCACTGCCCCGGCTTCAGGTCGAAGGGTCCTCCACCGACCATATCAGTGACAGGCACGAAGAAGCCCCGGGGTCGGAACTCTATCGTCGTACCCACGGCGTCCCCACAGGCCAGACCTACAAGGCAACCCAGGAATCGGTTTCGCCCTACTGTCCTGCCTGATCCGACCTTCATCTTGGCACACTTTGGATAACAGGTGTTATGTGCAGTTGGCCTCTCAACACTGGTATTTCAAACCCTCGACTGTTAGAGCCCACATTCCCCGACCTGAATCTTGTGGCCACTTGATCAACCCCCTTTTCTTTGCGCGCTCCTTAGCCCATGCAAGGTTATGTTTCCATCTCGGGATATCGTACGATACTGTTTCGTGGTACCAGGTATGCTCAAATACGTCCTTGAGTCGTGCATATACCTCTTCCTCGACTGTTTCTTTTGGTGCAGCGCCATTGTGTTGCTTGAGGACTCTGATTATATGAGGGATCAGGTCATCTTGAGTCAATCTCACAACATCGGTTGGTTTAGGAAGCCTGGTCCGTACACCCGATTTGAATTCACTCTGCTTGACAGACGTAACTGGCTTCTCATCCAATGGCATGAGCACGAGTTGATCCTGATTCTGTTTGATGAAATCCTCCACATCCGCAAAGTCCGGCTTGAATCCACATAGTCGCTCTGTTGTTTCAGCCAACAATTCCGTCAGCAAAGAGTCCGGTTCTGACACTATCTTATTCCATGCTTCCGGCAATGTAGCACGTATAGAGTTCTTTTTCTGGTTCCCCGTATGGATAACTTTGGCACTCTGGAGAGCTCGACCTGTATACTTTCCCCCGAAATCTAGACCACGAGCTAAGGTGGAAAAATCACCTGATAGGAGGGTTCACTTCGTGGCCAAGTCACGCAAGCGTCACAGCGCTCAGTACAAGTTCAAACTGGCTTTGG
>Ga0114945_10000863_pt1 | contig 19306 bp, 22 predicted proteins | sample OV2TP3_FD_87194 | JGI IMG/M metagenome (GOLD analysis project Ga0114945, IMG submission 87194) | Hot spring microbial communities from Beatty, Nevada to study Microbial Dark Matter (Phase II) - OV2 TP3 | ecosystem: Environmental > Aquatic > Thermal springs > Hot (42-90C) | place: USA: Beatty...
GATGTCGGCGTCGGCCATGTGCGCGCCGCCGAGCGGGGCGCGGTCGGCGAACGGTACCTGCTCGCCAGCCGGAACCTCGCGTTGCGCGAGTTGGCCGCGCTGGTCGCTGAGGCCGCCGGCGTCGCGCCGCCGCGGATCCGGCTGCCGTATCGCGTGGTCCTGGCCGCCGCTTGCGCCAGCGAGGCGGTGGCGTGCCTGACGCGCACGGAGCCGCTGCTGGCGAGGCAGATCGTCCACTCCGCGCGCGCCGGCCAGTGGCTGGACAGGAGCAAGGCCCAACGCGAGCTGGCGCTTCCGCAGACGCCCATCGAGGAGGCCGTCCGGCGCGCCCTGACCTGGTTCCGCGAACATGGCTACCTGCTTCAGTAGCTGCGGGGGGCGACGCGTTCGGTGAGCGGCACGTCGGCATTCCGAGCGGGCACGGTGTCCCGCCGCAGGCGGGACGAGCGAGGAATGCCGTCGAGCGAACGGCCGCACGCTGGGCGGCCGGAGCGATGCCGCGAACCGAAGGCGAGCCAGCCCCGCAGCTGGCGAGCTGCGGGTGGACGACGTTCAGCAGAGGCCCTGCTAATGCTGCTACAATATACCGAAGGCCTCACAGGAGCAGCGTGACGCGGAGGGATTCGATGCGACAGCTTGCCGCAATCGGGCTGGTGCTGGGGCTGGTCGGAGGGGCCGGGATCGGGGAGGCGGCCAAGGAACAGCCGCTCGATGAGCTGCCCAGGGACGTCTGGAGCCTCGCGTGGGTGTGGACCGAGCCGTTCAAGCAGGTCGCGAAAGACACGCAGCGGTTCGATCTGGTCAGCGGGCTCTGGTTCGGGCTGCTGGAAGGCTCGGTCAAATCCATCGAGCGGACCGCCGACCTGCTGTTGCCGGATCGCGCATCCGACGACCCGACGCCCGGCACGGATCCCAACAAGGCGCAGTTTCGGTACTCGTGGTGAATGGACTGGTTGACTGAGATCGTCAGCGCCCACGGGTTGTGGCTCGGCCTCATGGCGGTCTTCGCCGGCGGCGTGGCGCTCAACCTCACCCCGTGCGTCTACCCCATGCTGCCGGTGACGGTGGCGTTCTTCAGCGGCCAGGCCGCGGGGTCGGCCGGCCGCGCGGCATCACTGGCTGCGTCGTATGTCCTGGGCATCTCGCTCACCTACGCGCTGCTGGGCCTGTTGGCCGCGCAGACCGGCGCCTTCCTCGGCTCCTGGCTGCAGCATCCCGCCGTTCTGGCGACGATCGGGCTCGTGCTGGTGGCGCTGGCCCTGAGCATGTTCGGGCTGTACGAGTTGCGCGTGCCGACGGCGCTGGCGAGCCGCGTGGGGCAGGCCCCGGCGGGCTACGGCGGCGCGTTCCTCATGGGGGTCGTGGTCGGGGTGGTCGCCGCGCCGTGCATCGGGCCATTCGTGCTGGGGCTGTTGCTGTTCGTTGGCCAACTGGCCGACCCCCTCGCCGGGTTTCTCCTCTTTTTCGCCCTCGGGGCAGGGATGGGCTTGCCGTACCTGCTCATCGGCATCGCCGCCAATCGCCTCATGAGCCTGGCGAAGGCCGGCCCGTGGCTGCTGTGGGTCAAGCGCGCGCTCGGCCTCATCCTGCTCGGCTTGGCCCTCTACTTCCTTCGGTCGCTTCTGCCGCCGTTCGTGGTGCAGTGGGCGGCGGTCGGGTTGTGCCTCGGCGCCGGCGTCTATCTCGGATGGGTGGATCGCGCCAGCCATCCCCGCGCCTGGTTTCTCTGGACGCGCCGCCTGGTCGGCGCCGGGCTGCTGGTGGCCGCGTTCGTCCTGACGTGGCCGAAACCGGCTCCCGGTCCGACCGTCGCCTGGGCGCCGTACAGCGAGGCGGCGTTCGCGCAGGCCGCGTGCGCGCAGCGGCCGATTCTCATCGACGTGTACGCCGACTGGTGCCTGCCATGCGTGGAGATGGACCACGTGACCTTCCGTCATCCGGACGTGGTGGCGGTCCTCGGCTCGGTGACCACGCTGCGGGTGGATGCGACGCGAGGGCTCTCGGCGGAGGCCGAGGCGCTGCTGGAACGCCACCAGGTGTATGGCGCGCCGACCGTGTTGCTGTTCGACCGCAGCGGCCAGGAGCGGCGGGACCTGCGGCTGACCGGCTTCGCCCCGCCTGACGACTTCCTGCAGCGGCTGAGGCGGCTCCTCTGATGGGCAACTACACCCATCAGCGGCCATCGGCGGGCGGCCGGCGGGAGCTGCGGATTGCGCTGCTGCTGACGCTGGTCATGATGGTCGTGGAGGTTGTCGCCGGCTGGATCAGTGGCAGCCTTGCGCTCTTGGCGGACGCGGGCCACATGCTGACCGATGCCTCGGCGCTTGGCCTGAGTCTGTTCGCCGCGTGGTTCTCGACGCGGCCGGCCACTTCGCAGAAGACGTACGGCTACTACCGGACTGAGATCCTGGCGGCGCTGGCGAACGGGGTGGCGCTGTGGCTGATCGTCTTCTGGATCTACGCGCGGGCGCTGCATCGCCTGCAGCATCCGACGCCGGTGCCGGGCCTGCCGCTCATCGTGGTCGCCGCGGTGGGGCTAGGCGTGAACCTCCTTAGCGGTTGGCTGTTGCGGCGGGACCGCGCGAGCAACTTGAACATCCAGGGCGCGTGGCTGAACGTCATGAGCGACGCGCTCGGTTCGGTGGGGGTGATCGTCGCCGGGCTGTCGATCCGCTGGTTCGGCTGGGCGGCGGCGGATCCGATCGCCAGCATGCTCATCGGGGTGCTCATCGCGCTCAACTCGTGGAACCTGATCCGGCAGTCGGTCAACATCCTGCTGGAAGGCACCCCGGGCCACCTGCGCATGCAGGATGTCGTGGCGGCGATGCGCGGGATCCCCGGCGTGGCGGAGGTGCACGACCTCCACCTCTGGACGATCACCACCGGCATGGACGCGATGAGCGGGCATGTCATCATCGAGGACGTCGGCCGAAGTGCCGCGATCCTGTCAGCGCTGAACGCGCTGCTCTCGCAGCGATTCGGCATCACGCACACGACATTCCAGTTGGAGCCGCAGGCCCATATCTGTCAACACCAATGAGATGGTGTCAGGCACTTTTCCCGCTTTGAAAAGTGCCTGACACCTTTTGACCTCCGCAGGGGACTTTGTTAGACTAAGACACGGCACGTGTGGCCATCTGAGCAAACCAGGGAGGGAGACGCATGCGGTGGGGGTATCTCGTGATGCTGGGCACGCTGGCGGTGGCGTCGAGCGGATGCGCGGGGTTGGGCGGTCGGCAGGAGCTGGCGCGGTTGAAATCGCAGGTTGGCTTGCTGGAGGACCGGGTCACGCAGCTCGAGCAGTCCTCCGCCGGCCTCGCCATGCCTGGGACCGGCGCGCTGGAATCCGCGGCGCCGATGCCTGAGGGCTCGTCGGTGGCGTTTGAGAGCGCGCCGAGCAAATCCGGGACCGGGACGTTGAAATCCGCCACGACGGCGGCCGGCCTGAAGCCCTCGACGCGCGAGATCCAGCAGGCGCTGAAGAACGCCGGGTTCTACCAGGGGGCGATCGACGGCAAGATGGGCCCGATGACCCGGGGGGCGGTCCAGGAGTTCCAGCGGGTCCACGGGTTGGCTGACGACGGCGTCGTGGGCAAGCAGACATGGGCCAAGCTGAGTCTCTACGTCAACCTCTCGCCTGACAGCGGAGAGGCGACAGCGGCTGAACCCTTGAAGTAACCCTCCCCCTGCGCGCGCTCACCCGTCGACCCTCAATCGGCTGGTGCGTGCTGGCCCTCACCGCAGGGTGCGGGATGCATCGCCTCACGGTCCCCCTCATGCCTCCCTTGATTCCTGCGCCGGCCGCGCCGGTCCTGTGGGCCGAGTCGTTCGACCACTGGGATTCCGGCCGCTGGCACGACGTGGAGGTGCATCGCCGCACCGAGTACCAGGTGATCGTCCTCGACGGCCGGCCCTGCCTTCAGGCGCGCAGCCGAAATGGCGCCTCCATCCTCTTGACCCAGGTTCGGTTCAATCCGGAGACGTACGAGTGGCTCTCGTGGGAGTGGCGCGTCGACCGTCTCGTGGGGGGCGAGGCGCTGGAGCGCAAGGAGGGCTCCGACGCGTCCGCGCGGGTCTACGTCTATTTCGAGACGCGGGGGCTGCCCTGGCAGAAGCGGAATCTGGATTATGTCTGGTCGGCCTCCTTGCCGGTCGGCACCCTCCTGTCGAGCGCCTTCTCCGCCGAATCGAGGATCATCGTGGCGGAGAGCGGCGAGCACGCGCTAGGACGCTGGCGGAGGGTGGCCCGCAACCTCGAAGAGGATTACGAGCGCGCATTCGGCGAGGGCCCGCTGCCGGATGTCATCGCAATCGGCCTGATGACGGACACCGACAACACCGGCAGCGAGGCGCTGGCGTACTTCGACGAGCTGCGCGTCAGCCGCCAGCCATGAAATTGGTGCCGGGTCTCTTTTTCTTCCTCCCTTGCAGGAAAAAGAGACCCGGTACCACTTTGTTGCCGGTGTCTGGCTCCCCGCTGTGGTGGGTGCGGATCGCGGGGTGCCTGACACCGGTCGTGCTCGCCTTCGGGGTCGCGGGCTGCGCGTCGGTGTGGCCGCACCAGGAGGCGACCTATCAGGTCGAGGCGACGGTCAGCGCGCCCACCGAAGCCCGCTGGACCGACACGACGTGGGAATCGGTGTCCACGCCGGCGCATCGCCGCGTCCTGCAACGGGCGCGGCCGAAGACCATCACGGGCGAGGTCGTTGATGTCAGCTGCTTCCTGCAGTTGGGCAAGCGCGGCGAGGCGCACATCCCGTGCGGCCAGAAGTGCGTGCGCAACGGACAACCCATCGGCATCGTCACGGACTCGGGCAAGCTCTACCTCCTCATGCCCGAAGAGCACCACCCGCGCCGCGACGGCACCGTCAGCCTCCGCGAGTGCTTCGCGGAGCTGCTGGGCAAGCGGGTGACGGTCAGCGGGATGGCTACGAAGTACCAGGACTACCGGGGGCTCTTCGTGCGCAGCCTGCCAAAGGAAGAGTGACCTCGTGCGCGGCGCGCGCACGTCCGCTCAGACCATCTGGCTGTCGCGCGACACCGACCGGGTGCGGGCCGCGCGAGAGCAGCTTGCCGCAGGCCGCTGCCTGGCCCGGCTGTGGGATCAGGACCCCGCGTTGTGGGCGGATGAGCCGGGCGCCCAGCAGGCGATCCGCAGCCGCCTTGGCTGGTTGACGATCCCGCGGGTCATGGCCTCTCAGGCGCCGGCTCTTGCCGCGCTCGGCCCGGAGCTGCGCCGGGCGGGCCTCTCGCGGCTGGTGTTGCTCGGGATGGGTGGCAGCGCCCTGTTTCCCGATGTCTGCTCGGCGTTGTTCGGCGTCTCCCCAGGCCACCCGCAGCTCCTCGTCTTCGACACCGTTGATCCCGCCGCCATCCGCGCGCACCAACAGGCCGAGGCGCTGCGCCACACGGGCGCCATCGTCGCCAGCAAGTCCGGTTCCACCGTCGAAGTGGCCTGCCTGGCGGCCTCCTGGCGTGACGCCCTCAGCGCGGTCACTGATCGTCCGGGCGACCGGATGATCGTCATCACGGATGCCGGCACGCCGCTCGAGGCCCAGGCGCGGGCCTGGCAGTGCCGCCGTCTCTTCACGCACGGGCCCGGCAGGGGGGCGGAGGTGGGCGGGCGGTACGGCGCGTTGACCGCCTTCGGCTTGGTGCCCGCTTCAGTCATCGGGGTCGATGCGGGGGAATTGATTCGGCGCGCCGAGGCGATGCTGGCCCGGTGCGCGCCGCAGGTCCCATTGGAGGAGAACCCCGCCGCAGGGCTCGCGGCCGCGCTGGCGGCGCTGGCGCAAGCCGGCCAGGATAAGCTGACGCTGGCCTGCGCCCCGCCGCTGGCCGCGTTCGGCGCCTGGCTTGAGCAGCTCATCGCCGAAAGTTTGGGCAAGCGCGGGCGGGGGATTGTGCCGGTTGACGGCGAGCCGGTGCGTGAACCGCAGGCCTATGGGCCGGACCGTCTCTTCGTCGAGCTGCAGCTGAGTTCCCAGTGGGATGCGGCGCTGGATCGCCGCATCCGCGCACTGTCGTCGAAGGGAGTCCCGGTCATCCGCATCCATTGGGAGGACCGGTACGATGTCGGCGGCGAGGTGATCAAGTGGGCCATGGCCACGGCGCTGGCCGGCCATCTGCTCGGGATCGATCCGTTCGACGAGCCCAACGTCCAGGACAGCAAGGACCGCACGAACGCGCTCCTGGACGCCTTCGCCCGCGATGGCGCGCTCCGCGACCCTGACGCGCCCTGCTGCGCCGAGGGCGATCTCAGCGTGTCCGGCAGCGTGCCGGCCGGCAACACGGGATCGCTGGGGAGCTGCCTGCGGGCGTTCTTCCGCCAGGGCCGCCTGGGCGATTATGTGGCGGTGCTGTCGTTTCTGCCTCGCACCCCCTCGATGGATCGCGGCCTGGCCGCGCTGCGCGAGCGGCTCGCCGGCCGCCTGACCCAGCCGGTGCTGCTGTCGATCGGGCCGCGGTACCTGCACAGCATCGGACAGCTCTACAAGGGCGGTCCGGAGACCGGACTGTTTGTGCTGCTGACCGCCGACGAACACGAGGATCTGGCCATTCCGGGCCAGCCATTCACCTTTGGGACGCTCAAGCGCGCCCAGGCGCTGGGCGATTTCCAAGCCATGCGGCAGGCCAACCGGCGGATCGTGCGCGTGCATCTGCGCGGCGATCTCGACGCTGCGCTGCAGCGGTTGGCCGCGACGTTCGAGGAGGCCGCCGGCGCTTAGAGCGCCTGGCCAGCCGCCTCCCCGAGGGTCATCGGCCCTGGCCGGAGGGAGTGGCTGCGGGGCGAATCCAGCGTTTGCCCGGACCTCCTCCAGCGAGGCAAACGCTGCTGAGCCACGCGGCCAGCTCCCACAGGCCAGGCAGCGGGGTCGCCTCGAGGAGATCGTCAACGAACTTGTAGCTCAGGACGCTAGACGCGGGGCTCTCACCGATGCGCATCTGCTCCTTCCTGCCAAGCGCCACGGAGCTGTTGTACGCCGTGGGCCTGGGCGATGACGTCGTCGGCGTCTCCTACGAGTGCGACTACCCGCCCGAGGCCCGCGGGAAGCCCGTCGTGGTCCGCACGCGCATCGATCAGGACGCGCTGGACAGCCGCGCGATCGACGAGCGGGTGCGAGCCTCGCTGCGCCGGCGCGAGAGCCTCTACGACATCGACGTCGAGGCGCTGAAGCGGCTGCGCCCTGATCTGATCGTGACGCAGCAGTTGTGCGATGTCTGCGCGGTGGGCTCGTCGCAGGTGACGCAGGCGCTTGGCGCGCTCCCGCACCAGCCGCAGGTGCTCGCGTTGCACCCCCACACGTTGGAAGACGCCCTGGAGGATCTCCGGAGGGTCGGCGAGGCGACGCAGCGGGCGGCCGAAGCCGAGCGTATCCTGCGATCATTGCGCAGCCGTCTCGCGCGCGTGGAGGCGGCCGTGGCGGGCGCGCCGCGGCCGCGCGCGTTCTGCCTGGAATGGCTGGATCCGCCCATGGCCAGCGGCCACTGGGTGCCGGAGCAGGTGGAGCGGTCCGGCGGCTTCGAGGTGCTCGGGCGGGCGCGGCAGCCCTCACACTACGTCACGCCGGAGGAGATCGCGGCGGCGCAGCCCGAGGTGCTCGTCCTGATGCCGTGCGGGTTTTCCATTGAGCGAACGCAGCGGGAGGCGGCCCGGCTGACCGCCGCGCCATGGTGGAGAGCGCTTCCCGCCGCGCGCTCGGGGCGCGTGTACCTGGTTGACGGCCCGGCGTTGTTCAACCGGCCAGGGCCGCGGCTGGTCGATGGGGTGGAGCTGCTCGCGGCGCTGTTCCACCATCATGAAAAGGTGCCGGGCACCGTCGTGGTATAATGAGGTGATGTCGGACTACTTCCACCAGTACGCCTTCATCGGGTTGCTGACCGCCGCCGCGGTCGTCTTGGGGGTGGTCCCGCTTCTGCTCGCGAGGCTGATCGCGCCGAAGAAGCCGGGGCTGTCCAAGCAGGCGGCCTACGAATGCGGACTGGAATCGCAGGGCGATCCCTGGGGGCAGTTCCGCGTGCAGTACTACGTCTACGCCCTGCTGTTTGTCATCTTTGACGTCGAGGTCGTCTTCATTTATCCCTGGGCCCTCGTCTGGAAGGGGCTCGGGCCGGTGGCGCTGGCTGAGATGACGCTGTTTCTGGCGATCCTGGCCGTAGGGCTGGTGTACGCGTGGAAGCGCGGCGTCCTCGAGTGGGACTAGCGCATAGCGGAACAGCCGGACCACTTCTCTTTTCCTGCAGTCGATCGACCTGCCTGCCGGCAGGCAGGTAGGAAAAGAGAAATGGCCCGCTCTTTCCGAATCATGCGCGATTCGCACAGGTGGGCGATGGACGAAGGGTTGCGAAGCGAGCTCCAAAAACAGGGCGTCTTTCTGACGACGTGGGACCAGCTGGTCAACTGGGGCCGGAGCAACTCGATCTGGCCCCTCCAGTTCGGGCTGGCCTGCTGCGCCATCGAGATGATCGCCACCGCCGCTTCCCGCTACGACATCGCGCGCTTCGGCTCGGAGATCTTCCGCGCCTCGCCGCGGCAGGCGGACCTGATGATCGTCGCCGGCACGGTCACGAAGAAGATGGCGCCGCAGGTCGTGCGGCTCTACAACCAGATGGCCGAGCCCAAGTACGTCATCTCCATGGGCGCGTGCGCGACCTCCGGCGGGCCGTTTCACAAGGGCTACAACGTTCTGAAGGGGATCGATAAGTACATCCCGGTGGACGTGTATATCCCCGGCTGTCCCCCGACACCGCAGGCGTTGCTCGAAGGCCTGATGACGCTGCAGAAGAAGATCACGCAGCGGCCGATGGGACACGAGGTCGACCGCAAGCAAGCGGAATACCGCGTGCCGGAATTTGGAGAGGCGGGCCTGGTGCCGCGCTACAACGCCGAGGTCTGGCAGCCCGGCCAGACCGCTGCAGCCGCCTCTGCCCAGCTGACCAAACACGTCCAGCAACAGGCCCGACAGGCTGCGCCCCCGCCCGCCGCGCCCACGTGATGCTTCCGTCCGCTGAGCAACTCAAAAGCTCAATCGAGCATTCGCTGCCGGGGGTGGCGATCACGCCGGAGGGCGCGGTCCTGGTCGTTGAGCCCAAGGACCTCATCACGGTCTGCCGCCACCTCAAACACCATGAGCCGTTCTTCATGGATTACGTGGCCAACGTGACCGCGGTGGACTATCCCAACGAGCAGCGCATGGACCTCGTCTACCACCTCTATTCCATGCACCACAAGCATGGCCCGATGACGTTGCGCGTGAAGCTCAACCGGGCTCGCCCCGTCGTGGCCTCCGTGACGCCGCTGTGGCGCGGCGCGGAGTTCCAGGAGCGGGAAGTGTACGATCTCTTCGGGGTGCAGTTCGAAGGCCACCCGGACCTGCGCCGCATCCTGATGTGGGAGGGTTTCGAGGGCCACCCCATGCGCAAGGACTACGTCGTCGAAGACCAGGACGCGCCGCTTCCGCATCCCCGCTGATGGATCCCACGACGATCGACACCGCCCCGCACGTCGAGCGCGAGCTGCTCGAGGTGAACCTCGGGCCGCAGCATCCGTCCACCCATGGGGTGTTCCGGATGCAGGCGACCCTCGATGGGGAGACCATCGTGAAGCTCAAGCCGGTCATGGGCTACCTCCATCGCAACCACGAGCAGATCGGGGAAGGGATCACGTACATCGCCAGCTTCCCGTTCACCGACCGGCTGGACTACTTCAACGCGATGTCGAACAACTTCGGCCTGGCGCTGGCGATCGAGAAGCTGGGGGGCATCCCGGTCGCGGAGCGGGGGGAGTACCTCCGCGCCATCATGGCGGAACTGACGCGCCTGGTGAACCACACCGCGGTCATCGGCTTTCTCCTGAACGACATGGGCGCATTCGGCACGCCGCTGTTGTACGCCTTTCGCGAGCGGGAGAAGATCCTCGACCTGTTCGAGGCGGCGTCCGGCTCGCGGATGATGTGCAACTACGTCCGCCCCGGCGGCGTCCGGGAGGATGTGCCCGAGGGTTGGCTGGCGCAGGCGAAGCAGCTCGTGGACGGCTACCCGCGGTTCCTGGACGAGTTCGAGGCGCTGCTCACCCAGAACGAGATCGTCCGCCAGCGCGCCCAGCGCGTCGGCATCCTCCCCCGGGAGCTGGCGATCAGCGCCAGCGTCACCGGCCCCATGCTGCGGGCCTCCGGGGTCAACTACGACATCCGGAAGGTGGACGGCTACTCGATCTACCCGACGTGCTCCTTCAAGGTGCCGCTCGGCACCGTCGGCGACGTCTACGATCGCTATTACGTCCGGATCCTCGAGATGCGCGAAAGCGTGAAGATCCTCCAACAGGCGTTGAAGGCTGTCCCCGGCGGGCCGGCTATCAGCTCGAAGGGCGCCGCGATCAGCAGGGCGCCGCGCACGTTCCGTCCGCCGAAGGGCGACGCCTACGGCCGGATCGAAGCCCCGAAAGGGGAGCTCGGGTTCTATCTGGTGAGCGACGGCTCCCCCCAGCCGTACCGCTATCACATCCGGGCTCCGAGCTTCATCAACCTGACGGTGCTGGAGGATCTGTGCCTCGGCCACAAGGTCGGGGATGTCATCATCATCCTCGGTTCGGTGGACATCGTGCTGGGCGAGGTGGACCGGTAATGACAAAGACGCTCTGGGCTCTGGGCTGTGGGCTGAGGGCACGTGCCCCGAGCCCCGAGCCCCGAGCCCCGAGCCAAGGCGGCAAGACATGGCGGTAATTGGAAGTGGGGTGCTGCGGGGGATGGTGGTGACGCTCAGGACGTTTGCGGAGACCTACCTGTGGGGCCGCGCGGTGCTTCGGGCGCTGCGTGTCCCGCCGGTGGACGGCTTGGTCACGATCCAGTACCCGGACGAGAAGCAGCAGCATGCCGAGCGGTTCCGCTACTTTCCATTCCTCGTCTACGATCAGACCCCGGACAACCTGCGGTGCGTCGCCTGCAAGATCTGCGAGCAGGAATGCCCGCCGGCGTGCATCCACATCACGATGGCCAAGGACGCGCAGGGCCGGCCGCTGAAGGCGCACGGCCGCACGTTCCCGGCGCAGTTTGACATCGACGTCTCGATCTGCATGTCCTGCCGCATCTGCGTGGACGTCTGCCCGTTCGAGGCGATCGAGATGGACAATGAGTACGAGCTATCGGGCGGCGATCGCGTGCAGGAGATGCTCTTCACGAAAGCGCGCCTGCTGAAGAGCGACGGGTACTTCCATCAGATCCGTCCCGAGGAAGCCCGGGTCGTCGATCAGCGGCTCGCCGCGAAGAAAGCCCCCGCGGCCACCACCCCCCGCCCGCCCGCATGAAAGGTGTCTGACACCTTTTTCGCCATGAGCCAGCCGCAGATCTTCGCATCGCTGGATCAGCTCTTCGTCAATCTCAGCGCCTGGCTGCTGGGGCTTCTGCCGGCGCGGCTGCGGCCGTCGGCGTCCCTGCTCATGGCCATCGGGGCGATCGCGGCGCTGGCGCCCCTCATCATGATGTACCTGACGTGGCTGGAGCGGAAGATCATCGCCCGGATGCAGAACCGCTTCGGCCCCACGCGGGTCGGGGTCTACGGCCTGGCGCAGCCGCTCGCCGACGGGCTGAAGATGCTGATCAAGGAAGACATCGTGCCGCAAGGCGCCGACCGGCTGCTGCACGTGTTGGCGCCGATCCTCTCGGTGGCGCCAGCGATCCTGCTCTTCGCCGTGCTGCCCGTCGGCCGCAACCTCGTCGCCGCCGACCTGAACATCGGGCTGCTCTACTTCTTCGCGGTCTCCTCCCTCGGCTCGTACGCAATCTTCATGGGCGGTTGGGCCTCGCGCAGCAAGTTCTCGATCCTCGGGGCGATGCGCGCGGTGGCGCAGATCATCTCGTATGAGGTACCGGGGGTCCTCTCGGTTGTCGCGGTGATCATGGTGGCCGGCACCCTGTCGACCGTCGGCATCGTGGACGCCCAGGCCGCGCGCTGGTTCGTGTGCACGCCGTGGGGCGTGGTCGCCGCGCTGCTGTTCTTCTTCAGCGGCGTGGCCGAGGTCAATCGGACCCCGTTCGACATGCCCGAGGCCGAGTCGGAGCTTGTCGGCGGCTTTCACACCGAATACAGCGGGATGAAGTTTGCGCTCTGGTACATGGCGGAGTTCCTCGAGGCATTCGCCATCTGCGCGTTCACCACGACCTTTTTCCTTGGTGGTTGGCACGGCCCGGCACTCCCATTCTGGACGGCGGCGTTCCTCCTGGCCGTGGCGATCGGCACCGCCCGGCTGCTGGCATGGCCGGCCAGGGTCGTCGGGGTCCTGGCCACGCTGGGTGCGGGGGTCGCCTGGGGCAGCCAGCCGATCCCGTCCTGGGCCTGGTTCTTCGCCAAGACCTACGCGCTCGTGTTCGTGCTGGTGTGGCTGCGCGGCACCTTCCCGCGCCTGCGGGTCGATCAGCTCATGGGCTTCGCGTGGAAGTTCCTGCTGCCGCTCGGCCTCATCAATATCCTCGCTGCAGGACTGTGGGTCGTCTGGCCGTTTCCGCTGGGCACGCTGGCCAGCGCGGGGCTTCTAGCGCTCAGCGCGTGGGGGCTGGTGCGCGTGAACGCCCCGGAGCCCCTGCAGCCGCGCCCCTATATCTTGGCTGACTGATACAATAGTGGCCGGTGTCAGGCACTTCGCGACGCGCAACCGACCGCGAAGAGCCAGACTCCGGAAAGACAGGAGGTGACGATGACGTCTTCGCCGAGCGGCTCTGCGCCTTCCCTTGAGACGCCGCAGGGTGTCGCGATCGAGTGGGAGCGCAAGCCCAAGACGATCGACGCCAACCTCAAGGACTATGACGCGGCGTATCAGACGTTTGACTGGAAGACCGTCGAGCATGAGTTCGACTGGTCGCGGACCGGCAAGGTCAATGTTGTGCATGAGGCGGTGGACCGGCACGCCGCCTCTTCGCGCCGGCACAAGGTGGCGCTCTACTACACGGACTACGAGCGGCGCGACGAGCGGTATACCTTTCAGGATCTTCAAGCCCTCACGAGCCGGTTCGCCCACGCGCTGCGGCAGCTCGGCGTGAAGAAAGGCGACCGGGTCGGCACGTTCCTCCCGCGCACCCCGGAGCTGTACCTCGCCATCCTCGGCATCAACCGGATCGGGGCCATCCCGGTGCCGCTCTTTGAGGCGTTCATGGGGCAGGCGGTTGAGGATCGTCTGGGGAACAGCGCGGCGGTGGCGTGCGTGACGACGCCGGCGCTCAAGGGGCGCATCCCGATCGCGAAGCTGCCGGCGCTGAAGCGGCTGATCCTGGTCGGCGCCAGCGGGCCGCTCGCGCCGCATGAGGTGAGCTACGACCAGGTCATGGCGCAGGCGCCCGACTGGGTGGAGCCGGAGTGGCTGACGGTGGATGACGGGCTCGTCATCCACTACACCTCCGGCTCGACCGGCAAATCCAAGGGCGCCTTGCACCGCCAGTACGCGATGGTCGGCCACTACCAGACCAGCAAGTGGGCGCTGGATCTGCGCGACGACGACGTGTATTGGTCGACGGCGGACCCAGGGTGGGTGACGGGGACGTCGTATGGGATCTACGGGCCGTGGACGCTGGGGATCTCGAGCGTCGTGATCGGCGGCCGGTTCGATCCCGATCGATGGTATCAGACGATTGAGAAATACCGGGTGAGCATGTGGTACAGCGCGCCGACCGCCTACCGGATGCTCATGTCGGCCGGGGACGCGATCCCGAAGAAGTACCATTTGAAAAGCCTGCGCCACATCTGCAGCGTGGGCGAGCCGCTCAATCCCGAGGCGCTGAAGTGGATCAAGAAGATCACGGGCCTGGCCCCGCACGAGACCTGGTGGATGACCGAGACCGGCATGCAGCTCATTTGCAACTACCGCAGCAAGGATTTCCCCATCGGCTGCACCGGCAAGCCCTTTCCCGGGACCTACGCGACCGTGGTGGACGACCAGGGCAAGGAATTGCCGCCCGGCCAGCTCGGCCATCTCGTGGTGAAGCCCGGCTGGCCGTCGATGATGCAGTCGATCTGGAAGAACCCGGAGAAATACCAGGAATACTTTCGGATCCCGGGCTGGTATGTGAGCGGCGACACCGCGTACCGCGACGAGCAGGGGTACCTGTGGTACCAGGGCCGGGCGGATGACGTCATCAAGACCGCGGGCGAGCGGGTTGGGCCGTTCGAAGTGGAAAGCGCCCTTGTCGCGCATCCGGCGGTGGCGGAGGCCGGCGTGATCGGCAAGCCCGACCCCGTCCGCGGGCAAATCATCAAGGCGTTCGTCTCATTGCGCAAGGGCCACCAGCCGTCCGAGCAGCTCAAGAGAGAGATCGCCGAGTTCGTCAAGACCAGCCTCGCCGCGCACGCCGCCCCGCGCGAAGTCGCGTTTGTCGACAAGGTGCCGAAGACCCGCTCCGGAAAGATCATGCGCCGCGTCTTGCGTGCCTGGGATCTGGGCGAGCCGGTCGGCGATATCTCCACCATGGAAGAATGAAAAGTGCCAGGCACTTCGCCGGTTCAAATTCCCACGAACCTGTGGAAAACATGAGTTTTCCACAGATGCGCCAAAGTTTTAACCGGCGAAGTGCCTGGCACTTTTTGTTGTTGGGGTTCGCCCTGGCCGGCTGCGGGGAAGGCGGCATCGGGGCCGACTGGAAGCGGCTCGAGCCCGGCATCGAGGCGGCAGACTTTGCGTTGCCGACGCTCGATGGCCAGACGGTGACGCTGGCCGGCCTGCGGGGGCGCGTTATCATCATGGAGTTCTGGGCCACCTGGTGCGGCCCGTGCCGGTTCTCGCTCCCGTCGCTTGAGGTGATTGCGAAGCGCTACGCGGATCGCGGCGTGGCGGTATTGCTCATCAACGAGGGGGAGCCGGCCGACGTCGTGCGCGCCTGGAGCGGCAAGCGGTTTCCGACCTGCGCCATCCTGCTGGACGCGTCGCAGGCGATCGGCACGTTGTATGACGTGCAGGGCATCCCCCAGTTGTTCGTCGTGGATCCGGAGGGGCGGCTGATCTACACGCACGACGGCTACGGCGGCGGCCTGGAGCGCACTCTCTCCTTGATCCTCGACGGGATGCTGGGACCGCCTGCCGCGTCGGATGTCTGACCGGCTCCTGCTCCATGGAATCGCGGCGGAGTGCCGCCTTGGCGTCTCTGACTGGGAACGCGAGCGCCCCCAGACGGTGGGGGTCGATGTGGAGCTGGCGATCGACGCCAAGACCGCGGCGAAGCAGGACGCCATCGCGGCCGCCGTGGATTACAGCCGGGTGGTCACGACGGTGAAGACCGTCGCGCAAGGCACGTCGTTCGCGCTGCTGGAAACGTTGGCGGAAGCCCTCGCCTCACGGCTGCTGGCGGAGTGCGCGGCGAGGTGGATTCGCGTGCGGGTCAAGAAGAAGGCGCTTCCGGGGATTGACTACGCGGCGGTGGAAGTGGAGCGGACCGTTCGCCGGCTGCGGCGGGGACGTGTGCGCGAGAACCGGCGCCCCGCGCGGTCGGGCGCCCAATAGGTCGCCACGGAACGGTTAGTTTCCCACATCCGCACCGACGTGACCGGCAGCCCCTGAGATGCCGCGTAGTTGAAGATCAGCTCGGCGATGGCCTCGGCGGTGGGGTTCGCGTCGAGGAGGAACACCGGCTCGCCGCGTTGCCGTAAGACCGGCGCGACCGGATCCCGTCGGTTGAGCAGCATCTTGTGGTCGAGCTCGCGGTCGATCCAGGTCTGAATCGTCTGCTTGATCTCCTCGAAGTCCCGCACCATCCCCCGCGCATCCAGCGTGTCGCTGCCCAGCTCGATCTCCACCTTCCCGTTGTGGCCGTGCAGGTAGCGGCACCTGCCCTCGTAGTTGAGCAGCCGATGCCCGTAGCAGAACTCGATGGCTCTCGTGACCGCATACATCAGGCGATGAGCTGCCCGCCGTCCACGAACACGACCGAGCCGGTCATGAAGTCGGTGCCTTCAATCAGGAAGAGCACGGTGTTGGCGACATCCTGCGGGCTGCCCCAGCGCTTCAGCGGCACGCGGCGGGCGATCCGGGCTTTGGTCGCGGCGCTCATGGCGTCCGGGGCCAGGATCGGGCCCGGTGCGACCGCGACCACCTGAATCCGGGGCGCAAGCTCCTTCGCCAGCGCCCTGGTCAGGCCGATGACCCCGGCCTTGGATACGCAGTAGGGCAGGTACTCCCGGTAGGGACGCACGCCGGCCCAATCCGTGAGGTTGAGGATCTTCCCCCCATCGCCCCGCCGCATGAGCCGGCTGGCGTACAGCGCGCAGAGAAACGGCCCCTTGAGGTTCGTGTTCAGCGCGCGGTCCCAGTCGCGCTCGGTCAGCCGGTCAAAGGGCGTCCGGTTGAAGACTGCGGCGCTGTTGACCAGCACGTCGAGCCGGCCGAAGCGCCGCGCAATCCGGTCGATGAGCCGCTTGACATCGGCGGCGTCGGCGAGATTCGCCCGCACGGCCATGGCCTCGGTGCCGTGCTGCTGGATGGCTCTGACCGTTTGCTCGGCGTCCTGGGCGGAGGTGCGGTAGGACACCACGAGGCGGGCTTGGCGCTGCGCGAGCGTCAAGGCGATCGCCCGGCCGACGCGGCGGATGCCGCCGGTGACCAAGACGACCCGGCCCTCAATGTTCATCTCCACGTGACGTCTGTTCACGGTTCACGGTTGAAGGTTCAAAGGAAGTCCTGGACCTGGAACCTTGAACCTCGAACCTGGAACAGAGCGCCCACGGTCCTGTTGTGAGGCGCTCTACGCGATGGGGCCGTGCGGGAAGTGACGCTGCAGATCTTCCGCCATCTTGTTGATGGCCTGGGCGAGGTCCTGCAAGACGTCCCCCTCCCGCAGGGTGATCCGCTGGCTGAAGTCGCCCCTGCCGATGGCCTCCAGCGTCTGCTTCAGGCGCTTCATCGGCCCGACCACGCGATGGCTGTGGCGGATGCCGAGGAAGAACACCAAGGGGATGGCCAGCAGGAGCTCGATGAGCAGCGTCGCGGCCACGGCGAGCAGGGAAGCCGTCAACAGCGGCGTGTAGCGCGTGTCCTCCGGCAGGTAGAGGTTTTTCCAGAGCAGGCTGGAGGAGAGCAGGCAGCTGATGACGGCGATGACGAGGATGACAGTGAAAAGGTGGCTCACGAACCGCAGCTGGTAGCCGCGGTCCACGAGGTACTGGCGCCGTTTGTACGCAGACCCCGCCATCTGTTCCACCAGTATAACAAAACCCCTGAAAAGGTGTCAGACACTTTTCAAAGCGGGAAAGGTGTCTGACACCTTCCGCACCTGCTGGGGCGTGGGTTGACTTTTCTTCCTCGCTTTGTTACGCTCACACTGACGTGTCGCCATGGATGCCGCCTTCCTCACGTGCCGTCTGCGCGCTGGTCAGCGGCGGGCTGGACAGCGCCGCGCTCCTTCATCGGCTGCTGGCCGCTGGCCGACGGGTGGCGCCGCTCTACCTCCGCTGCGGCTTCGGCTGGGAACCGGCTGAGCTGTCGTGGCTGCGCCGCGTGCTCCGCGCCCTCCGTTGCCCGCGTCTGGCTCCCTTGCGCATCGTTGAGCTGCCCCTGCGATCTGTCTACGGCCCGCACTGGAGTCTGACCGGGCGGGGAGTCCCCGGCGCCGCGACAGGGGACGCGGCGGTCTACCTGCCAGGCCGCAACGTGCTCCTGGTGGCCCACGCCGCGGTGGCGTGCGCCCCGCGCCGGATCAGCGCCATCGCGCTGGGCCTGCTCAAGGGCAACCCGTTCGGTGACGCCTCGCCGCAGTGTCTGCGCCTCATGAGCCGGTGCCTGACCCTGGCGCTTGGCCGGCCCATCCGCGTGCTGGTCCCCTTGCGCCGCTTCACCAAAGCCCAGCTCATCCGCCGCGCCGCCTCTGTGCCCCTCGCCCTGACGTTTTCCTGCCTGCGTCCCGTCGGCCGGCGCCATTGCGGCCGCTGCAACAAGTGCGCGGAGCGGCAGAAAGCTTTTCTTCGGGCCCAGATTGCCGATCCCACCCGGTATGCAAGCCGGAAAAAAGGGACCGGTTCTGCTCTGTCGAACAGCCGCGGTTCCAGAGCACAAAGTGTCAGACACGTTTCCCGCTGCGAGACGACAGGCCGAAAGGTGTCTGACACCTGTTGCGGTCGTCCCGGCAGCTTTTCGACAGAGCAGACCGGTTCTATTTCTTCGGGCGGACACCGATGGAAAAAATAGACCCGGTCCCACTTTTCTCTTCGATCGGAAAGAAAGTTCTCATGGCGGTCACTGGACTCATTCTGTTCGGGTTCGTGGTCGGCCACCTGCTGGGCAACTTGCAGATCTTCGCCGGCCCGGACGCGATCAACGGCTACGCGCGCAAGCTGCGGCATCTCGGCCCAGGGCTCTGGCTCATCCGCGCCTTCCTGCTCCTGTCGGTGGGCGCGCACATCTGGACGTCGATCAGCCTGGCGCGGGAGAACGCGGCCGCCCGCCCCATCCGGTACCGCCGTTTCCGCCCCGCCGAGACGACGCTGGCCGCGCGCGCGATGATGGGCTCTGGCGTGTTGGCGCTGGCCTACCTCCTCTATCACCTGCTGCATTTCACCGTTCGCGTCACGGATCCTGAGCTGGCCCACCTGCCGGACCCGCTCGGCGGCCATGACGTGTACACGATGATGGTCCGGGGGTTCCAGCACCGGTTCGTCTCGCTCGCCTATCTCATCGGCGTGGGGATGGTGTGCGCGCACCTCAGCCACGGAGCCGCCAGCGCCTTCCAGACGCTCGGCCTGAGCAACGAGCGCACCCTGGCAGGCCTGGAGGTGGCCAGCCGCCTGATCGCGTGGCTCATCTTCATCGGATACGCCTCGATCCCGCTCGCGGTCTTGTTCGGCTGCATCGAACCCCGCACCTTCCGATGACCTTAGACGCCAAGGTCCCTCCAGGGCCGCTGCCGGAGAAGTGGGACCGCCACCGCCGGGCGCTGAAGGCGCTGCGTCCGTCGGAGGCAGGAGCCTACCGCGTCCTCATTGTGGGGACGGGCCTGGCCGGTGCGTCGGCCGCCGCGACCCTTGGCGAGCGGGGGTTTCAGGTCGAGGTGTTCTGCTTCCAGGACAGCGCGCGCCGGGCGCACAGCATCGCCGCGCAGGGCGGCATCAACGCGGCGAAGAACTACCCCAAGGACGGCGACAGCATCGAGCGGCTCTTCGCGGACACGATCAAGGGCGGCGACTTCCGGTCGAGGGAGGCGAACGTCTATCGCCTCGCGCAGGTCAGCAACGCGATCATCGACCAGTGCGTGGCCCAGGGCGTGCCGTTCGCCCGGGAGTATGACGGCTCCCTGGCCAACCGGTCGTTCGGCGGCGTGAAGGTGCGCCGGACGTTCTACGC
>Ga0114945_10000864_pt1 | contig 19295 bp, 18 predicted proteins | sample OV2TP3_FD_87194 | JGI IMG/M metagenome (GOLD analysis project Ga0114945, IMG submission 87194) | Hot spring microbial communities from Beatty, Nevada to study Microbial Dark Matter (Phase II) - OV2 TP3 | ecosystem: Environmental > Aquatic > Thermal springs > Hot (42-90C) | place: USA: Beatty...
CCGGCCACGGTGTCCCCGCCATGTGGCGGGGACGAGGGAGCGCGACGGCCGAGCGATGGGACGCCCTGCCTGCGCCGCGTACGGCGCGGCAGGCAGGCTCGGTGGGGCGGCCCGAGCGTTCCGGTGAGCGCGCACGGCGCGGCCTGAAGCCTGGAGCTGTGTCATGTTTTCTCCAGGGCGATGCGGCCGGTGCGCACGAGTTTCGTGATCCCGTGCGGGCGCAGTTGCTCCACGAGCTGATCCAGCGTCTTCGTGTCGCCGGTCGCCTCGAGGACGACGCCGCGGTCCGTGCTGTGAGCGAGCTTCGCCCCGAAGCGGCGCGCGATCTCTTCAATGGCCGACTGCTGCGCTCCATTGGTTTGAATGCGCGCCAGCAGCAGCTCGCGGTCGATGTACACCCCCTCCTTCAGCTCCTGGACCTCGATGACATCGATGAGCCGGCCCAGCTGCGCCTTGACCTGCTCCAGCTTCATGGCATCGGCATCCACGACGATGGTCATGCGGGAGACCGTCGGATCCTCCGTCGTGCTGACCGTGAGGGAGTCGATGTTGAACCCGCGCGCGCTGATGAGCCCCGAGACGCGGGCGAGCACGCCGAAATGATTTTCCACCACGCAGGAGAGGGTATGCTTTTCGGCCATCGCGTCACCCGAGGCTCAGCTTCGACTCTTCGTCCGCGTCGGCTTGGCGGCGCTGCGGGACGCCCCCGTCGGTCTCAGGGCTGCCATAGGTCCCCGCCATTTGGTCGTGGGACTTGCCCGGCTTGATCATGGGCCAACAGTTTTCCGCCCGCTCGACGAGAAACTCCAAGACCGTCGGCCGGTCCGTCACGCGCATGGCTCTGTCGATCGCCGCGCGCACTTCCTCCTTGCGCTCCACGCGGATGCCGAGGCAATGGTTCGCCTCCGCCAACTTCACGAAGTCCACGGGATTCAGCCGCGAGGCCGCGTGGCGGCCCTCATAGAACATGTCTTGCCACTGGCGCACCATGCCGTGATAGTTGTTGTTCATGATCGCGATCTTCAGCGGCAAGCGATGCTGCGCGGCCGTGGCGAGCTCGACGGACGTCATCTGAAAGCTGCCGTCTCCGTCGATGTCCCAGACCACCTCCGAGGGACGGCCAAACTGCGCGCCGATCGCGGCGGGCAGGCCGAAGCCCATCGTTCCCAAGCCGCCGCTCGTGATCAGCGACCGGGGCATGTTGAACTGATAGTACTGCGCCGCCCACATCTGATGCTGCCCCACCCCGGTGGCGATGATCGCATGGCCCTTGGTCGCCTCGGAGATTTGCTGGATGACGTATTGCGGCAGCAGCCGCTCCTTTTCCCTGTACGTCAGCGGCATCTTGCGCCGCATCTGCGCGATCGTCCTCAGCCACTCGGCGCTGTCGCAAGGCTGCGTGATCGCCTTGTTCAGCTCACGCAGCACCGCCTTCACATCGCCCACCACGGGATAGTCCACCCTCACGGTCTTGTTGATGGAGGACGGATCCACGTCGATATGCACCTTCTTGGCGTTGCGGGCGAATTCATCCGGCTTGCCGGTGACGCGGTCGTCAAAGCGAGCCCCCACGCCGATGAGCAGATCGCATTGCGCGACCGCCAGGTTCGTATACTCGAACCCGTGCATGCCCAGCATGCCCAGGCTCAACGGATCCGTCTCCGGGAAGCTTCCCAGCCCCAGGAGGCTGGTCGTCACGGGGATGTTGGCCTTGCGCGCCAGCTCGATGAGTTCCGCCGTCGCCCCGGCATGAATCACGCCGGCCCCGACGTAGAGAATGGGTTTGGCGCTGCGGGCGATCACTTCGGCCACGCGCTCGATGGCCTTGGCATCCAACGGCGGGCTGCCCTGAATCGTGTAGCCGCGGATGTCCACCCGGTCGGGGTAGACGAAGTCCGCCTCGTTCACCGTCGAGTCCACGGGCAAATCAATCAGCACGGGCCCCGGCCGGCCGGTGGAAGCGATGTAGAAGGCTTCCTTCACGATGCGGGCCATGTCGTTGACATCCTTGACGAGGTAGCTATGTTTCGTCACGGGCCGCGTGATGCCGATGGTGTCCGCTTCCTGAAAGGCATCGTTGCCGATCACGGAGGTGCGCACCTGGCCGGTCAAGGCCACCATCGGGATGGAATCCATGAAGGCGGTGGCAATCCCCGTCACGAGGTTCGTGGCACCGGGCCCTGAAGTGGCGAGGCAGACGCCGACTTTGCCCGTGGCCCGCGCGTAGCCGTCGGCCATGTGGGCGGCCCCCTGCTCGTGGACCGTCAGCACCACCTGGATCGTCGACTGATGGAGGGCATCGAAGGTGGGTAGATTCGCTCCGCCGGGGATGCCAAAGACCGTCTTGACTCCCTCGCGCTTAAGCGATTCAACGAGGATCTGGGCGCCTTTCATTTGTAATCGAGCATTATAGCATCACGTCGGGGCTCACGGAAGGCACGTCTCGTGCAACAGGCACGTCTCGTGCCTGTTACGCTCTCGAGGGAAGGACGCTGGTGGGGCGATCCGGCGAGCGGATCTGGCAATCCTGAGGATAGAGGTACAGCGGCACGAGCTGGCGCGGGTCATCGCGATGGCCTTGGAGGAAACGCTCACGGCCCATCCGAGCCAAGGTGGCGGCGCGCGGATACCAGAATTCCGAGGCGGCGAACTCAGCGCCCGGACACCGGGCGAGAATCTGTTCACGATACACCCCGGCCCCATCGCCCAGCACCACGACGGGCCCTTCGATGGCCGGCAGCACCTCGTGCACGGGCCCCAAGAGATACTCCGTCCGCCGCACGGGCCGGCCTGCCTCGACGTCAAAGTGGGCCGTGTAGACGTTGCGCTGCTTGGCATCCAAGATGGGACAGATGGGATGCGGCGTATACGGGACGCCGGCCGCCAGCACATCGAGCGACGCCACGCCGATCAAGGGAATCTTCAGCGGAAAGCTTAACGCCTTCACGAAGGCCAAGCCGATCCGCAGGCCGGTAAAGGAACCCGGTCCCATATCCACGACGATGGCCGCCAGATCCGCCCATGTCGCCTGGGCCTCGCCGAGCACGCGGCTTACGGCCGCCGGCAATTCCACGGCATGAGGATAGTGGGCGAGCACTTCGCAGGAAGCGAGGAGCCGCTCATCCTCGATCAGGGCCACTCCCAATTGTTTCGTCGCTGTTTCAATCGCGAGAAATTTCATCACTCTGCTCGGTGGCTGCCGTCTCTGGAGTTTCGGGCTTGCTCTGTGACGTCTGCAGTTGCGCGACCATAGCCTTGGCTCGCTCCCCCACCGGTTGCACGGCGATGCGGCGTCGGGCGGCGCTGACGTGATGGAGCCGCACCTCAAGACGGGGCTCCGGGAGCAAGCCGGCGAACCGCTCCGCCCACTCGATCACCGTGATCTTTCCGGCGGACAACACGAGATCGAGATCAAGCCACGCCACCGCCGAAGGCCCCTCGAGCCGATAGCCATCAATATGCACGAGGGGCACCGGCCCGGGGTACTCGCGCATCAACACGAACGTGGGACTCTTGATCGTCTCGGGATCGCGCTGCAGTCCGCGGGCCAGACCTTGGACGAATGTCGTCTTGCCGCTGCCGAGCTCTCCGTACAACGCGACCACATCGCCCGCGCACAGCAGGCGGCCCACGTGCTCGCCGAGCTGCTGCGTCTCTTCCGTCGATCCCGTCACGACTTCAAACGCCGCCCTCGTCGAACCCGCCCTGACAGGACCCGCTTCCTCAGAAGTGTCGGGCTTGGATCGTCGAGGAGGCATCAGAAATGTCGAAATCCGATTGGCGCAAGCGGCTCAATACGCCCATCAGGAGATTCCAGTTCGACGCCGACTCCGCGAGCCACGACCGCTCCGATGCGCGTCACCGGCGTGCGGCCCAATCGAGCCGGCAGGCGCGGCACCGCCTCAGGCGGAACTGCGAAGAGCAACTCAAAATCTTCCCCGTCCGTCAGCGCGTGCGTAAGCGTTCGCGCCGCCGGGGCGCGGGGAACGCGCGCGGCCTGAATCCGCAGCGTGACGCCGCTCGCGCGGCTCATCTGCCACGCATCGCAGGCCAGGCCATCGGAGAGATCCATCATCGCATGCACCTGGACGCGCCGTAGCAGCGCGTGCGCCTCACGCAGCCGGGGAATGAACCGAGCGTGCCGGCCGCTGCGATACGACCCGCCGAGGCGCCCCGTCACAAAGAGGTGATCGCCCACGCGCGCCCCGCTGCGCCGAACCAGCCGCGCCGGGTGCGCCGAGCCGACGATGGCCACGTCGATGATGAGCCGTGGCGCTCGCACCGTATCCCCTCCGACGATCGCCACCCCGAAGCGGCGCGCGCATCGCTCCAGCCCCGCGTACACGCGATCCACCCACGCGACCGGCGTCGTCGGCGGCAGCCCCAACGAAATCACCGCCCAGCGCGGCACGCCGCCCATCGCCGCGATATCGCTCACGTTGCACGCGAGCGCCTTCCATCCGATCCACTGCGCGGGGACAACGCCGAGGCGGCCTGCCTGCCGCGCCCGCGGCGCAGGCAGGCGAAAATGCACTCCTTCGACCAGCATATCGCTCGCGAGCAGCCACCACTGACCACGGTCCAGGCGCACCACCGCCGCGTCGTCTCCAATCCCCACCACCACCGACGCGGGGCGCCTCAGGCGCTGACGCAGCCGCCCAATGAGCCCCACCTCTCCGAGCTGGCGCACCGTGCGCATCGCGCGTCAGCCTCAGCCGCCGCTCAGGGCCATGATCCCCTTCAGCGCCATCGCCAGACTCATGAGGAGCGTGTTGTGCAGAATGTGCACCGTCAAGGAGCTTGCCAGCGACCCGGTCCGCTCATACAGATTCGCCAACACATACCCCAACATTGCGATGGGGACAAAGCCTACGATGTTCGTATGGACGAAGGAAAAGACGGCTGCGCTGGCCCATTGCGCGATGCCGCGCGACATGCGTTGCCGAATCGCCGGGTACAGCACGCCGCGAAAGAACAGCTCCTCGGCGACCGGGCCGATGAGGCACGCCAGCAGGATGGTCGATCCAAGGACGCTGGGGCGCTGTTCATCGAAAATGAGTTCCTGAATCGGCTCGATGGGCGGCTGGATCCCCAAGAGGCGCGCGAGTTCCGCGACGGCGAACAGCACCATGAACAGCCACGGAAACGCCATGAGGTACCCGCGCACGCCTGAGGCGATCGAATGCCGCAGCATCGGGGGGGAAACACCCAGCGTCTGCGGCAGCGACGCCCCTTTGCCCATCGCAAACACCAGGATGATGCCGATGACCCACCCATCCAACAGAAGCATGGAGACTGCGATCCATTGATGGAGATCCAATCGGAGTCCCCAAAGGCGCGAGAGCACCACGGTATGGACAAAGAACAGCAGCGCGGCGAACATCATGATGAGCAGCAGGATGCGCCCGAGCTCGCCGAATGACCACGGCGGCAGCGGCCGTGACGGAACGGCCCATGTCGACCGCAGGCGACCGCTGCCAAGCATCCAGACCGTCACCCCGATCCCCCACACGCCCATCGCCATCACCGTCACCACCAACAGGGAGATCGCCATGGCCAGCCACGGCTGCACGGTCACGAGCCGCCTCACCGTCTCCAAGGTCACGCCCTTGGGCCACCATTCCATCGAGCCGCCGGCGTGAGCGGCGGCAGGCGTCTCGTGGTCGGGAAAGACGAGGAGGCCTCGGTGAATGGCGAGCACATATCCCACCACAATGAGCAGCATCCCGACGAGATAGAACATCCGCCCCCGCAGCAGTCGCTGGATCATCAGGCTTCCTTCTTCGCTTCACTCCGAGGAAACAGCACCGGATGCGGCCCGATGGACTGGCCGGCCGGCACCTGCCCCCACCGGGCGGCATCCCCCAGGCGTCGTGGCTGCGTCGCGCTGAACCCGAGTTGCGCCCACATGGCTGTGGAGACCGCCGGCATGAACGGCTCCAGCAGGATCGCAATGATCCTGGCGCTTTCGGCAAGCACGCAGAGCACGGTTTCGAGCCGCCTTGCCTGCTCTGGCTGCTTGACGAGCTTCCACGGCGAGGCGGCTTCAACGTACACGTTCGTCTTCGACACGAGCTGCATAATCGCCTCAACGGCTTGGGTAAACGCCAGGCGCTCCATGGCTGATTCCACCTGACGCACGGCAGCCTCGGCTTGCTTCACGATCTCCTCATCGAGTGAATTGAAGCAGGCACTGGCCGGCACGCGACCCTGGTGATATCGCTCAATCATCGAGCAGGTTCGGTTGACTAAGTTGCCCAAATCGTTGGCCAGATCCGAGTCGAGCCGCTTCATCAGGGCCTCCTCGGAGAACATCCCGTCCTGCCCGAAGGGAATCTCCCGCAGCAGGAAGTAGCGATACACGTCGGCGGCGTACGGCTGCCCGGCGAGCAGTCGCGTGATCACGATGCGCGGATCGACGATATTCCCCAGCGACTTGGACATTTTCTGCTCGCCGATTTTCCACCACCCGTGCGCGAAGATGGTCTTGGGAGGACGCACGCCCAACACCCGCAGGATGATCGGCCAATAGAGCGCATGATGGCGCAGGATATCCTTGCCGATCAGATGCACCGCTCCCGCCTCATTCCAGTACCGATGAAACCGCGGATCCTCGGGCCAGCCGAGCGCGGTGATGTAGTTGAGCAGCGCGTCGAACCAAACATAGGTCACGTGCGCCGGGCTGAACGGAACGTCGATGCCCCACGGAACGCGATCCTTCGGGCGGGTGATGCACAGATCCGGCAGCGGATGCGCCGGATCGCCCAGCAACGCGAGCACTTCATTGCGGCGCTGCGTCGGCAGGATGAACGTCTCATGGTCCTCGATGTAGCGCCGCAACCACTCTCGGTGCTCCTCGAGGTTGAGATAGTAGTCTTCCTCCTCGATCTGCTTCAGCGGCCGCTGGCACGTCGGGCACACGGGCGCTGTGGGATCGATCTCGGTGAGCGCATAGCTCGTCTCGCACGGCACGCAGTACCAGAAGACGTAGGTGCCCAGCTTGAGGGTTGATTTCAGTGTCGTCAGGACGCGTTGCACGGCGGCTTCGTGATCCGGATCGGTCGTGCGGAGAAACCGCGTGTAGCTGCCGGCGATGCCGAGCAGCTCCCACAGTTGCCTGAAGGTGTCCGAGGCCTGGTCCGCGAACGCCTTCGGAGCCTGCCCCTTCGCCGCGGCCGCTTGCGCGATCTTCTCGCCGTGCTCGTCGGTGCCCGTCAGGAAGAAGACGTCGTCGCCCTTGAGGCGGCGATACCGCGCCAGGCAATCGGCCGCCACCTCCGTGTAGGAGTGCCCGATGTGCGGGGCCGCGTTGACGTAATAGAGCGGCGTCGTGATGTAGATCGGCTGGGACATCAGCCCTCGCGGCGGACGCCTTGTACGTTGAGCCATCGCTCGCGCGCGAGCGCGGCGACGAGGCGAGGGTTGGCGAAATGATCCAGCGACTCGCGCAGTTGGAGAAACTCAAAAGCCGCCTCCACGCAACGCTCCGCGTCGATCCGCCGCGCCTGGCGGCACAAGGCCTCGGCGGATTCCCGGTGGATGACGTGGCGCGCGTCGCCGTCGAGCGCTGCGACGAAGGCCAGATCCCGCAGCCAATGGAGCAACGCCTCAATCCATTCCCCGACCTCGTGCCGCGTCTCCGGCAGCGGACGCTCCATCCAGTGCTCGGCCGATAGCTCTCCCGCCTGCGCCCGCTCCCCTTCCGCTTGCTTGGCGAGTGCGAGCGCGCGAGCGGCGCTGCCGCCACTCATGCGCGCGATCGCCTGCGCGCGCGGTCCTTCGCATGCGGCCTGCCGTGTGAGCAGCTGCGCCAGGGTGCTGATCGACAGCGGCTGACATCGGATCATCTGACAGCGCGAGAGGATCGTTGGCAAACAAGAAGAGGCTTGGGGCGTCAGCAACAGAAACGTCGTCGCTCCCGGCGGTTCTTCCAAGACCTTGAGCAAGCTATTCGCCGCTTCCTCCGTCAGCCGCTCCACGCGATCGAGGATGGCCACTTGGCGCTTCGCGTTAAATGGCCGCAGAGCCACGCGACCGATCAACGACCGCACGTCATCAATCCGAATCTCATCCGATGATCCTTCCGGAACGAGGTAATGGATGTCGGGATGCGCGCCTCGGGCGATGGAGCGGCACGCCGAGCAGGCATCACAAGGACGCGGCTCGGCTCCCGTGCAATTGAGCGCCTTGGCCATCTCGAACGCGAGGCGGCGCTTTCCGATCCCATCGGGGCCGGCGAGCAGATAGGCGTTGGCGACGCGCCCCGTGGCGAGATGTGACTGCCAGATGCGCTTCGCAAGCTCATGCCCTATCACATCATTCCACGCCATCTCAGACCTCAGATGTGCCAACGTTCTCGACTTGACGGGCGCTCCCAGGTCCTCGCGCGCCGCTCAGCCAATTGAAAACGCTGGAACACGAGAGCTGCAATTGCCTCTCGGATGACTGTGGAGGGTTTCCGTGCATCCAACATCACAAACCGTTGCGGCTCGCGAGCGGCCAGTCGCCGAAAGCCCGCGCGCACCCGCCGATGAAACGCGAGCGTCTTTCGCTCCATGCGATCTCGCGCGCGCCCAAGACGCGCGAATCCTACGAGCGTCGGAACATCCAAAAGAATGGTCAACGACGGCCTGAGGCCGCGGATCGCCGCGCGCCCCACGCGATCCAGCCACGGCACCTCCAGGCCTGCGCCGAATCCTTGGTACGCCACCGTCGAATCATGGAACCGATCGCACACGACGATCGCCCCGCGAGCCAGGGCCGGTCGAATGCGCTCCTCCACCAACTGCACCCGCCCGCCGATAAATAAGAGCGCCTCCGTCAAAGGAGCCAACGGCGCATCACGATGCAACAGGACCTTGCGCAACGCCCGCCCAAGTGCCGTGGACCCCGGATCCTGCAGCCACACGACGCGATATCCCGCGCGCCGGAGGCGCTGCACGAGCCAGCGCCCTTGGCTCGACTTCCCCGATCCCTCCGGCCCCTCGAGGGTGATGAAGAACCCCGCTTGGCGAGACATCAGAGTCTACGCCGAAGAATGGGCCCATGGTCAGTGTCCTCCAGAATCAAGCCGATTGCATGAAACTCTTGACGAATGCGATCGGCTGTTTTGAAATCCTTGCGCTTTCTGGCATCTTCTCGCTCATCAATTTTTGCCTGTTGCTCCGGACTTAGTACGAGGGCCTCGTGCTGCTCGAAGAGCCCCAGCACGCTGGCAAGTCGACGAAGCATGAGTTCTGCGTGCATAACCCTATTAAAGGTTTCATGTGATTTCTTGTATTGAATCGGTTGGGGCAGTCCTGAAGGATCCTGTTGCCGTAGCGTTCCCCACGCCTCATGCACGATTTCGTCGAGCACAGCCAGCGCTTCAGGAGTATTGAGATCATCGTCCATCGCTTTTTCAAACCTGGTCTCAAGATTGGAGAGTTCCTTGGGTGGCGGCGTTGAAGTGACGGTCTTCCTAGAAACTAACTCGTTTCGTTCAAGCTCGTCCATATGCTGGATCAAGGTGCGCCATCCGTTTAATCGTTTGAGTGACATTTGAATCATGGTATCTGAATAGTTAAGCGGACTGCGATAGTGGGCATTCAGAAAGAATTCCTTCAGTACGTCGGATTGGCCTCCGCATTGTTTTAGCGCATCTTCAACGGTCACAAAGTTCCCGAGGGATTTGGACATCTTCTCGCCGTTGACGGTGAGCAGGCCGTTGTGAATCCAATAGCGGGCAAAGGGCTTGCCGATCGCCTGCGCCTGCGCCAGCTCGTTCTCATGGTGCGGAAACACGAGGTCCACGCCGCCGCCGTGAATATCAAACGCGTCCCCCAGGTACGCGGTGCTCATCACGGAGCATTCGATATGCCAGCCGGGGCGTCCCGGCCCCCAGGGGCTGTTCCACGACGGCTCATCCGGTTTGGCCGCTTTCCACAGCGCGAAATCCAGCGGATCCGCTTTCCGTTCCCCAGGCTCCACGCGCGCTCCCGCCTGCAATTCATCCACGGTGCGATTCGACAACGCGCCATAGCCGGGAAATTTCCGCACGGAGAAATAGACATCGCCGCCCGCCGGATACGCCGCGTTCTTCGTGATCAACTGGCTGATGAAGCCGGTCATGGACGCGTCGATGTGCTTCGTCGCCTCCACGTGCGCCGGATCCGGCACCACGTGCTCGGTGGCCTTCGGCTCGATATCCGGCCGACGGATCCCCAAGCGATCCATCGTCTCGTGGTAGCGCTGCAAATACCGCGCGGCCACCTCCGCGCACTTGGCTTTCAAGGCTCCGGCAGCGGGCGGCGCACCGCTCGCGGCGAGCTCTTGGCGGGCCTTATCGATGATCTTATCGTCCACATCGGTCACGTTGCGCACGAACGTCACGCGGTGGTCGGGAAACTTGAACTCGAGATAGCGCCGCCACACATCGAAGATGTAGGCGCTGCGGGCATGGCCGATGTGCGGCGCGTCGTACACCGTCGGGCCGCAGACGTACATCGTCACCGCCGGGGGGTGGAGCGGCTGAAATTCCTGCACGCATCGCGTCAAGGTGTTGTAGATGCGCACGGTCATCGTCTGGGCGGAGGGCGGATTCGCTAGGAGGAGTGGGTGGATGACTGCGACTTGCGATGCTCTTTGATATGTTCCTCGAGGGCGTCGATTTCATGCTGCAGACGTTCCAACCGCTCCGTCAGCGGATCGGGCAGATGGGTGTGATCCAAGTTGATGCCGGGAAAATGCCGATCCTTCGTCCGCGTGATCCGCCCGGGGACCCCGACGACGGTGGAGTGCTGCGGGACATTGCGCACCACCACCGCGTTCGCGCCGATCATGGCATGATCGCCCACCGTGATATTGCCCAGCACTTTCGCGCCGGCGCCGATCACCACGTGATCGCCGATCGTCGGATGGCGCTTGCCTTTCTCCTTCCCCGTCCCGCCAAGCGTCACTCCTTGATAGAGCGTCACCTGATTCCCGATCACCGCCGTCTCCCCGATGACGACCCCTGCGCCATGATCGATGAACAGCCCGCGACCGATCGTCGCCGCCGGGTGGATCTCAATACCCGTCAGCCACCGCGCGAAGGTCATAATGAGCCGAGGGGCGATCGGGATCTTGAGGATCTCCAGCGCGTGCGCCACCCGATAGCAGACGACGGCATGCAGCCCTGAGTAGGTGAGCAGAACCTCCATCAGGTTGCGGGCCGCGGGGTCGCGCTCAAAACAAGCTTGGATCTCGGGCTGGAAACCCACCACCACCCAGCCCGCCCCGGCCACCAACGCGATCACCGTCAGCGTCAACGATTCCATGGCTTACCCGTTGCGCCGCGTCTTGGACGATGCCTGACGCGTTTTCTTCAACAGCACGACGGCCTGGGCGGCGATCCCCTCGCGGCCCGGCCCGAAGCCTTCGGTGGTTTTGGCTTTGATGGACACCAGCGTCGGAGGAATAGCCAGCAATCGGCTGATGGCCTCGCGGATCCGCCGTTTGTGCCCCTCAAGCCGCGGCGTATCCGCGATCACTGTCGCATCGATATTGCCCACCGCCCATCTCTGGCGGCGCATGAGGATTCTGGCGGCTTCGAGAAATCGGCGGCTATCCGCGTCGCGATAGCGCGGATCGCTCGAGGGAAACTGCTCGCCAATGTCCGGGGCTCCCATGGCCCCCAGCAGCGCATCGGTCAGCGCATGCAGCAAGACATCCGCGTCGGAATGTCCCGCGAGCCCCCGCAAGGACGGGATGGCGACGCCGCCTAATTTCAGGGGGCGCTTTTTCCCATCAAATCGATGTATGTCGTACCCGATGCCGATTCTCATGCTCGACGTCCGTTCGCGGCATGCCGACTCCTCAGAATCGCTTCTGCCAACACCACGTCGTCCTTCGTCGTCACCTTCACATTCAGCGAATCGCCCGGAATCATTCGGACCGGAAACCCGGCGGCCTCCAGCACCGCGGCATCATCCGGAAACTGCGCCGCATGAGCATTCACCCGCTCACACGCCTTGGCGAACCATGCTCGTCGAAACGCCTGTGGGGTTTGGACGAACCAGAGTTGCTCGCGATCCAGCGTTTCGCGAACCGCGCGCTGCGCATCGACGGCCTTCACGGTCAGCATCGCCGGCACGCCGCAGGCCACGGCGCCATGGCGGCGGGCGGCGCGCACCGCGGCGTCAATCAGGGTGCTGCGCACGCACGGCCGCGCGCCATCGTGCACCACAATCCATTTCGCCGCCGGCGGGACAGCGGCCAATCCCCGCGCCACCGACTCCGCGCGCGACGCGCCCCCCACGCACGGGGCGAGCACCTTGGTGAGCCGATACCGCTTGGCCCATGCCCGCACAGCCGCCTCCTGGCCGACCCGCACCACGACGACAATCCATCGAATCGAGCCGCTCCCCTGCAGCGCCGTCAGCGTATGCACCAGCAGCGGTACCCCGCGCAGCCGCACGAACGATTTCTTCACCGATCCGCCGAATCGCGTGCCCGCTCCCGCCGCCGGGACAATCGCCGCCGCCTCCGCCTGCATCGCGGCGTCCCCGATCAGCGCTTGGCCGGCGCGTGCTCAGGCCGCACGAACACCATGCGGCCCGCCGCCGTTTGCAGCACGCTCGTGACGATCCCGCGAATCGTCTGCCCGATCAGCGAGCGGCCGCTCTCGACCACGACCATCGTCCCGTCATCGAGATACGCCACCGCCTGGTGATGCTCCTTGCCCTCCTTGATCGGCTTGACCTCCAGCGCCTCTCCAGGCAGCACCACGGGCCGCAGCGCCTGCGCGAGCTCATTGACGTTCAGCACCCGCACATTCTGGAATTCCGCGATCTTGTTGAGGTTGTAGTCGGTCGTGATGATCCGCGTGCCGAGGATCTGCGCGAGCTTCACCAGCTTGGCGTCCGTCTCCGCGACCGCCGGGAGATCCTCTTCATGGACCCGCACGTCAATGGAAGACAGTTGCCGCAGCTGATTGAGCACCTCCAGCCCCCGCCGCCCGCGGCTGCGCCTGATCGGATCGGTGCTGTCGGCCACCGCCTGCAGCTCTTTGAGGACGAAGCGCGGGAGCACCAAGCGCCCTTCGATAAACCGCGCCTTGCACACATCCAAGAGGCGCCCATCGATGATCGCGCTGGTATCGACCAGGGACGCCTCCTCGCCGCGATCATGTCGCGAGAGCCGGACATACGGAATAATCACGCTGAACTCATCCCGCCCGCGCAGCGCCATCGCCATGCCCAGATAACAAAAGGCCCACGTCAGGATCACTCGGATGGTCGCCGCCATTCCCACAGTCAAGGGCAACAGCGCCATGGCATCCGAGAGCAGCTTCGCCATCAGCAGGCCGAACAGCAATCCAAAGACGGCGGCCGAAAATCCGCGCACCGAGACGCGACCGACCCGATGCAACACCGCTTCGGACAGGGTGAGGATGGCTCCGGCGACAGCACCCAAGAGCGCGCGCCCCCACCAGGGCCACGACACGAACCCCGCCACCACTTGGGAACCGAGGAGCGCGCTGAGAATCACAAACCCAATGCGAACGAATCGCAAATCCATGCTGTCACCCCACGACTAATCAAACGCCTGGGCCACGGCCTCTCGCACGTGCTGCGCTTGGATCACGTCCATGCCCTCCGGCGCGCTTAAGCCCCCTCGCTGCGCGGCGACGAAGCAGCGCTCGAATCCGACCCGCTTCGCTTCATGGAGCCGCTGAGAGACGTTGCTCACCGGACGAATTTCTCCGCTGAGGGCCACTTCCCCGAGGGCAAGATCTTTGCGACGAGTCGGCCGCTCTTTGAGGCTGGAGGCGATGGCGAGGGCGATCCCAAGATCCGCCGCCGGCTCCACCAACCGCACGCCCCCCAGCGAGGAGACAAACACGTCCTGCTGCGCCAGCGCATGCAATCCGACGCGACGCTCGAGCACCGCGAGCAGCATCGAGAGGCGGTTAAAATCCACCCCGGCCGTGCGACGGCGCGGCAGGCCGATGCCGCACGGACTGGTCAGCGCTTGCACCTCCACGAGCATCGGCCGACTCCCCTCCAGGCTCACCGTCACCATGCATCCGGGCACCGGGGTGGTGCGATCACTGAGGAACAGTTCCGAGGGATTCGCGATTTCGACGAGCCCCTCCGCCGTCATATGGAACACCCCCAGCTCATGGGTCGCGCCAAAGCGGTTCTTCGTCGATCGCAAGAGGCGAAACCCGCTCGTGGCTTCGCCTTCGAAGTACAGCACGGTGTCGACCAGATGCTCCAACACTTTCGGACCGGCGAGGAAGCCCTCCTTGGTGACGTGGCCGACGAGAAACAACGCGCTGCGGCTCTCCTTGACGAGTTGCACCAATTCGTAGGCGCAGGCGCGCACTTGGCCGATGGATCCCGGCGCTGCGCCCATCGCGTCGGTCTCGATGACCTGGATGGAGTCCACGATCACGATGTGCGGCGTCAGCTGCCTCATCGCGGCCAGAATGGCTTCCAGCTGCGTGTGCGCGAGCACATGGATCGCCGACGCGCTTAACCCTAAGCGCGTCGCGCGCAGCTTCGTTTGCCGCAGCGACTCTTCCCCGCTGACATAGAGCACCGTGTGCCCTGCCGACGCCACGGCTCCGGCGACGCTCAGCAGCAGGGTGGATTTGCCGATCCCCGGCTCGCCGCCGACCAAGACGACCGACCCCGGCACGACCCCGCCTCCCAACACGCGATCAAACTCCGCCACGCCGCTTGGCAGGCGCAGCACATCATCCAACGCGACCTGCGTCATCAAGGTGGGGGCCGGCGTCTGCGCGGAGGAGCCGCGATGCGCCGCCGCCTGTGGCTCGGCGATCTCCTCGACCAGCGTGTTCCACAATCCGCAGCCGGGGCATCGACCCACCCACCGAATGGATTGGTGCGCGCACTGCTGACAAATATAGACGGATTTCAGCTTCGGCATAGCCAGGAGAACCATGCAATGGCCAGCAAGCGCACGCGCTGACGGCTTACGCCGGCGTCACTTCTGACCCTTCGGACGGGAGAGGAGTTTCCAGGGATGCGCGTGAAGGTCTTCCACAAAGAGCCGGAGTTCCTCATAGAGCTCATCGTCGAAGAGCAACTTCCCCAGGTTGCCTTCCCCGGCCTCGGCACGGGACATGGCGAGATTGAGCCGCTCCCCGAACGCCTTCCAATTCCGCGTGGCGTCCCGCGCTTCTTTGAGGGCCTCCTTGATATAGATCCGCGCCTCGGGATCTCCGATCAGGGTGTTGAGCCCCTGCAGGGTGAGCTTGAATTCGCTGAGGACTTCGTTCGAACGCTCAATGATTTTTTCCGTCGACACCGGCGGCTTCCCGGTCAGCTGTCCATCGGGCCCGAGGATTGGGCCGGCCCCCGAGCCCGGACGGATCTCCAGATATTTCTCCCCCAGGAGGCCGAAGGTGCTGATGGAGGCTTCGTCGTCCGAGCGAACCGTGATGCGGGAGGGCAGCTGGACCAGCAATTCCACCTTCGGGGTCGGCTGATCCTTGGGATGGACGATCCGCAGGGCTTGGACTTTGCCGACCTCCACCCCGGCATATTGCACCGGCGAGCCCTCGGTGATGCCGTTGGCCGAGTCGAAGAACACGCGCAGCCGATAGCCCGGCTGAAAGGCGGTCGAGAGATCCCCAATGGCAAAGATGAACACGATGAGCAGCGCCAATCCGGAGATGATGAAGGCTCCGACCTTGACTTCCACCGACCACCGCTGTGCCATCAGTTGTGCCCCGCTGCTGCGCTAGACGGAAAGGGACAGGCGTCCCCCTGGCGCCCACCGAGATAAGACCCGCCGATCCGGCAATCCTTCCCGAATCGGACCCATCGCCTCCCCTTGAATGAACTGCTGCACAATGGGATTGGGAGAATTCCTGATCTCCTCCGGCGTCCCGATGGCAATAATGGCTCCATTGTAGAGCATCGCAATGCGATCTGCTACTTTGTACGCGCTGCGCATGTCATGCGTGACCATGACCGACGTCACCTTGAGCCGATCGCGCAGCGCGATGATGAGGTCATTGATGATGTCCCCCATGATCGGATCGATGCCGGTGGTCGGCTCATCATAGAGGATGATTTCCGGATTCATCGCCAACGCGCGGGCCAGCCCCACCCGCTTGCGCATGCCGCCCGACAGCTCCGAGGGGTACAGCTCATCCACCCCTTCCAACCCCACCAGCTGCAGGCACTCATGCACCCGCTGCGACATCGCCTGCGGCGCCATCGTCGTATGCTCCTGCAGCGGAAAGGCGACGTTCTCGAACGCGGTCATGGAATCGAACAAGGCGGCGTTTTGGAAGAGCATGCCGAACTTCATCCGCAGCGCATCCAAGGCACCCCCCGAGAGCCGGGTGATATCCACCCCGTCGATCACGACCATTCCTTCGTCCGGCTTCATGAGGGCGATGATGTGCTTCAGCAACACGGACTTGCCCCCTCCGGAGCGGCCGATGATGCAGACCGTCTCGCTCGTTCGAATCGTGAGGTTCACGCGATCCAAGACCTTGTGCCCCTCGAACGACTTCGACAGCTCTGTGATGTCGATCATCAGCGCCAGACGAAGTAGAACATCGCCGTGCAGAAGCAATCCGCCGCGATGATCAGCATGAACGAGGTCACGACCGCCACCGTCGTCGACCGCCCCACCCCCTCGGCCCCTCCCTCCGTGCGAAAGCCCTCGAAACAACTCACGATGCAGACGATCATCCCGAACACGAACGCCTTGAGCAGCCCCGAGGCCAAATCCTTGAAGACCAGCGGCAGGGTCGTCATCTTCCAGTACAGGCTCGGCAGGATGCCCAGCTTCAGCGTGCCGATGAGAAACCCGCCGACAATCCCGATCCCATCCGCCCACAGGGTCAACAAGGGCATGGCGATCACCAGCGCAATGAACCGCGGGACGACCAGATACTGCACGGGATTGACCGCCAAGGTCACCAGCGCATCGATCTGCTCGGTGACTTTCATGGTCCCCAGCTCCGCGGCAATCGCGGATCCCACCCGCCCGGCGACGATCAAGGCCGTCATCACCGGGCCGATCTCCCGCACGACGGAGAGCGACACGAGGCTCGCGATGTAGATCTCCGCGGCGAGCTTCTGCATCTGGTAGGCGCTCTGGAAGGCCAGCACCATGCCGATGAACAGCGCGGAGAGGGAGACGATCAGCCACGACTGCACCCCGATCTTCAACAGCTCGCTCAGGATGAGCGAGCGCCGCAGCGGCCGCGTGAACCATTCCCCGACCGCCTGTGCTACGCCGCTGAGCGTCTGGAGAAAGAGCATGTAGAGACCGCCGACGTACCAAAACAGCTCCACCGCGGAGGCTCCAGCCGCCGCGGTCGTTTGCAGAAATGAGGTGTTGAGCCGGCTAATCATGTCGAGCTCCTAGGCCGGGGAAGAACATGCCTCTCACCGATCACGCGTGCGATCGGTGAGAGGCACCGTGGAATCACGCCTTGAGGTGTGCACTACGATGAGCTCGTTGCGGCCGAGCGCTCCGCCGGCACCTGCTCCTCGAACTCCAGGACGTCGTTCTTTCGGAAGACGCGCAACAGCGTCCCCGGTTTGACCCGGCGCGCGATGACGCCTTCCGCCAGCGGATCTTCCAACAACCGCTGAATGACGCGCTTGAGCGGGCGCGCTCCGTACACTTGATCAAACCCCCGCTCGACCAAGAGGGTTTTGGCGGAGGCATCCAGCGTGATGGAGATATTCTGCTCGCGCAGCCGCTCCTGCACCATGCCGATCTCCACATCGACGATCTTCACGAGATCCTCCTGCGAGAGCGGATGGAAGACGATCACTTCATCGATGCGGTTGAGGAATTCCGGCTTGAACGTCCGCTTCACCTCATCCATGAGCTGCCCCTTCATCTTCTCGAAGGTGACCTCTTCCTTCGCGGGTGTAAAGCCGATGCTCCCTTGCTTCTTGAGCAGCTCGGCCCCGAGGTTGGAGGTCATGATGAGCACGGTGTTGCGGAAATCGACCCGGCGGCCGAAGCTGTCCGTCAACCGACCATCTTCCAACACCTGCAGCAAGATATTGAACACGTCCGGGTGGGCCTTTTCGATTTCATCCAAGAGGACCACCGAATACGGGCGGCGACGGATACGCTCGGTGAGCTGCCCGCCTTCCTCATAGCCCACATAGCCGGGGGGTGCTCCGACCAGACGCGAGACGTTGAATTTCTCCATGTACTCGGACATGTCCAGCTGCACCAGCGCTTCCTCGTCGCCGAAGAGGAATTCCGCCAGGCCGCGGGCGAGGAGCGTCTTGCCGACGCCGGTGGGGCCGAGGAAGATAAAGGAGCCGATGGGCCGCTTGGGGTCCTTGATGCCGGCGCGCGAGCGCCGCACGGCCCGGGCGATAGCCGTGATGGCCTCTTCCTGGCCGATGATGCGCTTGTGGAGCGCCTCTTCCATCTTGAGCAGCCGCTCGGTTTCCTTCTCCTCGAGGCGGATGAGCGGAATGCCGGTCCACTTGGAGACGATGAAGGCGATGTCTTCGTCCGTGATGACCGGCATCGCTTCGCCCTTGGTCTTCTTCCAATCCCCTTTCACCTTCTCCAACTGCTCGCGGGCTTCCCGCTCCTGATCGCGCAGCGAGGCCGCCAGCTCAAAATCCTGCCCTTTGATCGCCGCCTCTTTTTCCTTGCGGATATGCTCGATCTTCTCTTCGAGGTCTTTGATCTCCGGCGGCACCGTCAAGACGGAAAGCCGCGCGCGCGAGCCCGCCTCGTCGATGAGGTCGATCGCCTTATCGGGCAGAAACCGCCCCGCGATGTAGCGATCCGCCAGCTTCGCCGCCACCTCCAGCGCCTCATCGAGATACTTCACGCGGTGGTGGGCTTCATATTTATCGCGCAGCCCCTTCAGGATTTCGATGGTCTCGCTCACCGAGGGCGGCTCCACGATGATCGTCTGAAAGCGCCGCTCCAAGGCCGCATCCTTCTCGATGTACTTGCGATACTCATCCAGGGTGGTCGCCCCGATGCACTGGATTTCGCCGCGCGACAACGCCGGCTTGAGGATGTTCGAGGCGTCGATGGCGCCTTCCGCCGAGCCGGCGCCGACGAGCGTGTGGATCTCGTCGATGAAGAGCATGACGTTCTCGGTGCGGCGGATCTCGTCCATCACGGCCTTGATGCGCTCCTCGAACTGGCCGCGATACTTCGTGCCGGCGACCATGAGCGCCAGATCCAAGATGATGACGCGCTTATCGCGCAAGATCTCCGGCACATCGCCTTTGATCACTTTCTGGGCCAGCCCCTCGACGATGGCGGTCTTCCCCACGCCGGCCTCGCCC
>Ga0114945_10000865_pt1 | contig 19287 bp, 21 predicted proteins | sample OV2TP3_FD_87194 | JGI IMG/M metagenome (GOLD analysis project Ga0114945, IMG submission 87194) | Hot spring microbial communities from Beatty, Nevada to study Microbial Dark Matter (Phase II) - OV2 TP3 | ecosystem: Environmental > Aquatic > Thermal springs > Hot (42-90C) | place: USA: Beatty...
CGCAGTCATACTTAGACCGGAAACATCATTCAGGGTTCGACCCCACACCAGGAGGTATCGCCCATGACAAGCGATCAGGGTGGGGACATGCGAGCGTTGGTCGAGCAGATTGCGAAGGCTCTGGTCGACGAACCCGAACAGGTCTCCGTTCACGCGGTAGACGGCGAGCAGGTCACGGTGCTGGAGTTGCGCGTGGCGCCCGGCGACCTGGGTAAAGTCATCGGCAAACAGGGCCGCACCGCGCGCTCCATTCGCACCATCTTGGGCGCGGCGGGCATGAAGCTGCACAAGCGCTTTACGCTGGAGATTCTGGAATAGACCGCCGCTACGTCAGCATCGCCCGCGTGCTCAAGCCCCAGGGACGGCGTGGCGAAGTGGCCGCCGAGCTGCACAGCGACTTCCCGGAACGCTTCGCACAGCGCACACGCTTGTTCGCGCTCGCGCCTTCCGGGGCGCGGCGGGAACTGGAGCTGGAAGACTTTTGGCCCCACAAGGGCCGCATGGTGCTGAAGTTTCGCGGCGTGGATTCCATCGACCAGGCGCAGGCGCTGGCCGGATGCGAGATTCAGATTCCGGAGGAAGAACGCGCGCCGCTCGAAGCAGGCGCCGCCTACGTCAGTGACTTGGTGGGTTGCGAGCTGGTGGACGCAGGCCGTAATTGCCTCGTCGGGACGGTCGAAGACGTGGTTTTTGGTGCGGGCGAGGCGCCGTTGCTGAGTGTGCGCGCCGGCGGCCGCGAACTCATGGTCCCCTTCGCGCAGGAGTTTTTGCGGCGCGTGGACCTCGAGCGCAAGCGCATCGAGATGGTCCTGCCCGAGGGGCTCTTGGAGCTGGACCAGCCCAAGGCGGACGGGGAAAAGAATTAGCAGGAACGTGGAAGGGGTATTGTGGGCGCTGAGCGTGCGCCCCCTGCGAATCGGCGATGAAGTTTGACATCTTGACGATTTTCCCGGATTTTTTCCGCGGCCCGCTCGAGCACGGCATTTTGCGCCGCGCGCGCGAAGCCGGATTGGTGGAAATCGAGGTGCACGACTTGCGCGCCTTCGCCACCGACCGGCACCGCACCGTGGATGACCGTCCCTTTGGGGGCGGTGAGGGCATGGTTTTGAAGCCGGAGCCTATCTTCGCGTGCGCCGAGGCGATGCGCTTGGCGCCGCGAGCAGCTCGCATGGCGGAGGGCGCAACTGAGTCCGTCGTGCTGCTTTCGGCGCAAGGCCGCATGTTCCGCCAGGATGTGGCGGAAGAGATGGCGCAACTGCAGCGCGTGGCGCTGGTTTGCGGCCGATACGAGGGCGTGGATGAGCGTGTGGCCGGCCATCTCGCCGACCGCGAGCTTTCCATCGGCGATTATGTCTTGAGCGGCGGCGAACTCGCCGCGGCCGTTGTGATGGATGCGGTGACGCGCCTCCTTCCCGGCGCGCTGGGCAACCAGGCCTCGGCCGTGCAGGAAAGTTTTGCCTCAGCCGTGGCAGCAGGCGGGACGGGACCCATTTCCACCTGCGCCTCCGGCGGGTTGCTGGACTACCCGCACTATACGCGGCCGGCGGAGTATCGCGGCCTCGAGGTTCCCGAAGTGCTGGTTTCGGGCAACCATGATCAGATTCGCAAGTGGCGCCGCCGGCAGGCGCTGGAAAAAACCTGGCGCAACCGTCCCGAGTTGCTCGAACGCGTCGCGCTGAGTAAGGAAGACCAGAGGGTGCTCGCCGCCATTCGCGCCGGGCGCGCGGAAGAAATCCGGCCGCAGGCGGCCGTCAAGCAGGCCAAGAGCTAGGAAAGGTCAGGAACGAATCGTCATGTCTAATTCACCCGTCATGGAAAAGCTGTATGCCAAGTTGCAGCGCACCGATATTCCCGAGTTTGCACCCGGAGACACCGTGCGCGTGCAGGTCAAGATCAAGGAAGGTGACAAGGAGCGCCTGCAGGCCTTCGAGGGCACCGTGATTGCCCGTACCCGTGGCCCGCAGGCCAGCTTCACGGTGCGCAAGGTCAGCTTTGGCCACGGCGTGGAGCGCATCTTCCCCGTCCACTCCAAGGTTGTGGACCGCGTGGAGGTGCTGCGTTCTTCGCGCGTCCGCCGCGCCCGGCTCTTTTACTTGCGCGCGCGCCGCGGCAAGGCCGCCCGCCTGCGCGAAGTCGAGTAAGCGCTTCCCTTCGCCGTTTCTCCGCGCTCCCGGCGGAAATTTTCCTCCCGCCGGGGCGCGGAATCTTTTTCTGCTCTTTTTTCTCCGCCATTCTTTTCTTGCGCATTTTCCCATTCCGGGTGAAACTGCCGTCCAAGCGCCCTGCGCTGCGCCGTCTTGTGAACGGAAGACACGCCATCGATGCCGTCCGCTCCGCCGCCGCGGAAAAGCTGCGCCGCTTGCGTCGCCTGCGCTGCACGTTGCGCCAGGAACGCGCCGTATGGACGCAGGGCTTCGTTTGCGTGGCCGGCGTCGACGAGGCCGGACGCGGCGCCCTGTGCGGGCCCGTGGTCGCCGCCGCGGTGGTTCTCGATCCCAGGCGTCCCGTCCGCGGCCTGCGCGACTCCAAGCTCTTGCCAGCAAAGCGCCGCCAGGAACTCGCTCTCGAGATCCGCCGGCGCGCTCTGGCCTTTTCTGTGGCGGCGGTGGACAACGAGCAGATCGACAGGATCAACATCTACCAGGCTTCGCGCGCTGCCATGCTCGAGGCGGTCCAGGCCCTCTCCCCCGCGCCCGACTACCTTCTGCTCGACGCCATGCGCATCGCATCCGAAATCCCGCAGGCTTCGTTCATCCACGGTGATGCCCGCTGCGCCTCCATTGCCGCCGCCTCTATCCTCGCCAAGGTGGAGCGCGATTGCCTGCTGTGCGAGCTCGATGAGCTCTTTCCCGCCTATGGCCTCGCCGCTCACAAGGGATACGGCACGGCGCAGCATCTGGCCGCCCTGCGCCTTCATGGTCCCTCGCCTATCCACCGCCGGTCTTTTGCGCCGGTGTGGAACTGCGCGCATCCCCAGGAGGAGCTGGCGTTCATGCTCGCGGAATCCAGCGACGAGATGGAATTGCCCGCAACCCTCGCGCCCGCCCGGAACTGACCGGCAGCCAATCGCGCCGCAGCCCGGTGATATCATTCCGCCGTGGTTCGCAAGCCCACGCGCGGCTGCTTCATCACCATCGAAGGACTCGATGGATGCGGCAAGAGCACCCAGTTGGAAAAGCTGGCTGCCGTGCTGCGCGCCGAGGGTCGCGATGTCGTCGTCACCCGCGAGCCCGGGGGAACTCCCATGGGCGAAAAGGTCCGCGCAATTCTGCTCGACTCACGCACCTCCGGGCTGGAGGCGCACGCCGAGATGGCGCTCATGTTTGCCGCCCGCGCCCAGCATGCCGCCGAAGTCATCCGGCCCGCCCTTGAGAAGGGCCGCATCGTTCTCTGCGACCGCTTCACCGATTCCACCGAGGCCTACCAGGGCGGCGGCCGCCGCTTGGGTTCGGAGGCCGTACTCACGATGCACCGCATCCTGCTCGGCGACTTTCAGCCCGACCTCACCATCCTCATGGATTCCGAGGTCGCGGCCAGCGTGGAGCGCGCCCGCCGCCGCAACCGGGGAAATGCTCCTGCGGGTACGGACGAGAATCGCTTCGAGCGGGAAAATCGCGCCTTTTTCGAGCGCGTGCGGCAGGCGTACGTGGAGATCGCGCGCCGCGACCTCGACCGCGTATTGCGGGTAGACGCCCGCCGCCCTGTGGAAGTCGTTCACCGCGAGATTGTGCAGGCCGTCCGCAGCCGTTTTCTTCGATCCTCGCGGACGGCATGAACCGGAGATTTGCGCCATGAGCTTCCAGGATTTTTACGGCAACGCGGAGACCGTCGCGAGCCTCCGCCAGATGCTCGCGCGCCGGCGCTTTCCGCACGCCGTCATCCTCGCCGGCCCAATCGGCGCCGGCAAATACACGCTGGCGCTGATGCTGGCCCGCGCGTTGAATTGCCTGGAACAGCCTGCGTCGGACGGCCTTCCCGACTTTTGCGGCGCCTGTGCCAATTGCACACGCATCGCCGAATGCGACAACTTCGACGCCCTCTTCGCCGAAGCAGTCGAGGCCCGCGAGGCCATGCGCGATGCCGAGAAACGCGACGCCCGCATCTTTCTGCAGACTCATCCCGACGTGCTCCTCATCCCGCCCGACCCGCCGCAGATGATGATCAAGGTGGACCAGGTGCGCCGCGTCATCCAAAGCATCTACTACAGGCCCGCAGAAGGCCGCGAGCGCGTCTACGTTTTCACCTCGTCGGCCTTCCTCAAGGAAGCGGCCAACTCCCTGCTCAAGGTGCTGGAGGAACCGCCCGAGTTCGCCACGCTCTTCCTCTTGGCGGAGAATTCCGGGGAGCTGTTGCCCACCATCCGCTCGCGCTGCGTCACCCTTTCGCTTGCGCCGCTGGCGCCCGCTGAATTGGAGCCCTGGCTCGCACGCCGCCGTCCCGAGTGGAAGCCCCGCCAGCGCGCGCTCGTTGCCCGCCTGTCCGGCGGCGCCGTGGGCCGCGCCCTTTCCTTTGATCTCGCCGCCTACGTGGAGGCGCGCCAGCACGCGCTCACCATCCTCTCCTCCGCTGCCGGCGGCGACCACACCGACCTCTTCAAAGTTACCGACACCTATCGCGGCGGCGCCGAGGGTCGGGCAAAAACCGAGCACCTCCTTCGCACCCTCTATGCCCTGCTTCAGGACCTGCTTTATCTTGCGTCCGGCGCCACGGACCTGGTGCGCAACACCGACGTTCAGCCGCAGCTCGCGCAACTGGCTTCGTCCACGGGCTTTGCCTGGGTCTCCCGCGCCGCGCGCGAACTCGGCCAGGTGGAGTCCGGCATGCGTCGCAACCTGCTGCGGTCGCTCTCCCTGGACGCCTTCGCCGCTTCGCTGGAACCGCCGGAGACCGCGGCCCGCACCCGGTAGACTTCCATTGTTCTGACCCGGCGGCCTGTGGTACGTTATCGGCAACGAACGCCGTCCACTCTCCCAATTCCGGCGCCACCGGGGCAATTCTTTTCGACCAGGCTCGCAGGGGCATTTTCTGCGGAGTACAGGTGACGAAAGGCCCAGAAGGCACCGCGGCAGCGAATCCTTTGCAGCCGGCTGCGCATCGGAAGAGTAGGCAGCAGGGAGCTTTCCGCATGAACGAAAAAGAACTGGAATCCAGCCCTGACCGTCGTGCTCCCGACTTGGAGCACTTCTCCAACCGCAAGCTGATCCGGCCCACGCTCTCCCGTCCCGAGTTGCTGCGTGAGCCGCGACCGCCGGAGCGGCGCGATCGCGGCCCGCGGCCCGACCGCCCGCAGGGGCATGGCAAGGGGACTCCGCCGGCGGAACAGACACACGCGGAAAATTTCTACTACCAGAAGCAGATGCAGTCGCACACGCCGCTGGTCGTGGTGCTCAAGAATGGAGAGCAGGTGGAGGGCGTCATCGAGTGGTACGACAAGCGCTGCATCAAGCTGAACCGCGCCGACGACCGCCCCAATCTGCTGATCTACAAACCCAGCATCAAATACATTTTCAAGAAGTCCGAAGAGAACGGCGGCTAGCTCCGCGCTCCCCTCACAGCCGCGGCAGCACGATCCCGGTCTGCGCCTGGTACTTTCCTTTCTTGTCCTTGTAGCTCACCTCGCAGACCTCGTCGGACTGGAAGAACAGGATCTGGCACAGGCCTTCGTTGGCGTAAATCCTGGCGGGAAGCGGCGTGGTGTTCGAGATCTCGAGCGTCACAAAGCCTTCCCACTCCGGCTCGAAGGGCGTGACGTTGACGATGATGCCGCAGCGCGCGTAGGTGGACTTGCCCACGCACACCGTCAGCACGTCGCGCGGGATCTTGAAGTACTCCACCGAGCGGGCCAGGGCGAAGGAATTGGGAGGGATGATGGCGCATTCCGTTTGCACCGTGACGAACGAGCGCTCATCGAAGTGCTTGGGGTCCACGTAGGCGCTCATCACGTTGGTGAAAATCTTGAACTCGTCGGCCACGCGCAGGTCGTAGCCATAGGAAGAAAGGCCGTAGGACACCACGCCGTCGCGCACCTGCTTCTCGGCAAACGGGTTGATCATGTCGTGCTCCAGCGCCATGCGCCGGATCCAGCGATCGCTTTTGATGGACATGGTTCTCCTTGGAATGATTGCGGCCCCGCCGCCGCGCCGAGCGGAAAACAGGGCCGCGGCCATCTTAAGCGTGAAATCCGTCGTTGACAATGCCGGATATCTCCTTTAGCATCCGCAGCTTAGTGGCGCCGCACAGAAACTGCGCGGAGCCCAATGCATCCCCAACCGGGAGCCGATCGTGATCAAGCTGGACATCATCAACGAAGTGGTGAGCAAGACCGGGATCACCAAGACCAAGGCCGAGTTGGCGGTGGAAACCGTGTTTGACGCCATGAAGAAGGCTCTGGCCGGTGGTGACCGCATCGAGCTGCGCGGGTTCGGAGTTTTCAACGTGCGCCCGCGCAAGACAGGCATTGGGCGCAACCCGCGCACCGGCGCTGAGGTCTCGATCCCGCCGGGCAAGGCGGTTCGCTTCAAGCCCGGCAAGGAACTGCAGCAGATCGAGTAGGCCCGCGGCCCGCCGCCAGGCTGCGAGTGCTCTGCCGGCCCGGACATGTCTGAGCCAACGCCGCCATTCCCCGTCTCCTATCCGGAAGCTCGGCCGGTCGAGGTCTTGCTGCTGCCTTCACCGCCGCGCCGCCGCTGGTGGCTGCACGGTTTGATGCTGGCGCTTACCGTGCTCACCACGCTCATCGTCGGGGCGCGCCTGCAGCACAACTTCGACACCAACCTTCCTGCCTACTCCACGGAAGCCGATTTCTTCCCGCTGGCCTGGGTGCTCGAGCAGCCGACCCGCCTTCTGCTGGGCGTGCCCTTTTCCTTTACGCTCCTGGCCATCCTGCTGGCGCACGAGATGGGGCATTTCCTGTTCTGTCTACACTATCGCGTTTTCGCCACGCTGCCTTTTTTTATTCCAGCGCCGACTCTGATCGGAACGTTTGGCGCTTTCATTCGCATCCGCTCGCCCATCCCGTCGAGGCGGGCGCTGTTTGACATCGGCGTTGCCGGGCCCATCGCCGGCTTTGTGGTCGCCGTCGTGGCCCTGGCCTGGGGAATGATGCTCTCCCGCGACGCGCCCGCCGTGGTCGCCCAGTCCGAACTCCAGTTCGGCTATCCCTGGATCTTTCACCTGGTGCGCAGTGTGCTGCCGCTGGACAGCCTGTACGGCCCGATGACGGACATCTACTTCCATCCCGTCGCCTTCGCCGCCTGGGTGGGCATGTTTGCCACGGCGCTCAACCTGGTTCCCGGCGGGCAGCTCGACGGCGGCCACATCGTCTATGCTCTGGCTCCCGGCGCCCACCGCCGCGTGTCGTTTTTGACCGCCGTGGCCCTTGTCCCGCTCGGCTTCTTCTTCTGGTACGGCTGGTTCATGTGGACGACGCTGCTGCTGATCACCGGCACGCGGCACCCACGGGTGCCTCCCTGGCCCGGCCTGGGCACTGGCCGCTTGCTGCTTGCCGTCTTCGCCCTGCTGATGCTGCTGGTCACGTTTGTGCCCGCGCCCTTTGCCGGGGCGGCTCTGGAGTAGAGGGTACCCCCCCCTCCCCCCCGTTTCGCAAAATCGTGCAAGGAAACTGGTTAGCGGATTGCTTCTCTAAAATCGTGCAGGCGAAGGGGTTAAAGGCAAATTCGTGGATCGAAAGCAGTTATCTCTTTGTGATAATGTTGTTTCCACAATTATATCATCCAAAGGACGATTGTCAAGAGAAAAATCGGGAGTGCCGGCTGCTGTGGAGCACGCTCGGCAGAGGGCGGTGAGGCGAAGCAAGGAGAAACGAGGGCCTAGAGCAGCGACAGGGCATCCACGTCCACGATGAGACTGAAGCGCGGGATTTTCTGGGCAGCAGCGTGCTCGAGCATGGCGCGCAGGGTGGCGTTCAACTTCTTGCGGCTGGCAGATTTCAGCACGAAGTGGTAGCGATAGTCGCGCTTGAGGCGGACGAAGGGGGCGGCGGCGGGACCGAGAACGCGCAGGTCGCGCCCGCGCGACTTCTCCGTTTTTTCGAACCAGCGGCCCAACAACCCCGAGTAGCGCAGGGCCTCCTCCAGTTTGTCGCTGCGCACCAGCACGTTGGCCACGCCAGTGAACGGGGGGTAGTGCATCCAGCGGCGGTAGCGGAGCTCCTTGTCGAAGAATCCGGTGTAGTCGTGGCGTGCGGCGAACTGGATGGCGTAGTGGTCGGGGAAATAGGTCTGGAGGACGACCTTGCCGGGCGAGGCGCCGCGGCCGGCGCGGCCGGCGACCTGGCTGAGCAGCTGGAAGGTACGTTCGGCGGCGCGGAAGTCGGGAAAGCCCAGGGCGTGGTCGGCGCCCACTACGCCCACCAGCGTGACGCCGTGAATGTCGTGCCCCTTGGCGATCATCTGCGTGCCCGCCAGCAGGTCGAGCTCGCCGGCGTGCAGGGCGCCGAGCACACGCTCGAAATCTTCGCGGCCGCGCACGGTGTCGCGGTCGAGGCGGCCGATGCGCGCCCGGGGAAAGGCCTGGTGCAGACGCTCCTCCAGCTTTTCCGAGCCCGTGCCCAGGAAAAAGACGTACTCGCTGGCGCACTTGGGGCATACCTTCGGAACAGCCTGCCGATAGCCGCAGTAGTGGCACTCGAGGCGCCCGGCGCCCTTGTGGTGGGTGAGCGCGATGGCGCAGTTTTGGCACTGCACGGTCTCGCCGCAGGCGCGGCAGAGCACGACGGCGGCGTAGCCGCGCCGGTTAAGAAGAATCATGGCCTGCTCGCCGCGTTCCAGGCACAAGCGCAATTCCTCCAGCAGCCGCCGCGAGAACAGTGCCTCGTCGCCGGTTTCGCGAAACTCGGCGCGCATGTCCACCACCTCCACGGCGGGCAGCGGGCGTTGCTCCACGCGGTCGGGCAGCTCGAGCAGCGTGTATTTGCCGGACTGCGCGTTGTGGAAAGACTCCAGCGAGGGCGTGGCCGAGCCCATGAGCACGGCCGCATCCGCAAACCTGGCACGCATGACGGCGACGTCGCGGGCGTGGTAACGCGGCGTCTCCTCCTGCTTGTAGGAAAAGTCCTGTTCTTCGTCCACCACGATGAGGGCGAGGTCGGTGACGGGCGCAAAGACGGCGGAGCGCGTGCCCACGACGATGCGGGCCTCGCCGCGGCGGATGCGATGCCACTGCTGGGCACGCTCCCCGGCGGAGAGCGCCGAGTGCAGGAGCGCCACCTCCGCGCCAAACACCTGGTGGAGGTTGGCCGCGGCGGCAGGCGTGAGTCCGATTTCCGGCACCAGCAGGATGGCCGAGCGTCCCGCCGCCAGCACCGCCTGCATGGCGGCGAGGTAGACGGCGGTCTTACCGGAGCCGGTCACCCCGTGCAGCAGGGTGACGGAAAACGATTTGGCGGCAACCGCGAGCTGCACTTTTTCGAGCGCGGCGCGCTGCGCGGAATTGAATTCCCAATCGTTGATCGCCTGTGCAGCGGAACGGACGCCGGTGAGGTGGAACTCGGCCTCTTCCTCCACAATTTCGACCACGCCGCGGCGGACGAGCGAGGAGAAGGAGCTGCGCGGCGTCTCGAGCGAGCGCAGCGCGGCCACGGGCAGACGGCCTCCCGAGGCGGCGAGCGTTTCCACAATGGCGCGCTGGTTGGCGTTGAACTTACCGCTGGCCTCGCGCAGCAGGGCGAATGGCGTCACGCGGCGCGCCTGGCGCACGGCGGAAACATCTTCGCGCGCCGCCCACTTCTTGCGCAGCAGGCCCTGCAGCACGCGGCGCGAGGCGCCGGTAGCGGAGCGCAACGAGGCTTCGAGCATGGAATCTTGCGCAGCCAGGCAGTCGAGCGCGCGGTATTCCGCCATCTGCTCCGCGGGAGGCTTGCGCGAACGCAGCGAGGAGCCCCGCTCGGCCGACTGCTGCAGGGCGGCGAGGCCGGCCTCGGTGACGCGCCAGACAAACGCGCGCTTGACCTCGGCGGCCAGCGGCAGCATGCTGCGCAACACTTCTCCCAGCGGCGCCAGATAGTACCCGGCAATCCACTCCGCCAGCCGCAGAAGGCCGGCATCGAGCACCGGCACTTCGTCCATGACTTTGAGGACGGTTTTGGTTTCGACCTGCGGCTCGTGGTCGTGCAGCGCGGTGACTACGCCCGCCAGGCGCTGGTTGCGGAAAGGCACGAGCACGCGTCCCCCGATGACCGGGTGTGCGCCGTCGGTGCGGTAGGTGAACGTGGTTTCCAGCGGAACGGGCAGGGCGACGTCGCAGAAGGCGGGCATGAGCTACCCCGGGGGGGATTTTTCCGGCAGAGGCAATGCCAGGGATTCCATCACCATCTGCAGGTCCTTCCAGGACTCCTTTTTCTGGCGAGGATCGCGGAGCAGGAAGGCAGGGTGGTAGGTGACGGCCAGGCGGGTGCCGCGGAAGTCGTGCCAGCGGCCGCGCAGCGCGGACATGGGCTGGTTGACGGCCAGCAGGTTGCGCGCCGCGACCGCGCCGAGAGCCACAATGACTTTGGGCGCGATGGCCTCGATCTGACGCAACAGGAAGGGCGAGCAGGTTTCGCATTCGTCGCGTTCCGGAGTGCGGTTGCCGGGCGGGCGGCACTTGACCACGTTGGCGATGTAGACGTCCTCGCGTTTGAGGCCCATGGCCTCGATCATCTTGTTGAGCAACTGGCCGGCGCGGCCCACGAAAGGCTCGCCCTGCTGGTCTTCGTCAGCTCCCGGGCCTTCGCCCACGAACATGAGCTGGGCGCGGGGATCCCCCACGCCAAAGACGATGTGCTGGCGGCCCTTGTGCAGCCCGCAGCGCGTGCACTCACCCAGATCTTCGCGGATGAGGCGCAGTTGGGCGGCAGGATCGGCGGGCCGGGCACGTGGCGCAGCAGGGGAAGCCACGGGTGCGAGCAGCGACAACTGCTGAGCGGAATCTTCGTCCTGCTGCACAGGAGCAGGGTGGCCGGGAAGGGCCTCGCCGGAATCGTCGGGCGTCACCGCCGAGGAGGCGCGGCGGTAGAAGTCGGTGATGCCGAGGTCGCGGTAGTACTCGATGCGCGATTGCAGCGCGCGGCGAAGTTCAGGAGAGTCGAGGCGGGAGCCGCAGGGGCCGGCCATGGTCAGCGCCCGGCGGGAGCAGCCTGCGAGCGCTGCAGGCGGAGACGCACCACGGCATCAAGCACACGATGCGCGACCTCCCACTTGGAGGTCTCAGGCACTTCGACTTCCCCGCCGGCACTGAGAATGGTGACGGCGTTGCGATCAGAGTCAAAACCCACGCCGCGGCGGGAAACGTCGTTGACCACGATCACGTCCGCTCCCTTGGAGCGGAGTTTGGCACGCGCGTTTTCCAGCACGTTTTCGGTTTCGGCGGCAAAGCCGACCAGCACCTGCGAGGCGCGGCGGACGGCGAGCTCGGCGAGGATGTCGGCGGTAGGCTCAAGTTCGAGCGAGAGGCCGCTGCGGCGCTTGATTTTTTCCTGGGCCGATTGTTTGGGCCGGTAGTCGGCCACCGCGGCGCACTTAATTACGACGGAGGCCTCGGGGAAGCGCGCCAGCACGGCGTCGCGCATCTCCGCAGCGGTTTCGACGGGCACAACTTCGGCGGCCGCGGGCGGTGTGAGCGCCGTGGGTCCAGACACCAGGATGACGCGCGCGCCACGGCGCAATGCGGCCTCGGCGAGAGCGTATCCCATGCGGCCGCTGGAGCGGTTGCTCAAGAAGCGCACAGGGTCGATGGGCTCGCGCGTTGGCCCGGCGGTGATGAGCACAGTTTCCCCGGCCAGGTCCTGCGCGGCGCCCAAAGCTTCCAGCGTGACAGCGACGATGGCTTCGTTCGAGGCCAGGCGGCCGGGACCGACCATGCCGCAGGCGAGGTAGCCGGCGTCCGGTTCGACGACGCGCACACCGCGCTCCCGGAGCGTGGCCAGATTGGCGCGCGTGGCCGCGTGGTCCCACATGTTGACGTTCATGGCCGGGGCCACGACCACGGGTGCGGTGGTGGCGAGGAAAAGCGTGGAAAGAAAATCGTCGGCCAGGCCCTGGGCGAACTTGGCGAGCGTATCGGCAGTGGCGGGTGCGACCACCAAGGCATCGATGGACTGGGCCACGGCGATGTGCTCGACCGCGGAGTCGATGTTGGGCTCTTCGGCGCCGGCGCCAAACAGCCCGGTAATGACTTTTTCTCCGGAAAGTGCCGCGAAGGTGAGCGGGCGAACGAACTCCTGGGCGGCGCGGGTCATAACGACCTGCACTTTGATGCCGCGCTCCTGCAGGAGGCGGACGAGTTCGGCGGCCTTGTAGGCGGCGATGCCGCCGCAGACACCCAGGGCGACCTTCATACCGATGATTGTACCGCAGCCGCGGTTTGCGGCCGCCGAGGCGGACTACTGGCGGCCGAGAGACGGGTCGAGAAGCTCGCCGGGCGCCTCGGCGGCGGCGGTTTCCGGTTCGCCGATGATGTAGCTGACCTTGCCCGCCTGAACCTCCTCCTGCGCGATCTTGCAGGGTTTGCGGGATTGGGTTTCCACCAGCGGACGAGCGCCGCCCTGAAGCTGGCGGGCGCGGCGGGCCGCCACCAGAATGTAACGATAGTTGCTGTCGAATCCTTCCATGATTGTCCTGCCCTTTCCTAAAACTCAGCTCCGGCCCGAAGGCGCGGACGATGCGAAGGTGGCCAACACGCGCTGCAAGTCTTCCGTGCAGTTGGCCTGAAGGCAACGTGCGGCGGTGGCAATCTGTTCGCGTTCGCCGGGGCCGGGCTCGGAGCCGGAGCGCTTGACGCGCTCGGCGAGCACGATGGCCTTCAGCGTATCGATGGATTGCTCCAGCCGGTCGTTCACCAGAATATAGCCGTAGTTGGGATAATTCTCAATCTCGCGGGTGGCGGTCAAGAGGCGGCGGCGGATAATTTCCTCCGACGCCATCTTCTCGGCCTCGCTGCGGCGGCGGAGGCGCGCTTCCAGCTCGGGCCGAGAAGGCGGAAGCACAAAGATGCTGACCGCCCCGGGAATTTTTTCCTTGATCTGCCGGGCGCCCTGCACATCAATGTCCAGCAACAGGTCGTGGCCGCGTGCCTGGGCCTCGCGCAGAAAGCGGCGGGCCGTGCCGTAGTAATTGCCGAAGACTTCGGCGTGCTCCAGGAATTCATCCTGGGCGAGCATGCGCTCAAACTCCTCGCGCGAGACAAAATAGTACTCGCGGCCGTTTTGCTCGCTGCCGCGCGGCGCGCGCGTGGTGTAGGAAATGGAGAAATCCAGGTCGGGCACGATCTTGCGCAGCTCGGCCACCAGGGTCGTTTTGCCCGAACCCGAGGGCGCCGAGATGATGTACACGATGCCGCTCATTCGACGTTTTGCACCTGCTCGCGGAGTTTTTCGATTTCCGCCTTCATGGCCAGGCCGAGTTCGGTGATGCGCAGTCCCTCGCCGGCCACTCCGGAAGTTTTCGACAGCAGGGTGTTGGCCTCGCGATTCATTTCCTGCAAGAGGAAGTCGAGCTTCTTGCCGGCCTCGCCGCCGGCATCGAGGAGCCCGAGAAAGTGCTGGACGTGGTTCTCCAGGCGCACAATCTCCTCCTGAATGTCGCTGCGTTCGGCAAGGAGTGCGGCCTCCTGGAGGATGCGGTCCTGGTCGGCATGGGAGCCGATGAGCTCTTTCATCCGGGAATCGACTTTCTCCAAGTAGGCACGGGAAACTGCGGCACGCAGTTTGCCCATTTCCGAATTGGCCTTGGCAAGGCGTTCGATGCGATCACGAAGCTCGCGTTCGATGCCGCGGCCTTCTTCGGCGCGCATCTGGTTCAGCTGTTCAACCGCTTTTTCGAGGGTGGCAACAACGGCGCTCTCCATGCCGCCATCGGCGGCGAGTGGCGGCGAAGAGAACGCGCCGGGCATGCGCAAGATGGCGTTGAGATCGGGCTCGGCGGAAACGCCGAACTCTTCGGCCGCGCTGCGGAAGGCGCGAACATAGCCGCCCACCAGCTCGCGATTCACCTGAAAGGCGGCGGTCCCGCTGCGGTCCAGGCTGAGTGTGACTTCCACATGGCCGCGCGCCAGTTTTTCCTTCAGGAGGCGGCGCAGGCGGACTTCCAGGGCGTCCAGCTCCGAGGGAAGACGAAAGTGCAAATCGAGGAAGCGATGATTGACGGACTTGAGCGAAAGGGTGAAGCCGGCATGGTCGCCGGCCTGGCCGCGGGCTTGCGCAAATGCCGTCATGGAACGCAGGGGCGTGGCTTTTGCTGGTTTCGCGCTCATGGCTCCGCCGGGATGCGAGTGGGCTCGGCGTCGACGAACTGCAGTTCGTAGAGCCGGCGATAAGTGCCGAGGCGGTTCATCAGCTCCTCGTGCGATCCGGTATCTGAAATGGCACCGTTTTCCAGCACCACGATGCGGTCGGCGCGGCGCACGGTGGAGAGCCGATGGGCGATGACGAAGACGGTGCGCCCCGCCATGAGGTTGTGCAGCGCGGTCTGCACCAGGGATTCGGACTCGGTGTCGAGAGCGGATGTGGCCTCGTCGAGGATGAGGATGGGAGCATCCTTGAGCAGGGCGCGGGCGATGGCCAGGCGCTGGCGCTCTCCGCCGGAAAGACGCAGGCCGCGCTCGCCAATGACGGTATCGTAGCCCTCGGGCATGGCGGTGATGAAGTCGTGAGCGAGGGCGGCACGGGCGGCGGAAGCGACGCGCTCCAGAGGCACGTGGGGCTGCCCGTAGGCGATGTTGTTGCGCACGGTGTCGTTGAACAGGATGGTGTCCTGGGTGACGATGCCGATCTGCGCGCGCAGGCTGGCCAGGGTGAGGTCGCGCACGTCGTGGCCGTCGATGAGCAGGCGGCCGGCCGTGACGTCGAAAAAGCGCGGAATCAGGTGGACGAGCGTGCTCTTCCCGGCGCCGCTGGAACCCACGATGGCCACGACTTCTCCGGCGCGGACTTCAAGGTCCACGTGGCGCAGAATGTCGCGCGTCTCCTCGCCCGCCTCGCCATAGGTGAAGCGCACGCCCTCCAAGCGCACGCCTTCGCGGAAGGACGGCAAGGAGCGCGCGTGAGGCTTTTCGCGGACTTCATCCTCGGCGTCCATGAAATGGAAGATCGTGGAAGAGGCGCCCAGCGCCTGCTGGAAGCCATTATAAAAAATCGCGAACTTGCGCACGGGATCGTAGAGCTTGAACACGGCGACGAGGAAAGCGAGGAAGGAACCGGCGGTGAAAGCCTGGGCCTTGATCTGGTCGCGGCCCAGGAGCAGAAGAAGCGCGATGGCGACGGCTCCGATGAGGTCCATGAGCGGAGAGCTCAACGCAGCCGCGCGCACGGAGCGCAGGTTGGCGCGAAACAGACGCGAGGCGGCGCCGTGGAAGCGCACGCTCTCCCAGGACTCCATACCAAAGGCCTTGACGATGCGGTTCCCGGTGATGGTCTCCTGGAGGATGTTCTGGATGTCGGCCAGCTTGTCCTGGCCGCGGCGGGTGGTGTGGCGCACGCGGCGGCCGATGCGCGCCGCCGAGAGGACCACGAAAGGAATGAACAGGACGAGCACGAAGGCCAGTTTGCCGCCCAGCAGAACCACCACGGCGGCGGTGAAGACGAGGATGAAAAGCTGCTGCAGGAACTCTGCCAGAACGGTGGACATGGCGAACTGCACTTTTTCCACGTCGTTGACGATGGTGGAAAGCAGCGTGCCGGTGGAATGGCGATGGAAGAATCCCGCCGAGCGCCGCAGAATGGCGTTGTAGAGATTGTTGCGCAGGTCGGTGATGATGCCGAAGCCGGCGTAGTTCACCAGGTAGGTGCCGGCGTAATCGCAGATGCCCTTGAAGAGCGTGGCCGCGACCAGGGCAACGGCCACAACCGTCCAGGCGTTCTGGAACCGATCCGGCATGAGCTGTTGCAGGTACACTGCCTGGCCGCTGCCGGGGATGGTGAAGAGAAGGATGTTTTGTGATTGTGAAGCGGGGTTGAGGACGCGGTCGAAGATGCGGCCGATGAGAAGCAGGCGGAAGGCGTCAAACAAACCCACCAGCGCGAGCAGCGCGACCGAGGCGCCGAGCTGGAGCCCGTAGCGCGCGGCGTAACGCAGCAAGCGCATCACCTGGCGCATAGGACCTCGCTCACGCCGCGATGCGCGGGGCGCGGGAACGGTACTGGCAGGCGGAACCGCAAGGCATCATTCTACTGGAAGTACCGGGAAGGCGGCAGCGGGGAGGGCGGGCTCAGCGCGGCAACTCGCGGTGGGAGGCGCGGACGCGATGGCCGGCATCGGCCAGTTTTTTTCTGACCTCTTCGGCAATCATCACGGAGCGGTGCTGGCCGCCGGTGCAACCGAATCCGATGGTGAGGTAGCTCTTGCCTTCCCGGATGTAGTGCGGCAGGAGATAGACGAGCAGTTCAGAGATGCGTGCGATGAATTCGCGCGTCTGGGGAAAGGAGCGGATGTATTTTGCGACCTTGGGATCTTTGCCGGTGCGCGGGCGAAACTCGGGGATGAAGTGCGGGTTGGGAAGAAAGCGGACGTCGAACACGAGGTCGGCATCCTGAGGCGCGCCCTGGCGGTAGCTGAAGCTGATGCAGGAAACCAGGATGCTCTTGTCCGAGGAGTGGCGGCGAAATTTTTCGGTGACGTAGGCGCGCAACTGGTGGACGTTAAAGGTGGAGGTGTCGAGCACAATGTCCGCCAGCAGGCGAATGGGGCGGAGCCGGCGGCGCTCGGCGGCGATGGAGGCGCGGACGGGTTCGCCCGTGCCCAAAGGGTGTGGACGGCGGGTCTCGCTGAAGCGGCGCTGCAGGGCCTGGTCGGTGGCTTCGAGAAAAATCACGGTGGTGTCGAGCGATTCCTTGAGGGCGCGCAGAATGGCCGGCAAGCGACCCAGGCGCTCGCCTTCGCGCACATCCACCACCAGGGCGGCGCGCTCGATTTCGGCGGATTGGCGCGCGAGGTCCGCGAAGCGGGGAATGAGGTCCACGGGCAGATTGTCCACGCAGTAGTAGCCGAGGTCCTCAAAGGCCTTGAGAACCGAGGCCTTTCCCGAGCCGCTCATGCCGGTAATGATGACCAGCTCGCGCTGCGGACGGGGGACGCGGGAAGCCGTGGCAGCTTTGGATTTTTTCCGCGACCTGGCAGGCTGGCGGCGAGGCACGAGCGCATAGTACCACCGAAAAGCGGCAGGAGATGAGTGGCGCGGAGTGTTCCGGAAGCGGGCGACTAGCGGGCGCCGGCAGCGAGGAGCAAGCGCTCGACGTCGGCGTTGTCGGGGCGTTTGCGGGCCAGGGAAAGCGCGGTGTCGCCTGAGGCAGAGCGGGAGTTGAAGTCGGCGCCGGCCTTGAGCAGAACCTCGACTACATCAGTCCAGCCGCGCGCCGCGGCTTCCATGAGGGCGGTGCGGCCGTCGGGAGCGGCGGTGTTGGGGTCGGCTCCGGCCGTGAGAACGACTTCGACCGTGGGAGCATCGCCGCGGTAGGCAGCGAGAGCAAGCGGGCCCACGCCCCCGCGGGTGCGGGCCTTAATGCTGGCGCCCGCGGCCAGAAGCACACCGGCGGTGGCGGCATCCCCGGCTTCCGCCGCGAGCAGCAGAGGGGTGTAGCCGGAGGCGTTCAAGGCATCCACTTCGGCTCCGGCCGAGATCAGCTTTTGGGCCGCGTCAGCGCGGCCCTGAGAAGCGGCATGATGCAAGGCCAACCAGCCGCTGGAATCACGGGAGGCAAGGGCTGCTTTGCGACGCCGGCCACCGGCGTCACCGGCAGAGAGCGCGGACAGGATGGCGGCGACCACATCGGTTTGTCCTGAGGCCGCGGCCAGCATGAGGGCGCTGGTGCCGTTTTTGTCGCGGGCGTCGGGGTCAGCCCCGGAAGCCAGCAGAGCGCGCGCCGCAGCCGGGTGATGGCTGGCGATGGAGACAATCAGCGCGGTCCAGCCGTTGGAGTCGGTGGCCTCGACACGCGCGTTGCGGGACAGGAGCAAGGAGAGGATCTCCGGGAAGTCGTTGTCGGCGGCGGTCATGAGAGCGGTCCAGCCGGAAACGTCGGCGGCGTTGGGGTCGGCGCCGGCCTCGAGCAGCGCGGTGACCAGGCCGATTTCGCCGTTTTCAATGGCGAGCATCAGTGCGGTGACGCCGTTTTCGTCACGGGCCAGGTTGGGATTGGCGCCCTGCGAGAGCAGCGTCAAGGCGGTCTTGCTGTCGCGGAAGTCAACTGCAGTCAGGAGAGCGTCCGCGAGGTGAACCTGGCGAGCCTGCTGGCGACGCCCCGGAGCAACAGCCGGGGGCGCGTCCTGCGAAGCCGCACCGGCCGGCAGGCCACCGGAACCCGGCGCCAGAAAAAGAAGACCGAGCAAAAGCACCACAGGGCGGCGTGAGTGACTCGTGTCCAAGAGAGGCACCCTCAGGGAGCCTCGATCAGCTCCAGCTTGCCATCGCGTGTGCGGTGCAGCACCTTGACCTTGCCGGAGGGATCGCGAAAGACAAAGACCTCCCGGTCGCGGAACTCGGCCTCCTTGATGGCCTCTTCCAGCGTCATGGGGCGGAGAGCGACGGCGTCCTGGGCGTGGACGACGTGGGCCTCTGAGGTGCGCACGGTGGAGGGAAAGGAGTGCACGACGACCGGAATCGCGGCGGAAACGGAAGGGCCGACGGCCACCTGACTCTTCTTTTCGGTGCGTCCGGCGCCATCCCATTTCTTGCGGGGCTTGCGCTTGATGGCGCGCCAGCGTCCCTTGTACTTGACGGCCTGGCGGCTGATGCGGTCCAGCGCTTCGCCCACAGCGGCGGACATCTCGCCAGCCTCGGCGATGCCCACGATGGGATGGTTGCGGACGGTAATGGTGATCTCGGCGATGAAACGGCGCTTTTCGGTTGCCAGGATCACATGCGCCTCGAAGTTGGCGCCCAGTATCTTTTCGAGCTTGGTCAACCCGTGCTCGACCTGTTTGCGGACTGCGGGAGTGAGATTGTACTGCCTGCCGGTGTATTCCACATTCATAGACTCCCTCCTGAAGGATCCGGCCGGTTGCGGATGCGGCGACCGAGGCCGGGTCCGTGCTGGAACCGCCTACAGCTCTAAGTTTTCACTCTGCGCTGGTGGGTGCTGGGGATGCGCATGTCTTCCCGGTACTTCGCAACCGTGCGACGAGTGACCTGGATGCCCTGCGACTGGAGGATGCGGGTGATGCGCTCGTCGGTTAACGGCCTGGCGGGATCCTCTTCCTCGATGAGTTTCTTGACGCGCTGCTTGAGGACGAGCAGCGACGTGCCGGCGCCTTCGGGTCCCTGGACGCCTTCGCTGAAAAAGTAGCGCAACTCGAAGAC
>Ga0114945_10000867_pt1 | contig 19268 bp, 17 predicted proteins | sample OV2TP3_FD_87194 | JGI IMG/M metagenome (GOLD analysis project Ga0114945, IMG submission 87194) | Hot spring microbial communities from Beatty, Nevada to study Microbial Dark Matter (Phase II) - OV2 TP3 | ecosystem: Environmental > Aquatic > Thermal springs > Hot (42-90C) | place: USA: Beatty...
CGTCGTCGCGCCTGGCATCTGCACCCTCGGCGCCGCCACCGCGGCCACGATCCTACCGGGATGAGCTCTAAGCCTACTGTTTGAGTCGCTCGCAAAAAGTCCTTTCCACTGGGCGACGAAACCCTCCGAAGCGCTTCGCGCCCTTGGAGATGCGCTACGGAGGGGGACCCGCTGGAAGGAAAGGACCTTTTGTAACGTTCACGCTCCCCTTGCACCGCAGGCGCAAAGGCGCGGAGAACCGCCGTCTCTTCCCTGGTTCCACCTTCCCCATGCCGGGAAGCTCCCCCGATTTATCTCTTCTCCGGGTCTCCGCGGTGAACCCCGGTAGAGTCTCAGAAGACTCCAACGCGGGGATAGAGACCCCGTGAACGCATACGACCTTTTTTCGGCGGGCTCACTGTTTGACTTCGAAGCCCACGACCACGTCCGAGGAGGTCATCTTATATTCTCCCCACTCGTTCGAGGCTTCCCGATGGACGACCCCGCCGGGCACGCCCTTCGAGAAGAGGGCGGTGATCTTAGACTTGGGCATGTCCGTGGTCTTCTCGACCTTCCAACACTTCACCTTCGTTTTCTCGTCGACGGCGTGCTCCACGTCGAGGGCGACGATTTGCTGTTTCATCGCGATCGTCTTCCCCTCGTACGTCGTCTCGTACATCGTCATCACGATGACGCCAGGAGCGTCCTTGCATTCCAGGGTACGTTGAAGCGTAGCGTTGTCCCCCTCGGTCTTGTACTCCTGGAGGAAACAGGTGAACGCTTTGTCGCCGACTTTGAACTCCTCCTTCTTTTCCGATTCGAAGACGGCGGTCGGGTCTCCGTACACTTGTTTCACCGTGAGTTTGGTCTGCGCCACTTTTCCGTCCTTGATGGTCTCGATCTTGAAGCAATAGCCGTTTTCGGCGATTCGATCGATGGTGATGCGGTATTCGGCATTCGTGTCGCCGCCGGTCGACTGTTTCTTCGTCAACCGCCGCTGGACCCAGGAACCTTCCTTGAATCCCTTCCAATGGTCCGCCTTGATCATGAGCTCGTACTCGTTCAAGACATCGTCTTCCTGCTGCGGAGCGGGAGCGGTCGAAGCGGCGGGGGCAAATACGAGGGCGGCCAGGAGCGGAAGGGCCAGGCGCATGGGTCTCTCCTTTATTGCATCGATCAAGGAGCATACCACCCTCCGCAGGAGGCGCGAACAAAAAATGGGGGAGTCGTCTCCGCTCCCGCTCTCTACTCTCCCGGGAAGGCGTCCCCCCGAACGGAAAGCCGGCATCCTGGTTCATCACCGGGGTGCGCCGCAAGCGCTCCTCGCACCTGCACGGATGGAATCGATCAGGAAACCATGAATGGGCCATCGACATGTTGAACGGCCATTGATCACGCTGTGGATTTCGTTCCTGAATTCTCTGTTTCCTCATGGTCTTCTTCCTCGAATGGAGAGACCGTACTGGTACCCACAGTCGAACCAGCCCGGAAAACTCTAAAGCCTCCGTCCGGTTTCCCGGAGTAGACTTCAGCGGAGGAGAGTTCGATGAAGATCATCCTGATGACGGCGATTCTGACCAGCCAGGACGAGGAAGCCAAGGCGAAGCTCCGGGAGTTTCAACAGCGAGTCCAGACGGCGGGAAAGAAGGACGGCGAAATCGAGACGGCGCTTCGGGACCTCTCCTCGGTACGTCACCCTCTCATTCTCAAGGAACTCCTTCGTTGGACACGAATGCCCTTTCGTCCGGTGCGGCGGCAGGGGCTGGAAGAGGTCGGGATCAAGCTGAATCGGGTGGCCGCCGAGTGCATCGCGGAGCGCTATCCGGGCGATGCCGACGCGGCTCGAGGCCTTCTCGATTCGGCCAAGGTGCGGGACGCGGAGCGCCCGAAACGCGGATCCCTGGACGAGGAGGATCTCGCGCAAGATCTCGCCTGCCTCGTGGAATACTTCGCCAAGATCCGCTGTCGCGCGAAGGCGAGGGACTTGGTTCCCTTCTTCCGACATCGGTATCTCCCGGTATGCGACGCGAGTCTCGGCGCCGCCGAGTCCTTCCAGAGCAAGGAGTTGGTAGGCCCGCTCATCGAGGTCTTGGCGGAAGCGGAGAAGATGAAAGAGACATCCCTCGACTCGGGGGCAGGCACCGGCACTTTGGAAGACCGGAAGGGATCTCTTCTCAGCGGGGCACAACGGGCCCTGGAGGCTACTACCCGACAAAAACACCCTTCGAGCCAAGCGTGGAAGAAATGGTGGGGGGAGAATGGGGCGAAATTCAAAGAGATCGAGTAGATCGAATCCGGGCGCAGGGCGTCCCCCTGGTGTGGTACTGTTGTGGGCATGAAGCCGATCTACTCGCTCTTGGCGATCCTCCTCCTGGCCATCGCGTCCTGCCGGGATTCTTCGAAGAACGGAACGCCGACCCCGCCTCCGAAAAAGCAATACGCCTGCCCGATGAAGTGCGCCACGTCGGATCAGCCCGGCCAGTGCCCCAAGTGCGGGATGGAGATGAAGGAGCTGGATGCCCAGCCCCCTGCGCCGAAGAAAGACGGTTGATGAAGCTAGTCCCGCAAGCGGCGCGGTGCGCGCCGCGGAGCCGAGGACGAGCGTCGCTCACCCGCCGGTGCAGGGTTCGTTCGGGAGTCGGGCCGTTCGGTTCGATCAGAGCGCTCTCCGCCGCGGTCCCCGGGGCACAAGACCAGGAAGCGAGTGCCGGTTCCGCCTTGAACGACGAATGGGGGGGACGACGGATCGGCCCTCCGTCCGTCCAGGGATTTTCCACGCGCCTCATGCCGTCGTCGGCACGGCCCCTCGAAGCAACGCCGCGAATGACTCGACCAACTTCAGGGCCGACTCCGCCGTCGCCGGATCCGGCATGGGAAGCCGGAGCGAGAGCCCACCGGACCTCGCATCCTTCTCCACCGACGGCCCGCCGTTGGCGGCGAAGAGACGGCCCAGCCCCTGAAGGAAGCGCGCCCCGGCGGCCAGCGTCTCCCCCAGATCGCTCGGACCGGCGGCCGGTGGCGCCGCGGGCTCGGAGGGCGGAGCGGCCACGGGGATCCCCTCGGTCGCTTTCTCCACGCTCTCCATGAACCGCTTCAGGCGGGTGCCTCCCATGAAGACCGAGTCCTGCCCTCCGTCGAGCACCCCGGCGAAGAGGGATTTCTTGAACGCCAGGACCTGGAGCATCCCCTCCTCGATCGTTCCCTGCGATATAAAGTTCACGACCCGCACGGGCCGATGTTGTCCCAGCCGGTGGATGCGCCCGATGCGTTGCTCCAGGACCGCCGGATTCCACGGGAGATCGAGGTTGACCACGACCGACGCGCTCTGAAGATTGAGCCCGACGCCGCCCGCGTCGGTGGAAAGGAAAACGCGACAGTCCGCATCTTCGCGGAAGCGCCGAAGGAGCGCGCCGCGTTCCTTCGAAGGCACGCCGCCATGGAAGTCCACGTACCCCCACCCGCGACGGTCGAAGGCTTCCGCCGCAAGGTCCGTCATTCTTTTCCACTGGCTGAAGACGACCACCTTCGCCTCGGGATCCTCGAAGATCTCTCCCAGCAGCGTCGACAGCTCGTCGATCTTCGATCCGAAACGCGTCTTGCCGTCGAGAAGCCACGTACTGTCGCACGCCATCCGCATGTTCTGAAGCGCGATCATCAGGCGCCGGTGGTCGACTTCGGACAAGAACCGCAGCCGCTTCCACTTCGCCACGATGCGCGCCACGACCTCGCGGTTCTCATCGTGGAGGTTCTTCTGTTGCGGCGTCATCGGGACGAAGAAATTCTTGTCCAGCCGCGGGGGAAGTTCGGAGAGCACCTCCTGCTTCGTTCGGCGCACGAGGATCGGCTGCAACGTTTCGGAGATGCGCTTGAGATTCCGGTACCCGACGACCTTTCCCTCCTGCTGAACCTGGTGTTCCGCGAGGAAACGGAAGAGCGGACCCAAGCGGAATCGGTCGACGAATTCGACGATCGAGTGGAGATCCTCAAGGCGGTTCTCCAACGGCGTTCCCGTCAGCACGATCGCGTACGGAGAGACGATTCGCTTGACGCTCTGGGCGGTGCGCGTCTTCCAGTTCTTGATGCGCTGTGCTTCGTCCAAGATGACAAGATCGGGAGCGAACTTCTCTACGACGTCCAGATCGCGATAGAGGGCCTCGTAGTTGGTGATGTTGAAGAAGGAGGGGTTCTCGTACTGCCGCCGGCGCCTCGGGGAGAGTCCCTCGATCACCTGCGCGCTTCGCGAGCAGAACTTCTCGATCTCTCGATTCCACTGGTACTTGAGAGAGGTCGGCGAAACAATCAGCACCTTCTCGACGCCGAATTCGCGGGCGAGGAGTTCGCTCGCGGCGATGGCCTGGAGCGTCTTGCCCAATCCCATCTCGTCGGCGATGATCGCTCGTCCCGCACGGGCCGCGAACAGAACGCCTTCGCGTTGGTACGGATAAAGCCGGGTCTTGAGCAGGTCGTCCAGGGTGGCTCCGGCATAGGAGGCAAGCCTCCGCGCACGCAGGTCCGCGTCCCGCAGCTCCGCCAGAAAGGAGAGAACCTCGGGCGCGCTGCGAATCTCGTGCTCGGCCGCCGTTGCCGCCCGAAGGAGTTCCTCCAGGCGCAAGGCGGCATGAGGACGCAGGATTCCGTCGTCGTCGAAGAATCGGGGAAGGAGGCGGCGCACGGAGGAAGGGATCTGGCTCCCTTCCCGGAAGAGGACCTGCCGCTTCCCTCCGTAGCGCAGAAGGATTTCCGAATACGCCGGTCCCTTGGGCGCCTGGAGAACTCGCGCGTCGGATTCGCGAAGTTGCGCCAGCATGAATTCGACATGCTTGCATGTCCCCAGCGTGTTGGTCATGAAGTCCGGGCACGTGCACGTGTTCCATCCTGCCGACTCCCCGCGGATGGTCACCTGGTAGGTCCTTCTCGTTTCCGGGTTCGTCACCTCGAACGTGGAGAAGACCGGATCGGTCCCGCGATTCTCATAGCGGAACTTCTGGGTGCGCCCGAATTGGCGGCGAAGCGCCGCCTGCCACTCTTCGAGCGACATCCCCTCCGGACGGTGAAGGCGCGACAACGGACGAGCGGCTGCTGTCTGCATCTTTCCCCTCTCCACAAGAATCCCGGAGGCGAATGGTATCAGAGGAAGTTCGGGATCGCAACAGCTGGGTCGGGCCTTGCGGTCGGCTGCAATTCGAGAAAGCCCGCGGGTCCCAGAGCGTACACTCGAGCGACGTGCACCCCCCGATCGAACGGCTCCTGGAATCGAGCGATCCCTCGATCCGCTGGAAGGTTCGGATCCATGCCCTCGGCGAGAATCCGGACTCTCCTCCGTCACGATGTCGGCGAGATACACGCTCTCCGGGAAATGGCTGACGAGCTTCAACGATTTCGGGACGGCGAACGACGACATCGCGGGACCCTTGGTGGATCTCCTGGTTCTCCACCCCGTGCGAGAGGGATTCGGTTGGTAGATCATCCGAGCGGCACGGACTCCGCTCGCCGGGCCTCGTACCGCGCGAGGGTCGAATACCCGACCGACCGGAGCAGTTTCACCGCCTCGTCGAAGCCCGCTCCGACGTGCTCCGCCTTGTGCGCATCCGCGCCGAGGGTCACGGGGATCTCCATCTCGCGGGCCATCTCGAGCATCCGGCGCGAAGGATAGATCTCGCGACACGGATATCGAAGCCCGCTGGTGTTGACGTCCAGCGCCATCCCCGCCGCCTTCACGGCCTCCAAGGCGCCCCGCAAGAGGTCGTCGTAGGCGCGGTCCGGACGGAACCCGAACTTCTTCACCACGTCCGGGTGTCCCAGGATATCGAAGAGCCTTGTCTTGGCAAGCCGTGCCACCCGATCGAAGTACTGCGCATACACTTCGTAGAGGTCGCAGGACTCGAACCGCGCCTTGTTCGCCGCGTTGTCGAAGCCCCAATCGTCGATGTAGTGGACGCTCCCGATCACGTAGTCGAAATCGAACTCGCCCGTGACGTTGTACACGAAGTCCTCGGTGCCGGGGAAATAGTCCGCTTCCAATCCGAGTCGGACGACAAGCTGGGGGAATTCCTCGCGGACGCGTAGGACGCTCTCCACGTATCCCGGAAACTCCTCGACGCTCATCCGCCAGTCGGGATCGTAGTGGGCGGGCATCGGGGAGTGGTCGCTGAAGCCGATCTCGCCGAGGCCGACGTCGACGGCGCGCTGGGCGTACTCCTCAGGAGCGCCCTCCGCGTGCTTGCAGAGGGGCGTGTGCATGTGGTAGTCAAGAAGCATCTGGCATCCAGCATCGGCAACCGAGGCTCAAGAGTGGCCCTCGAGCCATCGCTCGGCGTCGATCGCGGCCATGCAGCCCATTCCGGCCGCGGTCACGGCCTGTTTGTAGACGTGGTCCACGCAATCTCCTCCTGCGAACACCCCCTCCACGCTCGTTCGAGACCCTTGGGTGACCACGACGTAGCCCTTCAGGTCGAGTTCGAGCCGGCCCTTCAGGAATGCCGTGTTCGGCGTGTGCCCGATCGCGAGAAAAAGCCCTTCGCAGGCGAACACGCGCGAAGCGCCGTTCTTCGTATCCTTCAGGCGCAGTCCCGTGACTTTGCGCTTCTCGACGTCCAAGACCTCGACGACCTCGCTGTTCCACACCGGCCGGATCTTCGGGTTCCCGAGCACCCGGTCCTGCATGATCTTGGAGGCACGAAGGTGATCGCGGCGATGGATGAGCGAGACTTGGGACGCGAACTTCGTCAGAAACGTCGCCTCTTCGGCCGCCGAATCTCCGCCTCCCACCACCGCTACATGTTTGTTCCGAAAGTGCGGCAGCGCGCCGTCGCACGTCGCGCAGGCGGAAACGTATCCGGTCTTGCGAAGTTCCGTCTCGCTCGGGATCCCGAGCCAGTTCGCCCCCGCGCCCGTGGCGACGATGACCGACTTCGTCGCGATTTCGCGCTCGCCGATCCAAAGGCGCAACGGACGCCGCGAGAAGTCGACGCGGTCGACCCAGCCGGTCTCGACGCGTGTCCCGAACCGTTCGGCCTGCGCCCGCATCTTGTCCATGAGGTCCGGGCCCTTGACCCCTTCCGGGAATCCCGGGTAGTTCTCGACGTCCGTGGTGATCATGAGCTGTCCCCCCGGGACGTCCACGTGGTGCTCGGGGTTCAGCTCCCCCTCGATCAGAACCGGATTCAGATTCGCGCGCGAAGCGTACAGCGCGGCCGTATACCCCGCGGGTCCGGACCCCACGATGACCACGTTCTCGATGTCGCTCATTGCTTCCTCACGTTGGGAGGACCGTCCGAGCTTGAGTCCTCTTCCAGGTCAATGATCATGTACCGGCTGACCTGGACCGGGTACCAGATCTCCTCGTATCGCCGCACCTTCACTCGGTAGCGGCGCTGCCGCCGGGCTCCCGTCCTTTCGACAAAGCCGCGCACGACATACGATCCCCAGTCGGGATGTTTCGAATCGCGTTCGAAGAACCGGTAGTCCTCGGCGCGAAAGGGTTCGCCGCGCCAGGGCACGTCGACGTGGTTCCCCAACGCCACGTGGGCGACCTGCTTCGGATCGACGTGGAAGCGCTCGGATCCGTTCTGACTCGCCCGGAGACGCGCCTCGAGTTCCGTGGCGGAGGGCGCGGGGAGATTGACGTCGTCGAAATCGACCGTCCGCGGTTCCGGGCTGCACGCGGCCAAAGCCAGGGCGAGAAAACTCGAAGTTCGAAACCCGAAACGAACACGAGGGCTCCAAGCTCCAGGGCGAAGGATCAAGTCGACACCATTTCGGATTTCGGGATTTACTCCGCTTCTCCTCCGCCCTGCTCCCCCTCGGAGAGCCGGAAGGCGACGATCTTGTTCGAGACCAAGTAGGTTTCCAACTCGTCGATCATGAGCGTGACGAAGTCGGGCTGCACTTCCTTCAGGAGTCCCATCCACGGCTCGACGTTTTCCGTAGTCCAGATCTCGACTTCCCGGTCCATGTATTCCGCCAATTTCTTCAACACGCAATCCCCTGCTTCTCTTCCCGCTGATCGGCCGATTTCCGACATTCCTCCCAATCCTTCCACAGGACCTCCTTGGAGAGACGGATGTCGAAATGGTCCCAAGGCAGCGCCTCTCCTACGCCGATTTCGCGGCGGGCGTAGAAATCCGGATCGATCCCCGCGTTCCGAAAGGCCTGCATCCAGCGCTCGAAGTTGAAGTGCTCGCGCCATTCGTCGAAGCGCGCGCCGAGCTTCCACGCCTCCACGACGGCCCGCGCCACGCGGCGGTCGCCCCGCGCGAGGACGGCCTCGACATATCCCGTGCGCGGATCGTGCAGCTTGAGGTGGACTCGGGATCCGCGCGCAAGGCGGGCGAGCCGATCTTCCACCGCCTGGACGTACTCGAACGGTTTTTGTCCCGCGAATTGGAACGGAGTATGGGGCTTCGGCACCATGGGAGAGACGGTGACGTTCACGTCGGCCGGCCGTCCCTGCATCTCCTTTCCCACGGCCGAAACGCGCCGCGCCGTCTCGACGATCCCGTCGATGTCGCGCTCCGTTTCGCCGGGAAGCCCGATCATGAAATAGAGCTTGAGATGGTTCCAGCCCTCCTCGAAGGCGGCCCGCGCCGTCGCCCAGAGGTCCTCGTCGCGGATCGGTTTCCGAATGATCCGCCGTAGTTCCTCGGTCCCCGCTTCGGGAGCGACGGTGAAGCCGCTCTTCCGCACGGTCTTGAGCAATCTCGGAAGTTCCGCAAGACGTTCGTCGATCCGGAGCGACGGCAACGAGACGCTCACCTTGCGCATGCCGAACCGGGCGTTCAGGCGCGTCATCAGCTCCGCGATGTGCGGGTAGTCTCCGCTCGAGAGACTCGTAAGCGCGATCTCGTCGTGGCCGGTGCTCTTGTACACCGCTTCCGCCTGTTGGACGAGCACGTCCACCGGACGGAAGCGGAGCTTGTTCTTGAAGTTCACCGCGTGGCAGAAGCGGCACCGGTGCGGACAGCCGCGCATGATCTCGAGGTTGATGCGGTCGTGCACCACCTCCGCGAAGGGAACGATCGGGCGGAGGGGAAAGTAGGCGGACGTAAAATCCGCGACGAGCGCCTTCTTGACCGGCATCGGCGCGCCCTCCGTCGCTTCGATCGAGCGCACGGTGCCGTCCGAATTGTAGTCGACTCGGTAGAAGCGCGGGACATAGGCCCCGGGCACCTCCGCCATCGCGCGGCGGAGCACCGAGTCGCGATCCCGCGTCTCCTTCACGATGTCCACGAGGCGGGGGAACGACTCCTCGCCGTCCCCGATCAGGATGATGTCGAAGAACTCCGCGACCGGCTCCGGATACGAGGAGTTGGGCCCGCCTCCCACGACGATCGGATCGCCCTGCCTACGGTCGGTCGCCCAGATGGGAATTCCCGCCAAATCGAGCATGTTGACGATGTTCGTGTATCCCATCTCGCTCTGGAGGGAAAAACCGACGATGTCGAATTCGCGTACCGGCCGATGCGAGTCCAGACTGAATAGCGGGATGCCGTCCCCGCGCATCCGTTCCTCGAGATCGGTCCAGGGCGCGAAGATCCTCTCGCACAGCGCGTCCGGCCGCTCGTTGATCTGGCCGTAGAAGATTTGAAGTCCGAGGTGCGCCATCCCGATCTTGTAGACGTCCGGAAACGCGAGACCCACGCGGACGGCCACCGACTCCGGATCCTTGCGGACGGAATTGAATTCGCCCCCGATGTACTGGCTCGGGCCTTGGACGAAAGGGAGATGGCGTTCCAGTCTATCCCAGAGAGTAGCCATGAGAGCTAGGGGCTCGGCGACTTGGCCTTCAGCCGCTCCACCAACTCGTCCACCAGGAAATCCGGCGTGGACGTGCCGGTGCCGATGCCCACGCTCCGAACGCCGGCGAAATCGATGGAGTCGATCTCGCCGGGCTCCTCGATGTGATAGGTGGGGCAAAACGCTCGGCTGACGTCGATGAGTTTCTTGGTATTGGAAGAGTTCTTTCCCCCGATCACGATCATGAGATCCACCTCGCGGGCCACTTCGGCGGTGCGCTTCTGCCGCGTAATCGTCACGCCGCAAATCGTCTGGAGCAGTCGGAAGTCGTAGCACTTCGCCGCGATTTCGGGAATCGCCCAGGCATAATCGTCGTACGTCACCGTGCTCTGGAAGAGGACCGCGATCTTGAGCTGGCGCTTGAGGAGGCCTAGATCGTCCTTGGTGTCGACGACGGTGACCTGTTCGGGTTTCACCTGCCCCGCGATCCCGATCACTTCGGGATGAGACTTGTGCCCGAGGATGACCAGATGGTATCCCTCGTCCGCAAACTCGCGCGCCTTCCGCTGGGTCTTGAGAACGAAGGGACAGGTCGCGTCCTTGACCTCGAAGCCGGCTTCGACCAACCCCTTTGCCTTCTCCGGTGTCGTCCCATGGGTCCGGATGACCACGGTCGCGCCGGGACGATCGATCTCGGCGACGGAATCCACGGAATGGACGTTGAATTGCGTCTCGAGCATCTCGATGGTGTCGGGATTGTGGATGACGGGACCGAAGGTGAACACCTTTTCGCCCAACGCCTTTTCCGACTCGTCGATGGCCATGTCCACGGCGTCACGAACGCCGTAGCAATAGCCGGTTTCTTTTGCGATCTTGATTTCCATCGCTCTTCGAGAGGAGCATAGCAGAAAGCCCGGCCTCGGTCATGGGGAAACCGCTCGCGCCGGACGCCGGCGGCGGGGCTCCGCTCCCCAAGTACCCCGCGCGGTTCCATCGACGAGGGAGCGATAGAGTCCGTCGGACCGCCGGTAGAGATCCTCGTGCGCGCCCTCCTGGACCAACCTTCCCCGTTCCAGCACGAGAATGCGATGAGCCCGGCGGACCGCCCACAACTGGTGGGTGATCATGATCGTCGTCCGCCCCTGCATCGCTCCCGCGAGGGACTCGTGCACTTCCGACTCCGTACGCGAATCCAGTCCTGCGGTGACTTCATCGAGAAGGAGGATGGGAGCGTCCTTGAGCACCACCCGCGCCAGGGCCAGCCGATGTCGTTCCCCGCCGGAGAGTTCGCTTCCCCCCTCGCCGATCCGCGTGGCGTATCCGCCGGGAAGCCGGCTGATGAATTCGTGCGCCGCGGAGATCCGAGCGGCCTCCATGGCCTCGGGAGACTTGGCGCCTTCGCGACCGTAGAGGATGTTCTCCATCACCGAGGCGTCGAAGAGAATCGGTTCCTGTGTGGCCAAGCCGAGCTGGCTCCGGAGGAACCCGAGATCCAAGCACCGGAGATCGTACCCGTCCAGTCGGATCGATCCCGACTTGAGATCATGAAAGCGGAAGAGGAGGCGAAAGATCGTGCTCTTCCCGGAGCCGCTCGGCCCGACGATGGCGACCCATTCTCCGGGTTCCACCGCGAACGAGACGTCCCGAAGAGCCCATTCCGATTCGGCCGCGTACCGGAACGACACCGATCGAAACTCGACTCGGCCCCGGGCTCGCGGAAGCGAGATGACGGTTCCCCACGTCGCCAGGGCGGGTTTCTCTTCATACGCCGCCCTCACCCGACGTAACGCGACGGAGGCGATTCGGCCCCGGACGATGTACCCGAACAGGTCCCGAAGCTCTTCGATGAGGAGGAACCCGAATTCGAGAACCGCGCACACGGCGCCGAGGGTCAACGTTTCTCGACGAATGACGAGCACTCCCCCGACGAGAACGATCGCGATGAGGGTCGCAAACTCCGTGAATCGGAAGAGTCTCTGAGAAAGTTGAGCGGGGAGTTCGGTGCGCGCGCGTTTTTCCGCCAGGTCCCGGGTCAAGGTTGCGGCCCGTTCGGCCTCGGTCCGCTCTCTCCGAAATGCCTGAATGTGGAGGACGTTGGAGAGCCTGACCTTCAGGAAGGAAAGCATCCCCTGCTGCGCCTCCAGGGAGATTTCATTGTTCCGGCGCATCCACCGATCGAAGAAGAGAAGAGAGATCATGCCCAAGACGGGGAGCGTCAGGAGAAGCGCCAGCCTGGCATCGATCCAGAAGCAGATGGAGAAGATGAGGACGATGCTGGCCACCGTGGCGGTTCCCGTGAGGAGCGCCCGGACGATTTCCCGCAGATTATCGACCTCGTTCAAGGCCAAGGCCGTCAGTCGGCCCGGGGCGTGATCCTGAAAGTACCCGGGAGGGCGTTCGAGGAATCGCGCGAAGAGTCGGCGCCGGATTTCGCCCGCGACGAGCTCGGCCAGCCGCTCGCGATGGAAGAGCGCCACCCCGTAGGCGTACTGCTTCGCGACGATCGCGCAGAGAATCGCCGCCGTGCTCACCAGAAGCAGATTCAGATTCGACTGGAGCACCACCTCGTTCACGAAGACGAGCAAGTACAGCGGCCACAGGCAAGCGAGGCCGATGACCAATCCCACCAGGATCACGATCGAGGCGGCATACCGTCGGTAGGGCCGGAGAAACCCCCATAACCAGCGGACGTTATCGATCATGGCTACTCGACCGTCGACCTTCCCGGCGCTCTTCGCCGCAATCCCCGGAACAGGTACTCTCCGAGGGAGATGGATCGGTCGATCACCACGTGTCCTTCCCCCGAGAGTCCCGGGCGCAGACGCACCGACTTCCTCGACGCGACCTCCACCTCCGGGTGCGCGATCCGCACGAGAACCCGGAAGCACGCATTCTCCGCGCCGGGACACACCTCGAGGACCTCGCCGAGGAAGGACCGGAATCCGAAGTAGGGAAAGGCGTCGAAATTCAAGACGACTTCCTGACCCGAACGTATTCTGGAAACATCCCGTTGGTCGAGGGTCATCGCGAACTGGAGTCGAGCGGGATCCGCGATCTCCAGGATCGCCTCCCCCGCCTCCACGCGCTTACCCGCGAGTCTCTCCGGCCGGGGAGTCAGCACGCAACCGTCGATCGGCGATCGCACCTCGGTGTCCGCAAGATTCCGTTCCAAGAGCGGTCGCTTCGCATCGAGAATCGGCAGCTCCCTCGACGCCAATTCCACGGACTGGTCCAGCTCCGCGAGTCGCGCGCGGCGAACGGCCTTCCTTCGCTCGATCTCGGCTTCCTGGACCGCCCGTCGTCCGACCGCCTCCTGCCATTCCCCCCGGAGTTTCTCCCGATCTTGCTCGCTGATGTCGGACTCCAGCGGAGCGTGACGCTTGAACCGCGACTCCGCAACTCGTTCCGCGCAGCGCAAGACATCCAAGGCCCGCTCCTCGTGAGCCAGCTCTCGAGGATGCTGCCGAAACTGAAGATGGGCGCGGAGGGCCGCAAATCGATCGCGCTTCTCCCGGGCCATTTCCATCTGCGCGAGCAGTTCCGTCAGCGCGGCCCGTCGTTCGTGCGAGTCCAAGACCATGATCACTTCGCCGGCTCGGACCCGCTGTCCCTCCGAACAGCGCACCTCGTCGATCCTCCCGGAGATTCGCGCGGAGACCCGGGTCAGCTCGGCAAACTCGATCGTGCCGCGACCGACGGCGCAGTCGTCGAGGCGTGAGAACTTCGCGACCCCCAGAATGGGCGCGGCCAGGAATAGCCCGATCACCCCGAAATGAATCCAGAACTTGACGCGACCACCCGAGCGCTCCGCCACGGACGCCTCCTCTACCTGTCGGCAAGAGGAGCAAAACCGTCGCCATCAAATCGGAATACGGCTTCCAGGCCTGCTCGGTCCAAGAATCGGACCAGGCTCGGGCCGAGAAAGCGCTTCCTATTGAGGAGGAAGGAGTTGGCCGCAACCGGAGCTAGTACGAGTAGTACCCGCCCCCGAAGAAGTCGGCGATCCCTCGGAAGAAACCGGCGATGATGTCCGCGAGCGTCAGTCCGCGGCTCCTCGCGCGTACGGCGAACGACGGAGCCGTAGGACGATCGTAGTTGAGCTCCTTCGCCGGCTTGCTGTTGGCGACGAGCAGAAACGTCTTCGCGTCACGACCGTCACCGACATAGGCGGTAAGCACCTCGAGCTCATCGATGTCGCACCCGCGAAGCGTCAGTTTGGCGGGCGTCGTGACCCTGTAGCTGGTGCGCTTGGCGCCGATGAAGACTTGATAGGTTCCGTCCGGCGCCTCAAGTTCCACGGAAGAGCGGCGGCTCAGTTCCGTACCGGCGTCGGAGAGGAAGCGAATCGTCCGGGTCCGCGCATCCACCGAAATCCGCACGCTTCGGTGCGATCGGTTCTCCAGCGCGAGTCCCTTACCCTCTCCCCTGTCTTGGAGTCCGAGGAGTTTCTGCAGCACGCGCTCCGTCACGCCGGCGTTCTTCATCTCCAAGATGTCGTCGGCCGACAGTTTGAGCGCGGGTCGCTCTTGCTCGATCTTGGCGAGGATCTTTTCCTCCGCGACTCCCTCCTTCGACATCTTGATGATGTCTTCCTTGGTGAGCTGGAAGAGAAGCCCGAGCGCCAGGATCAGTGTCATGACCATCCTCCTACGATCTCATCGTAGCACATCGCCGGCAGCCTCTCAACGCCCTGCGTACGCGGCGTCGATCAGTTTATCCACGAATTTCGCGATCGCGGCCCGAAGCGAGTTCCCGGCCAGGGTTTCGTCGTAACTCATGCGACCCCCGAGTCCCATGGATCCGCTCACGCGCCGGGTCGCCTTTCCGTCCCCCATCTCCATGAAGAGGATTTGGCCCGTCTCGACGGAGATGAGCCGCACGGCCACGGAGCACTCCGCGATTTGCTCCTTCTGCTGATAGACGATGGCTTCGGTAGCCTCTTCCCTCATTCCGAAATTGGTCACCGCACCATAGGCGAGGAACTGGACGTTGAGCAGGCGCCCGAGCTTGACGGCCGTGGCATCATCGGTCACCCCACTATGCTCGAACTGCTGCTCTTTGAGGACCTTGTCGATCTGCTGGCGATCGACCATGACGAACTGCTGCGCCTTGAAGAGGTAGTTCGCCAGCACATCGGCCGCGGAGTGTCCGATTCGGCCCTGTCCGTAGCCGGACTTGTCGTGGAAATCCACCACCGCGAGCGTCTTCCGTTCGCCCTCGGGGCGTGGGGTGGTGTGCTTGATCCGAACCGGTTCCTCTTCCTTCGTGACTTCTCCCCCGCGGCAGCCGAGTCCGAGCGCGAACAGCGAAACAGCGGCGAACCTCCGCATTCTTCCTCCTGTCCAGGATTGGACTCCCATCGGGTCCGATTGTTCCAGGCTTTCCAATGATACCTCGAGGCCGGAATTCGCTGCTGAGATTTCTGGGAGCGAACCAATATCGAAGTCGAGCGTACCTTCGGACTCGCTCGTCCAATCCCGCGCCGAGCGAACCACAAGTCTATTTCCAGTCCGCGCCTCCGCGGTGAACCGCGGTAGAATCTCAGAAGACTCTACCGGCGTGAAAGAGACCCCGTGAACGCATACGAAACGTGTTGTCCTCGATGAGACTCACCGGCTCCCGGATCCCTCCGAACTCCTCAAGAGCGCAGCCGATCACTTTCCTCATGCGCGCCTTGTCGCGACGGGATCTTCCGCCCTGGGTGCCACGACGCGCTTCCGGGACGCCCTGACCGGCCGGAAATCCGATGTGTGGTTGACCCCGATGATTCGGCAGGACTTGCTGGACTTTGGAAGCGACGATCTGAAGCAGAGGCTCCGGAAGGGAGGACTTCCCCCCACTTCCTGGAGCGGGAGTCTCGGGAGTCCGCGTTCCAGGATAGGATCGATGCCTACTGGGCCAAGGATATCCCGGAGCTCTTCCGACTCAAACGGCGAGCCGGGTTTCAACGGCTGCTGGAGTTGGTCTTCGTTCGGAGCGGGGGCATCTTCGAGTCAAGCTCGTACGTCGCTCCTTGCGAAATCCGCCGAGCCACCGTGGCGAATTACTTAGGGGTGCTCGAGGCGACGATGGTGGCTCACGTCGCAATCGAATGTACATGGAGTTCCGGTGCCTTCGACCCTTCAGGCCTGAGGTCCTTCCGGCTTCGCTACCCCAAAGGGGAAAAACGGATCGTGGCGCAAGACCTGGATCGGCCCTTCCGCCTGCGCGAATCGGGACTCGTACTCGAGTTTCTGGGGATCGACACCCCGGCGCTGCGAATGGATTAGTCGACGCTGATCGCCCGATCGATCCTCCGCGTCCAGATTCCGAGGAGACTCTCCTGGCCGGTCAGGATTTCGACTTGCCCCGTCATCCCGTGCATCACCGAGCCGCGATAGACGCCGCGCCCAACCTCGCTCCCGTGTAGCCGAATCTTCACTACGTAGATGATCCGACCGTCCTGGACGAGCGAGTCCGGAGACACCGATGTGACGGTCCCTTCGAGCGTCCCGTAGCGTTGGAAGTCGAAGGCATCGAGCTTCACCCGCGCCTTCATTCCCGGCCGGACGGCGCCCACGTCGCTCGACGGCACAGCAATGTCGATTCGGAATCCACGCTGTTGGGCGATGCCGAGCAGCGACTTCCCCGGCTGCACGTAATCCCCGACATTGAGTTCGCCGTAGACGACCACCCCGTCGGTATGAGCGTGGACGCGGGAATTGTCGCGATCGCGCTCCAGATTCGCCAGGTCCTTCTCGGCGGCGGCCTGTTCGGCACGCTTCACCGACCCCCGAAGGGAGAGTTCCTCGCGGCGGCTCAGGTACTCTTTTCCCTGAAGCTCCAGCTGCCGCCGCAGGGCCTCCTGATGTCGGGCCCCCACAAGAGCCAATCGCTCTTCCGCGTCCTTCCGCTTGGCGACGGCCTTTTCGAGCTCGGCCGGCGGTAGGACGTCCGTTTCCACGAGCGCCCGGTTGCGGCCTTCCTCGATCCGCGCCTGCTCGAGAGCGAGCTTGGCGCGCCGGAGATCCCCCTCCCGCTCCGACTCGGCCCAGGCGATTTCCGCTCGCATCTTCACCCGAGCCGCCTCGTTCTCTTCAGAGCGAAGCCGCTGGAGTCGCTGGAGCGCTTCGATCTCCTCGCCCCGGGAGACCAGGTCGCGCCGGACTTTTTGGATTTCGTTCTCCAACCGCTGGGTGTCGAGACGGAAGAGGAGATCTCCCTTCCTGACCTGCATCCCGAGGGTAAAGTTAACCTCCACGACCTTGCCGCCCGCCGAACTGGCCACGCCTTCTCCGGTGACCTCGGAGAGCACGGTGCGGGGTCGGGTGATCGGACGGATCCGACCGCGGGATTTCACGACCAAGTCGACGCGTGTCGCGGCCGACCAAGCGGTCCCCATCCCCAGGAGCGCGACGAGAACGGCGAGCGTCATTCGCACCGCGCGGCAGGGCCGCATCGCAAGAGTCTGTTTGATCTCGGTGCAATCCGCCAGATCCCGCATCATGCCCTCCTCCTCTCCGTCATCCGATGAGTCCCATTCCGCTCCTCCGCGGATTTCAGGATTACGAGGGGTTCCTCGGCAGGCACCGATTGCATCTTCCATAGCGAACCGTACCGCCCGTCGAGTTCCATCAGTCGCGCATGGGTTCCCTGCTCGACGATCCGCCCCTCGTGCATCACGCAGATGAGATCCGCATTTCGAATCGTGCTGAGGCGATGGGCCACGAGAATCACTGTCTTCCCATGCAGCCGACTCATGAGACTGCGCTGAATTGCCTTCTCGGTTTCGGAGTCCAGATGACTGGTCGCCTCGTCGAAAACCACGAGATCGACATCGGCTAGGAAGACGCGCGCGATCGCGAGCCGCTGCCGCTGGCCACCGGAGAGGTTGGTGCCTCTCTCCCCAAGCCCGGTATCGTAGCGCTGGGGTAGGGTATTGACGAACTCGTCGAGTCCCGCAGCCTTCGCCGCCGATATCACTTCCTCCATGGAGGCGTCCGGCCTGGCGAAGGCGATGTTCTCCCGCACGGTGCCGGAAAAAAGAAAGACTTCTTGAGACACGATTCCCACGCGCGAGCGCAAGGAGGAAAGCGAGAGGTCGCGCAGGTCCATCCCGTCCACGAGGATGCGTCCCTCTGTCGGGTCGCAAAATCGCATGAGAAGCTTCAGCAGCGTGGACTTCCCGCAGCCACTCTCGCCGAGGATCGCGATCGTTCGGCCCGCGGGGATTTCGAGATCCAGTCCCTTGATCACTTCGGCACGACAGCCGTAGCGAAACCGGACGCTCTGCAAGACGATTCGGTCTCGCACCCCCCGGAACGCGGCCCTTCCCTCCCCCGGGAGATTCTCCGTCTCGAGATCGAGGACCTCTCCGAGTCGGTCGACTGTGACGAGGGCGTCCTGGATTTGCAAGTTCACGGTGGAGAGCCGACCGAGAGGCTCCATCACGAATCCGAGGAGGGTGTAGAAGAGCATCAGTTGTCCGATGGTCAGGGCCCCTTCGACGACTCGATGTCCGCCGAACCAAAGGACCACGATTCCCGCGGCCCCCGTCAGGAACATCGCGATGGTGTTCATGCTCGCGTTCAGCCACTGAAACGAGAAGATCGACTGGACGACTTTGACGAGCCGGTCATCGGCCGCGTCGGAGCGGCGTCGTTCCGCGCCGAACGCCTTCACGGTATCCACTCCGGAGACATCCTCCACCAGTTGCGACTGGAATTCGGCGGCGCATTCCATCGCCTCGCGCGACACTCTTCGCCATCCGAGGCGCTATGAATACGGTAAAGAAGGAGATCCCGATGAAGACGATCGGGCTGGCCGAGCAGGAGAGGTGCAACGGGGGGAACTGGGACGAAGGCTGCACCGAATGGGTGTGGGTCCGCGAATGGAAGATGTACACCTGCGCTTCCTATGTAGCGTGACACCCGCGTTGGGACCGGGAGGGGCTACCTCTACGGTGCCCCGTTTGGCCCGCAAGACCGGATGAACCGCCGAGTCACCGAGACGCCGACTTGAAGAGTCGAGCACGACTCGTTCGGCGCTTCGGCGATTGTCCCTCTTCCGAGACGAATCGTGTCCTTGGCGGCCGGAGATCAGCCTCCAGGCGGGTCATACTCGAATTCTGTCGAGGAGGTCGCGCACGCCAAGATCGTCCGCCCAGCGGGTGAGGTAGGCCTCATCCAGCATTGCTTTCTGCACTTCATAGACATCGCGAGCGTCCTCGATCTGACGATCCGAAACGCCGCCGCCGCGCCGATGCCAGTGGAGCTTGAATAGGATCACGTCTTCCGCAGAAGCCACCCACAGGGTTCGACCCAGCGCCTGGACGCGGCGCCTCCTGCGGAACTCTTCCTTGGCAAAAGACGTCCCGCGCAGGGGGACGAGATCGACTTTGAATAGGGCATCGTAGGGGATAAGGTTGGTTACCCGACCCTCCTGAAGATCGCATCGCAAACTATCCGGCTCGACCGCGAAGTCGTGGCGAAATGCTTCTGCAAGCGGCCCCACCTGCTCCGGGGCGATTTGGATCACGATGTCGGCATCGAACGAGCTCCGCGGCTTGCCGTACA
>Ga0114945_10000868_pt1 | contig 19263 bp, 9 predicted proteins | sample OV2TP3_FD_87194 | JGI IMG/M metagenome (GOLD analysis project Ga0114945, IMG submission 87194) | Hot spring microbial communities from Beatty, Nevada to study Microbial Dark Matter (Phase II) - OV2 TP3 | ecosystem: Environmental > Aquatic > Thermal springs > Hot (42-90C) | place: USA: Beatty...
ATGTACACGACCACCAAGTACACGAAGGAGGCGATGCTGCCGCACCGGGGCACCTGGACCCTCAACGAGTTCGTCCTGGTCGCCGGCCAGGCGACCTCGGACAACCTCGCCCCGACGGTCAGCCAGATCCAGTACGCCTGGCGCTGCCCGTCCGTCGAGCTGGCCGAGCGGATCGAGGCGGTCCTCGACGAGAACGCGCGCCACGTGGCGGCCCTGACCCACTGCACCGTGCGTGACGGCTGGGTGTCGAAGACCCGGGTCGGCCTCCCCAACCACGCGATGGCGGAGATCACGTACCGCAACCTCGCCCTGGCCGGCCCGCCCGCGTTCTCCGAAGAGGCGCGCGCCTTCGCCCGCGAGATCCAGCGCACCCTCGGGCTCGAGCCCATGGCCGATCCCTTCCTGCCCGAGATCCAGGAGCTGACGCCGCCCGAGGTGGGCGAGGCGCGGCTCCGGCAGGTGCTCCCGCCCTGGCAGACCCACTACACGTCGGACGACTACGTGGAGTACACCTGGCACGCCCCCACCGCGCGCCTCTACGTCGGCCGCGCGATGCTGCGCCCGCCGGCCCCCGCCTACCGCTACCCCGACTGGCCGCGCAACGCCCTCGGGGGCTTCCCGCCGGCGATCGATCCCCTCTGGTACACGGCGGGCCGCGCCATCGGCGCGACCTTCGTGGAGCTGCTCACCTCGCCCGGCGAGCTCCAGCGCGCGCGGGCGGAGTTCGTCGAGCGGACCGGCGGGGGGATCGGGGGCGCCCGGTGGGTCCCGCCGCTCCTCCCCCGGCGCTTCCCCGCGCCGGTCCACTACCGCTGGCCGGAGTACGTGACGACCGTGCGCGGCGAGGAGTGGTGGATCCCCACCGACCCGGGCGCCGCGTGAGAAGGCGTGCTCCTCGGGCCGCGCCCCCCCGTGGCGCGCCGCGTCCTGGGTGATCTATGCTGGCGGCGCAATCGGGGGCGGATGGGTACCGGGAAGAGGGGGTTTGAAGCGCCTTCTATGAATCGGCCGGCGACAGCGGGACGGTGTGAGGCGCGAATCGCGCTAACCGGCGAAGGACTCCCTGGGCGTCCAGTGCCTGGCCGTGCGCATATCGATCCAGTCGCAGTGCAGTTCAAGCCGGATCTCGGCGTCGCCGCGGGGGACGAGAAACGGTTCCAAGGGGCCCGGTATCGGGAAGTAGATACCGTCGTACATCTCCTGCAGCGGCCGATCGAGCTCGATCGCCCCCTCCGCGCGCGCGACGCCGTTGACGGTTGGCGCTACAACCTCATCGAGGCGGATCTCGTACTGGAATGCCGTGCTCACCGCGTCAGAGGCCACGTACAGAATCTTATTTCCCGCCCAGACCACTCCGCGGCTGTCGCACTCCGGCAGCAGATCCCCGTATGCTCTGAACGCGGTTTCGGGCAGCCGTATGTAATAGCCGCCGAGCCCGGTCGCTCCCTGCTCATCGACAATCTGGAGAATGCGCGGATGTGGCTTTCCCGGCGGGGGTTCCGGCTGGGCGTGTCCGCCTCCGACGTTCACGACCTGCACATCAGACCGCGTCACGACCTGACGCTGTCCTCCCTTGCGCACAACGCCGATATCGTCTTTCAGCAAGATCCAGAGTTCGGATCGTCGTTTGGCGAGAAGCTCGAGATTGAGCGCGCCATCCCCAAAAAACCTCGGGCTCCACTTCTTGAGCGAAGGCCCGAGATATTCTCGACAGAACGTCGCGATCAGCGAGTAAAGAAGTTGCGTGAAGCCCAGCTCCTCCAGCTTGGCGATCTCCTGATGCTTCGTATCGACAAAGATATCCACTGTCTGACTCGTGCACTCCTCCTTGACGAACACCGGAATGTCCTCTGTCAACTTTCCAGGAATGAGGCGGGAGTTCTTGACCTCATAGGACTTCGCGATGTTCAGCTCCAGTTCGCTGAGAAACACGCGCTCGAATCTGGTGAGATCCTTGTAATATTCGACGCAGTCGATCACGCCGTCGAAGGGCTTTGCGGCGCAATACTGTTCGAGGTAGCGGCGCTCGGCGCTCTGGCGGTGGCCATCCGCGGACAGAAGTACGACCAGATGTCCCCGGGCCTGCATGATCTGGTTCAGGGCCTGCTTTTGCGCCACTCCGAAAAACACGCCCACTCCACCGTGCTCCGCCCTCCTGCGGATGTCGCCAAGAGCGCTCTCGGAGCCGTCCGCAAGACGGACTTTCACATTCCCAAGTCTGCTGACGAAGCCGTGCTTATTGACAAAGCGGAATATCCGCGTGTGCTGCGCGATCCGTTCAGGCGTTTCGAGGACCGCCTCCACGGCGACCTTCTCGAGCGAGAGGACGATTCTGCTGAGCAGGCTTGTCGTTGGGGCGTCGAGCGAATCCCGGCCGGCAGTCGGAACAAAACGGTCGCAATCCAGCCTTCCCGATACGCCAATCGTGCTGCCGATCTGCGTTGCACAGAGTCTTGAAACCGCGCTTGAACACATCGATCGGACCATGCTCGAACCTGATGTGTCCGACCAGGTTCACCGGCTCGCCGCCGATGCTCAGGCTCTCGATCGATGCAACGAGCGTGTGGCCCCGATCCTCGTACAGGCGTCCGGTAATCACGAGGTCGCCCTCGCGCCATTCCTGTGTGCCCCCACCGACCTCTGTCAGGTTCTCCCTGTTCTCGATGTCGAGAAACTTGGCCTGAGAAATCTTCTCACCGTTAAAGTAAATTGCGGTCGGCACGAACCGGACGAAATCCTGCAGGTAACGGCGGAGCTCCTCGATATTCGGATCGCCACGCATGTGGCCGATCACGATGGTCCCCCTGGGCGCTGCCGCGTCCGACGGTTCGGCGGTCACGGAGGGAATCGCCGCTCCCGCCGCTCGGATGTTGGCTTCCGAAAGCCGTGTAAGGGTCCCGTGCGGAGCGTCGCCGGGTTGGGAAATCACCTCCAAAGTGTCGCAGACGCCGAAATTGGCGAACCCGCCGATTCCGAACATGCCGACGCAGCCGGCCGCCTGTGCTTCCGCTGTCCGCTTGCCGCTCGCGCCGATGGTCCAGAAAAAGCTCTCGAGGTCACCGGCAGACATGCCGGTTCCGTTGTCGCGTACAAGAATCTTCCGGTCCTCGACAGTGATTTCGATCCGGTAGCGGTCATCGCCCGGGCCAGCGTCTTCCCGGTGAGCCTGAATCCGGATAGCATCCACCGCGTTCTGGACGTTCTCCCGGATAAAGGCGAGCGGGGTCTCATAGATCTGTTTCGAGATCGCCCGCAGGACGCTCTCGAAATCGATGCCTACCTTGAATGACGTGCTGTCTTTAGTCACGTCTTCCTCTCGCTGCTATGGCCTCGAGTTCTTTGCGGAATTCCCTGTCTCCTGTCGCCTCGACGATCCGTTGGCCGATCTCAAGGAACCCGCCCGGCGCATCTGCGCCGAACTTCCCCACGCCGTCGAGCAGAACCACTCTGGCCTCGTCGAAGCTCCCGGCATCCACGAGGAGTGTGGCCAGATTGCCGACGTCGGCCGCCTCCGCCAGGCCCTCCTTGGCCAGCGACCGATAAAGCTCGGTCGCGGCTGCCCTGTCCGCCGCCTCCTCGGACTGCGCAAGCCCGAGCGCCAGCATCCGTCTCGCCTGGATGGCCACTGTCCGGTCAGGCGACTCCAGATGCCGTGCCGCCTGTTCGCGCAGCAGGTCCCAGTCGTGCGCGGCGGCAAGCTCGGCCAGCAGGGCTCCGGTGTGCGAAAAGCCCTTCTGCGGCTCGGCCTCCGCCAGCATCCGAGCGTCCTTCTCCTGATCCGCCAGGCGTGCTTTGAGCTCAGGCCACGACCCGCCGATCTCCTGCAGGATCGCCCCGTACTGAGCGACCGGTTCTCCGTACCGGGCGACGAGGTCAGCGAGCGGCATCCGTCCATAGAACACCCGAACCACGTTCCTGAACGCCTTGAAGGCTATTGTCCTCCTCCTCAATTCGCCATCTGCCTGAGTCTGCAAGACCGCGAACGACCCGAAGGTGTAGCCGTTCTGGGCAGGGATGGGAATTTCCGACTTCGCGTCAAGCAGCAAAGCAGCAAGATAATGCGCACACGGCGAGAGCGATGGCCGGTATGCCGTCAGCGTCAGCGCGAGTTCGCGAACTCCGCACGTGCCGGCAGGCGCGATGTTGATCGGATACTCTTCCGACGCCGAGAAGGAAAACGCGCCGCTGCGGGGATTATACTGGATTGCTTTTATCGTTCGTTTCGCCCTCAGCAGGTCGAGGATCACGATCGAGTAGCTGTTGTGGGACTGGCGCGTCTCGAACGAAGCGCCGGCGGCGATGGTCAGGCAGTCCGGTCCGGCGTGGCCGACATGCCGCGTCTCCGGTTCGTGGAGGTGGCCGCAATGAAAGAAGTGGCAGGCATCCTCGATGCGACTCTGGACGGGCCCACGGTCGAATTCCTGGAGCAGACGAAAGGGGTGATGGGCCATTTGCGATGACGACATGGGGATCGAGTTTCGTGGCCAGAGTCAGCGCATCGATCGTCTGACGCTCGCCCAAGAGCAGCTTGCCGTGGTCTGAAAACCCGCCCTCCGCAAGCCAGGCCGAGTTCAGGCCGACGATCGCGAGCCGAACATCGTCAATTACGACGCACGAGACGTAGCCGAGCCCCTCGGGCGTCCAGGTTCTGTCCTGACCGCGAAAATATGATTCCAGAAAGCTGCGGTAGTTCTCCTGCCGCTTCAGCAGCGCTTCAAGATCCTCTCCCGGTGTCAGAAACGAGTCGACGTGACTCGTGCTCTGCAGCACATGGCGGGCGCCCCGAAAGCACATCGTCTGCCGGTCCCGGTCAACGTCGTGGTTTCCGGGGACGCAGAAGATCCGGCCCTTCGGCACGCCGGACGCCGTGCTGAGGGCATCGAAGAATTCACCCGCGAGCCTGTATTCATCCGCCTTGCCTGAAAACGCAAGATCGCCGGTCGCGAGGATGAAGTCCGCCCACGTTCCCTCACTGCGCTGACCGGCGATCTCGTCGCACATGGCTCTCAGCACCACGTCGTGCGACCATGCCTCGCTGACCTGCATGTGGATGTCGGAAATGTGAAGCCAGCAGATCGGGCGCACCGCTAGCCTCTTGATCGCCCAACGCGATGTCTGTAGACGTCGGCGATCTCACGAGCGCAGTCATCAGCCTTCTTGAGAATCGTCCTGCCCCAGTAGGTCAGCACGATCCACTCGCCACTCTCTTTCGACTGCAGCCAATTGCGCTTCTTTGCGTCCAGTTCCAGCGTCTCGGGGTTGCCGTGGAAGGCGAACCCGTCGCAGAAGACGGCGATGCGAGCATCGGGATAGGCGAAGTCGGGAACCGTGACGAGGCGGTCACCATGACGAATCTCGTGTTGCGGCACCGGTGCCGGCAGATCGGGGACAGCGCGGAGCGCATCCAGGAGGCGCGCTTCGATCGGCGATGCCGGGCCAGGGGCTCCGGGAAGGTGGCCGGCCGCCTCCAGCTCGCTCCGCCGCTCCGCGACCGCGTCAGACGCCGCGCGCATCGCCGCGCCGGTCGCCTCCGCGCGGGGCGAAACCGGCTCCAGGGCCGACAGCGTGAACAGCATGTCACGGACGCGCTCCTTGTCGAAGAACGCGTGCCACTGCTGGTTCCGGTAGTGCTTGAGGCAGAGGTAGCACGCCTTGGCGCAGTAGTGTCCGTAGAGTCGCTCCCGGGCGGCACGGGCGACCTCGGGGAGCCGGGCGGCCAATTGCTCGAGATAGCCGGCGCCGCCGGGCACGGTCTCATAGAGCACGATCTCGCCGGCGCGCTCGTCGTCCAGCGACCGCCGCGGGAAGGCGGCGATCTCGAACGGCTCCAGCTCCAGGAGCGCGCCTGCGCCGACGACCAGCGCCTCGGCGAGCGTGACGAGCGTCGGTGAAACGGACCGTCGTCCAATTGTCAGCGTGTCACCCGGGCTGGGGGCCGCGAGCACCAAGCAGTCACTCTGGGACTCGTACCCCAGCACGAGCTGTGCGGGCTCCCCCGGACAGAAGCGACGGTGCCGCTCCCGCCAGGACCGCAACGAAGTAGCGTGCGCAGGATTCGACGGATCGTAGGGCTGGTGCCGGCCACAGTCCGGGCAGAGCCAGAACCGCATCCCCTCGCCGGTCTTCGAGTCGCTGCGGCCCCAGTTCGTCACGAGCATCCGCGCCAGCCGGCGATACTCGACCGGCACGAACGGGTACGGGAAGAGCTGCACGGTGTCGCCACCGTCGGAGAGCAGGCTCTCACGCCTGACGTGGTACTGCCGCTGGCGCGACTCTTCGTCCGAACCGATCCTGAGCGCCTCCTCCGCCTCGAACGCCTCGACGAAGACACAGTCGACAGCCGCCGGCAAGGCGTCGCCGCAACGCGCGCAGGCATTCCGCGTCGCCTCGACGACGTCGTCGCACCGCCCGCAGAACTGGAACGAGCGAAGGCGACCGGACGTCTCGGCGTCAGTCCGCCCGGGCCGGCCTCCCGCAGCGCCCGGGCCGCCAGGGAAGAGCACCCGGATCGAGAGCAGCTTGTGGCCGTTGGCGTACACGAAGTTGCCTGGTGCGAACTCCTCGATGGCGATCGCCGCTGGACGGTAAAGCGTGGGGGTGTCCACGACTCCCGGGTCGAGGGTGAACGTATCGACGGGAAACTGGTACGCCGGTAAAAGGTCCTGGGTGGCGAGGTAATTGAGAACGTACGCGCCCTCGGGATCCTGCGTGATCTCCCAGTACGCGCGCTTGCGCGCTTGCGCCTTCTTCTCGTCCTGCCGCGGCGAGCCGACCTGTGAGTACTCGCGGAACTCGCGATCGAGCTGGTGGACCCGCTGCCACCAACCCTCGATCACCCTTGTCATGTCCGGCTCGAATGCGTCCACCAGGGTCTCGCACGCCGGGGCCGCCCAGCCGACCGTGCGGCCGGCGGCGCGGTCGTCGGCGAAGATCCGCTCGAGCGCGGCAGTGAGATCCGTTCGGTTCGCCTTCACCTCGTTGAAGAGCGGCTCGAGTCGCTCGGGAGTCCAGCGGGTCGGAGTGCGAACGTCGTCCAGTAGGTCGCCCATGAGGTTCGGGAGCGGGGCCTGCACCGACTCCAGCACGAAGGAGCGGAGGTGTCGCTGGACGATCCGGGGGTTGTCGAGCCGGAGCCGCGGCGGCGTGAAGCGGCCGGCGACGAGCCAGCCCGGTTCCTCGAACGCATGCCGGTCGTGGGCCCCCCCGGCGCAGAACGTGGAGACAAAACCGATCCGTAGGCGCCGGCCAGCACGTCCCACGCGCTGCACATAATTGGCCGGCGTCGGCGGCGCGTTGCGCAGGGCGACGGTCAGCAGCGGGCCGATGTCCACCCCCAGCTCCAGCGTGGGCGTGCAGACAAGCGCGTCGAGACGCCCTTCCTTGAAGTCGGTCTCGCGCCGGGCGCGCTCGTCGCCTGGGATCTGGGCCGAGTGCTCCGCGACGGCGAGGCGGCCCGGCGGGCGGTTAGTGTAGAGCCGGACGTAGTAGTTCTCGGGGTCCGGCCGGTCAGGCTGGAGCGCACCTGACTCGCAGCGCGGTGTCGGGCAGGCCGGGAACCAGTACGGCCGCCACGTCTGGCAGGCGTTGCAGCGATAGCCACCGTCCGGGCTCACGAGCCGGATGACCTTCGGATTGATCTGATGGATGCGGAGTCCGGACGTGCGCTCGTTCTGTGCCAGCGGGAAGTTCGGTACTGGCACCAGGAGCTCGACCCGCACCATGAGCGGCACCACCGCCCTGAGGAATGCCTCGGAGCCTGCCCGGTCGCCGATCAGCCGCCGCGCTAGCTTCTGCACCGCTGTGAGCTGGCCGGCGCGCGGGTTCTCCTGGAAGAAGCCGAGGACGCTGCCGGACTTGGCCTTCCGGATGTGGTCCGGGCGGTCGAGCGCGAAGCCCTTGGGGCTCCGGTCCCGGTCCGGGAAGCGCACGCCATAGGGATCAGCCTCCAGCTCGCGGTACCTCCGCTTTCGCTCCGGGTCGAGGTATTCCTGGAAGAAGTCGTAGGCCACCGCGCGGTTCTTGCGCATCACGTCCAGGATGGCGCGGACGAGCGCGAGCGCCTTCTGGGGCTCGAGCCCCGCACTCGCAGCCGCCTGGGTGAACCCCGGCTCGGCTTTGAGGTCCTCCAGGAACTCGTACTCCACACCGACCAAGCCGAGGTTCTCCAGCGAGGCGCGCTGACGTGCATGACGCGTGAACTCGTTGGCCGCCTCGTACGTGATGGCCGCCAGCCACAGGTCGCGCTCCGGCCGTGTTGGGCGCCCGCGTACGATGCCGAGCCGCCGGTATCCGTCGAACAGCCGCTGCGGCAACTGCTGGAGATAGACGCCGTCGACGCTGCCTTGGCGCACCTCGCTGGCAATGAGGTGCCGGATGGCGAAGGACCGGTGCTTGTCGGAGGTGTAGCCCGCCTGGTGCGCCACGTCCTGCCGGTTGTCGGCAAAGACGAGGAGCTTCCGGTCCTCCCCAGCGAGCAGATCCAGGTGATGCGTGGCGATCGCCGATACGGTCGATGCGGTCCCGGTGCGCAGCGGAGTGACGATGTCCGCGCGGGTGTAGACGGCGCCGCAGGCCGGACAGGTGTGGAGCGGGCCCTTGTGCATGAGGTACGGCGTCACCGTCGCGCCACAGGCCGGGCAGCGCTCACCGACACCGAGCACCCTGCCACAGCCGGTGCAGAAACCCACGGGCTTGAGCCGTGATTCTGCGTCCTCGTTCCGCCGGCGACCGCGGCTACTGGCAGTCGACGACTCTGGGAGCTCTCCCTCCGCGGGTGGCTCCTCGTCCTCTGCCTCGGGCAACTGGTGGATCTCGTGCGTCAGGAACGCCGTGCGCTCGTCGCTGTAGAAGTCGCCCGTGCCCACCGGCAGCTCATCGCCAGCCCCCTCGAAGCGCACCTTGACGAAGTCCTGGCCACAGGTGCGGCACAGCGCAGCCGGGCGGGCTTGAGCCCCGCACGCAGGGCACTCGGTGCCTCCGTGGGGCACCAGCCGGCGGCACGAAGGATTCAGGCAGAGCGAGACGTCGTAGACGCCGTGGAAGAAGACGTGCAGCTTCGGACGGAGCCGCGGAGGACGCTCATCGTCTCCGATGCTGCCGATAAGCAGGTACGCTTCGATTTCGCGTCGCACGGCGTCGTCCGGCTGATCGGCGCGTCTCGGCACCCGTTCTCGCACGACGGCGATCGCGTGCCCCATCGAGGCGGGCTCGGCGAACGCGTCCTCTAGAGCCTCGACGACGGCGTTGCCGTCGAGGACCGGGCCGATACGGTCCGGCAGTTCGTCGGCCCGCGGGCACGTGCGGCCCGTGAGGCGCTCGGCGAGGGCAACGATGGCCGGCACATCCTCGGTGGTGGCCCGCATCAACGCATCCTCGTCGAGGTCCGGCGCCGGCGGGACCCATGGGCTCGCGGACCGCCGCGGGGGGACCACCGACTCGCCGATCACGTCGCCGGGGTGCACGGTCTCGCCGAAGAGCACGGTGGCAAAGTCCGCGAGCGCGGCGGCGCCGTCGGCTCCCGAGGCTACGGTCGCCGACGTACCGATGGCGACGAGTTGTCCGGCCCGGAGCGCGGCGTGGGCCTTCAACCGGCGGATCAGGCAGGCGATCTCGGTGGCGAGGGCGCCGCGGTAGGAGTGCAGCTCATCGAGGACGACGTAGCGGAGGGCCGGGGTGAATAGCGCGCGGTCTTCGGCGCGGACGAGCAGGAACTCGAGCTGCTTGTAGTTGGTCAGCAGGACGTCGGGCGGGCGTTGGCGGATGTCCGCTCGGGTCAGCCGCTCGGTCTCGGCAGGCTCCTCGCGCAGCGCGCGCACGGCCGCCTCACTGACGCCAGTATAGAGCGCATACGAGACATCGAGACCGGAGCCGCGCAGCAGCGAGCGCAGTCGCTCGAGCTGGTCGTTGGCGAGCGCGTTCATGGGGTACAGTAGGATCGCCTGCACGCCGCGCGCCCCCCGCCGCTTCTGCCGCACGATCCCATCCAGGACTGGCAGGAGGAATGCTTCGGTTTTGCCCGAGCCGGTCCCCGTAGTCACGACGAAGGAGCGCCCGGCCCGCCCTGCCTCCAGCCCCCGCTCCTGGTGGAGGTACAGGGGCTGCTCGCCGAACGGCCAGCGGGTCCGGAGAAGCGCCGGATCAGCGCCGCCCGAGGCGACGACCTCGGGGAGTGCCCGGCCCCGCTCGAAGTCCCGTGCGAGGCTCACCCACGGGCCGCGGACGACGATGTCGGCCTGTTGCAAGTGCGCCTCGAACTGCTCTCTCAGGTGAGGGTCGAGGAACCGGTACGACGTCTTGAGGAATCGGCGGTACTCGCCGATAAGGTGGCGGACGCAGGCGACGGCCGACGCGCTCGCAATCGCGCCGGCCGGCGCATTTCCCCGCCCCGGGTCCCGGGAATCGCTCCCGCGGTGCATTTGGCGCGTTTCCTCGCGATTCATTTCCCCCGCCGCCCTCGCGACCGGCCGAGGCGAGGGCCGGGAACATAGTGGGCTCCGCGCCCAAGCCCCTTTAACTGCACCAGATCTTCCTCAGCGAGCGCCCGCATCATCCGGAGGGCCTCAGTCCGGGAATAGCCGGAGATGCGCCGGACGTCGGCATTGGTGAGCCGCCCCCGCTCCGAGAGCACCGCCTGCACGCGCAGCCTGACTGCCGCGTCGTCCAGCGGCACGTCCCGGTCGGTCTGGCCGGGACCGCGGAGGCGGTCGGACAGGGCGCGCGCCAGACGGTACGCGGTACCGCGTCCCCGCCCCTGGGGGACGAGGTAACCGCGCTCACGCAGGGAGGCCAGCCGCTCGGCCGCATCCTCTTCCGGCAACTGGAGGCACTCGGCGGCCGACCACCGATCGAGCCATCCGCGGTCGGTCACCCCGCGGAGCACGATGAGGTCGTCCAGCTCGAGCGCGCGGCCCTGCCGGGTCTCCTCCGCCACGAAGCGTGCGAACGGCGCGCGGATGGCTATCGGCAGGGTGAGCCTCACGTGGCTTTCGTCACCGCTGTAGCGCGGCATCGCCTTGCCCAAGCGCAGGAGGTCCTCGTAGATGCGGTCGACGCCGACGCCAGCGCGGTTGACGAGTCCCACGGTCTGGAGCACGCCGGCCAGCAGAGGGTTCCGGCGCACTGGCGGATGGCGGAGGATGTTCTCCGGGCGCACCCCGCCGAGGAACCCGCCTGGACTCGTCACCTCCAAGCGGTCGGGGTGCAGTTCGATCTGGACCGACTGCCTGAGGAAGTAGTCCCGGTGCACCAGCGCGTTCAGCACAGCCTCGCGCACCGCCCACGACGTCAGGCTCGGGACCGTGAGCTCCGTAAACCCCTCAGCCTCCACCGTGGTCAGGCGAAGGTGCGCGGCCAGGATGCGTTGCAAGGCGTCGAGAACCGCGAGCAGCGGGCCGCGGAGGTCGTGGCGAACGTCGTAGCGCGTGGCCGTCCGGTACCGAAGGAAGAGGACTTCATGCTGGGACGCCCAGCGCGCTAGCGCCTGCGACCGGCCGAGCAGGAGAAGCGCGGCCAGGGTGACGTCGTCTTCACGCACGAGGTCCAGAGCATGCAGGAGATCCACCGGACCCAGCTTGGCCAGCTCCTCGTTGCCGGCCTCGGCGGCAACCGTCTGCTGGAGAGCCTTGATCTGCTCGGGATCCAGGTCCTCGATCCGGGCACCCGGGATCACCTGGGCCGTGAGGTCGCGCTGTCCGCCGGCGAAGAGCAAACGTCCGAGTTCCGACCCGGTGAGAGGCTTGCATTCCTTGCCGATCCGGATCTTGCCCACGCCCTCGCTCGTGGTGTGCGGCGGCATCCCACGAGGGACGCGGATGATCAGGAGCCTCCCCTCCGGCTCGACCAGTTCTTCTATGTCAACGAGGATGCGCGGCTCGGTGCCGTCGTAGATCCGCCGCCTCAGGTCTGCAATGTCGAGCGTGCCGACGCCATGGATAGCGTCACGGCGAGTCCGCTTGCGGTCGGCGACGCCGAGGATGATCGTCCCGCCCCGAGAGTTGGCCAGACAGACCACGGTCTCGCGCAGCTCCCTCAGGTGAGACGCGCGGGCCTCCGGATGCGGATCCCACGGCTTGAACTCGAGTGTTTCCGACTCGAGGGCATCCCCCGGCTCACCGTCGAGCCGGGCCAGGAGAACGCGGGCTTCAGCGGTTGTCAGCACGCCGCTGGCGCTCAGCAGCCGCCGGGCGAGCAAGGCGAGCCCGCGGGCCGTCGTACTTTGTCGTTCGACACCTGGCCTTCACCCTCAAAGAATCTCGTGGATCCGAAGATAGATGTTGCCAGTCTGCGACGCCTCCCTGCGCTTTCTCAAAAGCAGCTGAATAAGGTCGATGCGACCCTCCAACACGGCCATGAGATCGCTGCCATCCATGAGAAGCATCAGCCGGCGGCCGGAGGAATGAGCCTTGACGCCGTCCTCTGAGAAGCCATTGATTGAAAGGAAGAGTCCAAGAGTGTTGTCGAGTTTGCGGGAGAGCTTGCCAGCGAGAACATCAAGTTCGCCCGCACCGACAGGCTCCTGCTGCCATTTGCCTTCGAATAAGTAGTCCGTGGCGTCAAAAGTGAAGGCCCCGTCGATCTGCTCTCCGACAATCTTGAAGGAGGCGCGCGGGTCGAGATCGAAGAGCTCAAATAGCGCTCGAATGATCTTCTCTAGCCGATAGCCTCTCTGCTGCGGTTCCTCGGAACCGAGGAGCTTGAAGTACTCCTTTGTCAGCTCCTCGAGCTTGGTGCGGACGGCGGTCGTGCGCAGCATCTCCTCATGCGCCTTTCGGCGTCGCTCCTCCATCCGCTTCTGCTCGTCGAAGAGCGATTCGTGGGCCTCTGTGAGCTTCCGGAGGGCCCGCACGGCTGCCCGAGCTGTGGCTGCCTTTCTCCTTTCCGCCTTCGAGGTGCTCCAAGTGTGAGAAATCGTCGACTCTGGCAGGAACTCGTCCTTTGTCATCCCAATCCTTCTGTCGGACGCCATGATACATCATTTTGCCAAATGCGCCAAATTCATTTTATTGCGCCGGGGGCTCCGCTACGCGCGGCACGGGACGTTCGGCCGCGGGCTGGTAGACGACCGCCCGCCGAGCCCGGCCGGACCGCCACCCTGCTCTAGCAGGAACTCTGGCAGGCCGACGGCGCCGTCGCCGTTGTACAACACCGAGGGGACGACCATGCCCACGGCCCCACCCTCGCTGACCAGGCGCGCGGCGCGATCCACGAAGTACTTCGAGACGTCCTCGTGCGCCGCCTGCGACTGGGCCCGCGCCAACGGGAAGTCGCCGCCCTGACGAAGCAGGCGCGCGGCGGTCGTGGTCCGCTCGCGGTAGCGCTCGAACTCGTCCTCGAGGCCTGGGACGGCCTCGTGCAGCTCTCGGATCCGCCGGTCGAGGTCGTGGCCGTTGAACGCGCGGATGAGGACGTCGACGCGAGGTAAAAGTCGTACTTGGTCGGCAGCACCTTGTCCCACGGAGGGTTGCCCACGACGGCGTCGAAGCCGGGGCGGTCGGGGTCGAGGAGCACCTCGGGGAACTCGATCTCCCAGTGGAAGAACCGCTCGCGCTCGCGGACGGCCTCCAAGGTCGGCCACCACGGCCGGGCGCGGACGCGGGCCTCGAGCCGCGCGGGCTCGCCGGCAAGGCTGGTCAGCGTCGCCCATTCGCCTCAGATCGCCGGCACGAACGCTGACGCCGACCGCAGGTCGAACAGCAGGCGGGCACCGTCCAGGAGCGCTTCGGCACGGCGCCGCTGGCGCTCCTTGAAGTCCTGCTCCTCGAGCGACTCGCTCTCCACGGCCCCGGCGGCGGCCGCCTGGTCGATCAACCGGCGCGTGTCGGCTGCCTCGCGCAGGGTCGTCTCCAGGAACCTGGCGAAGATGTCGCCCTGTCCTCCTCCATCGCGGGACATCGACGGCAGCGGGGGACGGTGCAGCGCGTCGAGCCATGTGCCGAGGAGTGAGTTGCCGCAGCGGACGTGGTGGGCGAAGTAGGTCAGCGGCCGATCGCCAGCCAAGGACTCGATCCAGAGCGCCACGCGCGCGAGGGTGACTGCCGTCGGGTTCTGGTCGACACCGAAGAGGCAGCGCTCGGCGATCCGGCGCTTGCACCAGGCTCGCGCTTCGGAGTTCGCGGCGCGGGCCCCTTCGTCGCTCGCCCGCCAATCGTCGTCCCAGCCCTGGCCCGTCGTGCTCCTGAAGTCCGGCGGCCCGCTTCGGCCGTGAGCCTCGACGTACGCGCGGTGGAGGGCCTGGCCGAGGAAACGCATGGCCTCGACCAGGAAGTGCGCGCTCCCACATGCGGGATCGAGGACACGGAGCTGCTCGATGTCAGCCGGCGACCGCCCGGCGACCAGTGGGCCCAGCGCGTGACGGACCAGGTCGCGCACGAGCGGCAGGGGTGTATAGAAGGAGCCGGACCCCTTACGGGCCGGGCCGGGTACGAAGTGGAAGCGCCCGGGCTCGAGCCGGCGGACGAGGCGCGCCGTCCCGCCCCGCGCCCGGCCCGTGTCCTCCTCTTCCAGGTCGTCCTCGCCTTCGTCCTCCGGTTCCGCCGGCTCGTCGTCTTCCTCGTCGCGGACCGCGTCGCGCGCGAACGCCTCGGCCTCGGTGCCCTCGACCACCGCCGGGGCGCCCGTGAGGTCCAGACCACGCTGGCGACAGAGTCGCGCCGTCTCGGCCGCGGAGAGAGCGAGGAGTCGCCCCTGGACCCGAAGCTCGATCATGATTTCGCGAGCGACCCGCGGCTCGTGCTCGAGGAGGCCCTCGTAGACCGCACCGAGGCTCTCGATGTCCAGCTCACGGAAGGAGACACGCTCGCGCCCGACGCCCCTCCGGGCCTTCGTCGTCGTCAGATCGAGGACGAGGCGGGCCACCGTCCGGTCGGGCAGGCGCGCCTCCTCCAGGATCCGGCCCTCGGGCGTGTCCGCCCGGAAGAACTCGCCGCCGCGCGGTGGGATGTGCTCCCAAGGTGTGATTGCGGGCAGCCCCTCGTCGTAGATCCGAAACAGGGCCAGGAGGCGCGCCCAGAGGCCGTGGCGGTTCTCGGGCCAGTCGCGGCAGGGATCGCGCAGGAGGTCCTCGACGAGGCCCTGGGCCGAGTACGCCTCCCGGTAGAGCCGGTGGTCGTCCAGGCGCGGGTCCCGCGCCTCGGCGTAGAGGATGAACAGGATGCGGTAGAGCGCCGTCAGCGCGGCATCGCGGTGGCGCCGGAGGGCGTCCTCTGCGAGCCCGGCCGGATCTTCAATGCGGCCTCGCGAGTGTGCGTCGCGCAGCAGGCCGTCCACGAGCGTCTCCGCCGCCGTGAACACCGCATCGCGGAGATCGTCCGAGACACGTGCTGCGTGCCCGCGGCTCTCGGCCTCGATCTTCCGTATGCGCGGCGGCTCCGCCCCTTCGGAAACGTAAGCAGAGAGGTGATACAGGCGGTAGAAGGCGGCGAACGACTCCGGATCGTAGTCGCTGGCAAGCCCCGCGAGATCGACCTCGAGGTAAGCGGCGCGCGGGCCCTCGCCGGGCGGCCGGACGAGACGGAAGCGCTCGCCCGTCACGAGGAACCCGTGGCCGAGCCCGGCCTCGGCCAACGCCTGCTCCATCCGGCGCGCAGGGACCGACTGGCCACGTCCGGCGTCGGGGTCGTCGGCCCACCCGCCGCACCAGGTGAGCGCGAGGGGTCGTTCGCCTCGGGCCTCAACGTCGGCCGACGGGTAGAGACCGTGGACGCCGTCGCGCTCGGCGCCCAGGTGGAAGCCGAGCACGTCGCGGAGCAGCGGGCGGATGAACCGTTCGCGACAGGCGGGCGCGTCAACGACCCTCCCCTCGGCCCGTTCCCAGATCCTCAGGAAGCGCCTGTACGCCGTGTCGATCTCGCGGTCGGACTGGCGCCGGCCCTTTCTCTCCACGGCCGAGAAGACGGTGCCAAGGTAGTAGTCGGAGAAGAATCCGCGGACGTTTCGGAGATGACGGAAGGTCACGCGACGTCCTCGGGGACCAGGAGGAGGGCGCCCAGCGGTCGCGGCTCGTCCGCGACGCTCACCTGCTCGAACTCGGCAATCTCCTCGCGGCGCGCCTCGGCGTGCGCCGTCGCGGCCGCGCGCCGGGCCTGGAACCCGACGCGCTGAGGATCAGTCTCCGCGAAGAGGCGCCCCTGGCCCGATCGCTCGTCCACGAGGCCTCGCGCGCGCCGCTCCTCCTCGTCGATCTCGGTGAGGCGATCCACCAGGTCGGTCTCGAGATCTTCCCGGAGCAGCGCGGCCTGCCTGCGCCGTTGCTCTCCGATGTCACCCGCGCGCTCCGCCAGCAGCTGTATCGCCGCGTTGCGGGCGCTCGACACCATGGCAGCGAAGGAGATCCCGAAGAGTCGGTCGAGCGCCACTGCGTCGACCTCGCCGGCGACGCCGTCGAGGAATTGCAAGGCGTCGTCGCGCACGCCGAGCACGCTGCCGTCCGTCGCGACCCTCACCGCGAGCAGCGACTCCTCCAGCAGCCCTCCGCCTCCTTGGATCACCGCCAGGAAGATGAACACCACCGAGGGTGCCTCGCCGACGGGCACACGGCGCGCCGCGAGCCGCCGGGCAGGGAGCCCACGATCGTCGGGATAAACCTGGAGCAGACGTCGGCGCGCTTCGGTGGCGAGCGCCTGGACGAGCGGATGGAGCGGCGTGACGAACTCGACCTCGTCCGCTCGGTGCCGGGCCGCGACCGAGCGCCGGAAGGTGGCCCGCGGGTACGCCGGCGCAACGCCCGGTCCCCGGTAACGGAGCGGCACCTCAATCCGCACGATGCCGTCGGCTTGCGGCTGGAAACCAGCCGCACCGAGCAACTCGCGGACGACACCTTCCAGTCGATCGTCGTCAGCGAGGACCGTCTCGGCCGTCTGCACCAGGTCGGCAAGCGCCCGCTCTTCGGCCGCCGCCGTCGCGGCGACCAGCGGTTTGACCGTGCGGACGAAGTCGGTGGTGCGGTCCTCGAACACGCGGACGAGCGACGCTTTCGCCGCCTCCAACCCTCGATCCTCGGGGTCCAGTTCGACCAGCCCTCGCGAGAGGTCCTCGGCCCCCGTCAGTACCCCGAGGATGTCGGGGGTCGACACCTGGTCCTGCTGCATTCGCTCGATCTTCGTCACGAGCTGGTGGAGCACGTCCTCCTCGGCGCTCGCCGGGAAATAGAGGTAGCGGATGACCGGTATTTCACGCTGCCCGTAGCGGTCCACCCGTCCGTTGCGCTGCTCGAGGCGGTTGGGGTTCCAGGGAAGCTCGAAGTGGATCACGCGGTGGCAGGCGCGTTGGAGGTTGAGCCCCTCGCTGGCTGCGTCGGTGGCGAGGAGCACGCGCGTCTCTGGCCGCTCGAACGTTTGCTGCACGCGCGCCCGCTGACGCGGGGTCAAGCCGCCGCGGAGGACGACGCTGCGATTGGCCAGGTCCGGGGCTGCCTCGAGAGCGGTCTGGATCGCGTCGAGCGTGTCCCGGTACTCCGTGAAAACGATGACCTTCTCCGTCGGGTCAGAGGTAAAGACGCCACGCAATTCCGCGAGCAGCGCCTCGATCTTCGGATCGCTGCCCGGCAGCGCGCGCAGCAGTCGCCGGATGGCGGTGAGGGCGCGGCTCTCCCCGCGGCGCCGGCGTTCGTCACGCGGTACGGTGGCGCGCACGATACGCTCGGCCGTCCGCTCGGCCGCTGCCTCGTCGAGCGGCAGATCGGCCTGGAGGTCGCGCACCTCCGCCTGGTCGGGCGCTGGTTCCGCCTCGGCGGTACGGAGCGCCTCCAGACGATGAGCCAGCGTCTGCTCGAGCGCTCGACGGCTCGAAAGCGAGCGCTTCTTGACGATCTGCATGGCGAACGTGACGAGGTCGGCATCTTCTTCGTCACGCGCGGTGCGCGCGGTCTTGGAGCAATAGCTCGACACCTTGCGGAGGACTTCGGCGTCGGGGGTGGCGGCCGGAATCCCGATGCCCTGTACGTCGCGCACCGGGAAGACCTGCTCCACCGTCCCGTCCGGCCGACGGCGAAGAATCCCGGCCTTAAGGCGGCGGATCATCGCGCGCTGCACACGGCGCTCGATGCGCTCGGACGCGCCGTGGAGAGATGACGCCGCTGGCTCCACCAGGTCGATGAGCGAGCGGAATGAGTGGACGTAGCCGTTGTGCGGCGTGGCGGTGAGGAACAACAGGCCGCGGCTGGCCTCGCGCAGCGCAAGTCCCAGGCGCGTTCGCTGCGTCCGGTAGGGGTTGGCCGGGGTACCTGACTCGGCAAGGGCGTGCGCCTCGTCCACGATCACCACGTCCCAGCGCTTCCTCAGCGCCCGGTGCCGCACTGTTTCCTTCTTGAGGAAGTCGACCGACGTCAGCACGCGCGGCAGGGAGTCCCAGGGATTCGTACCGGCAGGAAGTTCCCCCTGCACCCGGGCCAGGCCCGCCGCGCTCTCGATGACGACGAACTCCAGCCCAAAGCGCTCCTTCATCTCCTCCTGCCACTGGAGTAGCAAGCCGGCGGGGACTACCACGAGCACCCGGCTGGCGCGACCGCGCGCCATCAACTCGAGAAGGGCCAGCCCGGCCTCGATCGTCTTACCGAGGCCTACGTCGTCCGCGATCAGGAGACGCGGCCGCGGCTTCGCCAGCACGCGCAGCGCAGGTGCAAGCTGGTAGGCCTCAAGCGTGACCCGTCCGAACCGGGCGCCCGAGAGGACGCCCGTCTCCTGCACCGTGGTCTCCATCAGCACGCGATGGGCAGCGACCCAGGGCGCGAACGCCTCCAGCCGGGCCGACTCGAAGACCACGTCTTCATTCGGAAGCGAGACGACCTGCTCGAGAGACACGACGACGGACAGCGAGCCTGGGATCTCGGCGTCGAGAGCCTCGAGCTCTAGAGCGGCGGCGTGCCCGGCAAGGCTGCGACTCGCCCGAACCCGCCAGGGGCGATCCCTTACGAGACAGCGGTCACCCGTCCGAAAGGCGGTGATTTCAGCCATATGAACCCAGTGTCTTCGACAACCATACATCATTTCATCTTCGATTTCGCAGGGCTCGCGGATTGATGGTCGATGAACGGGTGGCGTGAGAACGCGAATCTGCAGATGGGAAAGGCCCCTGACGTGGTCTTGATCACCAGGGGGAAGAGGCCGAGGAGGGCGAGCGCGGACGCAAGAGCCTCCGCCATTTGTGTTAGCACTACTGTGTCACAAAATATAGGTGCCGGCGGGGGTACCATGCCAGCATCGGGGCATGGCTACCAAGACGCCCGAGGCCCGCGAGCAGCGATTCCGCGACTACCTCGATCGACTGGCG
>Ga0114945_10000871_pt1 | contig 19216 bp, 20 predicted proteins | sample OV2TP3_FD_87194 | JGI IMG/M metagenome (GOLD analysis project Ga0114945, IMG submission 87194) | Hot spring microbial communities from Beatty, Nevada to study Microbial Dark Matter (Phase II) - OV2 TP3 | ecosystem: Environmental > Aquatic > Thermal springs > Hot (42-90C) | place: USA: Beatty...
AAGATCCGCATATCCAAGATGGCAAGTCCTACAAAACCCGGCAGAGCAGCTCATGCCAGGCGTCGATAAACCGCCCAGTACCGGTCCACCCCCGCCTGCAACGAGAAGTAGGACTCCGCGACGCTACGGCAGCGAGCAGCGAGCGCGGGATCTGCCCAAAGCTTTTCAAGCTCGTCAAGGGCGAGGGCGTAGGCCTGACCGGAGAAATCCGCAAGGACGGTGCCGACCCGATTCGTGCCGACAATCTCCTTCATGTCTCCCACCGCCTCGTTGACCACGACCGGAAGACCCGTGGCCAGATATTCGCCTATTTTAGTAGGACAAGTTCCTTGACGAGAGAATCCCGTCCTGTAAAAGGCAAGGCCGGCATCAGCGGAACGGAGCCATCGGGCGACCTCGGCAGGAGATGCACTCACGAGCGCCACCGACCGGCAGCCCGGTCCGACCCTGGCGAGCTCGCGATCCGCGCTCCTGAGGTTGGGCGTGAGCAGAAGAAAACGGGCGCGGGGATACCGACGCGCGGCCTCCTCGACGAAGCGCAGCATTTCCTCCAGAGCGTACCACGTCCCCAGAGATCCGGCGTACACGAAAACCGGCGCTGAGTCCACCAATCTCGATCCGGCAGCCGGGGAGAACCTCGACAAGTCGACACAAGTCGGAATAACAGTGACTGATGGGCCCCTATCCCTTAGCCAGTCGTTGACCGTCTGACGCGCTCGCTCCGTCAGCGTGATCACTTCGTCGGCATCTCGAAGAATGTGCAACTCCGCACGCTTGGCGAACCGGTAGACAAGTCCTCCCGCCGAGATAAGTCCTGCCTCGAGTCGTTCATCCGCCCAGAATCCCCGCATATCGAAGACAAACGGCAGGCCGAGGATGCGCTTCGCCATCCACGCGATGAATGCTGCGACGTAGCTGCGAGCATGAATGAACTGGATCTTCTCTCTTTTCGCGATCCGGACGACGCTGGCCAGGCCGACGAGCAGGTCAGCCGCGGTAGCTAGGAGCCTCGGTCGCTTGTGATATCGCAGCGCCGTCCAACGGATGCCCTGGGACGCCAGCTCAGTCCGGAGCGCGCGGCCGCGCTGGGCCGATCCCCAGTCGGCTCGCTTTTCGAAAGAAAGCAACGTGATCAGCGCGCCTCTGGACGCCAGTCCCAGAAGGTAAGGTACGATCTGTGAGCGACCCAGCGGCTCAAGGGCGCCATCGTACGAGACATAGAGAACCTTGGGGCTAGCCATCGCCTAGCGTCGCGTGTGAATCCGGTATCGGCGTCGAGTCTTCAAGACCGATTTAGCGCATCGACCGCTGAAGGCCACGATACTGTGCGATAATCTCTCGATCCGAGAGGCGTTGCGACGACTTCCGACCAAAGAAGTAATAGGCCGACGCAGCATCCAGCGCGCCGGGAGAATCGCCTACCAGTGGATCGAAATACGTGAGCCAGAAAGTGAAGAGGCGCGAAATGACGCGAAGAACCCGAGCGACAGAAGGTGACCGGGTGAAACTCTGTAGAAAGTACTGGCAGGACCACGCTAGCGCCATGCCGGGCCCGCAGGCGACGCCGCTCCCAACCTCCTCGAACCTCCGAAAGAGAAGCCGGAGTCCAACATGCGTGAACCGCGTGAAGTCATAAGCCCCGAGGTGAACCTGCTGGATGAAAGGGGTCTCGCAGTAGACGATGCCGCGATTCCCCAGAACCCGGTAAATCTCTTCGACACATCGTTGCGGGTCAACGACGTGCTCGAGAACAGCCTGAATGACAACGCCATCCATCGAGCCATCGGGGAAAGGAAGACGGTGCGCGTCGCAGATGATCCTGGTCCTTGGGCCGAGCGCCAGGTCTGTCTCGATACACGTGAAGCTGGGGTTATTGGTGATCGATGTGAGCCCCTCCCCGGTCGTCCCGCCTCCAATGACCAGCACGAGTGGCTCCTCGGATTGGAGCAACAATTCCTTTCCAAATCGCTCGAGGTTCTCCTTCGCCTTAAAGTTCAGAGAGGAGGGCGGAATCAACGCGCGTAAGCCCCGCCACCTCGATGGACCGACATCTACGATCTTTGCGCTGTTGCGCAGATACTCCTCGAAAGAAAACAGAGAGGAGCGTGGATCGACCAGGAGGGGAATGCCACCAGTGATGGGGAAGACCCGGCGGCAATCCAAGCCCGCGCACCGAAGGGTGTCTCCCACGAGAGAAAGCTTTCCTGAGCAACACGGGCAGACGAGCAGCTGAACGACGCGAGGAGGTAGATTCACGGCGCCAGTTGTAGGGAAGCCATCTCAAAAGCAATCGATCGATCCGGCAGGAAGATTTACGTGCGCTCGAACTCTGCGGCGAAGTATAGAACCAAGCAAGAGGGCACAAAGCAAGGGAACCTCAAAAGGCGGATCAGCCTAAGATGGCGGCTCGCCTCCGCGAGAATCATCCGGTAATTGGCCTTGTGGACCACGCCAGGAGACGGAGTTCGAGCGAAGAAATACCCGAGGGAGGTGGCCAGGTTCTGTCCTGGAAAGCCGAGGATGACGGTTCCCCGTGTCGCAACGATACGGTGGATCTCCGCGATAGCTCCCCGGAGATCACCGATGAATTCCAATACGCTGATACAGACGACTGCATCAAAGTACCTGTCGGGATACCCCGTATCGCACAGGCCAGCCCGCCGAAGACGAGCCGTCAGGCCCTCTGCCTGCGCCATCGCCTCGACTTCAGCTTGATACGGATGGACATCGACGCCGTGGAGCTCCTCGGCGCGCCGCGCCAACTCTGGGAGAAAGACACCGCCGCCATAGCCGGCGTCCAGCAGCCGATGGAAACGTCGATTCCCAAGGAGGCGCAAGGCCATCTCTAACCGCTTGTTCATGAAGAATCCGACCAGCGGCTGGTAGTGGCGCCGAACCGGGTCGGTTTCGCCTGTGAGGAAGACGCGAGATCGGCTAGGCAGTAGGATTCGCGCCAAAGGAGTTCTGTCTGTTCTCAGCATCGGCCGAAGGCGACAGTCTGCCGCACAGAGCGCCGGTCGGCAAGGTTCTACTCCGCTGTTGGAGCAAACCAACTATTTCGTCCGCCAATGCCAACCGCTTCTCCAGGGGAACCCAGAATATGGGAAGACGCCGGAGCCGAGGGTCCCTGGGCGGCTCCGCGAAATCGACGAGGTGAAAAAGGAAATTCACCAGACCTACCGACTTCAGCACCCATCTGAGGCCCAGCCGAAAATACCATCGCCCCATTAGCGCGCCATAGCTAAAGGTGAGAGGAAGTCTCAGGATTGGGAACACGGACACGGGGATCTCCAAGATCCTGGTCCCGCCACCCCTATAAAGGTTGCCAGAAAGAGGTCGGTACGGTCCGGAGGGTGCGAAAGTATCGGCGAGCCGAGGCCAGGGCGTCTGCGACCTCCTCCCGGATAGCAGCCCGTGCGCAATCGAAATGAACGGCGATATCGAGGTTGGAAAGATCGACGAGTCATAGAGATAGCCATGAGTCTGCAGAAGAGACAGGCTCTGACCATCCAGATCGTATCCCGGGGCACGGAAGCCTCTGGGAGGTCGGCCCAAGAATCCGTCAAGGATGCGAGTACTTTCAGAAATTTGCCGGGCCTTTTCGGGGTACGGAAGGCGGGACAGGTACGTATGATCGAACCCGTGGTTCGCCAACTCATGCCCTGCCCCAGCCACGCGTTCGATCAATTTGCGACGATCCCGATTCCCGAGATCGACCGCGTTAACGAAAAATGTCGCATGGAGCCGGTGTCGACCCAACAGGTCCAGGATCCTGACAAGGCCGGACTCGAAGAAGGGATCGAAGCCGTCCTCGGCCTGGTGGCCCAGAAATCGAAGGACGACCCAAAGCCCATCCAGGTCAACCTGAATAGTAGCCAAGCTATCCGGGTTCGTCATCCACTCCGTCGCCGCCCCAGAACCTCGAGAAGGTGGACGCCCCCGACTTCAAGAACGCGGGGCAGGCTCCCCAGGCTGGCAATCACCAGAAGCGCCATCAGGAACGGAACGCGATACCGCAAGAGACTTCCGAGGTTCACCATGGTGAGGCTAAGAACCACCATGCCGCTGGACAGATATGCGACTAGAAACCATCCGGGAGCAGACCATTGGCGGAGCAACTTCCAGCTCTCGATAGCTCCGAAGAAAACCAGGATGTAAATCACGAGCATCTCCAAGAAGGAGAGAACCTTCAAGCGTCCAGCGGCGCCCTGGTCGTCAAGCACCTGCCAAGGAAACGGGGCGAACAGTGCGGTGCCGAGCCCCTGGGGCAGATAGGCCAAAATCGCGGGATACGAGGAAAGGTCTGCCTCCGGATGAATCACCGAATGTCCGGGTGACGTCAGCTGCCCCACCTTTAGGCGCATGTCCCCTCGCAGAGATGAAATCGTGGCCGGAAAGTCTGCCAACTGCAATAGCAGGCTTTGAGCTCTTTCAGGGATAGCTTTGATTTCTGAAAGCACGCCGCCATCCGCGTCCTTACGCGGGATCGGACGATACGGCGCCGCCTGCGACGACGGCGGAGACAGGACCGCCAGTTCTTTTGTGCGCCCATCGGCCACTAAAAGTGCCGCGAGTCTCTCGTAAGCTGGCTTGAACTTGGGGTTCAGCCGGAGCGCCCGTCGGAACTCCTCCTCGGCCCTCCGTAGACCACCCTCCTTGAGGTGCACGTCCCCAAGGAGCAAATGGCCTGCCCATGGAGCCCGAGGAGAGAACAGGTAGAGCGGTTCGACCGAGCGACCCAAAAAGGTTGATCCAAACACGACGATCATCAGCAGAATCAGAGCACCGCCCTCGTAAGCGCGTTTGCGGTAGAGTGCGAGCACGGCCCACACCGGAATGACGAGAAGCGCAGAAAAAAAGACGGCGGAGGCATAGAGCGCTCGCGTCATGGCAACGGAAGATATGGCGGTGGCGGCGCCCACCAGCAAGAGAACAAAACGGAGCCCCACATGTCTCTGACCCTCGAAGCGGGTGACCTCCGAGAAGATCCGGAGCATCAAGGACAAAACGAGCAGAACAAGGAAGACTATAATTTGTTCCTTGAGGAGTTGCGTTGACCACAGGGTGAGAGAAGGCCAAAAGGCCATGAGGAGCGCCGCGACGTGACCGGCGCTGCGGCCTCCGAGCCGCCGTGCGGTTGAGTACGCCAACACGATGGAGAGGGTTCCGACCGCTGTGTTGAGGAAGGCCCCGTGAAGGGGATGAATCCCCATCAGCTTGTAGGCTGCCGCCAGAATCAAGAAGTACCATGTGGTCCCGAGCTCCTCCGGAAGTGAGGCGCCAAATCGCCACGCCTCTACGATCTTCGTGGCGAAAACATGATGGTGCAGGGCGTCAGGCGCAAAACTCCAAAACCCTCCACCTAACTGAAGGGGCTCCAGCAACGGGATGCCAAAGGCGGAGACGACGTAGAAACCCACAGAGAGGGCGCCGCGGACGGCAATGCTAGCGAAAACCGTCCAAAAGAGAAACCGGTCTCCCACCCAGCGCCACATGATCTCCCAACTGAAGCTGCACATGGCAATGACCAACAGCGCGACGGGGCCCCATGGAGCCGTGCCCTTCGTGACGGGAAGAAGCAGCAGGGCCAGCCCTCCGACAGCCACGAGGCTCCAATCTGAGACCGCCTTACTTGCAGTCTTCGCGCTTAAAGAAAGGGCCTTTCGCCCGAAAGCCCAAATTACCGACACGACGCGTCTCATAGCGGCCGTGGATCCACGTCGCTCAGTCCGCCAAACACGGCACGCACACGGCTTTCTTCCGCCCTCGAGCGCAGAATCTCGCGTGAGATAAGCCAGAGATATTCTAAAATAGTTTTGACACGGGTCATTTTACTTGTCCCTTTTCTGAGATCGCACTGCAACACCATAGGGACCTCAGCAACCAGGATCGGGAGGCGACTCAACTTAATGAGCATCTCCACCATGCAAGCAAAGCCGCGCAGTTCAAGTAACCTTCCGTCGTAAGCCGAAAATGCCCGTCGAAGCACGTCCGCCCGATATGCCCGGTAGAAAGAGCTATACGTATGCACACCCGGGATAGGGAAAAACGTCCTCAATAGGAAATTCGCGACCGAGCTCAGGACATGCCGGTCCAACGTTGAGCCGAGGATCTTCCCCTCCGGGGCGAAGCACGACGCGAGGACGACGTCGTATCCCGCATCGATTTTGGTCAGCATGGAACCGAGAATTGACAGATCGCTCGTATTATCAGCTTCCTTTGTAACGATAATATCGTCGGGCCCCGCAATCTCCAGGGCCCGTCGAAATCCGGTGCGAAAAACCTCGCCGACTCCCCGGTTGCTATCATGACGGACGATCTCCACGGGCAGATGTGCTGAAAAGGAACCCGCGATCTCGGCTGTTCGGTCCTGGCTGCCATCATCGATCACCAATACACGGCATGCCCGGCCGAGGACGTCCATTCTCTTCCGTGTGCTCTCCAGGAGAGCCGCTATATTCTCTTCCTCGTCGTAAGCCGGGATGACGAAGATGATCACCGTCGGCCTCACCCAAGGGATGGTACGCCAAATCGGCGTCCCATCTTGCGAAAACGCCTGGCGTCGGCTCGAGTGGGATGAGAATAGTATGTACCGGTGTCAAGCCGGGTCTCGGCAAAACGAGATCCGCTCTCGACCCTCCGCACCGCCTCCGGCAGCATGAGACCCGCGATGTCAAAAACCCTGCGGTAGACCTCATACAGGGTCTCATTCGGAGTGATCTCTAGCCGATGCTGAAGTATAATCGGCCCCCGGTCGATCTCGTCTCTCATCAGGTAAAACGTCACCCCGACCTCGCGCTCCCCCTCCAGTAGAGCCCAAAAAACCGGATGAAGTCCGCGGTATCTCGGCAACAGAGAGGCATGTTTGTTCAGACAGCCGAGACGCGAAGCAGTCAGCACAGGAGGCTTCAGGATATCAGGAACCTGGCAGATAATCAGGTCCAACTCCCTTCCCAAAAGCCAGTTTGCGAACTGCTCTGCGTTGACGTCCCGCACGCGTCGCACGGGAATCCCGTAAGCCCGGCCGAGTGTGCCGAGCGAGAAATAGCGACGTGGCCGCCGACCGGTCCCCCACAACATTATTCGACTCCAGGCATCGAGAAGGCGAGCTGTCAGAACCATCAGGAGATCGCGCCCGAAGCCCAGAGCACCGACAAGTCGGATATGCCGGAGCAACGCGCGGGCCCGTCGACGCCGAGGAAAAATCGATGTCAACCCTATCCCCACGATCTCCTTCGACCGAGCCTCCACGAAGCTTCCGAAGAGCCGTGGGATGAACAAAGGCTCATCCATGCCCAGAATGAAAATCCGCATGTCGCACCCACCTCAAGGAACCGCCTTCACACCTGCGCAGACAGAACTCGCCGGCTCGGAAAATGCCGCAGCGCTCAGGGCCGTCTCTTCACGACTGACTCATAGAAGGCCTCGAGGTTCGCAAGCCCGGTAGCCACGCTGAACTGTTGTTCGACGGTATATCGAGCTCCGCGCCCAAGAGTGCGGCGGAGATCGGGATCAGCGGACAGCCGGATGACGGCTGCAGCCAACGCGGACGGATCGTCCGGAGGGACCAGGAAGCCATTAGACTCGTGCTGAACGACCTCGATGATCCCCTCGACCCGGCTGGCGACCACGGGAAGCCCGGCGGCCATCGCCTCCAGGAGAGCGATCCCCAGGCCCTCGGAGATCGACGGGAACAGGAACACGTCAGACATCCCGAGCAGGGGAGGAAGATCACGGCGTCTACCCGCGAAGATCACGACATCCTTGAGACCGAGGGATCGAGCCATCGCACCCAGTGATTCCTCTTCCGGACCATCGCCGACGATGACAAGCCGGGCCCGAGGGACCGCTTTTAAGATCTCAGGCATGGCCAAGAGGAGCGTGCGCTGTCCCTTCTCCCAGGCGAGCCGCCCGACGTGCAAGAGGACGAACGCGTCTTCGCCGCAACCGAACTCACGTCGAACGGCCGCGATCGACTCGCTGGGGAGCGACTGGACAGTTCCAGGGTCAAGATAATTGTGGATGACGACGATGTTCTTGAAGCCACAGTGACGTATGTAGTCGTCACGCACAGCTCGCGACACCGCGATGAATCCGTTGTTGAACAGGCGACCTATAGCCATGTCAATGATCTTTCGAATCTTAAAGCGAAGCCGGTCATAACTCCAGTGGCTGTACTCAACGCTGTGGAGTGTCGTGACGATCGCCGGGACCCGAGCCAAGATGGCTGCCAATCGGCCGTAGAAATTCGCGTACAAAAGGTGAGTGTGGACGATATCGGGAGGATGACGCCGAAACAGCCTGGTGAGACGCCATAGTCCGCGCCGCCAGTCAAAAATGGAGCGAAGGCCGAGATAGTGAACCGGTATGGTCAGGCTGTCCAACTCCTCTTTCAAGTCGAGGGGTGGAAAGAGCGCGATCACCATCGGTGTGAAACGCTTGGAATCAAGGTGCCTTACAGTGGTGACGACAAGCCGCTCAGCGCCGCCAGGCCTCAGGCTATCGAGGACATGCACGACACGAAGAGGGGGTCGTGAAGCTACGGACGAGGGCCCGGTGATGCTGACGCCCTCCGCTCATAGACCTCGACCGTCAGTATATCGGACAAACGATGCCCTTGCGCCTTAAAGTACGAATGACGGTTCATAACCGACTCGAAGTGCCGAAACGACGCCGGCAGGAGAATCAACCACTCAGCGATCGTGACCTGAAAATAAACGAAGCGATCGTGCCTGGTGATGGCCTCAATCTCTTCCTCGATCCGAGCGTCGACTTCGTGCTCTTCACGCTCATGAGAAAGCACCAGGTGTTCGTATCTCCGACGGAACTCCTCACGACCTGCCGCATCAAGAAACTCTTCAACGCTCATTGGAAAGCTGATGGCGAGCCGGGTGTCGGGATACTGGTCCAATATTTTGAACACCCTGGATTGGTCATTGAATGGATACCGATAGAGATATGGAAGTTGAACCGCGAGTATGAGACAGATACCTATTCCTGCGGCCCTCCCTAGAATTCGCGGCCGGAGACTTGCCGCGCTTCCCGCAATGAGCAGCGTGAACATCGCCGCGCTCTCGCCGAAGTAGCGGAGATTCACTGCAATCGGCCGCAACAGTCCGAGGTCTCCAGCCACGGACAGAGCAGACGCCGCAAGTGGAGGGAGCACGCTTACAATCACGACCATATACACGAACCCGTCTATTCGCTGGATCGCCTTCAATCTCCGAGATCCAGCAATAATCAAGGTGAGTATGGCAACGGCGCCGGCCAAGGCGCCAACCGCCAGCCAAGAGGCCGGGTACTGAGCTGTAAACCGAACCGCTGAGGTATAGCGGTCGTCGAGCTGCAGAAGGGCGAAGAATGCCTTAGCCAAGGCCCCGAGGTGGATTTCGCCGACGTATAATCCTATCTTTGCGCTCTTCAACACTGGCGTGCTGGCCGAAACCCCTGAGTAGACGCGCTCCATCTGAGCGATCTGCAGAGGAAGCCACGGCAGATACGCCGCCCCCGCGATCACGAGCGAAAGAACAACGGGCGCGAGTCTTCGGGGTTCGCGCGTCGCATAGTATCCCAGTAAAAACAAGTTAATTCCCAGGACGAAAAAAAACGATCCGTAGAATGTATAAACCGCCAACACGAGCAAGACCATATAAACGGCTAGTCGTGTCAGAAAAGTCCTAGACTCCTCCGCCTGGAGAATCCGTATGACAATGAAGACAATCGCGGCTGACAAGAATACAGACAGGGCATAGGACCGAAGGTATTGCGAGATAAAAATTAAGAGCGGCGAGAGTGTCACGAACAGAAAGGCGTACCGTGCCACGTCGCGACCAAACGCCACACTGCCGATCTGGTACACGAGGACGCATGTCAGGGCGCCCAGAATGACCGACAGCATCCTGAGCCACCAGAGCTCCTGGCTGACCAACCCCCATAACTGCAGCAAGAAAAAGTACAGCGGGGGATGGGCGTCCCGGCTCACCAGCTCCTGTACGATGCCTTCGAGCGTCCTCTCTACCGCTCCTACCGCGAAATTCTCGTCGCCTACCGCAGGCCGCCCACTCCCCGGCAATCTGAGTAAGAACGCTATTGCGAAGAGAACCGGACTTCTCCAGAAGATCCGTGGCAGTGTCTGCTGGAAAAACGTGGTGTGTTTCACCGAGGGAGTGGACGGCTCCCCAATGACTCGGAGAGGCCCGCTGTCCAAGGACTCACTTGAGGCCATCACTGGCTTCGATGCCTCGCCTTACGCGACAAAAAGCCCACGTACTTGGGCGTTCATGATGAGGCTTCGGGAGCCTTCCTCTTCACGAAACCCACGTATTTGGGATCGAGGATGAACTTCTCCGGGCTCTCGCGTTTCAGGAGGAGCCGGAACTGGTCGGGCTGTCGCGCGTTGAAGTACTCGATCACGGTGTAGACATCGGCGCGGCCCGGGTCCCAGCGGACCCGCGGGTTGTTGGGAAGCCGCACGTCGTCGGTGAACAGGCACCCGCCCGGGGCGAGCCTGTGCAAGCAAAAGAAGTGATCCCATGCCACTTCCGGGAAGTTGTGGCCGGCGTCCAACCAGATCAGGTCGAAGTCAGGTAAGTCCTGCGCTTGGAGCCGCACCGTGTTGACACGCAGGGTGATGATGTTCGACCGCGCCAGTCGCTCCGCGAGTACCGCATCGTGCCGTGCCGCACCCTCGGGATGGAGCCGTGGGTAGAGCGGGTCGTCCGGCGGTAGCTCCACCGTGTATACCATCGCTTCCGGGAAGAGTTCGGCGAGGTACGTGGTCGTCGTCCCCAGGTGCGTCCCTAGCTCGAGGACACGCCGGGGCTTAAAGCCGCTTACGCGAAGCGCTGCGAACGCCAGGCGGTGAATACTTTCGGAGTCGCCTGTCCTGATCCCGGCCCGGCGCGCCACCTCCTGGTAAAGGCCGAATGCACTTTCGCGGGTGACACCGAGCTCGTCGAAGAAAAAATCGTTGTAGTGCGCCACCCGCGTGCGGAGCGCCGCGTCCCGCGCGTGATAGACCGCCCACACGGCCCGAAGAGGACGCAAGGCGCGGTCGACCCGGAGGCGCAGCCTATTGCCCAGCAGCGACGTCAGCATCGCGGACATCAGACCTCGTCGCCATCCTGGTGAGTCGCATCCAGATAGGCTTCTTCCTCGCGGACCGGATGTGCCGCCACCCCCGAAGCGTGGTGGTCCCGTACCGGCCGGGCCACACCCCAACCCCGTTGCGCCACGCTTGATAGCCGTCGAGCAGGTGATGGTCCCCCGGAAGCCAAGGATAGTCCGCGAATACGCTCCGCTCACCACCCGGCAGGGTCTTGTCGGCCCGGTTCACGCACAGGAACACGTTGTCTGGGCGGAGATGGTTTCGGAGGAATGCGAAGTAAATCTCGACGGCTGTCGGCGTCATCTCTTGCATTGAGCATACATTGAGAGCCACGTCGAACGTCAAAGCTTCAAGACTCGCAAGGTTTTCCGCCGGACAATAAAGAAAGTCGGCATTTCGGGACGGTCAGTTTGACCTGTCGTACCAGCGGGACGTCATGATGCACCATCCGGACCCTCTCGAACTGATCGCGGAGATGTATCGGGTGGCACGTCGCTTGTTGTTTAATGTCCGGGTGTCGCCACGAATCCGCTTCCCTTTAAGGCTTCAGGACAGTCGTCGCGGTGTTCTTTACCACATCTTGCCAGACGACGTCCTCTTCGACAGGATCCTGAGCCTCTCGCCACCAGCCGCCTTGGTGCGATTCAGAGTCGTTTCACTCATCAGGACGCCGCCGACACGGTTTGAGTGGACCGGCTACCCACACTATAACGACGTCCTGGGAGACGGCATCCAGTATCACATGCATTGCTTTGTGACTAAAGGCGAACCCGCGTGTACGACCGAAGTGATCGATGACACGCCCTTTTGGACACTCAAACTGAGTGGCTTGCCCGTTCGATACCAGTTCACGAAAATCAGAGTACGCCGCGTGCTCTGGAGGCTTTGCGGGCCACAGTCTTATTACAAGCTCAGTAAACTCGTCAGACGGTAATGATGTTACGTAGGAATTCCCCAACGCTCTGGACGACCAACTACACGCTCACTGCTCCGGCGCTGTGGGATTTTATCGCCGGGTGAGGCGCCCAAGAGAAGATCCCGGCTGAACTCAATCGGTTCCAACCAGATCGCCGAAACCATCAGTTCCCGCATGTCCACTCCGGCGTACGACGTTACACGGTGGAGCTGCCGCCCGACGACCCGCTCTACCCGCGGCTCCATCCCGAGGGCGCGGCACGGCAGGACCCGCGTCCGAAGACGGAGCGGCGTAGTAGCGCTCATAGAGGGCTTGTGCTCATGACGTAGGCATGCTCTCGATGCTCTTGTGCCTAGGGCAGGAGCGCCGCCAATGGCGCCTCATGGCCTGCCACACCCACCGGAGGCTCGTCCCCATGCTCCCGACCGCCACCGCCCCCGTCGTGCCGCTCATGCCGATCTCGGTGCGGCGGCCTCCTTCGCGACCCGCTCGATGGCGCGGCGGAGCGCCTCCTCGCTTTCCGTGCACAAGGGATCCTCCTGCACGGCTGCACAGAGGAGCTTGAAATCGTCCCGACATCCCGTGCAGTAGTTCCCGATCGTTCCGGCCGCGCCGGCCGGAGCCGACGCCACGCGGCACACATCCTTGACGGTATCGCCGGTGCAGTAGCAGAGGATCTCTTCGGGAAAGCTCTTCATCGCCGACGCTCTAGCAGGTGCTCGATGAAGGTCACGCTACCGGTTTCGCGGATCTCGCCGAGGATGTAGGTCACGAGCTTCGAGGACGAGGCGAATTCGATGCCATGGGCGTCCGCGATCCCCGCCCGGGGCCACAGGTCCACCATCGTGTGCTCCTTCGGTCCCAGCCGGACCTTCAGCCGCTCTTCTTCCCCCTCCATGAGGAGGAACAGCAGCGTGCCTTCAACCGTGGCCCAGCGGGACGGGTTCCCGACGAAGAACCGCAGACGGTAGCGGTCGGAGAGCGTACCCCAGACGAAATGGCCGACGTTGTCCCACACGTGGATGTGGCGAGAGCCCAGAGCCGCATTCAGCGGGTAGTAAACCGCGGTCTCCTCCTCGGCATGCAGGTAGCCGTACATGTGGAGATTGCGCTCCTGGGCGAATGCCGCCTCGATCGTCACAAAGTACGTTTCTCCGGGCCGTCCGGCCGGATCCAGGCGCCACAGCGTCTCCTCGACTGGAATATTGTGGCGATCGACGAGACGGCCTCCGCGATCCCACACATCGGCAACGATCTCGGTCGCCCCGAACGCCTTCGCCGACTGATTGGGGTGAGAAAGCTCGAGGTAGTGGGTCCATCCGGGGGTGTGCAGCGTGCCGAAGACCATTTTTCGCATGGCGGTGGCTCACTTGACGTGCTGGATGGAATAGGCCCGACCGCGCTCACCGTCGACACAGGCCAGCACGTAGTAGTCGAACGGTGCACTCGCGTTGAACGTGATCGTGCCGGTGAAGTTCGGACCCAGCGACAGCGGCGGCGCCGCGGGATCCACCTTTAAGGCCCCGAAGGCTGGCATGCGGCCCAGATAGATACGCCCGTGTCGGCCGGCGACCGAGACATGCAGACGGCACGTCTCGTCGGACTGGTTGAACAGGAGGATTTCCACCGCGTGGTGCTTCCGGATGAGCAGATTGAACCGCTTCTGGTACGGCGTAAACGCCAGCCGAAGCGGCCGGTTCCACCGGGCCAGGTGAACGCAGCGTCCCGGCCGCCCGTGCGTGATGGCAAAGCTGTGATCATCCCAGATCTGGATGTGCTGCCCGCCGTAGCCGGACGGCTCGATGAAGCACATGCCGTACGTCGCGGACCCCGACGCATCAAGGCGGACGAGCTTCCGCTCGTGAGGCGCCACGGTGAGCCGCGTCTCCCTCAAACGCTCGCCGTTCGGCCCGTACTGGACGAGCGTGATCTCCATCGTGCGCCGCCGGGTCAGCGGATACTGCCATGAGTTGAGGAGCAGCTCGGTCCGCAGTGTCCGTTCTGAGATCCATGGGACAACGGTGAACTCGTGCCAGCGCGGAGACGGAAAGTGCTTGGATGCCGCTCCGGGCTTCGGCCGTCGTGGCCGATCGCCCCTTATCACCTGCCGCACCAAGCGCTTAAGGGGAATCCCCAACCCTGTGCTCACCGGTCAAGCCCTCCTCGCGCGCAACACCCACGTCGTTCACGTGGGTAACCTGTGTCCGATCGCGTGCCGACCCGCGCGATCGTGCGGCACGCTGACAATTGATTCGGCCAGATCCACGATCCGCTCGGAACCTCGGCCGTCGTTCCTGAACATGTGCCGCTCCAGGAACATCTGGCTGTTCCGCCTGAGCACGTCACGGATCGACGCCTCCTGGAGTACCGAACGGAGCACCGCCGCAAGGTCGCCCGATTTCTCCACGCAGAGCGCAGCACCCTCGGCCGGGGATGAGACCACCGACCCGCCCCCCTTGTAGTGAAGGACGATTACGGGCTTCCCTCGCGTGATTGCCTGGAGTCCAACCGTGGACCACTGGATCAGCACCGCGTCGCTCGCGTCCAGGAGTACGCCGAGGTCGTAGTCCTTCGTGATGGCCAGCCTGCCGTTACCGAGGTAGCGTCCGAAGCACTCGGCCACCCCGGCATCCTGCTCCCGTGGGTGAAGCTTGACCACCAGTCGGACCTCCGGCAAGGCGACGACGGCGGCCGCCACCGACTGAAAGACGAGCCGCCGGTAGCTGTCGGGGTTCTTGCCGAGGTCCTGAGGCTGGGAGGCATAGAGCACGACCTTCTCGCCGCCACCCTCGATACGAAGCCCCAGGTCCTGGCGCACTTTTGCCCGCGCGTCTGCCCTCGCCACGCCTTCGCTGACCATCCGGTGATCAGACCCGACCACGATGACGCGGTCGGCCGACGCCACGGCCGCCCGCACGAACAGTTCCCGATACGCCTCGCCGAGCACGGCGATCCAGTCCGCCCTGATGTGCCGCAGCACGTCGTGCCTGAACATCTCCGTCAGCTGCACCCACATGGTCGGCACATGCAGTGGCCGCGCAACGCCACATGCGAGATTCCCGAACGCGCCGCGATTCGTATACATCAGCAGGTCCGGCGCGCAAGACCGGAGGGCCTGTCTGAGCAGTTCGACGTCAGTCACAAGGGCATACACCGCGTCCCGAACCAGGGCGCGCCAGAGCCGGAGCGGGAACGGCACTGCGCCGGGCAGATCGCCGAACTGGTTCCACGTGGTCCGGGACCAGAACGCCAGCAGGTACCAGTAGATCCGCGCCGTCCCGGCCCGTCCCGGCAAGTAATCCTCGTAGCAGAGCTCGCTGGCCTGGATCCCACCCCGGTTCGCCGCGTCGCGCATGTTCAAAAGCGCCAATTCCCAGCCGCGGCGCGTGAACGCCGCAAAGAGGGAGCGGTGCGCAGAAGAGGCCGGGCCGTGGTAGAGGAACATAACCCGCCGGCGGCGGCGCGTCATACCGGGAGCAGCGGGCGCGGCGACCAGCCGCATGGCGTCCCGGCCCATCCTGACGACTGGCTTCATGGCCTCCGCCAGCCCCACCCGCGCCCCACCGTCAACTCGGATCACCCGACCCGGAATTCCACGATCCTCGAGAAACCGCTCGAAGAGGCCTGCGCGCAATCCAGACTCCGTGACGACGCGAACGGCGCGGCTGTCCTCCACCTCGACCACACGAGCGAGCCTGGCGCACAACGTGGCCGCCGGAAGGAGCCGATTGAACAGCCAGCAGTGTAGAGGCGGCGCAAGATCCACGCCTTGATAGGGCGGAAACGCGCCGACATCCTGAAGCGCTCTGACCGCGCCGGACGCCCAGTCGTCCGCCAGCCCGCGGTAGGAGTCTTCCAACCGGTAGAACTCGTAGGCTCCAGGGTCTTTGACGAAAATCCCGGGTTCGGCAGCAACACCGGTAGCCAGCCGCTCGTGAAGATCGACAACCTCCAGCGGCTCATCCGTCATCCGCGACCACCGCCGGACGTCAATACCTGGGGCGTCAAGAATGAGCAGCATCCAGCGCGTCCTACCGAGTCCGGCGCTTGAAGATGTAGTTGCCCCTGTCCGCGGGAGGCCGGCGTGCGCACGCAAAACCGGCCTCGCTGAACAGCTCCTCGATTTCCTTCGCCTCGCGCTCCGAACCGGCCTCGCAGAGGACAGTGCGTAGCGCGCTGTATCTCAGCACCTCGCGCATGCCGTGGACGATCGCGACCTCAAGCCCGTCCACGTCGATCTTCGCGTGGTTGGGGACCGGGATGACCTTTTCTCGAACCAGCTCGTCAAGCGAGCTACTACCTAGGCCGATGCGCGCAGCCGGCGCAACCCCGCCCAACTGCCACTCGGCGGTGCGCCCGAACTGGTGCTTTGACTTGCTCGCGAAAAAGTCCTTGATATTCAGGAAATCGACCCCTGCCCTCTCCCTCAACGGCAACAGAAAACACGTGATATCCAGGTCGTTCAATTGCGCATTCTTGACAAGCTGGATGAGAGAATTCGGCTCCGGTTCGAACGCGAAGACTTTAAGCCCCTTGTGTCTCAGCGCCGCGTAAAGGCTATAGTTGCCGATGCACGCCCCCACGTCCACAAACACTTCGCCCGCTCTGAACTCCACGTCGATCCACCGGATAGTCTCCGGCTCCTTTCTGCCGGCGACCATCAGGTCCCACCGCCCCTTTTCGTCAGCGTTACTCAGAGCGATCCGGAACGTAAGGCCGCGGAAACGGTAGGTCCGGACTACCCGAACGTCAGCGCCATAGAAGCCCCATATGCGGGCGCCGGCGCTCACCGCCGTTGCCCGGAACTTTCGGAGCTGGCTCCCGACCGCCGTTCGCACGTGCCGGAGCGCACTTCTGATCACCGAACGACTCCACTATCCGCCTCCGTGGCCAGCAACGTCAGCCGCATGCGAATCGGGCGCTTCAACTCATTCCTCAATGGCACGCGCACCCCGACGATCCTCGGCGGGACCCGGATCGGGAAAAGTGCGACGCCGTTTCGCCAAGGAGAATATCCGTCTACGAGATGCCGGTCGTGAGCACTCCACGGGTACTCGTCGAATGCCGTCCGCTCCCCGCCCCGCATCACCTTGACCTCGCGGTTGTAGCAGTAAAAGAGGTTCGCGTGCGGTCGCATGTGCCGCCGGAGAAACCTGAAGTACCGCTCGATGGCGCGCCTGTTCATCTCCCCCATCGACGCGATGTTGACCGCGATGTCGAACGTGAATCGGCCAACCTCATCGAGGTATTCCGTAGGGCAGTAAATGAAATCGGCCTCAGCCCATTCCTTACCATCACCGGCGGCTTCCGGTAAGACCACACCGTGGGTCGCGGCCGGATGCGTCCGCTCGCAGGTGACAGCTTGAAAGAGCAGACTCTTGCCCAGATCCACCAGCACAAGGCGGGTATCGGGTAGCACAAGCCTAATCAATGCGGACAGGAACCCATACCCGTCTCCAATGTTGATGATTCGCAGTGGTGCTGAAGCGCGAGCCGGCAGATGATGAAGGATGAGCGCGAGTGAGGCGACCTGCCTGAACGCCGGAAAGTAAAATCGGAGACGCGCCCGCCGGCAGACCGTCAGGGCGGCGGGCATTAACCTGAGCACATCGCGGCGATTCGGCGTGAGAGCGAGCTGGGATAGCACGATCGCAGCAGACCGCAATCGGGGGCCAAACCTCAATCGATGATCGAGCCCCGGAGATCCAAAACCGAACGCTTGGAGAACGTGTGGGTGACCGACATCGTCCAGCACCACGCGAAACTGTTCTGACACTTGGGCCCACAGAGACGACACAAACCGTTCGTCTCTCTCGGAGCCCGAAGTGTAGTATCGGTCGAACAGCCTGCGCACGATGTCGGGCCGGGAAAGCTGATAGGCGCTCACAACCTCTCCAGCATCCAACAATCCCAGCAGACGTTGGAAGACGGTGGAAGCACGTTACGGTTCAGTGGCAAGCACCGTCAAACGCATCCGCATCGGTTTTCTTGGGGAATTCACCAAAGGCAGGTATGCGCCGAGCTTCCGAGAACGGACCGAAGCCGGGAGGATCGCAAAGCGGTTCCGCCACGGGACATAGCCATCGACCAAGTGGCGGTCACGAGGACTCCATGGGTACGCGTCGAATACTGTTCGCTCCCCACCCCGCAGATCCTTGACCTCTCGATTAACACAATAGAAGAGATTACTATCAGGCCGTAGGTGGCGCCGAAGAAAGCTGAAGTACCGCTCGATGGTCGCCGTATTCATCTCCTGCATCGAGGCGATGTTGATGCCGATATCAAACACGAACTGATCCAGCTCCTCCAAATATTCGGCCGGACAGTAAATAAACTCAGAAGCCATCCAGTCGGGCTGGTTACTCAATTGGGCGGGAAGTACGACGTGATGCGTTGAAGTGGGATGCACGGCCTGACACGTGACCGCTTGGAACAACAATGTTTTGCCGAGATCGACCAGAACAAGACGGGCCTCCGGCAGTACACGCTTGATGAGCGCCGAGAGAAACCCATATCCGTCCCCTATATTAATAATGATCAGCGGACGGGTTGTCCGGATGATCGTGGAGAGATGGCGGACGATAACCGAAAGATCCGCTACCTGCCGGAACGCCTGAAATGAGAAGTGTAACCTCGCAGCTCGGCACACCCTGAGGGCTGGCCGGACCAGTCTCACAATGTCGCCTCGATTGGGGGTAAGCGCAAGCTGCGATGCCATAACCACCACGGAAAGTAGCCACTCGATCGGAGTCCGCCTCGCCTCGAGTGCGCCAAAGCCTGCTCCACGGAGAGCACACGGCCGACCTGTCTCGTCGATCTCGACAGCGAACTGTCTCGAAAAATACTCCCAGTGAGAGGACAACAGTGGGGCCTGTTGCACAGGAGGGTCAGACAGATAGCAGCACTCGTACAACCGCCGGACGATGTTGGGCTCAGGGGGCGACAAGGCCTTCGCGGGAACAACGCAGGGATGGTCATGACCCGAAAAGGTGCGCATCACCATCGGACTCGCCCGCACGGGTCGGCGCTGCATCCTTGGCTCCGGCACGAAGTCAACCGTCACTGACCTTTTATTAATCAGAGCACAAAATAGTTAGGTTTTCCGCGAGGAAGATGCTACGCTGGGTGTGTGAGACGGAAGGATGCGCGCTCCCTGGCGCCCGCGACCCAGGCCGCGCTGCGGGTGCGGGCGG
>Ga0114945_10000872_pt1 | contig 19215 bp, 16 predicted proteins | sample OV2TP3_FD_87194 | JGI IMG/M metagenome (GOLD analysis project Ga0114945, IMG submission 87194) | Hot spring microbial communities from Beatty, Nevada to study Microbial Dark Matter (Phase II) - OV2 TP3 | ecosystem: Environmental > Aquatic > Thermal springs > Hot (42-90C) | place: USA: Beatty...
AATTTTTCTGCTTTTGATCTTTACGTCTTTCCAAGCTTGGACCTGTTTCGGGCCAATTGCCCTAATATTGGGCGCATGTCGGCACCTGTTATTATTCTTCCGGCTGAGTCGGTTGGAGGAACAGCCCGGAATGTCGATCGCTTAGCCGCGAAGTATCTCGGCAGTTTTCCAGATGAATGTAAGCCATGGAATAACAAAGTGGCCGCATTTTGTGTATGGGGGCCATCCCATTTGAAGGCCTTCGAGGCCAAGGGACGGTATTTGTTGCCTAAGTGCCGTGTGGTTGGTCACCCACGATTTGACCGCCGCTGTCAAGTTAGAGGGTCAGTCTCGGCTCCGAGTCAGAAGATTCGCGTAGGAATTATCTCGCGGTTTTTCGTTGTAAATCCGTTTGATCAACGGGGGATGCTTCAAGTCGTCTATGGGGATCGCAAGATTCCAGGTCGTGAGCAACCTGTCTACCGCCTGTCCCCGGATCTGGATGTAGAGGATCGCGTTTACACGTCGGCGATCGACTTGCGGCTGGTCTTTCAGTTGATCGACAGGCTTGATCCAGGCCAGCACGAAGTGGTGCTGCGGGCTCATCCTCGAGAAGATAGAACCAGTTGGGAACGGCTGATCGTGCGGAAGGGGTTGCCTGTAACAATCGCACCGTGGGATCAACCATTCATGCATTGGATTAACAGCGTGGATCACATCGTAGGACCAGTCTCGACTAGCTTCTACGACTGCGTCGTGGCTGGCAGGAGACCGATCTGTACAGTGGACATTGTTCCTCATCGCCAGCACCACATTCTTGCGGGTGGCGATGATGAGAATCCCATTTTGAACTATGTACTTCTGCCAAAGTCCATCGAGGAACTGGTGGAGATCGTTTCCGTAAGGCCGCGGGAGGAGGATCTAGAGATTCCCGCGGGCCTGCTTGACATACTTCATCAGGAGGCCAACTATCCGGATTGCTTCAATTCATTAGATCGGGTCGCAGCCGTCTGCTTGGATGTGCTGGAGGCGACTTCTGGCGAGCACCGGGCAAGGCCGACGGCGAGACTGAGACACGAGATCTTCACGCGCGGGCGGGACCTTCTGAGTTGGACCCGCAGACTTGGCAAACCTGAACAGAGTTCATCTTTCGTGCTCAACCGGAGGCGTAGACGGTGGATCGACGGGCTCGCCCTATCCGATTGAAACCCTAGCCTCGGGTGCGGGTGATCGGAAACGGATCAGTGTTCGAGAGGTCGGCCCTGGTAGAGAGGATGTTTTCCCGCGAGATAGCGATCTACGAGGGTCGGCATCGCGTAGGAGCTGCCTGATGCGGACTCTGGCTCGCTACGTCCTCCGGCAGCATCCAGGTCTGGTGGGCGCCCTCTTCGCGATCACGTTGTTCGTTTCGATTTTGGAGGGGATGGGAGTAGGTTTGCTGATTCCCATCGTCGAGAATGTCGCCGCGCAGGGAGAGCTGACGAGTACCCACTGGTTTTCGAGGCAGCTCGGCTCGATCTTCATGGCGGTTGGGATCCCTTTCAACCTCGTCACGATCTTGCTGGTCGGCCTCATCCTGTTCACCGGCCACCAAGTCTTACTTTACGCGAGGGCGAGAGTCGTGATTGAGACTAGGACTCAAGTGGTCCTCGACCTCCGCTCGAGGGCATTCGCTAACGCCATCCACGCGGAGGTTGGTTACCTGGATCGGAAGAATCCAGGTCATCTGGTGAATGGCGTCATCGTGGAGTCGGACCGGGCCGGGGCTGCGGTCACGTGCCTCGCCGAGATCCTGACCCTCGCGGGCGTGGCGGTAATGTACCTGATCGTGGCTTTCTTCATCTCGTGGCCGTTGACCCTGTTCGCAGCAGCGCTCCTGGGAGGTCTCAGCCTAGCCGTCCAGGCCTATACCCGGAGAGGTGGGGAGACCGGGCGTCGGATCACGGAGGCCAATAATGCCCTCCAGGCCGTAGCGATGGAGTACCTGGGCGGCGTGCGGGTGATCAGGGCGTTCGGAAGCGAGACATTCAGCGCCAGGCGGTTTGCCGAGCGGGCCCGCGAGGTAGGGCGGCTCATGGCTGAGCACGTGCGGGCGAATGCCCAGGTCGGGTTCGTGTACGAGGTGACGCTATTCGGCGCGCTGGCGCTGATCGTCTACCTAGCGCTCACCCATCTCAGTCTGACCCCCGCCCTGATCGTGACGTTCCTGTTCATCCTCTATCGACTATCCCCCAGGGCCGTTTCGATCAATCGCTACCGGCATCAGCTGTCTGCACACCTCCCAGGTTTCATGGAGGTGATCCGCCTCATTGAGGAGACTAGCCGACCGCTCGTGGTTTCCGGCAACGTGGTGTTCCGAGGACTTCGTCAGGCCATCGAGTTCCAGCACGTTTCATTCGGGTACGACCCGGACCAGATGGTGCTGCGCGACTTGAGTGTGGTGATCGAGAAGGGGAAAACGACGGTGTTCGTCGGGGCCTCCGGGGTTGGAAAGACGACGCTGCTGGACCTCCTTCTGCGGCTCTACGATCCGAGTGAGGGCCGGATCCTGGTGGACGGGGTGGACCTGAGGGCCTTTGACCTCATGACCTGGCGGCGCTCAATCGCAGTCGTTAGCCAGGAGACCTTTCTGTTCAACGACACGATCTGGAATAATATCCTCGTGGGTTGTCCAGACGCCAACGAAGAGCAGGTGATGTGGGCCGCGCGGCTGGCCCATGTTGACAAGTTTGTTTCGTTGCTCCCGCACGGATACGAGTCGGTCATCGGGGATCGCGGCGTCAGACTGTCTGGCGGGCAGCGACAGCGCCTTGCCCTAGCCAGGGCGTTTATTCGGGAGTCGCAGATCCTGATCCTCGATGAGCCGACTAGCGCCCTCGACGCGGAATCGGATGTGTTGCTCCAGGAGTCGCTGGCGGGCCTCCGAGGAGAGCACACGGTCATCATCGTTGCTCACCGACTTTCCACGATCCGGCGGGCCGATAAGATCCTGGTCCTGGAGAACGGCCGCGTGATCGAGGAGGGAGACCACGAGAGTCTGCTCAAACATGGGCAGCGGTACGCCAAGTACTATCAGCTCCAGCTTGGCGGTTAAGCCTCAATCTCTTATCGGAAGATTATGTCGGCAGCTTCAACCCTGGTAGTTCTTCACGGATCAGCCTGGATGGTTAATAGAGCGATCCGGGCGCTTCGGCGAAGTGAAGTGGGCCGGATCCATCTCCTGGTCCTGCCGGGCGGCGGACTAGGCCGCGTCCTTGCAAGTCGCCTCGAGCAGGCCTTCCACGACCGGCTCACGGAGATCGACCCCCTGCCCTACCTGGAGCACGTGTCCAACACGGTCCGCAAGGATCTGGTTCGGTTCGTATCGGAATGGCCGGACCGTGTCCTGGCAGGCTGCTCATTCAAGGCTCGTTTCGCCCGCGAAGGGCTGTCGCTCTGGTGGTTGACGGCGCTCGCGGAGAAGAATAACGAGGACCGGCCTACCTTCGATCTGCTTTGCGACATCGAGCTGGTCCGGCTCATCCTTGACAAGGAGTCCGTGACGCCTCTCGATCAGGCGTTTATCGTGACCGACTCCACCGACTTCTATGCGGTCTGCCGGCGCCTTTTCCTGTCACGGGGCGTTCGGGTCCTAGGCCTCAGGCCTAGCTGCGTTATCGACCCAGAAGGGATACCAGCGCTGCTGGCGAGACGCCTTCGACGATTCGTCTCATGGTCCGCCAGGGTGGCAGCGGCTCGCTGGTGGTCGGGACGACGCCGCGAGATCCCTCGAACGCCACCGGCTGTCGCGTTCTACACCTGGTATCCGAGCCAGTGGGTGAGGCAGGGATGCGTGAGCCTTGACCGGTACTACGTGGACCTGCCGGATTACCTCACGACTCGGTACGGTCTCCCTGTGGTCTACGCGGCAAGCGGTCAGGGCGTCCCGTTCCGGCAACATCTCCAGGTGCTCCGAGAGTCCGCTCGGGGCACAGTCGAGCCGCACCACATCGAGTGGCTTGAGCCCTACCTCCGCTTCAGCGACGTCGCGAGGGCGTACTGGGGCTCGCTGGCGCCGCTCCGTTATCTCTGGCTGGAAATGATGAATCAGGAGTTCCGCGATTCCTTCAGTTGGGATGGTCTAAGTCGCTTCGAGCTCCTGCGGCGCGATCTTCGGGTTTCGTTCCTGGAACGAATCCCGGATTATCTGCTACTGGCCAAGCAGATAGAGAGCTTTGCTTGGGTGAGGCGACCGCGGGTCCTGGTCACCTACCTTGAGCTCTACTGTCACGGGCGTGCGGTGATCTATGGTGCAAAGCGGGGGTATCAGGATGTGATCACGGTAGGTTACCAGCACAGTGCCATCACACGGAACAAGCTCTTCTACAGCTTCGAGCCTCATGAGTTGGTTAAGGCCGGCGCTAGTCATCCCGACTTCGTCACAAATCTTCCCACGCCCGACCGTTTCGCCATTACGGGCTCCTTCGGGAGGCGCGTCTTGGCTGCAGGCGGGTATCCCCCCGAGAAACTCTGGGTCATTGGTTCCCCGCGGTTCGACGGTCTCCGGGAAGGCGGTGGGCGGTCTGTGGCCGCGGTGAAACGCCGCCGGGAGCTTGGGATCGAGCCCGATCGTTTCGTCGTCCTCATTACCGGCAACATCTTCCGGGACAGTACCCGGCACCTGCTCGAGCAGTCCCTGCTGGCGCTCCGGGCAAAGCCGGAGTGCTTCGCCTTATTCAAGCTTCACCCATTTAACCGGATCGACGCAACGGCGTGGATCAGGCGGCTCACGGAGACCTATCGTTACAAGTCGTACACCATCACTGAGTTGGACGTGCACTTCCTGCTGGAGGTCTCGGCCGTCCTTATCAGCACGAACTCGACGACCGCCGCCGAGGCGGTGGCCGCGAGAGTGCCTGTGATCAACCTGCGGGCCGGCTATCTCGACCTAAGCCCGCTGGTAGAAGGTGGGGAGGTAGCCTGGGAGGCGCAGAATCACGAAGAGATCTCGGCAGCACTGGACGAGATCATAAGGCGGTCGGGGCGGTTTGGTCGCATCATGGCAAACCGCGAGGCCTTCATCGAGGGAATGTTCTTCAGGCTAGACGGCGCAGCACGGGAGCGGTTCGCGTCGCAAATCCTTCAGGAGCTGACCACGTGAGCCCGAGGACCCGCTACAGGAGGATTCTATGCTCGCCTTGGTGACAGGAGGTTCCGGATTCATCGGCTCGCATGTCGTCGACAAGCTTGTGGAACGGGGTGTGCAAGTTCGAGTGTTTGATATGGTTATACCGACTTTCCGAAGCGACATTGCATTCTATCACGGAAGCGTCCTGGATTTAGAGGCCTTACGGATGGCCATGACTGGGGTAGATGTAGTGTACCATTTGGCCGCTGTCGCTGATGTTAACGATGTCTATGAAGACCCGCATTATTCCGAGAGCATCAATGTACGGGGCACCATCAATGTTTTGGAGGCAGCCAGAAGGGCGAGGGTGAATCGGGTTATTTACGGCAGTACGGCCTGGGTCTATAGCGAAGTTATAGAAGAGTCCGTCGATGAACAAACTCCCCTCTGCGCCCCGTCGCACCTTTATACTGCCACGAAGATCGCGTCTGAATACTACTGTCAGTGCTACAGTCGATTGTACGGTTTGCCCGTTACTATCCTTCGCTACGGGATCCCGTACGGCCCTCGGGCGAAGGACGGAACAGTGATACCAATTTTCGTGCGGAAAGCGCTCCGGGGTGAGCCCCTTACCATAGCTGGAGATGGCTCTCAATTTCGTCAGTTTGTTTATGTCGAGGATCTCGCCGAGGGTAATGTCCTCGCGCTCAAGTCGATCGCCAAGAACAAAATTTATAACCTCGACGGCAATGAGAAAATCACGATTAGTCAAATAGCCAAGATGCTCGAAAAATTAATCGGTAATGTCAAAATAGAGTATGTTCCTGCCCGCCCAGGAGATTTTGGCGGGAAGCTCGTTTCGAGCGATCTCGCTAAGCGCGAGCTAGGCTGGGAGCCCAAGATCCGGTTTGAAAAGGGACTTAGACGGTATGTCGAATGGTACAAGGAGCAGCAGTTGAGAGCCGAGGCAGAGTGGGCTAATGTCGATGAGCTTTTAAAATCAGATTCTGGCCTCAGAAGGCTCTCATGAAGATCAATAAAAGCGACAAAGCTGCTACCGGCATTTGGAGACACCTCCGTTTTCATTGGAACCGTGGCGGAGGCCACCGGCTCCGGTACTTGTGGAACAGGGTTAGATGGCATCTCTATCCGAGGTTGCACATGGCGGGATCCTATCCTGATCACGTTGACCTGGAACTGTCTGCGGCGTGCAACATGAAGTGCCCGATGTGTTACACCGTCACGGAGGCGTTCAAGAAATCCGTCCCGCACGTCAACATGGATCTCGATCTGTTCCGGAAGATCGTGGACGAACTGGCCGAGCACCGCGTGTACTCCATCCGGTTGAGCTGGCGGGGAGAGCCGACGCTGAATCCCCACTTCGTGGATTGCGTACGGTATGCCAAGCAGAAGGGCATCAGGGAGGTCGATTCGCTGACGAATGCCCTGCGGCTGACCCCCGAGATGTTCGAAGAACTGGTTGACCTGCGGATGGACTGGCTCACCATCTCGTTCGATGGGGTGGGGGAGACCTACGAGAAAATCCGGGCGCCTGCGAAGTTCGACGACATGGTGAAGAAGACCCGCACATTCGCCGAGATCAAGCAGCGGAAGCGGAGCGGCAAGCCTGTGGTGAGGATCCAAGGGGTCTGGCCGGCGATCGCGGGGAACCCGGAAGCCTATTTCGATACGTTTGAGCCCATTGCAGAGGAAATCAGCGTCAACGCCCTGTTGGACTACCTCCACAAGGACACGGAGATCGAATACATTGAGAACTTCGTCTGCCCGGTGCCCTTCCAGAGGCTTGCTATTGGCTCGGACGGACGGGCATTTATGTGTATCAACGATGAGCTGGGCCGCGTCCCGGTCGGCGATGCGAAGACAGAGTCCATTTATGAAATCTGGAACGGCGAGCCGATGCGTCGCGTGCGCGACGTTCACAAGCAGTGCAAGGGATACCAGACCTTTGCCCCGTGTAGGGACTGCTATCAGCCGCGAAGGACGGTGAAGGTGCCGTACAAAGTCGGTCATCGGACCATTTATCTCGACGAACTCGTCGGGAGGCCGCAGGTCATCGGCAAATAGCGCCGCCATCCGTATGGTCGTCACGATTCATCAGCCCGAGCATCTCCCGTGGCTCGGCTTCTTCGATAAACTCCGACGGGTAGATGTCTGGGTGGTGCTCGATCACGTTCAATATCGCAGGAGGTACTTTCAGAACCGAAATAAAATACGGTCGGAAAACGGCTTCATCTGGTTGACCGTACCGGTCCTGGTAAAGGGGAAGTACGAGCAGTCGATCAATGAGGTCAGGATTGACAACGGCGGGAATCCTCGCTGGCGAGCGAAGTGTTGGAACAGCCTCTACCACTGTTATGTGAAGGCACCGTTCTTTGATCACTATGCGCCGTTTTTTGAGGCGCTGTATCGACAAGAGTGGGATCGTCTCGTCGAACTGAATGAGACGATCATCCGCTATCTCTTATCCGCACTTTCAATCGACGTGAAGATCATGCGGGCCTCGACGTTGGACGTGATGTCGGTAAAAGGCGAACTTATGCTGGACATCTGCCGGCGGGCCGGGGGGACAACCTACCTGTCGGGCATCTCGGGCGCGGAGTACCTGGACAAGGCGAAATTCGTCCAGGCGGGTATCAAACTGGAAGTTCAACAGTTCTATCATCCGGTGTACCGACAGCTACATGAACCGTTTTTGCCTGGCATGTCCGTGGTAGATCTCCTCTTCAATCACGGACCACGCAGCATAGAGATACTGAAGGGCATCGGCGTACCCAGACTTGAGACAGTGTTTCACTAGCAATTGCGGCAAATGCGAACGATAAAACTTGGAAACGTGGTGGTCGGGGACGGGAAACCGGTTTTCGTTGTTGCAGAGATCGGCTACAATTTCAACACGCTCGAGGAGGCGAAAGCGTCAATCGCCGCCGCAGTCGAATGCGGCGTGAGTGCCGTGAAGTTCCAGACGTTCCGGGCCGAGACGATCACCTCCCGATTTACGGATTTTCCCGCTGAGGCGGGCGGGACGAATCAGTTCGAGGAGTTCGGGCGGTATGAGATGTCGGAGGAGACGCATCAGGAGCTCTTCGACTATGCACGTAAGCGCGGAATTCTGGCGTTCTCCACGCCGAGCTACTTTGATGACGTGGATCTGCTCGAACGGCTCGGGGCGCCGGTGTATAAGATTGGGTCCGACGATCTAACAAATCTACCGTTCCTCAAGTATATCGCGGAGAAAGGCAAGCCGGTCATCTTTTCGACCGGCATGAGTACCCTGGGCGAGGTGGCGGAGGCATTCGACACCATCCTGTCGACGGGAAACGACCAGATCGTGATTCTGCACTGCGTGTCTAACTACCCGGTTACAGATTTCAGCGTTGTGAACCTCAACGCGATACTAACCCTTCGGCATGCGTTTCCAGTGCCAATCGGCTTTTCCGACCACACAACGACGATCAGCGCCGCCCTGGGGGCCGTTGCACTCGGCGCGTCGCTCATCGAACGCCACTTCACGATTGACAAAAAGCTGGATGTACCAGACGCGCCGTTTTCGGCCGATCCTGCCGAGATGGCCGCGCTAGTGCGGGGGATCCGCGAGCTCGAGCGGGCGCTCGGTGATGGCGGCAAGTGTCCTGCGCCCTCGGAACAGGCCATGCGGTGGGCGACACGCAAGAGCACCATCGCACGCATGGATATCCAGCCTGGCGAGATGATCACGCAGGACAAGATCATCGTCAAGCGGCCGGGAACGGGGGTCCCGCCGAAGCTCTGCCATCTGGTAATCGGCCGCCGGGCAAATTGCGTGATCAAGGCGGATGAAGTGATCACCTGGGAAAAGCTGGAATAGCTTGCGCATAGCATTCCGGACCGAAGGGAGTCACTGGCAAGGGATGGGGGATCTGTTCGGGTCCGTCGCGCTCGCGGACGAGTGTCAGCGGCAAACCGATGAGGTCTTGTTCGTTATCTCCGGTGGAAGCGAGACGGTCGCAGCGCTTATCGAACGCGGATACGCGTATAGCGTCGTCGGGTCGCTCAAAGCTGAACTCGAAATCCTACAAGCTTTCCGTCCCGACGTTATCGTCGTGAACAAGCTGAATAACCAGCCTGCCTACATCCAGTCCCTCCGCTCACTCGCGCCTCTCATCGTGACCATCGACGATGCGGGCCAGGGGGCAATACATGCCGACCTGAACATCAATGTGTTGTATCCCGCGCCTGGGGCGATCACGGATCTTCAGTACCTCGCGCTCAGGAGGGAATTCCAGGAGTTCCACGAGAGTGAAAGGGCGATTTCGTCGGACGTTCGAGAACTGCTAGTCACCCAGGGCGGAAGCGACACGTACGGCTTCACGCCGAGGATTCTCCGTACCTTTGATGACATGGCCCTCCGTCCCCATTGCACCGTCGTCTTGGGGCCCGCGTTTCGACACTACGGGGAGCTCGAGGAGGCGGTCAACGCCTCGACGCTGGACCTCACGATCGTCCGGAACGCCCGGAACATTGTCGAGCTTATGTGGCAGGCCGACCTTGCAATCACGGCGGGCGGGCTCACGATGTTCGAGCTGTGCTGCGTCGGTACTCCGAGCCTTGTGGTTTGTGGCGAACGCTTCGAGGTCGCGACTGCAGAACGCCTCGAACAGGCCGGGGTAGTGGTCAACCTCGGATTCGGGGGCGGCTTGGACTACGCAGCGTTGCCCAGAGCCGTGGAGGCCTTGGCCGCGGACGTGGAAAAGCGGCGTCGCATGGGCGTCCGGGGCCGGGAACTGGTAGACGGACGCGGTGCCGAGCGGGTCGTCCGGCTGCTGCGTGAGCGATTGGCGAGAGTGGAGATAGGCTAATGAGCCTCGTGAAACTGGGTGATCCCCAGGGCCCTTATAGTTTTGCGGGGTTTCACGTCACGGTAATGCACGAGGTTCGTTAGTTAGATGGCGAAGATCTTGGTGATCGCGGCCCACATGGATGACGAGATTCTCGGAATGGGTGGGACCATTGCCCGGCACGTGACAGCGGGCGATGACGTGACGGTCTGCATCGCCTGCAAGCGGGCGTATAATCACCAGTTCGACCCGCAGGTGGTGCAGGAGGAGAAGGACGCCGCAATCCGTGCGGCTAAAGTGCTTGGCTACGAAGACGTCCGGTTCCTCGACCTGCGCGACGAACTTCTGGACGATCGTCTGCTTGACGTGATTGTACCGTTGGAACAGTGCGTGTCGGAAGTCATGCCGGCGGTCGTGTACACCCATCATCGGGGCGATTCAAACCAGGATCACCGCGCCGTGTTTCAAGCTTCCTTCATCGCCTGCCGTGCCCTCTCCAGGCACAAGGTTCCCCGGATCCTTGCGTACGAAGTCCCCTCGTCCACGGATATCGCACCGCCGTTTCCGGAGTACGCCTTCCAGCCGAATTTCTACGTCAACATCACAGCCTACCTCGAACGCAAAATCGAGGCATTGAAAATGTACAGTAGAGAGTTGCGCGAGTTTCCACACCCACGTTCCGCGCAGGGTATTGAAGTCCTCGCCCACAAGCGCGGAATGGAAGTTGGATTCCGGGCCGCCGAGGCGTTCGTGTTGATCCGGGACGAATGGACGTAAAAGAGCATTCGAGCGGAGGTCCGGAACTGGAGCGTTTTCAGCAGTTTCCCAAAGATTACCATGACTATGTCTTCAGAAACGGCCAGCTGATCGGGGATTTCGACAACATGTACCGCTACGCGGAAAGGGTTCCGTGGGAGCAGGACAAGATTTGCCATCATTGGTATGCCGAAGTCGGGATCCTGATGGTACGGGACTATGCGCCGTACGAGGCAATTCTCGAGATTGGATGCGGACTCGGATACATCGCGGCGAAGCTGAAACCGTTTGCGACGGGCGCAATTGATGCGTTTGACATCAGCCCGGCCGCTATCGAAAAGGCCAAGCGCCTCCACCCTGGTGTCGATTTCTACGTTGATGACATTCGGATGACGACCTTTCGACCGAAAGCTCGATATGATCTCACCGTAGTCCGCGATCTCTTTTGGTACGTCTTTCCCGACATGCCCACCGTTGTGCCGAATATCGACGCGTGCGTCAAGCTAGGCGGACTACTAAACATTAGCCAGTCATTCCCCGCACTGGAACGTTCTTTTGTCGGGAAAGCCGTGATTCCGTCACCGGAGGCTCTGCTCGCGTATTTCCCGAACTACGAGCTGATCACCACGGCGCTGCTCCGAAACCACGAGCTGGTCAGCGACGGTCCGATCCTTCATTTCCTCGGACGGAAGACTCAATGATTCTCGGTATCACACCAGCTCGGGGCGGAAGCAAAGGATTAGCGAGAAAGAATATCCGGCCGCTGTGCGGCAAGCCACTGATCGCGTGGACGATCGAGGCGGCCAAGGCGTCGGAGATCCTGGACCGATATGTGGTTTCGACGGAGGACGGCGAGATCGCGGAAGTCGTACGTCGGTGGGGGGCCGAAGTCGTGGACAGGCCCGAAGAGCTCGCGACGGACGAGGCGACGACGCTGAGCGTTCTTCGGCATGTGCTCGAACAGGTGCCGGCCGATATTGTGGTGTTGCTGCAGGCGCCGTGTCCGGTCCGAGATGGAGAGTTCATCGACCGTTGCATCCGACGCTTCCTCGATACAGGTGCGGATTCGCTGGCAACGGGATTCATGTGCCATTACATCGAGTATGCCAGCGACCGCGAGAGGGAGTTGAATCGCCAGGATATCCGAGGGTTCTTCGTGGACAATGGAAACGTCTACGTCATGAGGGCAGACCTCGTCCGGGCGGGAGATCGCTATGGCCAGCGAATCGAGCGGATGATCGTGGATCGTGAATACAACGTCGACATTGACGATGAGTTCGATTTTTGGTTGGCCGAACAGATTATGAAGGGACGCCTCAGGTGGTAGTAAATCCCGCTGTTGATCAGAATGTGCCGCCGGTCAAGTCTTCATGTCATCCTCCGCAGTCGGTGCCGCTGGGCCGCGGGCCGGGAAATCAAAGATGAGTTTGACTTTTGGCTGACAGAGCAGATTTTGAAACGTCATTGACAAGGCGGCGCGACTGGTGGGCTCTTTGGACTTTCTGGACGCGCATCTCAACGTTCATTGGCTTCGGCCAGAGTCTGCGCTATGGGATGCAATTGCCTCTTCCGTAATTTCTCAGTTCGAGCTTCTGTCGCCGTGTCTGGATCTTGGTTCTGGTAATGGTGTATTCAGCTTTATTACCGCTGGGGGCTCATTTTCTCGCGAATTCGACTGGTATCGGAATGTCAACGTAGAGAGTTTCTGGGATAACGCCGATGTCTACGATGTTTTTACTACATCTATTGACCCGACTTGGATTGTCCAGAAGGCTCGGTATCAGATCGATATCGCAGTTGACATCAAGGCAAATCTAGTCCGCCAAGCCTTTGGGCTTGGACTGTATCAAAACTTTGTCATTGCGGACGCTCGGCTCTGTCTGCCTTTTCGAGATAATTCATTCCAAATGGTGTTTTCGAATATCCTTTATTGGCTCCCTTCGCCCGAGGCGTCGCTCAAAGAGGTGTGGCGTGTTCTCCGGCCCGGCGGATACGCATTATTGTGTCTTCAGGATCATCGGTTCAAGGAGTACTGTATCAGCTATCGGTGGGAAGAACTCGGGTCACAAGCTCTTAAATTGCTCAATCGGGGCCGTAGGGAGTCTAGCTACTGGACTATCTCCTATCCGGAGTTGGCCACGTTGGTTCGAAGGATAGGGTTTAAACTTATTTCACACTTGTATTATTTGTCGCCTTTGACTCTTCGAGTTTGGGATGTCGGCCTTCGGCCATTGTTTCCCGTCCTGATCAAGATGGTTGGCTCTCTCGATGATGCAGCTAGACGCTCTATAAAGTCCGAGTGGATTGGAACGGTTCGTCCGTTCCTTGAAGAACTGTACGAGGCAGAACGACGGAGCTGCGACCCAGGCGGGTATCACTGCGTGTACCTTCAGAAAGCCTGACGCTGCGCGTCGATATTCTAATAGGCGAAATGTTTTTGGCGACTACCGCGCTGAGCGAGTTTTGGGATCATCAGAAAGAGATTCTTTTTCTCGGGTCGTGGTGTCTCCGCTATGAAAGGCGTTGCGAATGGTCATCGCTCCACTACCAGGTGATGCGGTCTCCTTGGAATGATCGAGCGAGATTCTATGAAGCTACCCTCTACACTGACCTATGTTATGAGCGCATTTTGAGGGAACTGTCAGATCATCTCGGTTCGATTCACCACACCAAGAACGGTCTCCGGTACTGGCGTCTCATAATTGGGCCTTGGTTACTGCATTTCGTGCATTCGGTGTATGACAGGTACGTACATCTCGTTCAGGCGTTCGATCAGTATGGGAGTCTAGACACTATCGTCTTGGATCCCCAGTGCTATGTCGTCCCTCGAGACACCTCAGAGTTTATTACCCTGACATGTTCTGATCATTATAATTTGCAGATGTTTTCCGTGCTCATTGAGGCTTTGGGATACAAATTTCCCGAGAAGATCTTTCAGCATGTCTCGTCCTATCCGCCATCCGGAGGACGAGATTTCCCTTCTCGTAACGGTATTATGGCACGTGCTTTCGATTTGGGCGCGGAGGCCGCTCGGATAATCAAAGGCAGAGAGTGGCAAGTAGCCCTTTGTGATATGTATTGGCCCAGGTCTCGTGCCTGGTCAGTGGCGTTGCGTTCTGGTCTACGTGTGTTGCCGTTGGACGTTTCGAGTGACTGGGCCTTCGCTGTCCCTAAGGCCGTTTCCGATTCTCGACGCGAGAGTCTCGCTGGTCTTGGGTATGCGGATGGCTTTGAACGGGTTATGGTGCAACTTCTGCCCCAATACTTGCCTAGTTTATATCTGGAGGGATATGAATCGGCACGGGAAGAGATTCTCAAACGGTATCGAGTCGTCCCGCCAGTCATTGCTTCGGCGATAGGCTGGTACTTTAATGAACCTTTTAAGTTTTTTAGTGCAGAGGCCACTTTGCGGGCAAGTCGGCTGCTTGCCGTGCAGCATGGCGGCGGCTATGGGGTGTTCCGGTTTTCGCCCCTGGAGCTCCACGAATCAAGGCTTGCGGATTCGTTTCTCGTCTGGGGATGGAAAGAACCGGAGACGCTATGGTGTCGGAACGTGTCGGACCCTAGGTTCTTGTTCCTGGAGGCTGCGGCGCTAGGAAAGAGGAAACCTTATATGCAGGAAAATATACTTTTTGTCGCGACCGACCACCCTAGATATTTGTATCGTTTCCATTCGGCTCCAGTCGGAACCCAATGGGAGGATTACCTCGACTGGCAGATCCGGTTTTTTTCTGCTGTCTCTGGCAGACTGCTTCCGCGAATCTCATTTCGACCCTATATGCATGACTACGGGCACGGGATCTGGGATCGCATTTCCGAGGCTTTTCCGCAAGTTCGTCTGGACTCCCATCGGTCGCTGGTAAAAGCGGTCACTCGAAGCCGACTCGTCATTGTCGACTTCCTGTCTACCACGTTCTTGGAAGTGCTCACGATGAATAATCCGGCAATCTTTTTCTGGGACCCTGATCGATGGGAAATCCGAGATCACGCCCAACCCTACTTTGCGGGCCTTCGCGATGCCGGGATCTTGTGGGACTCGCCAGAATCGGCTGCGAAATACCTCTCGAAGATTTACGACAACCCGTGGTCATGGTGGAATGGGAAGATGGTGCAGGAGATTCGCCGACATCTCCTGAATCGTTTCGCACTGACGAGACGGGATTGGTCGGCGGATTGGGTCAGGATTTTAGAGTCGGAGGTTGACTCGGCCTATAGATCGTCGTGCGAACGTATTAGTAGTCGCCGGAGTCGGTCGTGAGTCTGGAGCCTCATCTCATGGACCACAATCTAGACATATTGAAGAGGATGATGGAGGATTTGAGACGTGCCCCCACTCTTTTCCAGCCTACGAACTATTGGCGCACCTACGAGCCGGACATTATCGAGTATCTGGAGCGTAATGGGTTGAAAAACTTCAGATCCTACGACACATTTCGTTTAGCGTCGTTCGGCGCCGGGACGTACAGATGTGCCCCGCTGAGTGATCATTATAAATCGATGTTGGGTGCACCTGGATTGGCGGCTAGACTTGTTAGAGTTGTTTGTAGAGCCATTGAATCTGTTGGCAGGCGATGGCCCATACTGGTGTTTTTCAACATTGTAAGGCGTCTGGAAGACGAGATACATTATCTGAACGAATTTCGAGAGCTCCAGAGCTCGGAATACAGATGTTCGAAGTTATTAGATCAGCTTAGCGGACTCAGCGTACTGGACGCGATTGAAGATTCTTGTCTCGGCAATCCATATGACGTCTTTCAGGTGAACAAAAAAAAATATACGCTCTCATTCCTAAAATATTTCAACCAACTCGCGTATATTGCGACGCACCTAGATGTCAAGCGCATCAAGGTTGTTGTAGAGCTCGGTTCAGGATACGGAGGTTGTTCAGAAGTGTTCGTTAAGTCCCTTCCCAATGTCTCATATTTTAATTTCGACATCCCGCCGCAGCTATATGTCTCGCAACAGTATCTGTCGTCGGCGTTCCCCGGACGAGTGTATGGTTATGAACATTTCCTTCGTGGCGAGGGGCTCGATACCGGCCGATTTCGCGTCTTTTGTTTGCCTTCTTGGAAATTTGGAGTGATCACGGAGAGCAACGTCGACTTATTCATAAACTCAGCCTCCTTCCAGGAGATGGAGCCCGAGGTGGTAGAAAACTACTATCGTATTCTTCGGCACCGGGTCCAGTACGTGTACCTATGGCAGTTGACTTATGGCACTTACAAGAAGACTTCCGAAGCGAGCGGCGGCTGCGTCCATCCCCTCAAGGCACAGGATTATCTCGCTCTATTTCGAGACTTCACAGCGATAGCTATCGATGAGCATTATCGTGTGGAGAATCCGTATACCCATCTCCTTCTCGAACGGGTATGACTCTCCAGTTCGGCGGGCAGGCAGACGGGTGATTTAGGTGCAGGGTATGACGTGTCTCGAGAGGGCGTGAACCGTAAAGTTTTCGTCTCCACCTCGACCTTCAGTGCCTTCTCGGACTCGCCTCTTCGCCTGCTTAGAGAGCGGGGGTTCGAGGTAGTGGTCAACCCGCTGGGGCGAACCCTTAGCGAAGAGGAGACAATCGGGTTCCTTGACGGGGTGCCGTACCTGATCGCCGGGACCGAGCGCCTCTCGGCCGAGGTCCTCCGGCGTTGTGCGGAGCTGCGGGTGATCTCGCGGTGCGGAGTAGGGCTGGACAACGTGGACCTCGAGGTCGCCCGCCAGCTCGGGATCGTCGTCGCGAGTACCCCCGGGGCGCCTACCGAGGCCGTCGCCGAGCTGACCGTGGGGCTCATCCTCGGGCTGCTCCGCCGGATCCCCGAGGCCGACCGCGCCCTCCGGGCCGGGCGCTGGCAGAAGGCGATGGGCGAGCTGCTGCGGGGGAAGGCGCTGGGCATCGTCGGGTTGGGGCGAATCGGCCGGCGGGTGGTCGAGCTGATCGGCCCCTTCGGGGTGAGGGTCCTGGCCGCGGACCCCTGCACGGACACGTCGTTCGCGGCCCAGCATCGGGTGACAGTGACCAATCTGCCCGGGCTTCTCCGGGAGGCAGACATCGTGAGCCTCCATCTCGCCTCCTCCGGGGGCGTGCTGATCGGCGAGCGCGAGCTGGGCTGGATGAAACCGAGCGCCTACCTCCTGAACCTCGCCCGCGGCGGGGTGGTGGACGAGGCCGCGCTGGCCCGGGCGCTCGCGGAGGGGCGCCTTGCCGGAGCTGCCCTCGACGTGTTCGCCGAGGAGCCGTACATAGGGCCGCTGGCCGGGCTCGAGAACGTTATCCTCACTCCCCACATCGGCTCCTACGCCCGCGAGACCAGGATCGAGCAGGAGGAGGCGGCGGCCCTCAACCTGATCGAGGCGGTCGAGCGCCTGGAGGCTGGCGGTGCGCCCCGGGCAGGGTCGGGGCGATGATCCGCACGGTCATCTTCGATTTCGACGGGGTCATCCTGGAGTCGATGGAGATCAAGACCGAGGCCTTCCTCCACCTGTTCCACGATCAGCCGGAGGACGTCCAGCGCCGGATCGTCAGGCTTCATCGTGAGAACGGGGGGATGTCCCGGTACGAGAAGTTCAAGCGGATCTATCGGGACTTCCTCAGGTGGGAGCTGGATCCGGCGGAGCTGGGCCGGCTCGACGCCGAGTTCTCGCGCTTCTGCCGGGAGCGGATCCTGGTGGCCCCGTTCGTCAAAGGCGCCCGGGAATTTCTCGCCAGCTACCACCGGGAGTACCCCCTGTATGTGGTCTCCGGGACCCCCGAGGCCGAATTGCGCATGATCCTCGAGGCCCGGGACCTCGCCCGCTACTTCCGGGGCATCTGGGGGGCGCCGACCGAGAAGGCAGAGGCCTGCCGGCAAATCGTGGCGGCGAGCGGGCTGGCCCCTGCGGAGGTGGTGTTCGTGGGGGATGCGGTGACGGACCTGGAGGCGGCCCGCCGGAGCGGGGTCCACTTCATCGCCCGGCTGGACGGGTCGGAAGGAAACCCCTTGGAGCACCGGCGGCTCAGAGTTCGGGTCGCAGACCTGTCCCGACTGCACAAGGTCCTGGTCGAGTGCTTCCCCTGATCCCTCACTGCCCGATGTGGGAGGTCCTATGCGAGTCTTGATCACGGGAGGCACCGGGCTCCTTGGGCGCGCGCTGATCGCGACCCGCCCGCCCTGGGCCGAGGTCGTCGCCACCGTCAGGCGGGCGCTCGGCGATCCCTCCCCGCCGCCCTGCGTGGTCCGCGAGCTGGACGTCACGGATCGGGCGGGCGTGGCGGCCACGGTGGCCGCGGTCCGGCCGGACTGGGTCGTCCACACCGCCTCCATCGACGACGTGGACTATACCGAGACCCATCCCGACCTCACCAGGGAGGTTAACGTCGGCGGGACTGAGAATGTCGTGTGCCCCTGCGCCGAGACCGACGCCCGGCTGGCGTTCATCTCCTCGAACGCGGTCTTCGACGGGCTCGCGCCTCCCTACGGCGAGGAGGACCCCACAAGCCCGGTCAACCAGTACGGCAAGCTGAAGGTCGAAGGCGAGCAGCTGGTGCTCGCCAGCGGGGTCCCCCACCTCCTGATCCGGCCGATCCTGATGTACGGCTGGAACCATCCGCGGGGCCGGCCGAACCCGGCGACCTGGCTGATGGCGAGGCTGGGACGTGGGGAGCAGGTTCGTGTCGTGGACGACGTCTTCTCGAACCCCATCTTCGCGGACCACTGCGCCCAAGCGATCTGGCGGACCATCGAGCTGGACCAGCGCGGCTGCCTCCACCTCGCGGGCCGCGAGTGTCTCAGCCGCTACGAGTTCGCCCGGACCGTCGCCCGGGTGCTCGGGACGCGCCCGGTCTCCGTGGAGGAGGGGCTCCAGCGGATGCAAGCCGTTCGCGACTGGCGGCGGCCGTGAGCCCCGAGACCCTGCCTGTGGCTCCGGCCGTCAGCGTTATCGTCCCCTGCTACAACGCCGAGTCGTATCTCGCGGAGACTATCCAGAGCGTCCTCGAACAGTCGTATCCGGACTTCGAGCTGATCCTCGTCGATGACGGGTCCACCGACCGGACGGGCGAGATCCTGGCGAGCTTTTCTGATCCGAGGGCCCGGGTCTACCGACAGGCGAACGCCGGGGTCTCAACGGCTCGCAACCGGGGGGTCGCTGAATCTTGTGGGCGCTACCTGGCCTTTCTCGACAGCGACGACGTCTGGCTGCCGAGGAAGCTGGAGCGCCAGGTGCGGGTGCTCGAGGAGGACCCTGCGGTCGGCCTCGTCTACTCGGATGTCTTCGTCATGGACGAGGCCGGCCGGCCGGAGGGGACCTTTTCTGAGCGGATGGCGCTCCCCCGCGGGTGGGTCTTCCGAGGGCTCCTGGCCCGGAACTTCATCGCCACCTCCACCGTGGTGATGCGCCGGGCTGTGTTCGACGCCGTGGGGCCCTTCGTCCCGTTCCGCGTCTCGCAGGACTACGACCTCTGGCTGAAGTGCGCGGCCCGCTACCCCGTGGAGCGCGTCCCGGAACCCCTGGTCAGGTACCGTCGCCGGCCAGGGGGGATCAGCCGGCGGGTGATGATCCCCCTCG
>Ga0114945_10000873_pt1 | contig 19196 bp, 14 predicted proteins | sample OV2TP3_FD_87194 | JGI IMG/M metagenome (GOLD analysis project Ga0114945, IMG submission 87194) | Hot spring microbial communities from Beatty, Nevada to study Microbial Dark Matter (Phase II) - OV2 TP3 | ecosystem: Environmental > Aquatic > Thermal springs > Hot (42-90C) | place: USA: Beatty...
CGCGCCGCCGACGAGCAGCCGCCCCGCGTCTGGCATGCGCACGCCCGAGAGCGCGTGGAAGAACGTGGTCTTGCCGGCGCCGTTCGGTCCGATCAGGCCGTAGACCTCGCCGCGCCGGATCGTGAACGACACCCGGTCGAGGGCCAGCACGCCGCCGAAGCGCTTGCCGATCGCGCGCGCCTCGAGCAGCTCGCTCATTCGCTGCGCTCTACGGCGAGCTCGCGCTTGCGCACCGCCGAGGGCAGCAGCCCCGCCGGGCGGAACTGCATCACCAGCACCAGCGCGAGGCCGAACAGCAGCATGCGGATCACCTCCGGCTCGATGATCATGCGGTCGAAGAGCGCGCGCTGCAGCGGCTCCACCGTCCAGCGCAGGATCTCCGGCACGAAGGAGAGCAGCACCGCGCCGAGGATCACGCCCCAGATGTTGCCCATGCCGCCGAGCACCACCATCGACACCACCATGATGGACTCGACCAGCACGAAGCTCTCGGGCGAGATGAAGCCCTGGATCGCCGAGAACATGCCGCCGGCGATGCCGCCGAACGAGGCGCCCATCGCAAAGGCGAGGAGCTTGATGTCGCGCGTGTTGATGCCCATGGCACGGGCGGCGACCTCGTCCTCGCGGATCGCCTCCCAGGCGCGGCCGATCCTGGAGTTCTGCAGCCGCAGATTGACCACGATCACGGCGAGCAGCACCGCGAGCAGCAGGTAGTAGTACTTCATGGGCCCGCTGAAATCCAGGCCGAGCAGCCGCTCGCTGCGGGAGAAGTCCAGCCCGCCGAGCGTGAACGGGTCGATGCGCGAGACGCCGATCGGGCCGTTGGTGATGTTGACCGGGCGCGAGAGGTTGTTGAGGAAGATGCGCACGATCTCGCCGAAGCCGAGCGTGACGATCGCGAGGTAGTCGCCGCGCAGCTTCAGCGTGGGTGCGCCGAGCAGCACGCCGAAGAACGCCGCCAGCGCCGCGCCGAAGGGCAGGATCACCCAGAACGGCAGGTGCAGGCCGAAGTGCGGGCTCGCGAGCAGCGCGTAGGCGTAGGCGCCCACCGCGTAGAACGCGATGTAGCCCAGGTCGAGCAGCCCGGCGAAGCCGACGACGATGTTGAGGCCCAGCGCAAGCAGCACGTAGAGAATCGCGAAGTTGGCGATCCGCACCCAGGTGGTGCCGATCTGCGAGAGCGCGAACGGCAGCAGGCAGAGCGCGAGCGCGACGAGCGCGACGCCCGCCCAGAGCACCGCCGGCCGGCTGCGCCAGGTCCTCATGCCCGGTCGCCCACGCGCTCGCCGAGCAGCCCCGAGGGCCGCAGCACGAGCACCAGGATCAGCACCACGAAGGCGAACACGTCCTGGTAGTTGGAGCCGAACAGGATGAAGTGGCCGCCGCCCGCGCAGCGCTCGCCGATGAGGCCCGCGAGCAGCCGGTAACGGCACAGGTCGGTGAGGTCGCCGATGTAGCCCGCGCCCAGGGCCTCGACCACGCCGAGCAGCACCCCGCCCAGCATCGCGCCGGGGATGTTGCCGATGCCGCCGAGCACCGCGGCGGCGAACGCCTTCAGGCCCAGCACCGAGCCCATGGTGTACTGCGCGATGCCGTAGTAGGTGCCGACCATGACGCCGGCGACCGCCGCGAGTCCCGCGCCGATGATGAAGGTCGCAGCGATCACCCGGTTGACGTCGATCCCCATGAGTCCCGCGATCTGCATGTTCTGCGCGGTGGCGCGCATCGCGGTCCCCAGGCGCGTGCGATACACCAGCGCCGCGAGCCCGGCCATCATCGCGACGCAGATCGCGACGATGGCGAGCTGCACCTGGGTGACGGTCGCGCCGAGCACGTTGTAGGTCCGCAGCGGGATGATCTGGGGAAACGCCAGCACGTTGCGGCTCCAGACGAGCAGCGCCAGATGCTGCAGGATGATCGAGACGCCGATCGCGGTGATGAGCGGCGCAAGGCGCGGCGCGCGCCTCAGGGGGCGGTAGGCGAGCCGCTCCATCGCGTAGCCGACCAGCATGCACACGGGGACCGCGCAGGCGGCGCCGAGCAGCACCACGGCGAGCGGCGGCAGGCCGCCCGCGGCGAGCAGGTTGATGACCGTGAAAGCGACCATGGCGCCGATCATCACCACCTCGCCGTGCGCGAAGTTGATCAGCTGGATGATGCCGTAGACCATGGTGTAGCCGAGCGCCACCACGGCGTACACCGCCCCCAGCGTGAGGCCGTTGATGACCTGCTGCAGGAAGATGTCCACGGCGCGAAGCCTAAACGAAAACGGCACCCGGAGGTGCCGCTTCGCGCTCGGCCGCGGGGCCGAAATCAGCTTGCCTTGCGGCTACTTGCCGAACTCCGCGTACGGGATCGTCTTGCCGCCCTTGATCACCGCGAGCGGCTCGATCTTGCCGCCCTTCATGGTGAAGATGGTGATCTCGGCGTCCTTGCGGTCGCCCTTCTCGTCGAAGGCGATCCTGCCGCTCGCGCCGGCGTGCTCCAGCTTCGGCAGCTCGGGCAGGTACTTCGCCGGGTCGGCCGAGTTCGCCTTCTTCATGGCCTCGATGAGCAGGTTTGCCGCGTCATAGGTGAAGGGCGCGTACAGGATCGGATCGGCGTTGAACTTCGCCTTGTAGGCGTCGAGGAACTTCTTCGCGGCCGCCTGCGGCGGGATCCCGGCCTGCGAGCAGAGCATGCCCTCGGCCGCGGCGCCGGCGAGCTTGGTCATCTCGTCAGTGCACGCGCCATCGCCGAACGAGAACACCGCCTTGAGCCCGAGCTCGCGACCCTGCTTGACGAGCGGCCCGCCGGTCGCGTCCATGCCGCCGTAGAAGATCGCATCGGGGCTGCGGCCCTTGAGCTTGGTCAGCACCGCCTTCCAGTCGGTCGTCTTGTCGGTGCCCTTCTCGCGCGGCAGCACCTTGATGTTGGCGGCCTTGAGCGTCTTCTCCACCTCGTTGGCGATGCCCTCGCCGTAAGCGGTCGCGTCGTCGATCACCGCCACCAGCTTGGGCTTTTTCTCGCCCGCGAGGTAGCTCGCGATCGCCGGCCCCTGCTGGTCGTCGCGCGCCACCACGCGGAACTGCTGCTTGAAGCCCTGCTCGGTGAGCTTGGGATTGGTCGCCGAGCCCGAGATCACGGGGATGCCCGCCTGGTTGTAGATGGGCGAGGCGGGGATCGAGGTGCCCGAGTTGAGATGCCCGACCACGCCCGCGACCTTGGCGTCGACGAGCTTCTGGGCCACGGTCGCGCCGACCTTGGGATCGGCCTGGTCGTCCTCGGCCAGCAGGACGAACTTCGCCTCCTTGCCGTCGATCCTGAGCTTGGCGGCGTTCGCCTCGTCGATGGCGAGGCGCGCGCCGTTCTCGTTGTCCTTGCCCAGGTGCGCGATCTGACCGGTGAGCGGTCCGACATGGCCGATCTTGATCTCGATCGAGGGCGGCGGCGGGGGCGGCGCTTTCTTCTCCGCAACAGGCGCCGGTGCTTTCGCCTCGGGCTTCTTCTCCTCGCCGCAGCCGATGAGTGCGATCGCCGCCGCAAGGACGCTCAGTCCCAGTGTCGCGCGCTTCATGGTCTCTCCAGGTAAGGGGTCGAAACGGGCGCTAATGATACCCCGCTCACCCCCGCCAAGTCAGGGGGGACGGGGGCGGTCGCTAGCCGCCTATTTGACCGCCAGAATCCACTTCACCAGCGCCCGGATGTCGGCATCGGGCACCGCGGCGTTGGGCGGCATCGGCACCTGGCCCCAGACCCCCTGGCCGCCCTTCTTCACCTTCTCGGCGAGCATCGCCTCGGCGTTCTTCTGCCCGGCGTACTTCTTCGCGACGTCGACATAGGCGGGGCCGACCGTCTTCGCTCCCTTCACGACGTGGCAGGCGACGCAGGCGTGCTTCTTGGCGAGCGCCTCGTTGGCCTGCGCCGGCAGCGCCGCCGCGAGCCCGAGTGCGGCGAGCGTCAACACGGTTCTCTTCATGGCGTTCCTCTTCCGAAAAACCGGGCCGCCATGCTACCCCAACGCGGGTTCTTTGCAAGCGCGCTTGAGCGCCTCCAGATCGGCGATCGGCAGGAGGCATTTAACGCCCCGGCACAGCCACCCGTTGACAGCCCCCGGGGCCGGCGGCTTGTCGAGCGCGGGCGGCAGGCCCCCCAGTCCCGGGGGAATCGCGAGGACCATCGTGTCGGGCAGGAATTTGCGCGCCAGCGCGGCCGACCAGCGCTCGAGCTCGCCGGTCTCGCCCCGCAGCACCGCGAGCGCCGGCGGCACGAGCTGCTCGGCGAGCGCGATCGCGAGCTGGCCGTAGCCCGCCGGCTGCTCGCGCATCGCCGGATAGAAGAGCTCCAGCGTGCGCTCGGAGGCGCGCGCGTAGCGGTCATCTCCCGTCACCGCTCCGAGACGGTTGAGCGCGAACGCCGCGACGCCGTTGCCCGAGGCCATCGCGGCGTCGTGCCCGGGCTTGGGCCGGTGCAGCAGCTTCTCGTGGTCGGCCGAGGTGAAGAAGAATCCCCCCGCCTCGCGGTCCTCGAACTGCTCGAGCAGGACCTCGGCGAGGCCTTCCGCGAGCTCGAGGTCCTCGCGGGAGAACCGCGCCTGCACGAGCTCCAGCAGCGCCGCGATCAGGTGCGCGTAGTCGTCGAGATAGGCGGCGAGATGCGCGCGCCCGTCCTTGTAGGTCGCGAGCAGCCTGCCGTCGCGCCACATGCGCGTGCGGATGAATTCCAGCGCGCGGCGCGCCGAGTCGATCCACTCGGGGCGGCCGAACACCCGGCCCGCGCGCGCCATGCCGCGCATCGCGAGGGCGTTCCAGGAGACGAGCACTTTCTCGTCGCGCCCGGGGCGCACGCGCCGCTCGCGCGCGGCGAAGAGCCTCGCCCGCGCCGACTCGATCAAGGCCCGCGCCTCCTGCGGCGCGATCCCCGCCACCTTGGCGCTGCCTTCGAGCGAGCGCGCGACGTGCAGGTGCCAGTGCCTGCCCTCGAAGTTCGCCGGCCGATCCAGGCCCCAGTGCGGCGCCGCGACCCGCCATTCCTCCGGGGCGAGGAGCGCCTGCGCCCCGTCGCGATCCCAGACGTAGAACTTGCCTTCCTCGTGCTCGGAGTCGGCATCGAGCGAGGAGTAGTAGCCGCCCTCGGGCGACTGCATCTCGCGCAGGATCCAGCCCGCGGTCTGCTCGGCGCAGCGCGCGAAGCGCTCGTCCCCGCTCTCGAGCCAGGCGTCCGCGAGCAGCGCGAGCAGCGGCCCGTTGTCGTAGAGCATCTTCTCGAAGTGCGGGACCATCCAGTACCGGTCCACGCTGTAGCGGCTGAACCCCCCTCCGAGCTGATCGTAGATGCCGCCCTCGCACATGCGCTCGAGCGTGACCAGCGCCATGTCGGCCTCGCCCTTGCGCAGGCACAGATCGAGGTCGGTCGGGTGCGGGAATTTCGGCGCCTGGCCGAAGCCGCCGAAGCGCTCGTCGAAGTTGGCGCGCAGCGTCCGCAGGAGCCCGCGCACCGGGGCGTCGTCGAAGCCGGAGCGGTGCGCGCCGCCCGCCGGCTGCATGCGGGAGAAGGCCGCCCGCAGCTGCGCGCCCTGCTCGCCGATCTCGGCGCGCTTGTCGCGCCAGATCTCAGCCACCCGCTCGAGCAGCTCGCCGAACCCGGGCAGCCCGTAGCGCGAGGTCTTCGGAAAGTAGGTACCACCGAAAAACGGCGTGCCGTCGGGCGCGAGGAACATGGTGAGCGGCCAGCCTCCCGCGCCGCGCGCGAGCATCTGGTGCGCGCTCTGGTAGATCTGGTCGAGGTCGGGGCGCTCCTCGCGGTCCACCTTGACGTTGACGAAGTGCCGGTTCATCACCTGCGCGACGCCCTGATCCTCGAAGCTCTCGTGCGCCATGACGTGGCACCAGTGGCAGGCCGAGTAGCCCACCGAGAGCAGGATCGGCTTGTCCTCGGCACGGGCGCGCTCGAGCGCTTCGGGCCCCCACGGGTACCAGTCGACGGGATTGGCGGCGTGTTGCTGGAGGTAGGGCGAGGTTTCGCTCGCGAGCCGATTGGGCATACTCGCCATTATGCAGCCGGGTGTGAGCGCGCAAGACCCTCTCGCCTCAGAGGTCTTGGCGTTCTGGTTCTGCGGGGCGCGAGCGCGCCGCGAATGGTTCGCGAAGGACGCGGCGTTCGACGCCGCGATCCGCCACCGGTTCCTCACGCTCCACGAGGCGGCCGCTGCAGGCATGCACGCGGCGTGGCAGGAGCGGCCCGGCGATTGCCTCGCCCTCGTCATCGCCCTCGACCAGTTCCCGCGCAACCTTTTCCGCGGCGAGGCGCGGGCGTTCGCCACCGATGCAGCTGCCTTGGCTGCGGCCAGGCTCGCCGTAGCGCGCGGCTACGACGCGACGATGCTGCCGGTGGAGCGCCTGTTCCTCTACCTGCCGTTCGAGCACAGCGAGTCGCTCGAGGACCAGTGGCGCTCGCTCGCGCTGATCGCTCCCCTCGCCGCGTGGCCGGAGACGGCGGACGTCTACGGCTGGACGGTGCGGCACTGGGAGATCATCCGGCGCTTCGGGCGCTACCCGCATCGCAACGCCGCGCTGGGGCGCAAGAGCACCCCGGCCGAGATCGAGTTTCTCGCGCAGCCCGGCTCAGGCTTCTGAGTCGGTGACGGCGCCCTTCGAGGCGCTCGAAACGAGCTTCGTGTACTTCGCCATGAGGCCGCGCGAATAGCGCGGCTTGGGCGCCCTCCACTTCCGGCGCCGTGCCGCGATCTCCTTCGCCGGCACGTTGAGCTGCAGCAGGCGCTTGCCGGTGTCGATGGTGATCGAATCGCCCTCCTTCACGAGCGCGATCGTGCCCCCGACGTAGGCTTCGGGCGCGACGTGCCCGACCACCATGCCCCAGGTGCCGCCGGAGAAGCGGCCGTCGGTGAGCAGCCCCACCGACTCGCCCAAGCCCTGGCCGATCAGGGCCGAGGTCGGCGCGAGCATCTCCTGCATGCCCGGCCCGCCCTTGGGCCCCTCGTAGCGGATGACGATCACGTCGCCGGGCTTGATGCGCCTGGCCATGATTGCCCTCATCGCCGCCGGCTCGGAGTCGAACACGCGCGCGGGCCCCGTGATCGAGGTCTTCTTCAGGCCCGTGATCTTCGCCACGCAGCCCTCGGCCGCGAGGTTGCCCCTGAGGATCGCGAGATGCCCCTGGCGGTACATGGGATTCGACCAGGGCCGGATCACGTCCTGATCCTTGCGCGGCTCGGGCGGCACGTCCTGCAGCATCTGCGCCATGGTCTTGCCGTGGATCGTCATGCACTCGCCGCGCAGCACGCCGTGCTCGAGCAGGATCCTGAGCACCTGCGGCACGCCGCCGGCGCGGTGCAGGTCCACCGCGACGTAGCGGCCCGAGGGCTTGAGGTCGCACAGCACCGGCACCCTGCGGCGCACGCGCTCGAAGTCGTCGATGGTCCACTTCACCCCTGCGGCGGAGGCGATCGCGAGATAGTGCAGCACCGCGTTGGTCGAGCCACCGGTGGCCATCACGAGCGCCACCGCGTTCTCGATCGACTTGCGCGTGATGATGTCGCGCGGACGCAGGTTGGCCTTGACCGCCTCGAGCAGCACCCGCGCCGACTCGGCCGCCGAGTCGGCCTTCTCGGCATCCGGCGAGGCCATCTGGGAGGAGCCAAGCAGGCTCATGCCGAGCGCCTCGAACGAGGAGCTCATCGTGTTCGCGGTGTACATGCCGCCGCAGGCGCCGACCGAGGGGCAGGCGTTGCGCTCGATGCCGAGGAAATCCTCCTCGCTCATGCGGCCCGCCGCGTGGGCCCCGACCGCCTCGAACGGGCTCACGATGGTGAGCGTCTGGCCCTTCCAGGTGCCCGGCCTGATGGTGCCGGCGTACACGAAGATGCCGGGCACGTTCATGCGCGCGAGCGCCATCACGGCGCCGGGCATGTTCTTGTCGCAGCCGCCCACGACCAGCGCGCCGTCCATCGCCTGGCCGTTGACCGAGGTCTCGATCGCGTCCGCGATCACCTCGCGCGAGACGAGCGAGTACTTCATCGCCTCGGTGCCCATGCCGATGCCGTCGGTCACCGTGGGAAAGCCGAACACCTGGGGCTTCGCGCCCGCGGCCTCGAGCGCGGCCATGGCGCGGTCCACCAGCGGCTGGATGCCGGCGTTGCACGGGTTCATGGTGGAGTGGCCGTTCGCCACGCCGACGATCGGCTTGTCGAAGTCGCCGTCCTTGAATCCCACTGCGCGCAGCATGGCGCGGTTGGGCGAGCGCGCGTCGCCCTGAGTGATGAGACGGCTCCTGCGGTTGTACGCCATGCGGTGGCCTCCCTTAACGCTAGAATCAAATTCTACCGTGCTGATTCACCCGAACTTCGATCCGGTCGCGTTCTCGCTCGGGCCCCTCGCGGTGCGCTGGTACGGGATGATGTACCTCGCGGGCTTTCTCGGCGGCTGGTGGCTGGGCCGGCGGCGCATCCGGCGGGGCCTTGCGCCGGTGACCCTCGAGCAGCTCGATGACCTCCTCTTTCACATCGTGCTCGGCATCGTCCTCGGCGGGCGCCTGGGCTACGTGCTGTTCTACAAGCCCGGCTACTATGTGTCGCATCCGCTCGAGATTCTCGCGCTCTGGCAGGGCGGAATGTCGTTCCACGGGGGCTTTCTCGCGGTGCTGCTCGCCGCGGCGCTGTTCGCGCGGCGCCAGCGCATCGACTGGTGGCGCCTGATGGACTTCCTTGCCCCGCTCGTGCCGCTCGGGATCGCGGCGGGGCGGCTGGGCAACTTCATCAACGGCGAGCTCTGGGGCCGGCCGACCGAGCTTCCCTGGGGGATGCTGTTCCGCGGCGGCGGGGCGATCGCGCGCCACCCCTCCCAGCTCTACCAGTTCGCCCTCGAGGGCATCGCGCTCTTCGCCCTGCTCTGGTGGTTCTCCGCGCGCCCGCGGCCGCGGGCGCAGGTCTCGGCCCTGTTCCTCCTCGGGTACGGGGTCTTCAGGTTCCTCGCGGAATTCGCGCGCGAGCCGGATGACTTTCTCGGACTGCTCGCGCTCGGCCTTTCGATGGGGCAGTGGCTGAGCCTGCCCATGGTCCTGGCGGGGATCGGCCTCCTCGCCTGGAGCCGCAGGCAGGCGTGAGGCCGATCGTCCTTCTCGCCGCGCTGCTCGCGGCGCAGGCTCACGCGCAGACGCTGGACTCGTCGGTGGTGCGCAACGGCGACGTCGAGGTCCCGGTGGAGCTCGCCCGTCCGGCAGGCGCAGGACCCTTCCCGCCCGTGCTTTTCATCCACGCGCGCCGCGGCTACGAGGACGAGGAGCGCGCGCACGTGCGCGAGCTCGCGTCCCAGGGGTTCCTGGTCGCCGCGCCGGACTGGCAGAAGGGGCGGCTCATCGACCGCTGGCCGGTGCCGCACGACCCGCAGACCGAGGGCGACGTCGAGGCGGCCTTCGATGCGCTGCTGCGCCATCCGCAGGCCTGCCGGGGCCGGGCGGGGATCGTCGGGGTCTCGCGCGGACCCTACTACGCGCTGCGGCTTGCGGCAAAGCGCCCGAAGGACGTCGCCGCGATCGTCTCGTACTACGGCCACTTCCAGAACCCGAACGCGCCCGAGCCGGCGCAGATCTACTCCTTCGCGCCGGAGGTGCAGCGCGTCACGGCGCCCGTGCTGATGCTGATCGGCGAGCAGGACTTCGAGGTGCGGCGCCTGTCCAACGCGCGCGCCTTCTACGCCCTGTGGGAGCGCGGCGTGCCCGTGGAGCTGCAGATGTACCCGATGGCGCGGCGCGCGTTCGACTTCCGGCGCGACGCCACGCCCGAGGAAAAGATCGCCACGCGACACGCGCGCGCGCGGGCGCGAGACTGGCTCGCGCGGCACCTGCGGCTCGGGCCCGACGGCCGCTGCCGCTAGCCCGCCGCGGCCGCGAGCAGCGCCTCGATCGCCTCGGCCGGCACCGGCCTGCAGAAAAGATAGCCCTGCATCTCGTCGCAGCGCATGAGCCGCAGCAGCCGGGCCTGCTCGTCGGACTCGACGCCCTCGGCGACCACGCGGTGGCCGAGCGAGTGCGCCAGGCCGATGATCGTCGAGACGATCGCGAGGCCGTCGGGTCCACCCGTCATCTGCACGATGAAGGAGCGGTCGATCTTGAGCGAGCTGACCGGCAGGCGCGCGATGTAGCTGAGCGAGGAGTAGCCGGTGCCGAAATCGTCCACCGCGATCTCGACGCCCATCGCGCGCAGCGCGCGCAGCTTCTCCATGTTCGCCTCCAGCTCGCGCATCACCTGGCTCTCGGTGATCTCGAGCTCGAGCGACTGGCCGTCCGCGCCCGCCGCCTCGATGGCCGCGCGCACCTCGGCGACGAAGTCTCGCCGCTGCAGCTGCAGCGGCGAGACGTTTACCGCGACGCGCGGCGCGCGCAGTCCCTTCGCCGCCCAGGACCGGCGGTCGGCGAGCGCCCGCCGCAGCGCCCAGCGGCCGGCGTCGAGGATCAGCCCGGTCTCCTCCAGGAGCGGGATGAACCGCCCCGGAGGAACCAGTCCTTCGCGCGGGTCCTGCCAGCGCATCAGGGCTTCGACCCCGGTGACGGTGCCCTGCGCGGCCGAATACTTGGGCTGGTAGTGCAGCACGAGCTCGTCGCGCTCCAGCGCCCGGCGCAGCTTGTTCTCCAGGGCGAGAGCCTCCGCCACCCGCGCGTTGATCTCGGGGGCGTAGAACTCGATGCGCTCGCCGCCCGACTTGGCCTTGGCGAGCGCCGCCTCGGCGTTGCGAAACAGGTGCTCGGCGTCGCGCCCGTCCGACGGAAACAGCGCGATCCCCACGCGCGCCGAGATGCGCAGCTCGTCCTCGTTGATCTCGAAGGGCGTCGCGAAGCAGGCCTCGACCAGTGTCTCCACGGCGCGCGCGAGATCGGCCGCCTGCGAGGCGCCGCGCATGACGAGCGCGAAGCTGTCGGCGCCGATCCGCGCCGGGAGCTCGCGCCCTTCCATCGCCTGCTTCAGGCGCGCCGCCACCTTGCGCAGCAGCTTGTCGCCCGCCTTGCGTCCCAGCGTCTCGTTGATGCTGCGGAAGCGCTCCAGGTTCAGCATCAGCACGGCGACCACCGCCTGCTCGGCACCGCGCGTGCGCAGCTGCTGCCCGAGGTGATCGTGGAACAGCGTGCGGTTGGGCAGCCCGGTGAGGGGATCGTAGTAGGCGAGGTAGTCGGCACGCTCGGCCTTGGCGATGTAGTCGAGCGCGAACGCCACGTCGGAGGCGATCTCCTCGAAGAGCTTGATCTCACCGGCGGTGAAGAAGCCGGGCACCTCCGCGTACATCACGAACACGCCCGCGACCTTCTCCTCCACCACCAGCGGCAGTGCGATCGAGGAGCGAAAGCCGCGGTCTATGGCCTTGGCGCGGAAGTAGCCGACGTCGGGCCTCGCCGTGATGTCGTTGTCGACCATCGTGCGCAGCTCGCGGATCGCGGGCCCCGCCACGCCCTGCGCCGCAGGCGCGTCGGCCCGCGTCGTGAGCCGCATATCAGCCAGCCCCTCGGCCTCGAAGCCGGCCTTCGCGACCAGGCGGAACGCCTCGCCGCCGGCCTCGCGCGTGGCGATCCAGGCCATGCTGAGGCCGCCCAGCTCGACCGCGATGCGACAGGCCTCCTCCAGCACGCCCTGCCGGTCGCGGATGCGGACGATCGCCGCGTTGATCGCGGAGAGCATCACCTGGATGCGATTCAGGCGCGCGATTCTCCGCTCCTGCGCCTTGCGCTCGCTGATGTCGCGCACCACCACGAGCGAGGCCGATTCACCGCCCAGCTCGAACGGCGCCGCCCGGACCTCGACCTCGACGGGCGTGCCGTCGAGCCGCAGGTAGCGCTGCTCCATCGGCGCGGCCGGCACCCGCTCCTCGAGCGTGCGGCGCATGCGCTCGCGCACCACGGCGTGGAACGCCGGGTCGGTCAGCTCGAGCATCCTGCGGCCGAGCAGCTCCCGCGGCTCGGCGGCGCCGAACAGCTCGAGCGCCGCGGAATTGGCGAAGGCGATCGAGCCCTGCTGGTGCACGATCGTGGCGACCGGCGAGGTTTCGATCAGCCGGCGGTAGCGCTCCTCGGTCTGCGCCAGCGCCCGGTTGGCCTGCTCCAGCTCAGCGGTGCGGGCGCGCACGCGCTCCTCCAGCTCGTCGCGTGTCGCCGCAAGCTCCATGTGCAGGCGCTTGCGCTCCACCGCGTGACGCAGCGTGCGCGCGAGCAGCGCGGGCGCCGCATGGTCCTTGACGAGGTAGTCCTGCGCACCCTCGCGCAGGGCCGCAACCCCGAGCGCTTCGTCGGCTTGTCCCGTGAGCACCACGATCGGCACCAGCGGCGCGGCGCGGCGCAGCGCCGACACCGTCTCGAGGCCGCTGCTGTCGGGCAGATCGAGATCGGTCAGGATCACGTCGACCTGCGCGAGCGGAGCCGCGGCGAGCACCGCGGCGAGCCGTTCCTCCACCCGCGCCAGCCTGAGGTGCCGCGCGGCCGAGCCCGCGAGCGCGCGCCGTATCAGGCGGGCGTCGTCGGGGTTGTCCTCGAGCAGCAGCACCCGGATCAGCGTCTCCGGCACCTGCGCATCTGCGTTCATCGCGCGCCCATGCTAGCGCGAGATGCGCGTTTATCTCTTCCTCCGGCGGTGCGCTCAGGCGAGCGCGCGCTCCAGCACCCGGGCGACGTGCAGCGCGGCGCGGCTCGCGCCGTCGGCGATCTGCTGCCGGCAGCTGGTGCCGTCGGCGACGATCAGCGCCTCGGGCGGCGCGGCGCGCACGGCGGGCAGCAGGCCCGCCTCGGCCATCTTCATCGAAACCTCGTGGTGCTCGGCCTCGTAGCCGAACGCGCCCGCCATGCCGCAGCAGCTCGACTGGACGGTGGTGACCTCGAGGCCGGGGACGAGCGCGAGGGTCTGCTCGATGGCCGACATCGCGCCGAACGCCTTCTGGTGGCAGTGACCGTGCAGGAGTGCATCGCCAGAGAGGGGCTTGAGGCTAAGACTCAGGCGTCCGGCCCCGGCTTCCGCGGCGAGGAACTCCTCGAGCAGCAGCGCCTGTCGCGCCAGCGCCTCGCTTTCGGCCCCCGGGAGCAGGACCAGCAGCTCGTCGCGCAGCGTGTAGAGGCAGGCGGGCTCCAGGCCCAGCACCGGCACGCCGTGCGCGATCCAGGGCGCGAGCGCTGCGAGCACCCGGCGCGCCTCGCGGCGCGCCTCCTCGAGCAGCCCGTAGGCGAGAAAGGTCCGGCCGCAGCAGAGCGGCCGGCCCGCGCCGGCGGGCTCGGCGACGTGCACCCGGTAGCCTGCGGCCTCGAGCACCCGGATGGCCGCGCGCGCGTTCTCCGGCTCGAAGTGCCGGTTGAAGGTATCCACCAGCAGCACCACCTCGCGCTCGCCGCGCTTCGCCCAGGGACGGGCGACGAACCGGTCGCGCCGCCAGCGCGGCAGGCTGCGGCCGCGCGCGAGGCCCAGCGGCCCGCGCGCGAGGCTCTGAAGCAGGTTGGCGAGCGGCGCCAGACGCGAGGCGTGCGGCGCGTAGCGGGGCAAGTAAGCGACCAGCCGGTCGCGCAGGCGCAGCCCGGTGCGCGCCAAGTCCTGTGCGCGGAACTCGATCTTCATGCGCGCCATGTCCACGCCGGTGGGGCACTCGCGCCGGCAGCCCTTGCAGGAGACGCACAGCTCGAGCGCCTCCCGCACCGCCGCTTCGGGCGCGGCGCCAAGCTGGCCGGAGAGCGCCAGGCGCAGCGTATTGGCGCGGCCGCGCGTCGAGTGGATTTCGTCGCGCGTCACGCGGTACGACGGGCACATGGTCCCGGCGTCGAACTTGCGGCAGTGGCCGTTGTTGTTGCACATCTCCACCGCCTTGTCGAAGCCGCCCCACTCGGACCAGTCGAGCGCGGCGCGCGGCACGCGGGTCGCGTACCCCGGCGGGAAGCGGAACAGCCGCGCGTCGTCCATGCGCGGCGGATCGACGATCTTGCCCGGATTCATGAGGCCGCGCGGATCCAGCCATCCCTTTACCTCGGCAAGCGCGGCCGTGAGCCGGGGCCCGAAGAAGGGCGCGATCCACTCCGAGCGGACCAGGCCGTCGCCGTGCTCCCCGGAATAGGCGCCCTTGTACTCGCGCACCATGGCGCTCGCCTCCTCGGCGATGGCGCGCATCTTCTGCGCGCCGTCGCGCCGCATGTCGAGGATCGGGCGCACGTGCAGCGTGCCGACCGAGGCGTGCGCGTACCAGGTGCCGCGCGTGCCGTGCTTCTCGAAGACCTGCGTCAGGCGCTCCGTGTACTCGGCCAGATGCTCCAGCGGCACGGCGCAGTCCTCGATGAAGGACACGGGCTTGCCGTCGCCCTTCATCGACATCATGATGTTGAGGCCGGCCTTCCTCACCTCCCAGATGTCCCTTTGCAGGCGCACGTCGGTCACCTCGACCACGCTGCCCGGGAGTCCGAGGTCATCCAGGAGCTGGGCGAGCTCCCCGAGCTTGTGGTCCTGGCGGCCCTCGCCCGAGAACTCGACCAGCAGGATCGCGTCGGGTTCCCCCCGAATGACGCGCTCCACGGTCGAGCGGAACGCGGCGCTCTCGCGCGCCAGGCCGATCATGGTGCGGTCCACCAGCTCCACCGCCGAGGGACCGAGCTTGACGATGTGCCGCGTCAGGTCCATCGCGGTGTAGAAGCGCGGGAAGTGGCACACGCCGAGCGCGCGCGCTGCGGGCAGCGGCGCGAGCTTGAGCAGGATGCGCTCGAACCACGCGAGCGTGCCTTCGGATCCGACCAGCAGGTGCGCGCTGTTGGCGTGCGGCGCCCCGAGGTGGTCGAGGTTGTAGCCCGCGACCCGGCGCAGCAGCTTCGGCAAGCGCGCCTCGATCTCGGCCTTCTCGCGCTCGTAGAGCGCGCGCAGCCGGCGCGTGAGCTCGCTGTCGTCGTCCATCGGCCCGAAGCGCAAGCGCCGGCCCTCGCTCGTCACGGCGTCGATGGCGAGCACGTTGTGCACCATGTTGCCGTAGGCGATCGAGCGCGAGCCGCAGGAGTTGTTGCCGGCCATGCCGCCGAGCGTGGCCTGCGCGCTGGTGGAGACGTCCACCGGGAACCACAGCCCGTGCGGGCGCAGCCGCGCGTTCAGCGCATCGAGCACGACCCCCGGCTGCACCAGCGCCGTGCGCCCCGCGATGTCGAGCTCGAGCACGCGGTCGAGGTGCTTCGAATGGTCGATCACCAGGGCAGCGCCGACCGTCTGGCCGCACTGCGAGCTGCCCGCGCCGCGCGGCAGCACCGGCACGCCTGCCTCGGCCGCGACCGCGAGCGCGGCGCGCGCCGCCGCCTCGCTGCGCGGCAGCACGACGCCGAGCGGCTCGACCTGGTAGATCGAGGCGTCCGTCGCATAGCGCCCGCGCGAGGCGGGGTCGAACAGCACCTCGCCGTCCACCTCGCGGCGCAGGCGCGTGGCGAGCCCCGCTTCGCCCGCTTGCGCGCGCGCCACCTTCACCGCAAAGCTCGGCGCGCTCATGGCTCGAAGTAGAATACACCGCATCGAGGAGGCTTCATGCCGCGAACCGCCGGGCGCCATTTCCTGCAGATCCCCGGACCGACGAACGTTCCGGACCGGGTGTTGCGCGCGATCGATTTCCCGACCATGGACCACCGCGGGCCCGAGTTCGCGGCGCTCGGCCGCGGCGTGCTCGAGGGCATGAAGCGGATCCTGCGCACCTCGGGGGAGGTCGTGATCTACCCGGCTTCCGGCACCGGCGCCTGGGAGGCGGCGCTCGTCAACACGCTCTCGCCGGGGGACGCGGTGCTGATGGCCGAGACCGGGCACTTCGCGACGCTGTGGCAGAAGATGGCGGCGCGGCTTGGCCTTGCGCCCGAGTTCATCCCCGGGGACTGGAGGAGCGGGGCGGACCCCGAGGAGGTCGAGCGGCGGCTGCGCGCCGACGAGGCGCACCGCGTGAAGGCGGTCTGCGTGGTCCACAACGAGACCTCCACCGGCGTCACCTCGCGCATCCCTGAGGTGCGGCGCGCCATCGACGCGGCGCGCCATCCGGCGCTCCTCATGGTCGACACCATCTCATCGCTCGCCTCCATCGACTACCGGCACGACGACTGGGGCGTGGACGTCACGGTCGCCGGCTCGCAGAAGGGGCTGATGCTGCCGCCGGGGCTGTCCTTCAACGCGATCTCGGCGAACGCGCTCGCCGCGGCCAGGTCGGCGAAGCTGCCGCGCGCCTACTGGAACTGGGAGGAGATGATCGCCAACGGCAGGAACGGCTACTTCCCGTACACCCCGGCGACCAACCTGCTCTACGGCCTGCGCGAGGCGATCGCCATGCTGGAAGAGGAGGGCCTGGAGAACGTCTTCGCGCGGCATCGGCGCCACGCCGAGGCGACGCGGCGCGCGGTGCGCGCCTGGGGGCTGGAAGTGCTCGCGCGCAACCCGGCGGAGTACTCGAGCTCGCTCACCGCGGTGCTGCTGCCCGCCGGGCACGACGCCGACCGCGTGCGCCGGTTGATCCTCGAGCGCTTCGACATGTCGCTCGGCACGGGCCTCGGCAAGCTCGCGGGCAAGGTGTTCCGCATCGGGCACCTGGGCGATTTCAACGACCTCGCGCTCCTCGGCACGCTCGCCGGCGTCGAGCTCGGGCTGGAGCTCGCCGGGGTGCCGCTACGCCAGGAAGGCGTGCGCGCGGCGATGGGCTTTCTCGCCGAGTGCCACGCGAGCCCGGCGCGCGCCGCGGCCTGAGCCGAGGAACCGGCTTACTGCGTGCGCAGACGGGGGTCGAGCGCGTCGCGCAGCGAGTCGCCGAAGAGATTGAAGCCGAACACGGCGAGGCTGATCGCGAGGCCCGGGAAGATCGCCATCCAGGGAGCGCTCTCGGCGAACTCTACTGCCGCCCCGCGCAGCATCAGGCCCCAGGCGGCGATCGGCTCCTGGACGCCGAGGCCGAGGAACGAAAGCGATGCTTCGAGCAGGATCGCTTCACCGAGGAACGCGGTGGCCATGATGAGGATCGGCGCCATGACGTTGGGCAGCATATGGCGCAGGATGATGCGGCGGTTGCCGAATCCCGCAGCGCGCGCCGCGTCCACATAGGGCATCTCGCGGATCGAGAGGGCGCTCGAGCGCACCACGCGCGCGCAGCGCGGCACCATCGGCGTCGCGATGGCGAGGATCACGTTGCCGAGCCCGGTGCCGAGGATCGCCACCACTGCGAGCGCCAGGATGATGACCGGAAACGCGAAGAACACGTCCATGATGCGCTGCACGATGAGATCCACGCGCCCGCCGAAGTACGCGCTCGCGACCCCGATCACGGAGCCGAACACGGCGCCGATCGCCGAGGCTCCCAGGCCGACCATCAGCGCGGTGCGCGATCCGTACACCATCCGGGAAAGCACGTCGCGGCCGAAGGCGTCGGTGCCGAGCCAGTGCCCGTTGCCGGGCGCGGCGAGCATCGCCGCGTAGTCGGTGGTGAGCGGATCGTACGGTGCGATCAATCCCGCCGTCGCCGCCACGATCACCATGAACACGATGATCCCGGCGCCGATCGCGCCGAGCGGCCGCTCGCGCACGAAACTGGCCACCACGCCGATCGGGCCGCGCGGCTCGGCTGCGCGGGTGAGGTCCTCTACCGTTTGCGGGGTGACGGCCATGGTCAGCTGTACCGGATGCGCGGGTCGAGCCAGGCGTAGGCGATGTCGACCACGAAGTTCACGATCAGGAAAAACGTGGCGACGAGCATCACCAGCGCCTGCGTCAGCGTGTAGTCGCGCCGCGCAATCGCCTCGACGAAGAGCATTCCCAGCCCGTTGAGATTGAATACCTGCTCCGTCACCACCAGCCCGCCGAGCAGAAACGCGAACTCGAGGCTGATGACGGTGAGCACCGGCAGGATCGCGTTCTTGAGCGCGTGGCGCGCGAGGATGAGCTTGAGCCAGAGCCCTTTCGCGCGCGCGGTGCGGATGTAGTCCTCGCGCAGCACCTCGAGCATCGAGGACCGCATCATGCGCGTGCCGACCGCGGAATAGCGGTAGCCCACGGCGAGCGCCGGCCAGATCAGCTGCGCGAGATTCTCCCAGGGATTCACCCACAGCGGCGTGAACACCATCGGCGGCAACCACTTGAAGATGATCAGCATGCCCAGGATCATGAGGATGCCGAGCCAGAACGAGGGCATCGCCAGCCCGGCGATCGAGAACACGCGCACCGCATAATCCACCCAGGTGTCCTGCTTGATCGCGGCGAGGATGCCGAGCGGAATCGCCAGGCAGGTCGCGATCGTGCTCGCCATGATCGCGAGCTGCAGCGACAGCGCGAAGCGCAGCTTGATCTCTTCCGTGATGGGCGAGCCGGTCCACATCGAGAGCCCGAAATCGAGCTGCACGATGCCCCACATCCAGGTGGTGAACTGCTTCCACAGCGGCTGGTCGAGGCCGAGCTTTTTGCGCTCCTGCTGCATCAGCTCTTCGGACTGGTACTGCCCGCCCTCGCCCAGGTAGCGCGCCTCGACGGCGTCGCCGGGCACCACGCGCAGCAGCAGGAAAATGAGCACCGCGACCCCGAACATCGTCGGGATGATCGCGAGCAGCCGCTTGAAGATGTAGAACGCCATCGCCAGGTCACGCCGGCGGCGCTGCGCGCGCCGCCGGCGCGGCGCCTGTTATTGCGTCAGCCAGACGGTATCCAGCGTGTTGTTGAGGTAATGGCTCGGCGTGATCGTCCAGCCCTTCACTTTCGAAGAGTGCGGGATGATTCGATGCCACTGCAGCGTCATCAAGTAGTGCGCCTCCTCGTCGAGCAGGCGCTTCTCGAACTGCCGGATGAGCTGCTTGCGCTTCTCGACATTGGTCTCCCGGCTCTGCTGGTCGTAGAGCTGATCGAGCACCGGGTCCTCGTAGTAGCCGTAGTTCGCCGGGTTGCGGCTGGTCGACAGGAACTTGTACATGTCGAGGTCGGGCTCGACGATGTAGCCGCACTGGAAGTCCATGTGCACCTCCGCCTCGCCCTTGCGGATGAAGGGGAAGTAGGCGCGCGACTCGATCACGTTGTGCTTGACGTTGAGGCCGATCTGGCGCCACTGGTCGATCATCCACACGCCGAGCGGCTCGTAGGGCATCGGGATGCCGCGGTTGGAGAACGTGAACGAGAAGCCTTCGGGCACGCCTGCCTCCTTGAGCAGGCGCTTCGCTTCGGCGCGCGACTTGTTGATGTCGGTCCAGTAGCCGGCGAGCTTGTTCAGCTC
>Ga0114945_10000875_pt1 | contig 19184 bp, 19 predicted proteins | sample OV2TP3_FD_87194 | JGI IMG/M metagenome (GOLD analysis project Ga0114945, IMG submission 87194) | Hot spring microbial communities from Beatty, Nevada to study Microbial Dark Matter (Phase II) - OV2 TP3 | ecosystem: Environmental > Aquatic > Thermal springs > Hot (42-90C) | place: USA: Beatty...
ACGGCGGCGCTTTCTTCGACCGCACCCTGGCGAGCCTCGAAAAAAAACCCCTGACGATCGGTGTTTCCTACGAGCTCGCGCGGCTGGACAGCATCCACCCGCAGCCCTGGGACATCCCGATGGATCACGTCGTCACCGAGCGCGGCGTCTACCGGCGCGACGCGCAGGGACTAGCGTTTCAAGGCGAGGGTCAGACCAGGAACAGCTTGTAGGCCGGATTGCGCGTTTCCTCGGCGAAGGGATAGCCGAGCTTGTGAAGGAAGGCGCGGAACTGCGTCATCTCGCTTCGCGGCACCTGGATGCCGACCAGCACGCGGCCGTAGTCGGCGCCGTGATTGCGGTAATGGAACAGGCTGATGTTCCAGTCGCTGCGCATGCTGTTCAGGAATTTCATCAGCGCGCCGGGGCGCTCTGGAAACTCGAAACGGTAGAGCAGCTCATTGGCAGCGAACGGCGCGCGGCCGCCGACCATATGGCGCACGTGCCACTTGGCCATCTCGTTGTCCGAGAGGTCCAGCGTGGTGAGCCCGTGGCGCCGCAGGTTGCGGACGATTCTTGCCGTCTGGCTGCGCCCGTCGACCTCGATGCCGACGAAAACGTGGGCATCGCGCGAGTCGGCGATGCGGTAGTTGAACTCGGTGATGTTCTTCGCCCCCAGCGTGGCGCAGAACTTCTTGAAGCTGCCCGGCCGCTCGGGAATGGTCACGGCGAGAACCGCCTCGCGGTGCTCGCCGAGCTCCGCCTCCTCGGCGATGAAGCGCAGGCGGTCGAAGTTGGTGTTGGCGCCGGAAGCGATCGCGACGAGGGTTTTGCCGCGCGCGCCGCGCCGCTCGACCCAGGCCTTTGCGCCGGCGATGGAGAGTGCCCCCGCCGGCTCGAGCACCACCCGCGTGTCCTCGAACACGTCCTTGATGGCCGCGCACATCTCGTCGGTGTCGGCGAGCACCATCTCGTCGACGAGGCTGCGGCACAGGCGGAAGGTCTCGCGCCCGACCTCCTTCACCGCCACGCCGTCGGCGAAAAGGCCGACCTGCTCGAGCTTCACCCGCCTATTCTTTTTCAGGGATCTCGCCATGGCATCGGCATCGACGGGCTCCACCCCGATGATTCTTATCTTTCGATTGATTTTTTTTACGTAGGCGGCGATGCCGGCGATCAGTCCGCCACCACCGACGGGCACGAAGATCGCATCGATAGGGCCGGGATGCTGGCGCAGGATCTCCATGCCGATGGTGCCCTGGCCGGCAATGATCTCCGGATCGTCGTAAGGGTGCACGAAGGCGAGGCGACGGCTGCGCTTCAGGCGCATCGCGCGCTGGTACGCCTCCGCGTACGAGTCGCCGTGCAGGATGACTTCCGCGCCGCGCGCCACGACCGCGTCGACCTTGATCCGCGGCGTGGTCACCGGCATCACGATGACCGCGCGGCAGCGCAGGCGCTGCGCGGCGAGCGCCACGCCTTGCGCATGATTGCCCGCGCTCGCGGCGATGACGCCCTTGGCGAGCCGCGCGCGCGGCAGCCCTGCCATCTTGTTGTAGGCGCCGCGCAGCTTGAACGAGAATACCGGCTGCAGGTCCTCGCGCTTGATGAGCAGCCGGTTGCCAAGGCGGGCGGAAAGCGCGGGCGCGAATTCGAGCGGCGATTCGGCTGCCACGTCGTAGACGCGCGCCTTCAGGATCCGCTCGAGATAGTCGCCGCGCTTCATCGTCGCGAGCGTAGCACAGAGGTCAGGCGCCACCCTTCTTGCGCGCCGGAGGTTTCGGAGCGCGCACGAGCGCGTGCAATTGCTTCTCGAGCGCCGGCAGGTCCTGCGCGGCCGCGTCCCAGACCAGCCCGAGCTGCACCTTCGCGTAGCCGTGGATCAGCCGGTGGCGCATGCCGACGATGTCGCGCCAGGGAATTGCGGGATACTTCGCCGTGAACTCCGCCGATACCTGGGCGGCGGCTTCGCCGAGCACCTCGATGTTTCGCATCACGGCGTCCTGGACCAGCTCGCTGCGCAGGAACGCGGCCCGGCTCTTGCGTCTGACGTAGCGCCGCACGCGCCGGATCGCCTCGAGCATGTGCCCGAGATACGCCGCGTCACGTGATGCGTCCTTTCCGCTCACAGCGGAACCGCCTCGGCGAGCGCGGCGGCGCGAAAGGATCCGGGCAGATCTCCCGCGGTGAGCAGATGCACTGGCAAACCGAGCAGGTCTTCGATCGCGTGCTGCGCCTTGACCATGTCGAGAAGCGACGTGCCGCGCGGCGCCTCGACGAGCACGTCCAGGTCGCTTGCCTCGGTATCGGTGCCGCGGGCAACCGAGCCGAAGACGCGCGCATTACGCAGCCCGTGCCGGGCGAGAGCCCTCCTCACCGCCGCGCGCTGTGCCAGCAACGCAGCCGACGGGCGCTTGCGCAACCGCGGCGCGCCGCCGGTGTCCGCCGCCTTGGCTGCGAGCGCCTTCAGCTCCGGGTAGAACGGGCTCGCAGGATCGGCGCTGAAGCGACGCTGGTTGCCAGCGCGGCGCTCGCGCAGCAGCCCAGCGGCCGACATGCGCTCGACCTCGCGCCGGATCGCGCCCGAGCCGCCGCCCGAGCGGCGCACCAGCTCGCTCAGCGAACGCTCGGCCTCTTCGGCGAAAAGCAGCGCCAGCACGCGCTGCTGCGTGCGCGTGAGCAGAACGTCGATTGCGCGAGCGGCAGCCATTTGCGGAGTATAATCCCAATTTGGGAGTGAATCCACCCAGATTGGGCATTATTTCGCCTTCATGGCGGCGGGCAGGCTCTCGCGCTATATTGCCGTGGCGTTGCTCTTTTCCTAATGCGCACCCAAGTCGGAATCGTCGGCGCAGGGCCCGCGGGGCTGCTGCTTTCGCACCTGCTGCACCTGCAGGGCATCGAGTCGGTGGTGATCGAAGCGCGCAGCCGCGGGGAGATCGAGGCGACGCTGCGCGCCGGCGTGCTCGAGCAGGGCACGGTGGATCTTCTCGCGGCGAGCGGCGTCGGCGAGCGGATGAAGCGCGAGGGGTTCGTGCACCAGGGCATCTATCTGCGCTTCGGCGCTGGCACGCACCGCATCGACTTCAGCGAGCTGACCGGCGGCCGCGCCATCACGGTCTACGCGCAGCACGAAGTGATCAAGGACCTGGTCAAGGCGCGCCTGGACGCCGGCGGCCGGATCCTGTTCGAGGTCAGCGACGCTGCCCTTTACGACCTCGACAGCGGCGCGCCAAAGCTCCGCTTTCATCATGAAAATGCCTTGCTTGAACTGCAATGCGATTTCATCGCGGGCTGCGACGGATTCCACGGCGTGTCGCGGCCCGCGATCCCTTCGCGCATGCGCAGGGAATTCACGCGCGTCTATCCGTTCGGCTGGTTCGGCATCCTGGTCGAGGCGCCGCCCTCGACCGACGAGCTGATCTACGCCCACCACGAGCGCGGCTTCGCGCTGGTGAGCACGCGCTCGCCCCGGATCCAGCGCCTGTACCTGCAGTGCGATCCCGACGACGAGCTGAAGAACTGGCCCGACGCGCGCATCTGGGAGGAGCTGCATGCGCGGCTTGCCACTGCCGAGGGATGGAAGCTCGCCGAGGGGCGCATCTTTCAGAAAGGCATCATCGCGATGCGCAGCTTCGTGGTCGAGCCGATGCGCTACGGGCGCCTGTTCCTCGCCGGCGACGCCGCGCACATCGTGCCGCCGACCGGCGCGAAAGGCCTCAACCTCGCCGCCGCCGACGTGAAGGTCCTGGCGAACGCCCTCGGTGCGTATTACAGGAACGGCAAAACGGACCTGCTTGAAAAATACTCCGACACCGCGTTACGGCGTGTGTGGCGCGCGGAGCACTTCTCCTGGTGGATGACTTCGCTCTTGCATCGCTTCCACGACGAGACTCCCTTCCAGCACCGCCTGCAGCTCGCCGAGCTCGAGTACGTGGTAGCCTCGCGCGCCAAGGCGACGACGCTCGCCGAGAACTACGTCGGCCTGCCGATCGAGCCCTAATACCTGAAGAAGCCGCGCCGGGTCTTGCGGCCGAGGTAGCCCGCCTCGACCATTTCGACGAGCAGCGGCGCCGGCCGGTACTTGGGGTCCTTGAAGCCTTCGAAGAGCACCTGCATCACCGCGAGCTCCACGTCGAGCCCGATCAGGTCCGCGAGCGCCAGCGGTCCGATCGGGTGGTTCGCGCCGAGCTTCATCGCCGCGTCGATCTGCTCCGCGTTCGCCAGCCCCTCGCCGAGCGCGAAGATGGCCTCGTTGATCATCGGGCACAGCACGCGGTTCACGACGAAGCCCGGGCTGTTTCTCACCTGCACCGGGGTCTTGCCGACCCGCTTGGCGGCCGCCTCGGCGGCGAGGTAGGTTGCCTCCGAGGTCTGCAGGCCGCGGATCAGCTCGACCAGCGCCATCACCGGCACCGGATTGAAGAAATGCATGCCGATGACGCAGTCAGGGCGCTGGGTGGCGGCCGCGAGGCGCGTGATCGAGATCGACGAAGTGTTGGTGGCGATCACCGCGCCCGAGGGCACAAGCTCGTCGATCTGCCCGAAAATCCTGAGCTTCAGCTCGAGGTTCTCGGTGGCCGCCTCGATGACGAGATCGCAATCGCTCAGCGCCCCTAGATCGGTGGCGCCCCGGATGCGGCCGAGCGCGGCGGCCTTCTCGGCCGCGGTCATCCTGTCTTTTTTCACCAGCCGGTCGAGGCTCGCCGCGATCGCCGCCGTGGCGCGCTCGAGCTGGCTCTGCGCGACATCGGTCATGACGACCTCGAGCCCGGCCACGGCGAATGCCTGGCTGATGCCGTTGCCCATCGTTCCGGCGCCGATGACGCCGACTTTCCTCGGTTCCATTGCTAGCTCTCCCGGTGATCCGCTCGCACGCTACTTCATGCCGCAGCGCGCGGTCTTGATCTATGACAAGACTAAGCCGCCTGCAGCTTGGCCACGCTGACCGCGAGCCACTTCACCCCCGCGTTGCCGAAGTTCACCTGCACGCGGGCGTCCGCGCCCTGGCCTTCGGCGTCGATGATGATCCCGGCGCCGAACTTGGGATGCAGCACGCTCTGCCCGATGCGGAAGCCGCCGACGTCGCGGGCCGGCCTCCTCACGAAAAAAGCATCCTTGCTTCTCGAGAAATCGGGCGCGAACGCCTTCTGCCTGGAGAAACGCGGCGTCAGCCACTTCATCAGCGGCTCGGGAATCTCCTCGAGGAAGCGCGAGGAGATGTTGTAGCGCGTCTGGCCGTGCAGCATGCGGGTTCGTGCATGCGAGAGGTAAAGACGCGTGCGCGCCCGGGTAATCGCCACGTAGGCGAGCCGGCGCTCCTCCTCGAGCCCGTCGCGTTCGACGACGCTTTGCTCGTGCGGGAACAGCCCCTCCTCGAGGCCGGAAAGGAACACCACGTCGAACTCCAGGCCCTTCGCCGAGTGGACCGTCATCAGCTGCAGCGCGTCCTGCCCCTCGTGCGCCTGATGCTCGCCGGCCTCGAGCGCGGCATGGGTGAGGAAGGCAGTGAGCGGCTCCACTGCCTCGCCGGATTCGACCTCGCGCTGCTCGTCGCTGAAGGCAGCCGCGGCATTCACCAGCTCCGCGAGGTTCTCGATGCGGTCCGCGCCTTCCCGCTCGGTCTTGTAGTGCTCGATGAGCCCGCTTTTCGCGATCGCGAGCTCGACCACCTCGTGAAGCGGCAGGCCCTGCGTTGCGGCGCGCAACGCTTCGATGAGTTTCTTGAATGTGGATCCTTTGGAGGAGCCCTCCACGGCTCTCATCAATGAAACTCCGGCTTGCTTCGCCGCGTCCTGCAGCTGCTCGATGGTGCGCGCGCCGATGCCCCGGGGCGGAAAATTCGCGACGCGCAGGAAGGCGTTGTCGTCATCGGGCGCGGCGGTGAGGCGCAGGTAGGCGAGCGCGTGCTTGATCTCGGCGCGCTCGAAGAAGCGCAGCCCCCCGTAGACGCGGTACGCGATGCCCTGCGAGAAGAGCGCATGCTCGATCACCCGCGACTGCGCGTTGGAGCGGTAAAGGACCGCCATGTGCGAAAGGCGCGTGCCGTCGCGCGCGAGCGCCTGCGCCTCCTCGACGATCCAGCGCGCCTCGTCGCCGTCCGACTCGCCCTCGAAGACCCGCACCGGCTCCCCCGCGGCCGCCGCGGTCCACAGGTTCTTGCCCAGGCGGTTGCGGTTGTTCGCGATGAGCGCGTTCGCCGCGTCGAGGATGTTGCCGTGAGAGCGGTAGTTCTGCTCGAGCCGGATGACGCGCGCGACCTTGAACTCGCGCTCGAAGTCCGCCATGTTGCCGACGTGCGCGCCGCGGAAGGTGTAGATGCTCTGGTCGTCGTCGCCGACGCAGAAGAAGCAGTTCTCGCCCGACTTGAAGAGCTTGAGCCAGCGGTACTGCAGGCGGTTGGTGTCCTGGAACTCGTCCACCAGGACGTGGCGGAAGCGGCTCGAGTAGTGCGCGCGCAGAATGTCGTTTCTTTTCAATAATTCGTAGGACCTGAGGAGCAGCTCGGGAAAATCCACGACGCCCTCGCGCCGGCATTGCTCGTCGTAGGCGGCGTAGAGCTCGACGAGGCGGCGGGTATGGTCGTCGGTCAGGGTCACGTCGCCCGGGCGCACGCCCTCTTCCTTCTGCGCGTTGAAGAAGTACGCGAGCTCGCGCGGCGGGAAGCGGTCCTCGTCGACGCCCAGGCCCCTGGCGAGCCGTTTCACCGCGGCGAGCTGGTCCTGGCTGTCGAGGATCTGGAAGGCCTGGGGCAAGCCGACTTCCCGCGAATGCACGCGCAACATGCGATTACACAGGCCGTGGAAGGTGCCGATCCACATGCCGCGCGGGTTCACCGGCAGCATCGCGGCTACGCGCATCAGCATCTCGCGCGCCGCCTTGTTCGTGAAGGTGACCGCCAGGATGCCCGCCGGCGCGACACGGCCGCTCTTCGCGAGCCACGCGATGCGCGTGGTGAGCACGCGCGTCTTGCCGCTGCCCGCGCCGGCGAGAATCAGCGCGTGCTCATCGGGCAGGGTGACCGCGGCGAGCTGCTCGGGATTGAGGTGTTCGAGGTGAAGCGACAAGCCGCCGATTTTAAACCGATTGCTACTGCGGCTTGATGCCCAGCTCGGCGGCGAGCTTCCCCCAGCGGTCGAAGTCGGCCTTGATGACGGCCGCGAATTCCTCGGGCGTGTTGCCGACCGGCGCGAGAGCGCCGCGCGAGAGCCGCTCGACGACTTCCGGCAGCCTGAGCGCCTTCACGGTTTCCAGGTGGACGCGCCTCACCGCCTCGAGCGGCGTGCCCTTGGGAGCAAGGATGCCGAGCCACTGCGGAATGTCGAATCCAGCGAGGCCCGCTTCATGCAGCGTCGGAATTTCGGGCATCACCGCAAAGCGATCCTTCGTCGTGAACGCCAGGATGCGGATGCGCCCGGCCCGGTGATGCGGCGCAAGCGGTGTCGAGCCGAGCACGGCCACCGGAACCTGCCCGCCCAGCAGGTCCTGCACCGCGGGTGCGCCGCCTTTGTAGGGGACGTGCACCATTTCGATGCCCGCCATCTTCTTCAGCAGCTCGCCGGCCATGTGCTGTCCCGAGCCGGTGCCCGAGTGGGCGAACGAGTACTTGCCGGGGTTCGCCTTTGCGAGCGCGATGAATTCCTGGATCGTGCCGGCAGGAACGGACGGATGCACCGCTACCGCCACCGGCTGAATGGTCACTTGCGTGATCGGGGCGAAGTCGCGCTGGAAGTCCCACGGCAGCGCCTTCACCACGAGATGCAGCGTGGTGACCGGATCGGCGGCGAACAGCAGCGTGTAGCCGTCGGGGTCCGAGCGCGCCACTTCCGTGACGCCGATCGAGCCGCCTCCCCCGGCGCGGTTTTCCACCACCATCTGCTGGCCGAACGCGGCAGCGAGCTTGTCGGCGAGCGAGCGCGCCGCGACGTCGGTCGCGCCCCCCGGTGGATACGGCACGATGAAGCGCACCGGCCTGGCGGGCCAGGACTGCGCATGAGCGAGCGACGCGAGGGCGAATCCCAGGGCGAACAATAGCGTTTTCATGATCAGTACCTGCCGCGTAGCTGGTTGGTGAGGGCCTGCGCCTCGGCCCTGGACGGCAGCTGGCCGATGCGCACGCGATACACGATCCTGTCGCCTTCCTTCACCGGGGAGATCCCGGCCGGGTAGCCGGCGTCGCGCAGCCGGTCGTAGAGGGCGAGCGCCGAGCCCTGGTCCTCAAGCGTCGCGAGCAGCGCGCTGAAGCGCCCGCCGCGGCGCGCCGCGCCCTTGCCCGCCTCGATCTCGGTTTCGTGCGCCCAGTGCTCGAGCTGCGCGCGGTCGACCTGGCCTACCGGCTGGGTCACGCCCTGCACGCGGCGATAGAACTGCAGCGGCTGATCCATGGTGAGCGGCGGCTCGCCCCCGGCGGCGATCTCGACCTTGCCTTCGATCAGGCAGACGATCTCGTTGCCCGCAACCGAGCGGCCCCAGAGGTCGGTGCCGCGGATTCCGGCCACGACCTGCGATACCCCGATGCTCACCTCGCGCTGGCGCGTCTTTGTCGCGACGTCGGTGGTGAAGCGGAACGCGCCGCGCAGCACGCCGAGCACCGCCTTGAGGAATTCCCGTCCGGCGCCGAGCTCGGTGAACCGCAGCGTGCCGTTCTGTCCGAGCTTGACGAGGCTGCCCTCCGAGAGCTTGATCACGAGCCGCGAGCCGCCCCCGGTGTGCACCTGGTCGCCCGCCTTGAGCTCCATTCCGGGCAGCAGCGGCGTGCGCCTGCCGTCGCGCTCCACCCATGCCGGCATCTGCACGCCTTGCACCGTGGCCGCGACCTGCGCAAGCGCCGGTGCCGCACTGGCGGCGAGCAGCGCGGCCAACAGCAATATAATGCGCGGCTTCCCATGCAAGAAGCCTACGAGCCGCAATCGGTGGAGCGCGAAGCCCAGCAGTTTTGGGAGCGTGCGCGTTCCTTCCACGTCGAAGAAGACCCCGCCAAGCCGAAGTTCTATTGCCTGTCCATGTTCCCCTACCCCTCGGGGAAGCTGCACATGGGGCACGTCAGGAACTATACCATCGGCGACGTTCTCACCCGCTACTACCGCATGCGCGGGCGCAACGTGCTGCAGCCCATGGGGTGGGACGCTTTCGGCCTGCCGGCCGAGAACGCCGCGATGGCGAACGCCGTGCCGCCGGCGAAGTGGACGTACAGCAATATCGCGACCATGAAGGCGCAGCTGAAGAGCCTCGGCTTCGCGCTCGACTGGGAGCGCGAGCTCGCGACCTGCAGGCCCGAGTACTACAAGTGGAACCAGTGGCTGTTCACGCGGCTGTTCAGGAAGGGGCTCGCCTACAAGAAGACCGGCGCGGTCAACTGGGATCCGGTCGATCAGACGGTGCTCGCGAACGAGCAGGTGATCGAGGGCCGCGGCTGGCGCACCGGCGCGCCCGTCGAGAAGCGCGAGATCCCGATGTACTTCCTGCGCATCACCGCGTATGCCGAGGAGCTGCTCGCGGCGCTCGACCGGCTGCCGGGCTGGCCCGAGCAGGTCAAGCTGATGCAGAAGAACTGGATCGGCAGGTCCGAGGGAGTCCGGGTCGGTTTTCCTTATCAGCTTGAAAATGAGAGCCGCGTCCTGTGGGTGTTCACCACGCGCGCCGACACCCTGATGGGCGCCACCTTCTGCGCCGTGGCCGCCGAGCATCCGATTGCTGTTTTTGCTTCTCAGGGAAATTCAAAGCTCAGGGCATTCGTCGAGGAGTGCAAGCGCGGGCCGGCCATGGAAGCGGAGCTGGCGCAGATCGAGAAGAAGGGCATGCCCACCGGGCTTTTCGTCACGCATCCGCTTTCGGGCGAAAAGCTTCCCGTGTGGGTCGCGAATTACGTCCTCATGGGCTACGGCGAAGGCGCCGTCATGGCGGTGCCGGCGCACGACGAGCGCGACTACGGATTCGCGCACCGCTACGGCCTGCCGATCGCGCCCGTCATCCGGCACCCGCTCGGCGATACGGTTCCCGAGCCCTGGAAGCCCGAATACGCGGAGTACGGGGTTTGCATCAACTCCGGCCCCTATGACGGCTTGGATTATGAAAATGCAGTCGACGCCATCGCGGCCGACCTCAAGAAGAAGAGCCTCGGGGAGAAGCAGATCCAGTGGCGGCTGCGCGACTGGGGCATCTCGCGGCAGCGCTACTGGGGCTGCCCGATCCCGATCGTCCACTGCCCCGCGTGCGGCGACGTTCCGGTGCCCGACGAGCAGTTGCCGGTCGAGCTTCCGGAGCACCTGGTGCCCGACGGCACCGGAAATCCGCTCGCGAAGATGCCCGAGTTCTACCAGACGAAGTGCCCGGCCTGCGGCCAGGCCGCGAAGCGCGAGACCGACACCATGGACACCTTCGTGGATTCGTCCTGGTACTTCGCGCGCTTCGCCTGTCCCGGCCAGGACGGGGCGATGGTCGACGCGCGCGCCAGGTACTGGATGGCGGTCGACCAGTACATCGGCGGCATCGAGCACGCCATCCTGCACCTGCTGTACTCGCGCTTCTTCCAGCGGCTGATGCGCGACGAGGGCCTGCTCGAGCTCGACGAGCCTTTCACCAACCTGCTCACGCAGGGCATGGTGCTCGCGGAGTCGTACTACCTTGACGCGCAGGGCCGCCGGGAATGGATTCATCCTTCGGAAGTTCAAGTGGAAAAGGATTCCAAAGGAAGAATTCTTTCCGCAAAACGCCGCTCGGACGGGACGGAGGTGGCGTACGACGGCATCGGCACGATGTCGAAGTCGAAGAACAACGGCGTCGACCCGCAGGACCTGATCGACAAGTACGGCGCCGACACGGCGCGCTTCTTCATCATCTTCGCCTCGCCGCCGACCAACACGCTGGAGTGGAGCGACGAGGGCGTCGAGGGTTCGTACCGCTTTCTCAAGCGGCTCTGGAGGTTCGCGGCGACGTTTCACGGCGCCCCGAAACCGCCCTCGAAAGAGGCGCGCTTCGAGGTCCACTCCGTGCTCAAGCAGGCGAATTACGATCTGCAGAAGCACCAGTTCAACACCGTCGCCTCCGCGGCGATGAAGATCCTCAATGTCCTGGAAAAGGCTCCCTCTGAAGAGGGCATGTCGATCCTGCTGAGGCTGCTCGCGCCGATCACGCCGCATATCACGCACCATCTTTGGCGCGAGCTGGGCTTTGGCGAGGACGTCATGAAGGCACCCTGGCCGGAGCCCGATCCCGCCGCGCTCGAGCAGGACCAGGTCGAGCTCGTGGTGCAGGTGAACGGCAAGCTGCGCGGCTCCATTACGGTTCCCAAGAAGGCCGACAAGTCGACGATCGAAAGCCTCGCGCTTTCCAACCCGAACGTGCAGCGCTTCGTCGCCGGGCAGGACGTGAAGAAGGTGGTGGTGGTCCCCGGGCGGCTGGTCAACCTCGTGGTCTAAAAAAGGGTCAGAGCAATTTTTCACGATAGAGCACGCGCATGAACCAGCTGCGGAGAAAAATTGCTCTGACCCCATTTTTGCTGCTCGCGGGATGCGGCTTCAGGCTGCGCGGCAGCGCCGAGGTGCCCTTCGAGACGCTCTACATCCCGAACGCGAAGAGCGGCATCGGCCTCGACCTCAAGCGCAACATCGAGGCCGGGACGCTGGCGCGCGTCGTGGACGATCCCAAGCAGGCGCAGGCGGTCCTGCAGTTCACCCAGGAAAGCCGGGGCAGGCACATCCTCACGCTCACCGGGGCGGGCCGCGTGCGCGAATTCGAGCTGCGCTACCTCGTCAGCTTCCGCGTGCACGACGGCAAGGGCGGCGAGTACGTGCCGCTCAGCTCGATCGAGCTCGCGCGCGAGATGACCTTCACCGACGCGCAGATCCTCGCCAAGGAGGCCGAGGAGCAGCTGTTGTTCCGCGACATGCAGTCCGACATGGTGCAGCAGATCCTGCGCCGGCTCGCCTCGGCGCGCAGGCCCAAGCCCAGGGTCGAGTAATGCGGCTACGCTCCGAGAGCCTCGAAGCGCAGCTCGCAAGGTCGCTCGCCCCGGTCTACGCCATCCACGGCGACGAGCCGCTGCTCCTGCTCGAGGCCGCCGCCGCGGTGCGCGCCGCGGCGCGCAGGCAGGGCTACTCCGAGCGCGCGGTGTTCGAGCCCGGCCGGCACTTCGACTGGAGCGAGCTCGGCCACGCCGGGGCCAGCCTGTCGCTTTTCGGCGGCCGCAGGATCGTCGAGCTGCGACTCGCGACGGGCAAGCCCGGCGCGCCGGCGGTGGAGGCGATCGTCGCCTGGTGCGCGCGGCCAAATCCGGACAGCTTGCTGCTCGTGACGATGCCGCGGCCGGAAGGCGGCGGATGGTGGAAATCGCCCTGGTTCATGGCGCTCGAATCCGCAGGTGTCATCGTCGAAGTGCAGCCGGTGTCCCGCGCAGCCCTGCCTTCCTGGCTGCGCGAGCGGCTTGCGCGCCAGCAGCAGAGCGCAGCGCGCGAGGCGCTCGAGTTTCTCGCCGAGCGCACCGAGGGCAACCTGCTCGCCGCCCATCAGGAGGTGCAGAAGCTCGCGCTGCTCGCCCCGCAAGGCGAGCTCGCGCTCGAGACCGTGCAGGAAGCGGTGGCGAACGTGGCGCGCTACGATCCCTTCGGCGCGGCGGCGGCGCTGGTGTCGCGGGATACCGCGCGCTACGTGCGCGTCATCGACGGCCTGCGCGGCGAGGGCGAGCAGCCCACGTTCGTGCTGTACGTCATCGCTTCGGCGCTTTTCGTGCTGCAGGGGCTGCAGCGAGGCGGCAGGGCGGAGGCGCTTTTCCAGCAGTACCGGCTGTTCAACAAGCCCCTGCAGCACGCAGTGCAGGCGGCTGCGAGCCGCCATGCGGCGCCGGCGCTCGAGCAGGCGATTTGCGGCGCCGCGGCGCTCGATCGCGCCATCAAGGGCGTAGGCAGCGGCGATCCCTGGGAAGGCTTCCTGACCCTTGGGCTAAAATTCGCCCATGGATCAGAACCTTGACGTCGCGCGCCTCGACATCGCCCGCTACGTGCGCGACCTCGGCGCCGCGGCACGCGCCGCGTCTCATGCCATGACGCGCGCGGACACGCAGGCGAAGAACCGGGCCTTGGCGGCGATCGCGGCCGAGATTCGTTCCCGTCGAAAAGACATTCTTCGTGCCAATGGCGCCGACGTCGAGCAGTCCGTCAAGGACGGTTGCGACGCGGCGTTCATCGACCGACTGACCCTGACGCCGGAACTGATCGAGCAGATGGCCGCGGGCGTGGAGCAGGTCGCGGCGCTCGCCGATCCGGTCGGGGTGCTCTCCGATCGCGTCGAGCGCCCGAGCGGCATCGAAGTGGCGCGCATGCGGGTTCCGCTCGGGGTGATCGGCATCATCTACGAGTCGCGGCCGAACGTCACCGCCGACGCGGCGGCGCTGTGCCTCAAGGCCGGCAACGCCTGCATCCTGCGCGGCGGCTCGGAGGCGCTCGGCTCCAACCGCGCCATCGCCGCCTGCGTGCGCGCCGGCCTGCGGGCCGCCGCGCTTCCCGAGACCGCGGTGCAGCTCATAGAGACCGCCGACCGCGCCGCCGTCGGCGCGCTGGTCCAGCTTACTGAATACGTTGACATCATCGTGCCGCGGGGCGGCAAGGAGCTGATCGAGCGCCTGGCGCGCGAGTCGCGCATTCCCATGATCAAGCACCTCGACGGCGTGTGCCACGTGTACATCGACGACGGCGCCGACCCGGAAATGGCGATCCGCATCGCCGACAACGCGAAGACGCAGCGCTACGGCACCTGCAACACCATGGAGACGCTGCTGGTGGCGGAGGGCATGGCGGCAAAGGTTCTTCCCCGGATAGGCGAAATTTTTCGAGAGAAAAGAGTCGAAATGCGCGCCGACGCGTCGGCGAGGAAGTTCATACCGGAAGCGAAAACCGCGACGGAGAGCGACTACACCACCGAGTGGCTCGCCCCGGTGGTCTCGATAAGAGTCGTCGAGGGCCTCGACCAGGCGATGGAGCACATCGCCAGGTACGGCTCGCAGCACACCGACGCCATCGTGACGAACGAGCGCGGCCGCGCAGAGCGCTTCCTGCGCGAGGTCGATTCGAGCTCGGTGATGTGGAACGCCTCGACCCGCTTCGCCGACGGCTACGAGTACGGCCTGGGCGCCGAGATCGGCATCTCGACCGACAAGCTGCACGCGCGCGGGCCGGTCGGCCTCGAAGGGCTCACCACGCAGAAGTTCGTGGTCCTGGGCCACGGCGAGGTCCGCAGCTGATCGGCATCCTGGGCGGGACCTTCGATCCGGTCCACAACGCGCATCTCGCGCTGGCGCGCGCCGCGCTGGACCAGCTGAATTTGCAGAAAATCCTTTTCATCCCTACAGGAGAGCCGCGCTACCGCCGGCCAGCGCTTGCTTCGGGCGAGCACCGGCTTGCCATGCTCGAGCTCGCCATCGCGGGTGAGCCGCGCTACGAGATCGATGCGCGGGAACTCGCTCCCGGGGCAAGCAGTTACACCGTGGACACCCTGCGGGCACTGCAGTCGGACTTTCCCGGTTCTGAATTGGTGCTTCTCATTGGGTCCGACCAATACGCCAAGCTCGGCTCCTGGCAGCGGCCCGACGAGGTGCGCCGCCTCGCCCGCATCGCCGTTTTCGCGCGTCCGGGCACGGAAATGGGGAAGCCGACGGCAAGCGTCGTTGCCATCCCCCCGATGAAGATCTCGGCAAGCGAGATCCGCGCCCGCGCGGCGCGCGGCGAGGATCTCGCCGGGATGGTGCCGCCGGCGGTGGCGAACTACATCGCGCGCCACCGGCTCTACCGCTAGATGGACATCCGCAAGAAGCAGCGCGTCGTGGTCGAAGCGCTGGCAGACATCAAGGGACGCGACGTCATCGTCTTCAACACCGCGCGCATGCCCTCGATGTTCGAGCGCGTGGTGATCGCGAGCGGTGATTCCACGCGCCAGGTGAAGGCCCTGGCCGATCAAGTGCAGGACCGGATCCGTGAAAACGGCGCCCGGGTGTACGGCGTGGAAGGCGAGGCGAGCGGCGAATGGGTGCTGGTCGACCTCGGCGACGTGGTGGTGCACATCATGCATCCGACGGTGCGCAGCTTCTACAACCTGGAGGAAGTCTGGGGCGGGAAACAGGTGCGACTCGCCTCCCGAAAGAAAGCTCCCCGGAAAACGCGCGCGCGTGGCACGCCTTCACGTCCTCGCCGTAAGCGCTAGGCTGCCCGCCTGGGCCGAGGCCGCATGCGCCGAGTATGCCGGGCGCATGCCGCGCGGCTACGAGGTCGCCCGGATCTCGATCAAGACGCAGAGCAAGCTGCGCGCGGCGCTGCCCAGGGGCGCCCGCCTCGTCGCGCTGGACGAGCGCGGCAGGGATCTGACGAGCGCCCAGTTCGCAAACCTGCTTCAGGAAGAAACGGTGTTCGTGATCGGCGGGCCCGAGGGCCTCGCCCCGGGGCTGAAAAGCGAGGCCGCGATGCTGCTGCGGCTTTCATCGCTGACGCTGCCGCATGCCCTTGCGCAGGTCATCCTGCTCGAACAGCTCTACCGGGCAGCGACAATTCTCACCGGCCATCCGTATCATCGGGCATGATCTACCTTGCCTCGCGCAGCCCGCGCCGGCGCGAACTGCTGGCGCAGATCGGCGTACGTTTCCACCTGCTGCTGTTCCGTGCGCGTCCGGGCGAGGGCCCGGACGTCGACGAGACTTCCCTCGGCGACGAGCTTCCGGCCGTCTACGTGGAGCGGCTGGCGCGCGGCAAGGCCGAGGCGGCGTGGCGCCGCATGCTGCAGCGTAACCTGCCGCAGGCGCCGGTGCTTGCCGCCGACACTACCGTCGCCCTCGACGGCCGCGTCTTCGGCAAGCCGGCGAGCCGCCAGGACGCCGCCGACATGCTTGCCGCGCTCTCGGGCCGCAGCCACGAGGTGCTCACCGCGGTCGCGCTCAAGCACGCCGACTGGCTGGAAAGCGCGCTGTCGCGCTCGGAGGTACGATTCAAGCCGCTGTCGGCGCAGGAGATCGGGCAGTACGTCGCGACCGGCGAATGCGACGACAAGGCGGGCGCCTACGCGGTACAGGGGCGCGCCGGGCGCTTCATCATCGAGCTGCACGGCAGCTACTCGGGCGTCATGGGGCTGCCGCTGTACGAAACAGGCGAGCTGCTGGAGAAGCTCCGTGACAGAAGAAATCCTCATTAACGTCACACCGCAGGAAACGCGCGTCGCGGTCATCGCCGCGGGCGTGGTGCAGGAGCTGCTCGTCGAGCGCGCCGCGAGCCGGGGCCTGGTGGGCAATATTTACGTCGGGCGCGTCGCGCGCGTGCTGCCCGGCATGCAATCGGCGTTCGTCGAGATCGGCCTGGAGCGCGCCGCATTTCTCCACGTTGCCGACATCTGGGAGCACAGGGAGGCCGTCCGGCCGATAGAGAAAATCCTCGCCGAAGGCGAGCCCATCCTGGTGCAGGTGGTGAAGGACCCGATCGGCTCGAAAGGGGCGCGCCTGTCGACCCAGATCTCGATCGCGGGGCGGCTGCTGGTCTACCTGCCGCAAGACGCGCACATCGGCATCTCGCAGAAGATCGAGGACGAGACCGGCCGGGCGCTGCTGCGCGACCGCGTAAAGGACCTGCTTCCGGAGGACGAGAAGGGCGGCTTCATCGTGCGCACGCTCGCCGAGGCCGCAGCCGAGGAAGAGCTGCGCGCCGACATCGCCTACCTGCGTCACCTGTGGCGCGTGATCCACGGCCGCTCGCTCAGCGCGCAACCGCCCGCGGCTCTGTACCAGGACTTGTCTTTGGCGCAGCGCGTGCTGCGCGACATGGTCGGGGCGGGGACCACGCGGGTCCTGGTCGATTCGCGCGAGAACTGCCAGAAGCTCGCGGCCTTTGCCCAGAACTACATGCCGCAGCTCGTGGCGAGGATCGAGCACTACACCGGCGAGCGGCCGCTGTTCGACATGTATAGCGTCGAAGCCGAGATCGAGAAGGCGCTGTCGCGCCGCGTCGAGCTGAAATCCGGCGGCACCCTGATCATCGACCAGACCGAGGCGCTGACCACCATCGACGTCAACACCGGCGGTTTCGTCGGCAGCCGCAATTTCGACGACACCGTCTTCAAGACCAACCTCGAGGCCGCGCAGGCGATCGCGCGGCAGCTGCGGCTGCGCAACCTCGGCGGCATCATCATCCTCGATTTCATCGACATGCAGAGCGAAGAGCACCGCGCCGCGGTGCTCGAGGAGCTCAAGCGCGCTCTCGCGCGCGACCGCACGCGCATGAGCGTCAACGGCTTCACCGCGCTGGGGCTGGTGGAGATGACCCGCAAGCGCACCCGCGAGTCGCTCGCGCACGTGCTGTGCGAGCCCTGCCCCACCTGCGGCGGCCGCGGCGAGGTGAAGACCGCGCACACCGTGTGCTACGAGATCCTGCGCGAGCTGGTGCGCGAGGCGCGCGCCTTCAACGCCAGGGAGCTCAGGGTGCTCGCCTCGCAGCCGGTGATCGATCTCTTCCTCGAGGAGGAATCGTCCTCGCTCACCCTGCTTTCGGACTTCATCGGCAAGCCGGTCTCGATGCAGGTCGAGACGAGCTATACGCAGGAGCAGTTCGACATCGTGCTCATGTGACCGGGAAATTGACCGCGGTCAAGGAATAGCCCGGGCGCCCAGGGCGTTAATAACGCACCAACAAAGGAGGAGGTGCATATGAAGAACCCGCTGCTCGCTGCAATCGCCACGCTCGCGCTCGCCGGCTGCGCCGGCATGGGCTCCCCGGGCGGAAGCGCGATCAAGGAGGAACCGGTCACCTACACGGACGGCCGTACGACGATGAAGGGATTCATCGTCTACGACGAGGCGCGGCAAGGCGCCCGCCCGGGCGTGCTGCTGGTGCACGAGTGGTGGGGCGTCACCCCGCACATGCGAAGCGAAGCGCGCCGGTTCGCCGAGCAGGGCTACACCGCGTTCGTCGCCGACATGTTCGGCGACGCGAAAACCGCCGACAACCCGAAGGACGCAGGCGCGCTCTCGGGTGCGGTGCGCAAGGACGCCGCGGCGATGCAGTCGCGCTTCAACGCGGCGCGCTCGCAGCTCGCGAGGCACGCGAGCGTCGACGCGCAGCGCATCGGCGCGGCCGGCTATTGCTTCGGCGGCTGGGTGGCGCTGCAGATGGCCCGCGGCGGCGCCGATCTCGCGGGAGTGGTGAGCTTTCATGGCAGCCCGCTCTCCACGTCGACGCCGGCGGCACCGGGCAAAGTGAAAGCCAAGGTGCTGGTGCTGAACGGCGCCGCCGACCCGTTCGTCAAGCCCGACACCATCGAGCCGTTCAAGAGAGAGATGGAAGCGGCCAGGGTCGATTACCGGTTCGTCAACTACCCAGGCGCGGTGCACGCCTTCACCAACCCCCAGGCGACCGAGAACGGCAAGAAGTTCAACCTGCCGCTCGCCTACAACGCCGAAGCGGACAGGCAGGCAAAGGCCGAAGCGGCGAAGTTCTTCAGCCAGCTGTTCGGCGGGAAATAGGGGATGCGCATGAACATGCTCCTGTGGAAGCGCGGGCTGCGGCTTTTCGCGCTGAGCGCGCTCGGCGCAGGCTGCGCCACGATCGCCGCCAGCCAGACCATCGTCGACGAGTGGGCGAGCGTCAAGGCGCCGCCGCCCCCCGAGCTCAAGCCGGTCAAGGTCGCGCCGAAGGAGACGGCGCTGCTGATGCTCGACTTCGTGAAGCAGATCTGCGGCGCGCGCCCGCGCTGCGTGGCCTCGCTGCCGAAGATGGGGCGCCTGCTCGCGCAGGCGAGGCAGAGCGGCGTGCACGTGGTCCACAGCCTGGCCGGCCAGACGGTCGCCGACATCCTGCCCGAGGTCGCGGCGCGCCCGGGCGAGCCGGTGGTCTCGTCGGGGCCGAACAAGTTTCTGAACACCGAGCTCGAGAAGATCCTCCGCGACCGGGGCGTCAAGAGCGTGATCGTGGTGGGAACCGCCGCGGAGGGCGCGGTGCTCAACACCGGCGCGCATGCCGCGCTGCGCGGAATCAAGGTGATCCTGCCGGCGGACGGACTCTCGTCGTCGACGACCTACGCCGAGCAGTACACCACGTGGCATCTCGCCAACGCCCCGCGCATCGGCCCGCAAACGACGCTGACACGGTCGGACCTGCTGAGCTTCTAGGCTCGAGCGGCGAGCAAAAAGGCCGCCCGCGGGCGGCCTTTTTGTTTCTTGGCTTCTTGTAGCGCATGGCCTACGA
>Ga0114945_10000879_pt1 | contig 19142 bp, 16 predicted proteins | sample OV2TP3_FD_87194 | JGI IMG/M metagenome (GOLD analysis project Ga0114945, IMG submission 87194) | Hot spring microbial communities from Beatty, Nevada to study Microbial Dark Matter (Phase II) - OV2 TP3 | ecosystem: Environmental > Aquatic > Thermal springs > Hot (42-90C) | place: USA: Beatty...
CTCCTGGAGGATCGCCAGAAAATCCGGGACGCCGGTCGCAATCGCCGCCAAGTGCGTCACCAGACCGAAGGCGATCGCCCAGTAGGCCATGCGGAACCAGAACGGGTCACGGAGAGCCAGGCACAGGAAGTCGCAGACCAGCGAGGCCGAGTACAGCCCGATCGGCATGGCCACCACCATCACGTGGATGGGATGCCCCGCAATCTGCAAGCGGCTTTTCATAATCCTTCTCGACGTACGGGGCTTATCGGTTCCAGAACTCGTTCAGGGAGTACCCAGCCTGTTTCAGAAGCTTGGCCAGTGTAGGACGATCAATCTCCTTCCCAGGATGGATCGCGATGGTGACCTGCCGGCCATCGGGATGGCCCCACACGCGGTGGCTCCCGCCTTCATGACGAACCTCGAACCAGCCGTGCTGAGTCAAGAACGCAAGAACGTCCCTCAGCTTCGCCATAGGGAGATGGCGTACACTTCATCTCTCCCGTGGGCCTTCCGAGGAGGAGTGGGAAGCGGCAATCTGCGCTCGACCAAGCATTGCAAGTGGCTCTGGATCGCAGCGTAGAGCCGCCTGCGGACCTTTTCCTTGGTCGTGTCCATCGCGATGACCGGCAATCCAACCGGCCAGGCCGACCACGTTCCCGTGCCGCGATGCCAGCGGATCGGGTACTGGTACTGAGCAAGCAACGGTGATGGAGGGCTGCCTGCGCGAAGGGCTGCACGGTGCTGCCGCATCATGGAGATGAATTGTAGGGCCTGAGACTCTCCGCGTCAAACTCTGTCCGCGTCACTTCGGTGCATCCATCGCGCAGCGGAACCCCAGATCATTGCTCTGGTAAACAGCGTACCCGTGGCGGAACGAAGAGCGCAAGCTGCTCGCGTCGCGGTGAAACGACCCACCACGGAGCACCTTGTTGCTACCGTCATAGTCCGAACTCGTCCACTCCCACACATTGCCGGCTAGATCCTGAACCCCATAGGGACTCGCCCCTGCCTCATGGCTCCCCACAACCGCCAACATCGCGTAGCCGTTCCACCTCGTGTTAAACAACGCGTGCTGGCTCGTCGGTTCTTCGTTACCCCAGGGATAGGTTCTTCCATCGGTGCCCCGTGCGGCCTTCTCCCACTCCCGTTCCGTCGGCAGCCGCTTCCCGTAGTAGCGGCAGTAGGCGTCGGCGTCCCGCCATGCGACACCCACCACTGGCCGGTCTCCACTCCCCACCAGCGCCACTTGCTGGGACCAGTCGCTCGGCTGTGCACGTCCGGCGGCCTCCTGTAGGAACGTGGCATAGAGCCTCGTGGTGACCTCGTACTTGTCCATGTAGAAGGCGTCCAGCGACTCCCGACGCTTGTCATCTCCATAGAGGAACTCCCCCGCTGGCACCAGGACCATGGGCGCGCCGTCCTTGCCGGTGATCTCTTTGCCAACTTGCGTGGGCGCCTCATAGGCCGGCGCCTTGGCCACTTCCATGCGCTTCTTCTTCTCTTCGATCTGTCGTTTCTTTTCCTCGATCTGCTGGTGGATTGCCGCAAGCTTGCTCTGCTCTTCTACCTGCCGCTCCTGCTCCTCCAGCGCCTTCAGCTCCTGCTCGGCCTTCGTCAAGGCGGCGCTGGGCCCGCTTTCCGCCTTGGCCATCTCCTTCGGCGTCTCTCTAAGCGACACCGCCCGGACCAGTGGAAGGGCGATTCGCGTACCGAGGGCGTCTTCACTCGGGTTCAGGACGGGCGTCTGTTCTCGATTCAGTTCCTCCACGGCCGTGTGCCCGACACGGTCACGGACATAAGGGACTAGTTCTCGAAGCGTGACGATCTTGTCTTTGTCGGCATCAGCCTCCCCTTGCAAGCCTGTCAGCAGATAGTGCGTGAAGAGGCCATGCTCGGCTTTGTCGTAATCCGAGCTGATCTGGCTCCCGGTGGCGGCCGCCAGGACCATGACCTTCCCGCCAGCCAGCAACGGGTTTTCCATCGAGATGCCCATCGGCCGCGCGCCTTTGGCAAGGACAGATCGCCCGGCGGCGCCTGAGAAGCAGGAATCTAACAGCACGAGCACCTGTTTGGCCGGAAGTTTGTTCAACGCGTCCTCAAGCTCCTTGAGGGGATAAAGCTGGGAAGGAAAGTCGGGGTGGCCATCCCAGGGAACGAGATATGCTTCGCCGGTCTTGGGATTCGGCGTGCCATGCCCGGCGTAGTAGATGTACACCGTGGAGTCCGGCTTGACGCGCATCCGCAGCCACTCACCGATTGTCCGAAGGTCCGCGCTGGTCGCTTTCGCATCGGTGAGGAGCCTGATATGGGTCTTGGGAATGCCGCCCTGGGTTTCCAGCAAGACGGCCACGGCCTGCGCATCCTTGACCGCATACGGGACTTTCGGAATGACTTCCTCGCGGTACTGGCTGATCCCAATGACCACGGCATAGGCGTTGGGCTGGCTGAATTCCCTCACCGCTCCTTGCGCCATTAAAGCTGGAGATGGGACCGAACTGAGGAACAGGAAGCATGCCCAAATGTATCCGCGTCGCATGGCCAGTCCTCTATAGTGATGAGCTACGTAAAAAGGTTATGCTGCCTGGTTGGAAATAGCAAGCGAGGGTGCAGGCTTGGTGGAAACGTACGCGCGTCGCCTGACTGCCGGTGAGCGAAATTGCCGGAAGAGGGGGACCCATCGAGACTCGGCCGGGTGGAAAACGGAAACTGACTGAAGCACCGCGGGTTGCTCCAACCCGCCGCTGAAGGAATTTCCCGAAGGCTGCCGCCCGGGAACCCATTGCTCTTCCGAATGCAATGGGTGATGAGGCCGAAAGGGTCGCTCTGGGAGGCACCTGGAGCGAACGGTGGTCAGGCGACGAGACGAGTTCTATCGAGTCAGCGTGTTCTCGACGTCGGGAGGAGTGGCCTCGATCTGCTCGCCCAGGAAGGGGTACCGCTCCGCGATCCTCTGTTGCATGTGCCAGGCGACCGTCCGATAGGACCAATGGCCTTTCACCCCTGACCGCAGCCTGGCGATGTACTCCGCCTCCGCATAGTCCATCTTGAACAGGCAACGGACCTTGAAGCCGAAGGGAATGGCATACAGCGCCGCCTCCTGATGGGTCTGCCGCAGCCGCTCGATGTCGCCCCTCACCGCGTCCATCGCCTCCCGGTATTCACGCTCCAGGCCGGCCTGAGTCAACGCGGGAGGGACGTCATAGCCGTGCTGGGTCGTGAAATTCTGCTGGACCTGCTGGCAACGACGATGCCGGTGCAGGTCCCGCCAGCCGCCGATGTCCATGAGGACATCGAACACGAAGGTGTAGCCTGATCGAAACTCTTTGATCAGTTCGTCGTTCGGGCCTCGCGGCCGGAGCGCCACCTCGAACGTCTCCTGCTTTTGCTTCTCAGTCCAGCCCTGAACCATGGCCAGGATCTGCCGATACGGCGCATGGCCGACGCGGTACAGCAGCGTCGCGGCCATTTCATCTACCGGATGGTGCGGCTCGATCAGGTCCACTCCGCTCTCGCTGGTCTCCCAGGACGAGGGCTGATCCAGGCCGGCGGTCTTGAACACCTCCCGGGCGTGGCGGGCGAGGTGGGTATAGACCTCGGCCTGATACGGGCTTGGATTCCCATGCCGGGCCAGCGTCGGTGCAAGCGGTTCCGGCGCGCCATGGTGCCCGGACAACTCACCCCAGATGTTCATCGGGGGACGCTGGCACGCCTCCTTCAGCTCTTCCCCGATCGCCCGCAACTCCGGAAGCTGGGAGGACAGCAGCCGCGTGATCTGCTTTTCCAAGGTCCGGATGCTCACCACCTGCCCGACATTGGTGCGCACCGCCAAGGGAAGCAGGTACCGCATCACATCGAAAGCGCGGGCACTGATCGTGCGGTCGTATTCGGCCTGCTTCATGGCATCCGGCTTCGGCGCGCGGTCCGACAGAAACCGGATCAACGGGTCCTGAAGCAGCCGGTACGCGTTGCTGAGACTCCCCAGAATGCCCCGATACGTTCCTTCGGTTTCGGTGCCCTGGATGGACTCCGGCACGTGGTAGCCGCCCGGGCCGAAATCCTGGTAGCGGCTCGATTTCGCCTGCCCATCCCAGAGCGGCTCGTCTTCGATGCGAATCGCGGCCAGCTCCGAGATGTTCTCGAAGCAGATCATCAAATGCCCGAGGTCGGCGATCGAGGCATGGCCGTAGGCATAGTAGAACTGCTCCCAGAACTTCTCGGCGGAATGGGCGTGCACCCAGCGCAGGCTGTCTTCGATCGAATCCGGGGAGCGGCTGTACCGGGCCAGGGCGTATGCCGCTTTTTCCGGCGGCATGGGGGCGACCGCGATCACACGTCTTGTGGGACCGTCAGGCATACTCGGCCTCGTCTCGTGTCACTGTCACGCGTTACGCAAAGAGCAGCCACGCTACGGCCAGGGCCAGGACCGTGTTCGCCACCGTCGCCAAGAAATACACGACCACGGGCTTGAACCCCACCCTGAAAAACTCTCCGAATGCCAGCTCGAGGCCGATGCAGACGAAGGCCGCAGTGAGAAACCAGTTCCGCAGCGGCGCGATGGCGCTTTTCACCTGCTCGGGAGAGAGGAACCCGAGCGTGGTGATGAGCGAGGCAATCAGAAACCCCAGGACGAACTTGGGGAACCGAGTCCAGATTTCTTTCGGATGGGGCCGGCGGTCCGGTTGCCGCTCGACCACCACGACCCAATAGAGCGCCAGGAAGAAGGCGGCAAACCCGATGAGGGCATTCTGGGAGATCTTCACCACCGAGGCCACCTGCATGGCGGCCTCGCTGTGGATCGCGCCTGCGCCGACCACGGCGGCCGTCGTATCGATGTTGCCGCCGATCCACACGCCCGCCACGTCGGGGGAAAGCCCTATGGCTTTGGCGGCGTACGGCTGGATCAGCATCAGCGGCAAGGCAAAGACGATGACCATGGTGGCGACATAGGTGAGGTGCTCCTTCTTGGCCAACACGGCCCCCGCCGCCGCGATCGCGGCCGACACCCCGCAGATCGACACGGAGGCTGCCATCAAGGCGCGCAGCTTCTCATCCAGCTTGAACCGCCCGGCAAGAAACCACGTGAAAAAAAAGATCGCCGTCACGACCACCACCGCCTGGACCATGCCTTTCATGCCGATCTTCAGAAGATCCGCAAAATTAATGGTGGCGCCCATCAGCACCAACCCGGTCTTCAAAAAGAACTCGGTCCGGAAGGCGGCGCTCAATCTCTCCCGCGCCCCGGTCGCCGCTATCGCCAAATTGCACAGAAGGCCTAGGCTGACCGCCCACAGCGGATACTCCAACAGCTCGCGCCCAAGCCACAGCTTGCTGCCCCGGGTGAGTCGGTGCGCCAGCAATGCAAGCGCGATCACCAGAAGAAAGGAGAATCCGCCCAACAGCAGCGTCGCGATGCTGGCGGAGCGATGCGCAAGGGAATCACGACCCCCATTCTGTGTCTGTGCAGCGGACATCGCGCTCACCAAGAAACCGGCCCGATCACCCGCAGCACCACCAGCCCGACGAGGCTCAGCCCCACGATGACCGCCAGCCAGTCCTCGTTCATACGCGACACGCTCCTTGCTTCCTGGCAGCGCCGCACTATACCTCCCGCCTCTTCCCTTGGCAACATGGAGGAAACGGCGTCATTAGTCACTCGTCAATGGTCAATCGTTGAGACGAATGACGATTGACGGATGACGGCCTCGCTCCGTTGACTGCCGGAAAGCCGAGGGCTATAGTGCCCGCGAAGCAAGGACTGAGGTTCGAGGACTGAGGGCCGAGGCTCAGTCCTCAGTCCTCGGGACTGGTGGCTTATGATCCGCGGGATCAAGGGCGTCAAAGATATCCTTCCGTCCGACATGGTCCGGTGGCAGACGATCGAGCACGCCGCCCGACGGACCGCGATCGCCTACGGCTACCAGGAGATCCGTGTGCCGTTCTTTGAGGTGACGGAGCTGTTCGCGCGGAGCATCGGATCCACCACCGACATCGTGGAGAAGGAAATGTACACGTTTCCGGACCGCGACGGGAAACTGCTCACGCTCCGGCCGGAGGCCACGGCAGGCGTAGTCCGCGCGTACATCGAGCACAATCTCGGCTCGGTTCCGACCGCGCAGAAACTCTATTACATCGGGGCCATGTTTCGCCATGAGCGGCCGCAGGCCGGGCGACTGCGTCAATTTCACCAGTTCGGGGTGGAGTCATTCGGGGCAGCCATTCCGCTCGCCGATGTAGAAGTGATTGCGCTGCTCTGGCGGTTTTTGTCGGAGCTTCAGGTACCGGACCTGACACTGCATCTGAACAGTCTCGGCAGTGCCGCCGACCGGCCACGCTACAAGACCGCGCTGCTCGACTACTTGAAACCGCAGCGTGACCGGCTTTGTGAGAACTGCCGGCGACGGCTGGAAACGAACCCGTTGCGGGTGCTCGACTGTAAGAGCCGTGCCTGCCAGGCGGTGACTGACGGAGCGCCTCGAATCGGCGACTATCTCTCAGAGGAGTCCCGGACTCACTTTGCGGAAGTGACGGATGCTCTGGACCGCCTGAAAATTCCGTACGCTCTCAATCCGCGGCTGGTCCGCGGATTGGACTACTATACGCTGACCATCTTCGAAGTGACGTCGGGACAGTTGGGGGCGCAGAACGCGGTGGGCGCCGGCGGGCGGTACGACGGGCTCGCCCAGGCATTGGGAGGCCCGGACACGCCCGCGGTCGGGTTCGCCGCCGGGCTCGAACGGATCGCGCTTCTCGTTCCCGATCGTGCCGTCGTGCCGCTTCCTCACCTCATCTATGTCGCCGGGTTCGGCCGCGCCGGGCTTCCTGCCGCCCTTCAGCTGCTCGATGACCTTCGGGCCGCGGGGGTGCGAGCCGACTCGGATTACAGAGCGTCTTCCTTGAAGACTCACCTTCGTCAGGCCGATCGTCTTGCCGCTGCATTGGTGGCCATCGTAGGGGACGATGAGGCCGCGAAAGGTTCTCTGATCCTGCGGAATATGAGGACCAAGGAGCAAGAAGAGCTCTCCCTCGGCTCGGCTGTCGAGGCCATCGCCACCCGCCTGAAAACGGCCTTATAGAAGCTACGAAGTTTTTCGGTTATTTGGGGGGTTGACTTTCCCTGTGGAAAGGTATAGTTTGTCTTTTACAATTCAATAATTATGGAGGCTATCGGTCCTCAGCTGATCCATGGTTTCCACCCTGTGGATTTCATGCAGAAAAAGAAGCTCGGCGTTCTCCTCTCTACCCCCCCATCGCACCCCAATGTGATCACTGTCTCCCGTCTCTGCCAGGAGGCGTTGCAGGCCGGCCATGACGTCTACCTGTACTTGATCGACGAAGGCGTGCTGAATGTCTCCGATCCCGGACTCGAGAGCCTTGCCTCCGGCGGCGCAAAATTTTTCGTATGCGCGTATGGGTGTCAGCAGCACGGTGTGAAGACGGATGGCATCCCCGATGGGATGACGTTGTGTGGGTTGGTCGTCCTGTCAAACATCGTGAATGGATGTGATCAGTTTGTGGCTTTCAACTAGGACAGCGCGTGTTCCGATCCGGGACGAAACGTAACAATGCCGCCGAGCATCGTTGTGGTCATCCGTGAGGATCCGGAGAAGACACACCGCGCTGTCGAGGCGCTCCGTATCGCCCTCGGGCTTGGCACAGGAGAGAATCCACTGACCATCGTCCTCTTTAATCGGGCTCCACTTCTTCTTACCGAGGACCCGTCCGGACTGGTTGACAGCGAGATACTCGAAAAACATCTCCCTGTGTTGAAAGAGTGGAGAACCCCGTTCGTTGTTCCGAAGGGCGCCCAGCAACGGTTTCCCCTGGATCCGGAGTTCTCTGTCCGCGAGGCCTCACAGGGCGAGATTACGTCCCTTATTGCTGAGGCTGACCGTGTCCTTGTATTTTGAATGATCACCATGCGAAAGATTCTGTACCTTCTCAGTAAAGGACCGGACCGATTCTCATCTGATCTGCTGCCTCCATCTCTTTCCCATGATAGTTCGATTGTTCTCATTCAGGATGCTGTCCATCTCCGAAATCTTCCTTTCTCTCACGTCTATACCCTTTCCGAGGATGTCGCTTCTCGCCGCGTGACCTCCTCTTTCCCTTCGATCTCATATCAGCAGTTGTTGGATATGATCTTCGAGGCGAACACAGTGGTTGCTGTATAAAGAAGTGCAGTGCTTCTTCATGATGTTTCCATTTAAAGAGGAATGGAGAGTCGGAGAAGACGGAGAAAGAGTGGTGGGGAAAGTGGTGATAGCGCCGAAGCGTCAGAGAAGGGAGAGGATTTTCTCCGTTGGTTCAGGACGGTGACGCTCGGACATCCTGTGTAAGAACGCGTGGTACTCTGGTGAAGAACGTGGGAGAGTCAGACATCTTCAGGGGGGCGACAGGGCGGGAAAGGGCGTCCCGCCTAGATATCCACAGATGTTGATAATCTTGTGTACAAGAGAGGGTTTCTCCTAATGGGCGGATTGACGCTCTGGGATGGAGCCCTAGCCTATATCGAAACAAAGGTGCCCAAGCATGTGTATGATACATGGTTTATCCCTATACATTTCAAAGGGTTACATAACTCACAAGCCAGGATGGAAGTCCCCAATAAGTTCTTTGGAGACTGGCTAGGGCAGCACTATGGAAGCCTTCTTGCGGAAGCCTTGAAGGCGGCCGGGGGGTGTGAGTTAGACGTGGTCTTTGAAACCAGTGGAAGGGAAGAGGGGGCTCCCCCCGCCGAGCAGGGGCCACGGAGCCGGACAGCCCAGCCGACCCGCCAGCGAGGCCGGATTCCCCCGAACCCGAAATACACGTTCAAGAACTTCGTGGTCGGCGCCAGCAACCAGTTTGCCCACGCCGCATGCTTAGCGGTGGCCGAGGCCCCGGGTGAGGCCTATAACCCTCTGTTCCTGTACGGCGGCGTCGGGCTCGGCAAGACCCATCTCTTGAATGCGATCGGTAACTTCGTCGCGGAACGCTCGGACATGCGCATCGCGTACGTGACAACGGAACAGTTCACCAATGAGGTCATCAACTCCATCCGCTACGACAAAATGATGGAACTCCGGAAGCGGTACCGCAGCATCGACATGCTGTTGGTCGATGATGTGCAGTTCCTCATCGGGAAGGAGCGGACGCAGGAAGAGTTCTTTCATACCTTCAACACACTTTACGAGGCAAGGAAGCAGATTGTTCTGTCGAGCGACCGGTTCCCGAAAGACATGCCCGCGATGGAAGAACGGCTCCGCTCACGCTTCGAGTGGGGCTTGATCGCGGACCTTCAGCCGCCGGACGTGGAGACGCGGATTGCCATCCTTCGAAAGAAATCAGAGGACGAGGGAATCGCTCTCCCGGAGGACGTCATTCAGTACCTGGCGGCGACCTTGAAGAGCAACATCCGCGAGCTCGAAGGCTCACTGATTCGACTCGGCGCATACGCGTCCCTGACGGGTCAGCCGGTGACCATGGAAATGGCCACTAACGTCCTGCGCGACATCATCGGGGAGAAAAAGAAGATCATCACGATGGATGACATCGAAGAAGCCGTGGCCGCACGCTTTCAAGTGAAGATTGCCGAGATGCGCTCTCGCCGGCGGAGTAAGACCCTCGTCTATCCGCGGCAGATCGCCATGTACCTGTGCCGAGAGCTGACGGACGCGTCCTTTCCGGAGATCGGGCGGCACTTCGGCGGCAAGGATCACACGACCATCATCCATGCCTGTAAGCAGATCGGCAAGGCCAAGGAAACGGACCAGAGTCTCCGGACGACGCTGGACAGTCTCAGGGACCAGATCACCAAAGGGTAACCGGACTCAGGAGGAGACGCTGCAATGAAACTACGAATAGCTCGGGTCGAACTTCTGACCGCACTCCAGCGCGTCCAGGGTGTGGTGGAAAAGCGGAACACGATGCCCATCCTGTCCAATATCCTGCTGGAGGCGAAGCAGGAGGGCCTTGATGTCGTCGGCACCGACTTGGAGATCGGCATGCGCGGGCTGTACAAGGCGGAGGTGTTGGAGCCGGGATCCGTCACGCTCTCGGCCCGCAAGCTCTACGAGATTTTGAAGGAGTTGAAGGACGGCGAGGTGGGGCTCGCTGTCGGGGACAACAACTGGGCGACCATCCAGGCCGGCCGCAGTCAGTTCAAGATCGTCGGCTTGCCAAGTAGCGACTATCCCGCCCTGCCGGCGATCGAGCGCGAGGGCCTGACCCCGCTGGCCGGGGCGGAGCTCCGGGAGCTCATCCGCAAGACCCTGTTCGCAGTGGGCGACAACGATGCGCGGTACGTCCTCAACGGCCTCCTCGTGATGCTGACCTCAACCGACAAAAAGCTCACGATCCGGCTGGTCGGGACGGACGGCCACCGTCTGGCGCTCGCCGAGCAGGACCTCGCCGAGTCCACCAGCAAGGACATGCCGCGGGAGATCAAGGCCATCATTCCCAAGAAGGCGGCGCAAGAGGTGCGAAACCTGATCGAGGAAGGCGACGATCAGCCGCTGATCGGGTTCACCAAAAATCTGATGATCTTCCGCAAGAGCGGATTGCTGCTGACGTCGCGGCTCATGGAAGGGAACTATCCCAACTATCAGCAGGTGATCCCGAAGGACCGGGAGAAAAAGGTGACCGTGGAGCGCGGCGAGTTGGAAGGGGCGCTCCGCCGCGTGGCAGTCCTGTCCCGGGAGAAGACCAATGCCATCAAGATGACCATGGCGCCCGGCCGAGTCACGCTGTTCTCCAGCAATCCGGACTTCGGGGAAGCGACGGAAGAGCTGACCGCCAAGTATGCAGGCGATACGCTGACGACCGGCTTCAACGCCCGCTACCTGCTGGACGTGCTGAGCGTGATGGATGGAGAGACGGTATCGCTGCAGATGGAGGCCCCGCTCAGTCCCTGTCTGATACGGGAGCCGGGGAACGTGGGCTTCACCTGCGTGGTGATGCCGATCAAAGTCTAGGCGCGAGGCTCGGGGCCCGAGGCAATGGGTCGGAGTTTTCACCCATCGCCCCTAGCCCATAGCCTCTAGCCCGGTATACGGAGGAGAGATTGTCGAGCAAGGAGACCAAACCCGAACTGAACATTCCGGAAGGCGGTGAATACAGCGCCGACCAGATCAAAGTGCTCGAGGGCCTGGATGCCGTTCGCAAGCGTCCGGCCATGTACGTCGGCAGCACCAGCGTGGAAGGGCTGCACCACCTGGTCTACGAGGTCGTGGACAACAGCGTGGACGAGCACATGGCGGGCTATGGAGAGCTGATCGAGGTCACCATCCACATCGACAACAGCGTGACGGTCGTGGACAACGGCCGCGGCATCCCCACGGACATGCACCCGACCCAGAAGAAGTCCGGCGCCGAGGTGGCGCTCACGATGCTGCACGCCGGCGGCAAATTCGAGCAAGGGGCATACACGGTCTCCGGCGGGCTCCACGGCGTCGGCATCTCGGTGGTCAATGCCCTCTCGGAATGGTTGGAGCTCGAGATCTGGCAGAACGGTCAGGTATTCGAGCAACGATACGAGCGAGGCAAGGCCACCGCACCGCTCCAGATCACCGGGAAGACCAAGAAGCGGGGCACCAAGATCGCGTTCAAGCCCGACGGGCAGATCTTCGAGACCCTGGAATTCAGCTTCGACATCCTGGCCCAGCGCCTCCGGGAGTTGGCATTCCTCAACAAGGGGCTGGAGATCGCCCTCGGGGACGAGCGCAAGCAGAAGGAGCAGGTGTTCAAGTACAAGGGCGGGATCGTCTCCTTTGTCGAGCACCTCAACGAGGCGAAGACGCCGCTGCACAAGCCGATCTTCATCGAGGTCGAAAAGAGCGACATGATCCTGGAGGTGGCGCTCCAGTACAACGACGGCTATGCCGAGAACCTGTTCTCCTTCGCCAACAACATCAACACGCGGGAAGGCGGCACGCATCTGGTCGGCTTCAAGGCGGCGCTGACCCGGACCATCAACAACTACGCCAACGCCAACGACCTGTTGAAGGACACCGAGTCCTTGACGGGCGACGACGTGCGGGAAGGCTTGACCGCCGTGGTGAGCGTCAAGCTCCGGAACCCGCAGTTCGAAGGCCAGACGAAGGCCAAGCTGGGGAACAGCGAGGTGAAAGGCATCGTCGAAGCCGCGGTGAACGACACGCTGGGCACCTACTTCGAGGAGAACCCGACGATAGCGCGGCGGATCATCGGGAAGGCCATCGACGCGGCCCGTGCGAGGGAGGCGGCGCGGAAGGCCAAGGAGCTGATCCGGCGCAAGAGCGCGCTGGATGCCGGCTCGCTGCCCGGCAAGCTGGCCGACTGCTCGGAGAAGGATCCCGCGCACAGCGAGCTGTTCATCGTGGAGGGCGACTCGGCCGGTGGCACGGCCAAGCAGGGGCGCGACCGGAAGTTCCAAGCGATCTTGCCGTTGAGAGGCAAGATCCTGAACGTAGAGAAGGCCCGCTTCGACAAGATGCTCTCCAGCGAGGAAATCCGTGTTTTGATCATGGCCCTCGGCACCGGCATCGGACGAAAGCGTGAGGATGCCGAAGGCAGGGAGGACAAGAAGGAAGATAAGGAAGCCTTCGACATAGCCAAGGCCCGCTATCACAAGATCATCCTGATGACCGACGCGGACGTGGACGGGAGCCATATCCGGACACTGTTGCTGACCTTCTTCTTCCGGCAGATGCCAGAGCTGATCGAGCGGGGGTACATCTATATCGCGCAGCCCCCCCTCTTCAAGGTCAAGAAGGGCAAGAACGAGCGATATTTGAAGGATGAGAATGCCTTGAATGAATATCTGTCCGATCTGGCCGTCGAGGATGTGGAGGTCTACATCGAGAACGCGCAGGGCTTCGTGACTGGACGGCGCTTCTTACCCATCCTGAAGAAGCTCATCGCCTTCGAAGGGCTGCTCGCACGGTTTGGCAAGAAGCAGCGCGAAGAGTGGATCCTTCGCGCCTTCGTGGACGAGCCGGGCCTGGATCGGGATCTGTTAAAGAACACAGCGGCCTTGAAAAAGATCGTCGCGAGCGTGAAAAAGAGTCTGGCGCTCGCCTACCCCAAAGCCGACCTTTCGCTTGAGATTACGGATGACGAAGAGCATCGATCCAACAAAGTGGTCTGTCGTGTGCAGACGAACGGAGTTGTCCATGGCCTGGAGATCGACCATGACCTGGTGGGCTCCGCGGACTTTCGTGAATTGCAAAAGTTGGCGCCTTCCGCCATCGGGCTAGGACGTCCGCCGTACAAGCTCAAGACGAGGGATAAGCAAATGGAATACGCAGGGACGGCCGAACTGGTGCGCGCCATCCTGGAACAAGGCAAGCAGGGGTTGAACCTCCAGCGCTACAAAGGCCTCGGCGAGATGAACTCCACGCAACTCTGGGAAACGACAATGAACCCGGAGACTCGGACCCTCATGCAGGTCAAACTGGAAGATATAGCGGGGGTAGATGACATCTTCTCAATCCTCATGGGCGACGAAGTGGAGCCTCGGCGCGATTTCATCCAGCAACACGCCCTCGAAGTGCGCAACCTCGACATCTAGGCAATAGGCGATGGGCTTTGGGATTATGGTCAGTTGCAAGGCCCATTGCCTATAGCCGATAGCCCATAGCCTGTGGAGACTTATGCCGGTTGATGAACGCCTAACCCAGATCGCTATCGAAGACGAAATGCGCTCGTCCTACCTCGATTACGCGATGAGCGTGATCGTCGGGCGGGCCCTGCCGGATGTCCGGGACGGCCTGAAGCCCGTGCACCGCCGAATCTTCTACGGCATGAACGAAATGGGCTTGGTCCACAATCGGGCCTACCGCAAGTCGGCCAAGATCGTCGGCGAGATCATGGGGAACTATCATCCCCATGGGGAAGGAGCGATCTACGACACCCTGGTCCGCATGGCACAGGACTTCAACATGCGCTACATGCTCGTGGACGGCCAGGGCAATTTCGGGTCGGTGGACGGGGATCCGCCGGCAGCCATGCGGTACACCGAGGCGCGTTTGACGAGGCTTGCCGAAGAAATCCTGGCGGACATAGACAAAGAGACCGTTGATTTTGTGCCCAATTACGACGAGTCGCGCCAGGAGCCGCTGGTCCTGCCGGCCAAGGTTCCCAATCTGCTGATCAACGGCGCAGGCGGCATCGCGGTCGGGTACGCGACGAACATACCGACCCATAACCTAGCCGAGGTGGTGGACGGCCTGATCCTGCTGTTGGAAAACCCGGGCGCGACGATTGATCAGCTCATGAAGAAGATTCCCGGTCCGGACTTCCCCACCGCCGGATTCATCTACGGCAAAGAAGAAATTAGGAAAGCCTATGAAACGGGGCGGGGGCTTCTGACGCTCCGGGCCAAGGCGTCCATCGAGACCGATGAGCGGACTGAGCGAGACCGCATCATCGTCACCGAGATTCCGTATCAGGTCAATAAAGCACGGCTGATCGAGAAGATTGCGGAGCTGATCCAGGACAAGCGCATCGAGGGCATTTCCGATCTCCGTGATGAGTCAGACCGAGACGGCTTCCGCATCGTGATCGAGCTCAAGAAGGGCGAGATTCCGCTGGTCGTGCTCAACAATCTCTACAAGCACACCCAGATGCAGACAACTTTCGGTGTGATCATGCTCGCTCTCGTTCGGAACCGGCCAGAGGTGCTGAATCTCAAGCAGATTCTGGAGTACTTTATCGAGCATCGCCGCGAAGTCGTAGTGCGCCGGACCGCATTCGAACTGCGCAAAGCGGAGGAACGGGCCCATGTATTGGAAGGCCTCAAGATCGCACTCGATCACCTGGATGCTGTCATCACACTGATCCGACGCTCACAGTCTCCCGAGATCGCGCGGACCGGCCTGATGCGGCAGTTCAGCCTGACAGAGATCCAGGCCAACGCGATTCTAGACATGAAACTGCAGCGGCTGACCCAGCTTGAACGTACCAAACTGGTCGAAGAATACCAGGAAACGCTCAAGAAGATGGAATACCTTCGTTCCATCCTTGCCAGCGAGGCGTTGGTCAGGAAGATCATCAGGGACGAGCTGATGGGCCTCAAGGAAGAGTACAAGGACAACCGCCGGACGCAGATCGTGCCGGAAGAGGCCGAGATCAACATCGAAGACCTGATCGCTGTGGAAGAGGTCGTCGTCACGATCTCTCACGCCGGCTACATCAAGCGCAACCCGGTCTCCCTGTACCGGGCGCAGCGCCGGGGCGGCAAGGGCAAGATCGGCATGGGGATCAAGGAGGAGGATTTCGTCCGGACGTTGTTCACGGCCTCAACCCACGACTACCTCTTGTTCTTCACCGATGCCGGCAAAGTCTACTGGCTGAAGGTGCATGAGATTCCGGAAGCGGGCCGGGCGGCCAAGGGCAAGGCCCTGATCAATCTGCTGGCCCTGAGCGGCGAAGAAAAAGTGACGGCCACGCTGCCGGTGAAAGAGTTTCGCGAGGACCGCTATGTCGTGATGGCCACTCGGCAGGGCGTCGTCAAAAAGACCGAGCTGTCGGCCTACGGCAACCCCCGGCAAGGCGGCATCATTGCCCTCACGCTGGATCCGGGGGACAAGCTGATCGGCGTGGAGATCACCGATGGGCAGCGGGAGATCCTGCTCGGCACGCGGCAAGGGATCGTCATCAGGTTCAAGGAGGACGAGGTCCGTCCGATGGGCCGCACCGCTCACGGCGTGCGGGGGATCGCCTTGGAAGAAGGTAACGAGGTCATTGGCATGGAGACCATCACGCCGGACTCCACCACCTCGATCCTGACCATCACCGAGGGTGGATACGGGAAGCGGACGCCGGTCACGGAATACCGTGTTCAGGGGCGAGCCGGTAAGGGCATCATCAGCGTCAAGACCACCGAGCGCAACGGCCTGGCGGTCGGCTTTTTGCAGGTCCGCGATGAAGATGAGATCATGATCATGGCTGCCAAGGGCAAGATCCTGCGCTGCCGCGTGGACGATATCCGCGAGATCGGCCGCAACACCCAGGGCGTCCGGGTCCTCGATCTGGAAGATCCAGACGATCGCGTGGTGGGCGTGGCGAAGCTGGCCGAGAGCGGGGAGCGGGAGGAAGGGGTGGCGGAAGGGAACGGCGATGCAGGTTAAGGATTTGGCTCGGCAGAGCTCTTCGCTCCCTCGCCTCTCTGAGCGACCCTCTTGGACTTCGTCCGGACGGCAGCCTTCGGAAATTCTCTCCGCTGCGGTCATCACCCGTTGCTGCACAGGAGCAACGGGTACCCGACCGTAGTGCGTCGGTCAGTTTCCGTTTTCCATCCGACGAAGCCTCAACGGGTCCCCGCTCATCCGGCCATGTCCGCTCAGAGCCTGCCGAGGCAACCAGCAACCCTTCGGCCCAAGCTGAGTAAGACGTGGAGAAGAAGAAACTCGATACGGTGGTCAAGCTCGCCCTGGGCGTCTTCATCGGTTCCTTCGTCCTGATCGGACTCGGGATGTTCCTGAGTCGCCCCGATCGCTCGATTCCCCCGTTCAGCATTGGCTCCCAGGAGGGCGATGATGATCTATATTTTTACGGAGCCTGGCTGGACGGAGGCCGAGGTCCTGCACCAGTATCTGACCGCCGTCACCTCGGGGGATCAGACGGGTCGGGAGAAGTTCGAGAAAGCAGTTCGAGGATCATACCGGCTGGATGACAGGGAAGAAGGGCGGATCGGACCGATCGTGAGCCGGGAGACGGCCGGAACCGCTGCCTACGCGAGAGTGCTGTTCAATGAACCGCTCACCGGTGAGCCTGCTCAGCGCCCGACGGTCGGGGCCGCGCCGCCATGAGATTTGCCATCACCTCGGCCAGCCGCGCCCGCAGATCAGGGTCCGCAACCGATGCGGTCATCGCGGCCGCCCGAGCCAGGACCTCCGACGACGGCTCGACGCCGGCCGCATCGGCTGCGTCACAGGTGGAAGATCGGGGCGTGACATGAGGTGTTTGCCCCTCGACGGTCGTCGTATCGTACAGTTCTCCCACCCGCAGCACGATGTCGGTGACCGCCTGGCCCTCCGTCGCTTCGTGTATTTTTTCCAGAAGCGCAGGCTTCAAAAAGGTGAGGTGCTGAAGCCACACCGAGTCCTCGACGATGAGGTAGAGTTTTTTGAACCGGATCTGGTCGGGACGGCTGTGGGCCGCGATCTGGGGGCCGACGATCTCTGGCCACCGTTGTCGGAGCTGGTACTCCAACAGCTTCAGGTCGATGCCATGACGGTGGGCGACGGTCTTGAGGACGGAGCCGACGGAAGCAAAGAACCCGCCGCGGGACATGGCCCGATCTTAGGCCGGCTCCCCACTCTGGTCAAGCCACGAAGCCGGTACCCCGTGTCGAGCGCTGATCGCTGAGGCCGCCTCCTCATGCTATAGTTGCCGCGATGGCCAAAGAGCAGACCGAGAAGATTGTGGCGACCAATCGCAAGGCGTTCCACGACTATGCCATCGAAGAGAAATTCGAGGCCGGCATGGTGCTGAAGGGAACGGAAGTGAAGTCCATTCGCGAAGGCCGAGTCAACCTGCGCGACAGCTACGCCTCCGTGGATGGTAACGAGGTGATCCTGCATCACTGCCACATCAGCCCGTACAGTCACGGCAACATCATGAATCATGACCCGTTGCGGCCGCGGAAGCTGCTCCTGCATCGGAAAGAGATCAACAAGCTGCTCGGACGGACGCAGCAGAAGGGGCTCACGCTGGTGCCGCTCCGGATTTATTTCACGGCTCGCGGCTTTGCCAAGGTGGAACTGGCCCTTGCCCGCGGCAAGAAGCAGTACGATCGGCGCGAGGAGATGAGGGAGCGGGAGGCGGACAGGGAAATGGAGCGAGCGAGGAGAGGGAAGCGATGAGCGGGTCCTGGGTTGGCCGTAGCCTGGTCCTGCTAGCCTGTCTCACGGTCAGCGCGTGCTTGCCGTCGCAATGGGAGTATCTCGTCCGGGCGACCGATCGGGCAACGGAGGACGAGGTCAGAAACCGATTTGGAGTGCCGTACGCCATCAAGACCTTCGAAGACCTGACCTCGAGCTGGACCTACCGGTATGAGAGGAAATCATCCTGGACCCAGCGGCGAGGCGACATGATCGCAGGCGCTCCGTGTATTGAGTATGAGCTGACCTTCGATCGACAGGAGGTGTTGAGGTCTTGGGTTCGCCGACCGTGCGAGCGCACGGGCGAGAAGTTGGGACCGATGTAGTTGGGTAAAGCGGCTGACCCAGGGTATAATCAGACCGTGCGCCAAGCACCAGCCGGAACTGTGAAAGGGTGGGCCTCAATCGCGCTGCCTGTGGACTAGGTGGCGAGTATGGGAGCTCAGAACTGCCGTCGCGGTAAGGACGAGCCAAGGAAGAAAGGGGGGCGACAGGTTTCGACGGGGATCAAGAGGCCAACGGTGCATGCCGAGCTCTCGGGGACTCGTAAAACCTCCGGGAAACAAGCAACTGCCAACCAAGAGCTGGCACTCGCGGCATAATTGACCGCGACGTCCCTCCGCCTGAGGCCTGCGGGGGTGGAAGGGGCGCGATGCAGCAGGCTGGTCCAAGGCTGGTGCTCAGCGGCTGCGGACGAGAACTTCCTGGGCTAGCGGCTGTTCTAAGCCGGCCGATGGGCGTGGGCGGCTGCGAAACCAAAACGATCGGCTAAGCATGTAGATCCGGTGCGCTGACGGTCTTCGGACGCGAGTTCAAATCTCGCCGCCTCCACCAAACCGCACTTCGTGCGTACCGGCGCCTGACAAAACCCTCCATCCGTCTTCTTCCCCTTGAGACCAGCTTGCTCGATCGGCGGGCTCTTCTGTCCTGCATCGTGGCGCGCTTGCCTTGCCCCGACCAGAGGTCTACGCTCCGGTCAGTCTACAAGGAGGTGGACCATGGAGAAGGACATGCTCGCACAGATTCAGCAAATGATCACCACGGCCACGGAAAGTCTTCGTCTGGAGGTGACCGGTATGAAGACGGGTCAGCAATTCCTTGGTCAACGGATTGAGAATGTCCAGGCCGACATGGATTCAAAGAACCGTGAGACGAGAGCATTCTTGGAGCTTTCCTATCGCCAGGTCAATGAGCGTCTTGAGCGACTGGAGCAGCGGCGCGACATCTGACCCGGGCTCGCCGCCGGAGATATCATCCACAGGTTCAGTGGTCGCACATGTCTTCTTGTAGCACGTGGCACAGTTGCACCGGGGGGAC
>Ga0114945_10000881_pt1 | contig 19099 bp, 21 predicted proteins | sample OV2TP3_FD_87194 | JGI IMG/M metagenome (GOLD analysis project Ga0114945, IMG submission 87194) | Hot spring microbial communities from Beatty, Nevada to study Microbial Dark Matter (Phase II) - OV2 TP3 | ecosystem: Environmental > Aquatic > Thermal springs > Hot (42-90C) | place: USA: Beatty...
CGAAAAAATGATCTTTGTCATGCGTAAGGAGTTAGGGGCGCGTCCTCGGTATCCTTCTCAAGGGTATGACTTTGAAAGTGATACACGTAACAAGGATACGGGAGGGGTTTGCAGACTCCCCGTCCAGAGGATACAGGCTTGCTGCGTCCGCCCTTCTCCGCCCCGAGCCCCTCGGCCGCATTACCCGCCATTTGCATTTCGCAACGCATCCCTACATACTATATCTAATAGAAAACAGCTTGTCAAGGGGATTCTTCGCCTGCGGCTTTGCCGAATCGGTACCAAGGAAGGGACCTAGTTGTTCAAATCCAGCGGGGAACAGGGGGAAACCCCTTCCCACCCTTCCAAACCGCGAAATGGTGGGGACCGACCCAAGCCCCCTACAAACCACGAGGTCACTTTGATATAGTCCGACCTTAATGATAACAAAACTCATAGTTGAATCATTCAAGTCGCTAGAGAAAGCCGAGATTGAACTCGGAGTGGTGAATGTCTTTGTTGGGGCCAACGGCAGCGGGAAAAGCAATCTATTGGAAGCGATTGGTGTTTTGGGTGCCGCCGCTTTTGGACGCGTGGACGACGAGTCTCTTCTCAGACGAGGTGTCCGGCCGGGTGTGCCAAGCCTGTACAAATCGTCTTTTCCACGAAAGGAAGCTGAAAAGGTACCGCACATTCTGTTTTGTGCGGAAAGCACAAAAGCAAGTTACCAGGTTTCGCTGTGGAACCCGGGAACTGATCCCAGCCCCCCTTGGAAATTCAAAACCGAGCGTCTGAGACGGGGGAGCGAGTCAATTGCAGAACGATCACCCTTCAAGAAAACTGACCAGTTGTTAGATCCCGAGCAAGGGCTTACTGCTCTCAAGTCATTCCAATTGGAGCGAGGTGATCCCGCGCGTGGATTGCTTGATGAACTGCGGAACTATTCGATCTACTGCGCAAACACGCCAACTCTTCGAGGTTTGATACCTGACCCACAGGTTAGAGAGCCTATAGGCCTTTCGGGTGGGCGTCTTCCTCAAGCACTTGCAGAACTTTTGCGTGCCCGTCTGCGCGAAGAGAACAGGGGACTCGCCGAGAGGCTTGATGACATAGGACCCTTGATAGATTGGGCCAAGAATTTTGGTTCTTCCTACTCCGCCATGGTACCTCTCTCCCCATCAGCAGCATCCTCGCCGCGAGTCGTTCGCTTCGTAGACCGTTATATGGCGAAGAGGAGGAATGTGCTGACCGGATACGATGCAAGCGAGGGTGCACTCTACATCCTCTTTGCTGCCGTCTGCGTTCTTCACCCAAAGTCTTCCAGGGTCTTTGCAATTGACAACGTGGATCAGGCACTGAATCCCAGACTCGCCATGAGGCTTGCAACCGCGATTTGCAATTGGACGCTAGCGAATCCTTTTGAAAGGCAAATATTGCTCACCGCCCATAATCCCGCAGTACTTGATGGCCTTCCGCTGAAAGACGACCGTGTGCGGCTCTTCGTTGTCGACAGAGATAGCCGTGGCCACACGGTGATCAAGCGCGTCCAAATCGATGATGAATTGCTTTCAAAGCACGCGCAGGGATGGACTCTATCTCGGTTGTGGATGAATGGCTTGATTGGCGGGGTCCCGGATGTCTGATCCCATAAGGATTGCCCTAGTCGCCGAAGGCCCCACCGATAGGATTGTTCTTGAAGCTGCAATCAGAAGGCTCCTAGGAGACACCCCTTTCAAAATCCAACAGTTGCAGCCCGAGGAGTCTTTGGGGTTCCTTTCGCCGGGCTGCGGGCTCGGGTGGGGAGGAGTCTATCGTTGGTGTCGCAAGGCAGTTGAGAGATCCGGGGGTGAAATCGAGAATGATATCCTCTTTAGGACCTATCGGATACTTATAGTCCATCTCGATGCCGATGTAGGTGAAGAAGAATACAGTAATGCGGGTATCGATGACATGGAAAATGACCTGCCTTGTGCCGAACCCTGTCCCCCGGCCTCAGACACAACCAATCGATTGCGGAGCACGTTACTGCGATGGCTTGGGAGAGCAACGACGCCGGCAAACACCGTCCTTTGCACACCTTCAAGGAATACGGAGTCATGGGTCCTTTGTGCCCTCTACCCAGGGGACGCTGTCGTTACTTCCGGAACCCTGGAATGTTTTGAAAGCCCTGAAACGAGGCTGCAAGCCAAACCACTACGCGGGAGGATAATCAGCGGTGGAAAGAAGCATCTAGCCTCTTATAGGGCTAGGCAAGACGAAATATGTACTGCTTGGCCAACCGTTCGAGAGATTTGTTCCGAGGCTGACCGTTTTTCGATTGAGTTTCTAGCCGTCTTATGACCCGGCCTTCGGACGAAGATCGGTCTGCTGGTCAATTCGTAGGCCCTGACAACCTAATTCACAACGGAGGGCCTGAACCCGGTCGGCTCTTACAGCTCCGGCCCGTTCGACTCGCTGCGCTCGCTCAGGGCAGCGCGTTCACCCGTATCGGAGCGCTTGAACCCTTCGGCCGCCTGCGGTGGCACTCAGGGTAAACAAAGCGGCGGCAAGCCGCCGCACTCCATAGGTCGCGGCTGCGCTGCGAAAAACCAACCCCAGAGATCCCTCGCTGCGTCCGTCCCGAAGATTCGGGACGGACTCCCCTCGGGATGACACCTCCACTCGAATTAGTTGGTGTCATCCTGAGCCCGTTCCTTGGGCGAAGGATCTCCGGGGTCAAAGGGGTCTGGAGGAGGCCTTTGTAGGGGCGGACCTATGTGTCCGCCCCTTTTCGGTGAGCACAGAGGGCGCACACACCGGCCGGTGCGCCCCTACATGCACGGGCTGTGAGCCTGTGCTACGGGGCAGACACGCAGGTCTGCCCCTACTCGTACCTGAGCGCTTGGACTGGATCAAGTTTAGCGGCGCGGGCGGCCGGATAAAGCCCGGCGGCGAGGGAGACGAGCACGGAGAAGGCGAGGGCGGCGGCGACGAGCCACCAGGGGACGAGCCAGAGGTGCTGCTCGGGCAGCTCCTGGCGCGCCAGCCAGATGTTGGTACCGAAGTCGATGACGCGGCCGATGGCCCAGCCGAGCAGAACGCCGAAGGCGCCGCCGGCGAGTCCCATGGCGCCCGCCTCGGCGAAGAAAATCTGCTTGATGTCGCGGTCGGATGCGCCCAGCGCCTTCATGATGCCGATTTCGCGGCGCCGCTCGAGGATGGCCATCACCAGCGTGTTGACGATGCCGAGCGAGGCTACGGCCAGCGCCAGCGAGCCGAAGACGCCGAGAAACGTGTCGAAGATGGCGAAGACGATGCGCATGTTGCGCGCGGCGTCGAGGATGGACCACGTGGTGAAGCCCATCTTCTTGATGGCGGCCTGCACCGGCTCGACCTGCACGGGATTGCTGACGCGCACCAGCAGGCTGGCGTAAATCGTCTCGCCGGGCTTTTCTGCGGTGATGCGCAGCGGGTCGCGCAGCGACGAGCTTTGCATGGCGTTCAGCTTCTCCGCGACGCCGATGGGGATGAACAGGCGTCCGCGCGCGAAGCTGCGCACGCCGCCAAACGGCTCCGTCTCGACAATGCCAATGATGCGCATCTGCCGCTCGCGGCGCAGCACGGAGAAGCCCCAGTCGGATGTAGCGCCAGCATCCTGCTGGCGGTTTTCAGGCGTCGTTGTGGTGGCGGCAGAATTCGAGGAATTCGCCGGCGGGACGCCGGCGCTGCGTCGATCGCCAGAGGAGGAATTCGCCGGCGGGACGCCGGCGCTACTCAGGGGAACCCGCTCGGCATAGCGCAGCGTGATGGTCTTGCCCAGAAGCGAAACGACAGACGGGGGACGCGTAGGGATTTTGAGGGGAGGCTTGGGCGGCGCCACGCCAGGAATCGCCGGGGCAATGTTCCGATCCGTAGCTTGTGGCGCATCTTTCTGCACTTCGCCGGACTTGGCCGCGTCGAGCACGGCCGCGTCGGCGGCGGCCTCTTCCTGTGCGCGCAGCAGCTCGCTGGCGAATTCGGCGAGCAGGATGGCTTCGTCGGCGTCTTCGCCGGTGAAGTAGGTGCCCTGCAGGGTGTCGAAGGCTTCGTTCTCGCGGCCGGAGAGCGGCAGGCCGGCGACGGTGGTGAAGTGTCCCGCGTCGTTGAAGCGCGCTTCGATGGCGAAGCGCACCTCGGGGTGCACTTCCTTCACATTGGGCAACGCTTCCATTTCGCGGCGCGCGGCAAGGTCGAGTCGGCGCGCGTCGTCGGTGCGGCCGAGGGCGCGGCGCTCGCTGCGGTCGAAGCTGGGGATGTCGCGGCGCGAGTAGACGAGCACGGTGTCGAAGATGCCGGACCGGTTCAGTCGCTCGTCGGCCAGCGTTTGCAGGCCCACGCCGAGCGAAAGCATCGCCACCAGCGACGCTACGCCCACCGCTACGCCCAGCGTGGTGAGCGAATTGCGCAGCAACGACTCGCGCAGGTTGCGCGCCGCCAGCTCGAGCAGGTCAGCGCGCTTCATGGTGCTTCCCCCGTAGCGCCAGCATCCTGCTGGCGATGGGAAGACGCCGGCGAGACGCCGGCGCTACCGGCGAGTTTGCCGTCGGAGAGGAAGACGATGCGGTGGGCGTAGCGCTCGGCCAGCGCGCGCTCGTGCGTGACCATCACCACGGTCATCTTCAGCGAGGTGTTGAACTCGCGAATGAAATTGAGAATTTCCTCGCCGGTGCGCGAGTCGAGATTACCGGTGGGCTCGTCGGCCACCAGCACCGATGGGCGATTGACCAGCGCGCGCGCCAGCGCGCCGCGCTGCTGCTCGCCGCCGCTGAGTTCGCTGGGACGATGCGCCATGCGCGCCTTCAGGCCGACGCGTTCGAGCGCTTCGGCTACGCGCTGGCGGCGCTCGGCGCGGTCCACTTCGGCGAAACGCAACGGCAGCTCCACATTTTCCGCGAGCGTCATGCGCGGCACCAAATTAAATGACTGAAAGACCATGCCCACCGTGTCGCGGCGGTAGCGCGCCAGCTCTTCGGCGGAAATCTGCGCCAGATCGCGGCCGCGCGCGACGATGGCGCCGGAGGTGGGGCGGTCGAGCCCAGCGATGAGGTTCATCAGCGTGGATTTGCCGGAGCCGCTGCTGCCCAGCAGCGCGAGGAATTCGCCTTCGCGCACGTCAAGCGAGATGCCGTCCACGGCGCGGATGAGCGAGTCGCCCATCTGGTAGTGGCGGCAGACGTCGATGGCGCGAATGGCGGCGCCGTTGCTGGCGGTGGTTGCGGTCATATGCGTCCAGCATGTTACTACGCAGGAGAGGCGAGCAAGGTTGCAGCGGGAGAGGGAAGGAGGACAGGGGACAGGGAAAGTCAAAGGCAAAACATGAACACAGAGGGCACCGAGGAACAGAACAACACAGAGAAAGCAAAGACGACGCAGAGGCACAGAGCGCGCAGAGGGGCGCGGAGACGGGCCCAATAAGGTGGAATTCAAACCCGCCCGCAATCCGTCGCCTGAAAACGGGCGGGTCACAGACCCGCCCCTACATGCGCTTGAAAGGGAAGTCTTCGCCGCGGGTGCCTTCGCCGCCGTCGACGCGGGCGGTGAGCGAGCCGTCGGCGTTCTTCTTATAGAGGATGCGCTTGGGGAAGTCGTGCTGCGGATTCTCGAAGACGGCGGTGGCGCCGTCGAAACTGGTGAGCTTGAAGTCGGTGGCGGGGCGGCCGCCGGGCTGCGCGACGTAGTAGATGCCGTCTTCGCGCTGCACGATGCGCAGATATTCGAAGGCCACCATGCGGTCGCCGCGCAGCGTACGGCTCATGCCGAGCAGGGCGTTGCTGGCCGCGGCGGTCCAGTGCTCCTCGGTGCGGCTGCGCTCGGTCTCGACGACCCACGTGCCGCTGATCCATGCGAGGTTGGCGATAGTGGTGGGCTTTTCCTGCGCGGGGAGTGGCGCGAGTACCGCGAGCAGCGCAATAGCGAGCACCGCAGGAAGCACGCATCGAGTGGGAATCATGGGTCGAGTCATTCGCTCTGCTCCTCCAAGGACAAAGCGGTAGCTGCGCTACCGCACTCCACAGCGCGCTGCGCGCGCGCAACCCAGCATAGACGGTTCTACGCCAGCGTATTGGAAAAAAGCGACGCAGCGCGGTGGCGACGCGTGAAGTGGTGGGTGAGGGCGGCCTGCGCGCTGAAGAGCGCGGCGGGGGCTTCGCCGGCGAAGGCGTGGAAGTCGCGGATGAGATGCGCCTGGTCGTAGTAGCCGCAGTCAACAGCGACGGCGGCCCAGTTGGGACGCGCGGCCATGCCGTTGCCGCTCGCTGGCTCGGCGGCGACGGCGCGAAACACGCGCTGGAAGCGCAGGATGCGCGCCAGCCGCTTGGGGCCCAAGCCGACGGCGTGCAAGAAGCGGCGTTCGAGTTGGCGTGGGCTGAGCCCGGCGGCACCCGCAAGCGCGTCCACCGAGACGCGGCCGTCGCGGGCGAGCATGCTGCGGACAGCCGCGTCCACGACGCCAGTGTCAGAGGCGGCGCCCGCAATGCGGCGCATAAGCAGGGCTTCGATGCGGGCGATGCGCGCGGAAGGCGGCGCGTCGAGTGCTTGCGTAAGTTCGGCGTCGAGTGAAGGTGCGGCGTCGGCCAGCGGCAGAATGCGACCGGCGAATTCTTCCATCGGCGGACGAAGGAAGGCGCGCGCGCCCGAGGGATGAAAACGAACGCCGATAAGGTCCACGCGGCCGGTAGACGCAATCAAAATGTGGCGGTCCATCTGGCCGACGAGCATGCGCAGCGGCTGGCGCTCGAAGACGCCGCGCGCGTGATAACGGCGAAAAGGCGCGGCGCAGTTGAGCACCAGTTCCATGCTGCCGTCGGGCAGGATGCGCTCGGGGGGCGCGGCCGCGGGCAGCGCGCCGGTGAGAGTCCAGAAGCACTCGACAAAATGCGACACGGGTGCGCGCGGACGGATTTCGCGGTAATCGAGCATGACCATTCCTACTATCTCACAATGCGATTGCCGAATGGACGGTTACGAATCCCAACCCGTGAATGCGACGAGTTCCGCTCCGCTCAGCCAGCGGGATGGGGCAGATGCCTTTTGCAGGGGTAAGGGATTCGAGGCTGACTCCATGTTCACCTCTTCATGTCGGATTACGCGCCGGACGACCGCATTGTTCCACGGCAGCCCCATGTTAAGATTTGTTTGTCGGGGCGTAGCGCAGCCTGGTAGCGCGCCTGCCTTGGGCGCAGGAGGTCCGGAGTTCAAATCTCCGCGCCCCGACCAAATCATCTCACTGGCTCAATTGACCTTCTCCGTCGCCCCCATCTGCTCAGATTCACCCAATCTGGGAACACCTGGGAACAATTGAGATTCTAGCTGGTTGACCGCATGTCGTTGTGCGGGGGCGCTTGCGTGCGTATACACCTCAAGCGTCACCGCCATGTGGGAGTGGCCCAGTTGGGCCTGCACGACCTTCAGGGGCGTTCCCTGTTCGTGGAGCAGGGTACCGTGCGTGTGCCGAATCGTGTGCCAAGTGATCGGTCTCAACCCTGCACGTTTGCACGCCACGAGCAAGCCGCGCTTTCGCAGGTTGTCGGACGCGAGTGGTCTTCCCTGTTGGTTTGAAAACACGAGATCATCCGCTGCCTGGCGCGTGCTGCGCGAGCGGCGCGCCAGGAGCGTCTGAACCACGACCGGCGCAAGGGGCACTTCCCTGCGGCTGGCGCGGGTCTTGGGGGTGCCGAAGTGGCCTTTGTAGCAGGTTTCCTCTACCCGCAAGGTTGTGGTGATGAAGTTGATGCGTCCCCAGCGGAGTGCCAGGATTTCTCCAATGCGTAGTCCCGTCAGCGCTCCGAGCAGGATGATCGTTCGCACCGGTTCCTCGGCCTCCGCAATGAGCCGCCTGACTTCATCTGTGGTCAGGAATGTATGCGGGCGCTTCAGCGTGCGCTCGGGCATCTTGACGCCTCGCACAGGGTTTTCGGTGAGAAAGTTCCAGTTCACCGCCGTGCCCAAGACTTTGCTCAGCAGGTGACGGAGGTGATTGGTCGTCTCCCAGGCATAGCCGCTCTTCAGCTTCTCCAGCAGGTAGTGCTGAATCTCTGCGCGGGTGATATCGCAGAGACGCTGGTCGCGGAAGCGCGGCATTAGGTGTTTGCGCAGCAGGAAGGAATAGATCTCCTGCGTTGCACGCTTCAGTGTGGGCAGTACACCGGGCTCGAACTGCTCGGCGACAAATGTCCCAAAAGACAGTGTGGCACGAAGGGGAGATGGTGGCTGACGGTTAGGGTTTCCAGCGAGGGCAACCGGATTGACTTTGCGGCGCATCATGGTATGGTGAGGGCATAGGCGAAGGAGTTCGCCTTTAACCGCTGTCCCACCTTTAGCCGGGGCAGATGATGACTCCTGACAAGGATCTTGTCGCGGAGTCATTTCCCGGCAACGATCCCACACAGAAACAGGCGTGAGGTAGCAGATGGAAAACGTCTGGGTGCTTGCCGCCGTGTGGGTCGGATTGGCGCTCGTCGCCACGCTGCTGGCCATCTGGCTGAAAATCTCAACAGCGCTGACGGAAATTGTTGTTGGTACGGTGGCGCAGTTGGTCATCGGCGCCATCGTCGGCCCGGTCGGCTTGGGCGCAAAGACGGAGTGGATTACCTTCCTAGCTGGAACGGGAGCGATTGTTCTGACGTTTCTTGCTGGGGCCGAACTCGATCCCGCAATCTTCCGCACCAAGTGGAAGGAAGCTACGGTGGTTGGGCTGATCGGCTTCTTTGGCCCCTTCATCGGCTGCACGGCCGTTGCGCACTACGTCCTGGGGTGGTCGGTGATGTCGAGCTGGCTGGCCGGCGTCGCGCTCTCGACAACTTCCGTGGCCGTGGTCTATGCGGTCATGCTGGAACTCGGCTTCAATGTGACCGAGTTTGGCAAAGCCATCCTCGCGGCGTGCTTCATCAATGACTTGGGAACCGTGATTGCGCTGGGCCTGATCTTCTCTCCCTTTACCGTGAAGACGATGATCTTTGTGGTGGTCAGCATTGTTGTTTTCTCGGCGCTGCCTTTTCTCACGCCCAGGTTTTTCAAGAAATACGGTGGCCGCGTCTCGGAGTTAGAGGCGAAGTACCTGCTGTTCTTCCTTTTTGCGATGGGCGGCTTGGCGGCTTGGTCCGGCAGCGAAGCGGTTCTGCCTGCCTACATCATCGGCATGGTGCTGGCGGGAACCGTTGGCAAGGATCACGCGTTGATTCGGCGGCTGAGGACGCTCACATTCGGGCTGTTGACCCCATTCTATTTCATCCGCGCGGGGTCGTTTGTTTCCGTGCCTGCACTAGTGGCGGCGCCATTGGTGTTCGCGGTGTTGTTCCTGGCCAAGACGGTTTCCAAGATGGCTGGCATATGGCCAACCGTAAGAGCCTTCAAGTATCGTGGCGAGGAGGGCCTCTACTACACGCTCATGATGTCCACTGGCCTGACCTTTGGGACAATTTCGGCGCTGTTCGGCCTCGCGCATGGCGTGATTGATCAGGCGCAATACTCGCATCTGGTCGCGACGGTAATCGGTAGTGCTGTCATTCCCACGGTGATTGCGAACGCATTCTTCATGCCCAGGCACCTGCTGCCCAAGAAGGAGAAGTCTCCGATGATGGTGAAGGCTGATATGGCAACCACTGAGCTCGAAGGCGACAGCGCAGACTAGGAGGAGCATATGGCGGAGCGAAGGAGAAGGCACCCGCACTTTCAGAGCATCCTGGTCGGTTACGACGGCTCGCCTCAGGCCGATAAGGCTGTCGAGATCGCGTATTCTTTGGCGCAGGACACCGATTCCACGGTTCTGATTCTTTCCGTGGCGCGCCCACCCGAGCCGCCCACCAGCGTTGAGTTGGAGGCCATGCTCGACGATGCGCGCGAACACTTCGAGGAGAAATTCAAGGTATTCCGCGAGCGAGCGGCCGCCTTGGATCTGGATGTTAAGACGGACGTGATCGTTGGACATCCCGTGGAACAGATCGTTCATCGCGCGGAAACCGACAAAGTGGACTTGATCATCCTGGGCCGCCGTGGAATGTCGCGGTTCGGTCGCATGATTGTCGGCTCGACTTCTGAAAAGGTTTTGCGCTATGCGCACTGTCCTGTGATGGTGGTGCGGTAGCCGGATGTCGTGTCGATCTGAGAAGGCCTGCTGTGGGCACACTGAATGAAAATCAGGCAAGACGGCTGAGCGTCACCTGCCAGCATATTGATAAGCTGCTCTCTGACGTGGAGCACATTCTCAGCGCCTCCTCATCCAAGGCCGCCTTCCCAAAATACCGTCTCGATATTGCGCCTGCTCAACGCAGGACGGTCGAAGACTACCTCGCTCGCATTCGCGCGCAACTTGTGCGCGTGCTGGAGGGCCAGGACATTCCGAAGGGTCCGTCGTTGATTCCTGCTCGGCGTGCGATTCACGCCACGCTCGCTTTCGTGGATATTGCCGTAGAGGAGCTGAAACCACGGTATATGCGCGGCTACGGCGATTTGCCGGAGGACGTTGCGGTAGACCTGAACGGTATCGTCGGTGAATTGGAAGGTTTGGTTTCCCGTCTGGATCGTTACCTGCTCGAAAGCGAAGGGGAGGATCTGAAAGCTCGCCTCCATCGGTTGGAGCAAACGAGCGACGAACTCCAGCTCGTGGAGCGAATCGAGCGCGTGGTCACGGAAAGGGGTTTGGTCGAGTTCCGCTCCACGATTGCTTCGATCCTGGATCGTTTGGAAGACAAATCGTTCGAGATTGCCATTTTTGGGCGCGTCAGTTCAGGCAAGTCGTCACTGCTCAACTCGATGCTGGAAACCAGCGTCCTCCCAGTGGGCGTGACACCCATCACGGCAGTCCCGACGCGCATCGTCTATGGAGAGCCGCCCACCTTGACCATTCGATTCTCCGAGCGACCGCCTTTGACCTGCGAGGTGAATCGCCTTGCCGAGTTCGCGACCGAGCAGCAGAATCCGGGAAACTCGAAACATGTGACGCGCATTCTGGTTCGCCTTCAGGCCCCTCGCCTGCGCGATGGAGTGACATTTGTAGACACGCCGGGCCTGGGCTCGCTGGCGACGAGCGGCGCGGCAGAGACGCTGGCCTACTTGCCGCGCTGTGATCTGGGCGTTGTGCTGATTGATGCCGGCTCCACCCTGACCCCGGACGATTTGCAGACCATTCAAACGTTGCTGGATGCGGCCGTGCCCGTGAACCTGCTGCTGAGCAAAGCCGACGTTCTCACACCGGCGGATCGGGAGCGCGTGGTAGCTTACGTCACGGAGCATGTCTCTGTGGAATGCCGAGTGGATCTTCCCGTCCATCCGGTCAGCGCGATGGATTCCCATCGAGAGTTGCTGGATCGATGGTTTGAGCAGGAAATCCAGCCCCTTTATGACAAAGCACAAGAACTCAAGGCCGCGTCCATCCGTCGGAAGGTTGGCGCCTTGCGGGATTCCATCGTGGCCGTGCTGCGCGCGCGCTTGAGCCGGAAACGACCTGCTCCTGAAAACGCGACGCACATACGTGAAGTCGAGGCTCGTCTTCGACATGCGACGGGCAAACTCGAGGGGCTGCGCAGCGCCGCCCTGCGAGACGCTGAAGCGCTGGCCTTTCAAGCGTCCCAGGCGCTGGAAATGACTGCTGTGGCTCTACTGGATCAATGGTCTTCTCAGAAGGAAAATCTCCAACCCCCGGACATCTGCGCGCGGCAGGCTCTTCGCGACTTTGGACAGAAAAAGGCGGAAAGCTTTTCGCAGCAGATGGAGTCGCTGGCGAAGGAGCTGGTGATCGAATTGAGAGAGTCGGCGGCCGCCTTCGCGATGAACCATGTGCCCGAAGGAGAAGAGTTCAGTTCCGTGGTTCGTGGGTTGCCAGCATTCGAGCTACCGGCTCTTAATTTGTGCTTGAGCAAACCGGTTCTGGCAGGATGGCTTCGCGGCGTCGCACAGGGGCAAATGATTCGTCAATTGCGAGAGCAGATCGGGGCGTCCTACGGGCAGGTCCTTGAGACCTACGCAGGGATGCTCCGGCAATGGTTGTTGAACGCTTTCACTCAACTCAAGAGACGTTTCGATGCTTACGCAGAAAGTTATCGCGCCCAGGCTGAGCGCGTCTTGAGTGGCGGCGAACTGACTGCCGAAGAAGAAGCAAGGATTGTGCAGGACCTCGAAACGCTTGGGGCTGGTGAAGCAGCCCAGATGAAGTTGGCCTAGCTGCGGAGCGAGCAACGATGAGAGTGCAACAACCCGTTCATTACAAGCAGATCACTGAGGCTCTCAGCCCCGGAGCCTGTCCCCTCTGCGTGGTTCTACGGGATTTCCAGGCTTCCTGCATCCGCGAGGCAGACGGGCGCAAGGTGGAACCGCTTTGTAATTTCCACATGTGGGCGCTGGCTGGAGCTGCGAAAGCAGAGTTGGCTGCCAGACTTTTTCTCGGCTTGCTGGGGAAGATCAACCTTGACGAGTCCACTCGACCCGCGAAGGCCTGTGGCATCTGCCTGAGGATCAGCGAAGAGGAATCCAAGCGTCTCGATGAGTTCGCCGAGAGATTTGCGCAAGAAAGATTCAGGGAATGGATGAGCCTTCGCGGGGCCGTCTGCGTGCCGCACGCAATCAAGCTGCTACCCAGATTGTCCCAGGATCTCCGCCAAGAGCTTGCCGGCATTCTGAGCAGGCGAATGAAGGAGCTGAAAGAAGAGCTGGAGAAGTTACTGAGGGACGCCAAGTCCGGCCAGCGCGGACATGAGGGGATTCTGGGAAGGGTCGCGGAAACGCTCGCCGCGCAGCGAGGCTTGGAGTGAGTGCAGCAATCCAGACTCGAGAACGATTGGAGACGCTTTGCGAATCATGCTGATTGCAGTTTTCGGAGCGATTGGAACCCTCTCACGTTACGGTTTGCAGGGGCTGATCCAACAGCGAGCAGGGATTACGTTCCCCACCGGCACGCTGGTGGTGAATCTGTTGGGATGTTTTTTCCTGGGATTCCTCGGCCAACTCACGCTCAACCGAATGCTGATTCTACCGGACTGGCGCGTGGGCATGACGATCGGTTTCTTCGGAGGATTCACCACGTTTTCGACGTTCGGTTGGGAGACGGTCAAGATGTTGGAAGACGGCGAATGGCGCATGCCAGCGTGTATGTGGGCGCGAGCGTCGTGGTCGGCCTGGTGCTGGCCTTTCTGGGCATTCACTTGGCGAATAAGGTTTAGGAGGAGCGATGACGCACCAACGGTTCGAAGGCGAACGCACCCTCATGCGCATTCACATCGGGGAATCGGACAAGTGGCACGGGAAGTCGCTCTATCAGGAGATCGTGCAGTTGCTTCGGCAAGAGAAGTTCTCGGGCGCCACGGTCCTACGCGGCGTCGGCGGCTATGGATCTGCGAGCATCTATCACACCGACAAAATCCTGCGGCTATCGCAAGATTTGCCGATTGTCATCGAGGTCGTGGAATACACGGAACGTATCGAACACATCCTTCCACGACTCGATGAAATGATAGACGGTGGGCTCATCACCCTGGAAAAGGTGCGCGTGATTCTCTACCGCTCAAAGAAAGAGGGCTGAAGCCTGTTGAAAGGGAAAAGGTTGCCTTGGCGAGGGGAGCTTCGTTGAAGCCTGCGGTGCACAGCGACGAGTGGTTTGACCGCCAGCAGGAGATGCGGCAGTTGCGCGAAGCAATGAAACGACGGGAGAGTCTCCTGCTCTGGGGTGAAACTGACTCGGGCAAGACAGCTCTTGTGAAAAGGGTGATCCATCAGTTGCCGGCTAAGATGCAACAGGCCTGCATATGGGCAAGCGGCGGCGCAACCTTAAAGGCGCTCCTTCAGGAGCTTGTCCGCTGGCTCTGGGAGAACCAGGACCCGCTCGTGGGCGAGAGTTGGCGTGCCTCGCAGGCGAGCCACTACAGGGTCAGCGGTTGGCTGCGCGAAAAATCCGCAGGCCGTTTGAGGCTGCTGTTCTGTTCGGCGATAAAGGCACGGCCCTGCTGGATTTTTCTGGATCAAATACCGCCCTGCACGCATTTGGTGACCCGGTTTCTGAAGGATCTCATATGGCGCTGGGAGACGCCCGTTTACATGCTCGCTCGCGGCTGTTCCCCTGCTGAGCTGGGCGATGCCTGGAGCCTGTACTGGAACGACAAACTTCGCCTTCACGTTGGCCCTCTTGCCATTGCGGATGCGAGTGCTCTGCTTTCGACCTGCATTGGCCGGTTCGGATTAGACCGCTGCGAGTTGGAAGATTTTGAGCACGAGGTGTTGCAACTAAGCGGCCGGTTCCCCGGCGCCATTGTGAAGATGTGTTCAATGGCCGCCCTGCCCAAATACCAGTACGACGGGCAAATAAAAACCCGGCTGTTGCGCGTGGACTATTTGATGGGCAGGCAAAGCGACATTCTGCGTCCCGTTGATTACGAAGCCCAGAAACTGAGGACATAGCGGTCCGACCAATGCCGCCGCACGATCAGAATCCGATTTCACCCGTTGGGGCGAACGCGACCGCTACCGCCCCGGTCGAGGTTGCGGATGCCGGTACGCGTTTCTTGCGGCTCGCAGAGCTGGCGGAGGAACTCTCTGCGAGCCGCCTGGCCCGCGATGCGCACGATCTCGCCGAGCGTCTCATCGAAGGGCGCTTTTATGTCGCGTGCATCGGCCAGTTCAAGCGCGGGAAATCCAGCTTGATTGGGGCGTTAATCGGCGACCCCATACTTCCCACCGGCGTGGTTCCCGTCACCACCGTTCCCACGGTGATTCGCTTCGGCGAGACGCGAAGCGCGCGGGTGCGATTCCGCAGTGGGACGTGGACCAACATTAACCCGAGCGACCTTGAGCATTACGTTTCCGAGGAACGCAATCCGGAGAACCAAAAGTGCGTGGAAGGCGTGGAGGTTTTCGTGCCCAGCCCACTGCTTTCTGCGGGGATGTGCCTCGTGGATACACCCGGCCTTGGCTCTGTTTTCGGCGGAGGGACGGCAGCCTCGCACGCCTTCGTTCCACACATTGACGCCGCGATTGTCTTGGTGGGGGCCGATCCCCCGCTGGCCGGAGAGGAACTGACTTTGGTAGAGGCCGTCGGCAAGCAGGTCCGCGATCTGCTGGTGATTTTGAACAAGGCGGACCGCACGACGGACGCAGAGCGTGAGGCCGCCGGGGCGTTCACACGCAAAGTTTTGGAGAAGCGGTTGGGGCGTCCCATCGGCGAAATCTACGAAATCAGCGCCCTGGAACGGCTGGAGAATCGAGGCCCACAGCGCGATTGGAACCGGCTGGTTGAGTCTTTGCAAACCTTGGCCACGCGGTCGGCGCGTGAGCTCGTTCGCGCGGCGGGTGAGCGCAGCTTACGCCGATTGACCGAAGAAATGCTCGTGATTATCTCTGTGGAACGCGATGCGCTGCTGTCTCCAATCGAGGAATATGAACGCCGCATCGCGAACATGCGTGAGACCATCCACGACTCGCAGCGCTCCCTTCAGGACCTGGGCTATCTCCTGATGGCCGAGCAGCACCGTCTCTCGGATGCCTTCTTGGGGCGAAGAAAGGAATTCCTGGGCCGGATTCTTCCACAGGCCATGTCTGAATGCGACGGGGAGCTGAAAAGACTGCGTCGAAGATACGGCCCTTCGTTCCGCCGGGCAGCGATGGGTGTGTGTCAGAAGGTCGCGGAGAAACATGTCCTTCCGTGGCTTGCTGCCGAGCAGGCTTACGCCGAGGAGGAATACAAGAAAGCAGCGGCCCGCTTTGTTGACCTTGCCAACGACTTCCTGAAAAAGCTGTCTGAATCGGGGATCCCCGAGTTAAGCCGGATGCCGAACGCTCTGGAAACAGAAAAGGGATTCCGTATCCATTCGCGATTCAGTTTTGAACAGTTCCTCTCGGTGGCGATGCCAGCATCCCCGCTGCGCTATTTGGCTGATATTCTCTTGAGTGCTGTGCGTGCCTATGGGGTCATGGAACGCGCGGCCAGAGAATTCCTGGAACACCTTCTGGAGACCAACAGCACGCGCGTGCAATCTGATGTGGTGGACAGAGTCCAAGAGAGCCGTGGGCAACTGGAAGCCGAGATTCGGAGGGTGCTGCTGGAAGTTGGCCACATTGCACAGCGCGCCCTGGAGCACGCGCGCCTGGCGAAAGCGGCTGGAGCGGAAGCGGTGGAGAAGAAAGTGTCACGGCTGACCGACATCGAAGCAGAAGTCAGAACATTCCTGCTGTAGCGGAAAGGGCGACCCAGCCTCATGTGGCGTGAAGCTCTATACATCGGATTGGGCGGCTTTCTCGGCGCGAATGCGCGTTACCTGATCAGTCGTGCCGCCCTGAAATGGCTCGGCCCTGGCTTCCCGTATGGGACGCTCCTTATCAACGTTACGGGAAGCGTGCTGCTGGGCTTCTTCTTGATCTGGACCAGCGAGCGTGTGCTCAGCTCCTACAATCTGCGCCTCTTTTTCGCCATCGGCTTCTGCGGGGCGTACACGACCTTTTCCAGCTATAGCTACGAAACCTTCGCCCTTTTCGAACAGGGACATTACGGGCTCGCAGCCTGGAATTTTCTGGGCAACAATTTGCTGGCACTACTCGGAGTAATTCTGGGTGCCGTGCTGGCTCGGAGTGTGTGAAATGCCCTCAGTCAAAGGCAGGCGTGTCACGATCTACGTCAATGAAGCAGATGAGTGGCATGGCAAGCCTGTGCATCTCGCCGTGTTGCGTTACCTGGCAGGCGAGGGCTGCGCGGGCGGCACGGTATTGCGTGGCGTCGCGGGTTTCACCAAAGCAGCAGGCGTCGTTACGACCTCTCTGGTGGACGCCGGCGGCAAACTTCCCTTGGTGATCGAGTACATCGACAAGCCTGAAGTGGTGGAACGCGTGTTGCCAAGACTGCGAGAGATCGTTGGCAACCGGCTGATCACGCTCGAAGATTTGGAGCTTTATCCTTAGCAGCTTGATTTTTGTTTCACCCGCCGGAGGCGCTTTCGTGACCTTCTTCTGTCCTGCGTGTTGGTCGGAAATCGAACCTTCGGATTCTCGCTGCCCAAAGTGCGACGCCGACGTGCGGGCCTTGGGCGCCCAAAGCTTCTCAGAAAAATTGCGCGCGGCGCTCAGGCACCCGGAACCGCAAACCGCTGTGCGAGCCGCGTGGATTCTCGGAGAGCGACGCGACGCCTCCGCCGTGGGTGATTTGATCCGCATCCTTGAGAGGGCGCGAGACAGCTTCCTTGCCGAGGCCGCCGCCGAGGCTCTCGGCAAGATCGGCGATTTGACTGCGATGCCCGCCTTGCAACGAGCCGCATCCGGAGGAACCGTTCGCGTGCGTAATGCCAGCAAGACCGCCATCGCGCGCATCCATGAGGGGCAACCTCAGCAGTCGTTGCGGGAGAAGGAATCGTGAACCAAGCGACTGTCGCTCAGAAAACATCTTGGCTGAACCGCACGACGCTGGGTGTGGGACTCACGAGCCTATTCAGTGATTGGAGCCACGAAATCGCCACAACAATCTTGCCCGCATTCCTGGCGTCACTCGGTGCGGGGCCGGGTTGGCTTGGAATTATCGAAGGAACCTCCGACGGCCTTTCGAGCTTCTCCAAACTGGGAGCAGGGCATTACACCGATCGCCTGAAGCGTAGGAAGCCCCTCGTCCAGAGCGGCTATGTACTGACCACGCTGGCGACAGGAGCGCTCGCTCTGGCAACAAACGCCTTCCACGTGCTTGTGGCGAGAGCCACGGCTTGGTTTGGCCGCGGCATTCGAACGCCGGGGCGGAAGGCACTGCTGGCGGCGGGCGTTTCGCCCGATGCGTATGGGCGCGCCTTCGGCTTCGAGCGAATGATGGACACACTCGGCGCCATCGTCGCCCCGGTGACGGCTCTGTGGCTGCTTCAGTTGACCTCGCACAACTATCACCAGGTTTTGGCGTGGACTTTGGTGCCGGGCGTTTTGGCCGTCCTGACCTTTGGGCTATTGGTCCGTGAAAGACCGAATCACCGGCCTGCGGATAGTTCCTTCTGGATTGGTTTGCGTAGTCTACCTTCGCCCTTCCGGAAGTTTCTTCTCGCGGTCGGAGTTTTTGGGCTTGGTGACTTTTCTCACACCCTGCTGATCCTGTTTGCGACGCAGGTTCTGACCCCGGGTCACGGGCCGGCGACGGCCGCCAGCATTGCCGTTGGGCTCTATGTGGTACACAACGTCTTCTACGCCGCCTTTGCCTACCTCGGCGGCTGGCTTTCTGATCATGTCCCGAATCGCCGAGCCGTCTTGGGTGCAGGCTACGCCCTCGCGGTGGTGATGGCGCTCCTTCTGTTATCGAAACCGCCCAGCGTGCCCCTGTTGGCGCTCATTTTCGCGCTGGCCGGGGTTGTCGTCGGAGTTGAGGAGGCGTTGGAGGATTCTCTCGCTGCCGAGTTGGTCCCGCAACAACAGCATGGCATGGCCTTCGGCACGCTTGCAGCGGTCAACGCAGTAGGTGACTTCGCCTCCAGCCTGGTGGTGGGTTTCCTCTGGAGCCAGTACTCCGCAAGCCTGGCCTTCACCGTCGCCGGCACCCTGTTCTTGGCTGGAACGGTCCTCATGCTGCGCGCGCGCGGGGCCTGACGCGATTCTGTTCTTTCAACGCGTGGATGTTTGAACAATTAGGCGAGGTCATGAAACATGTTGCCGTCATTGAACCCGGACCGGACCCCAACCCGGAATTCGAGAGTCGGGAACAAGTTTGGGAACAAAACCTGCCAAACACCGGCCAAAACCGTGCTGCATGACATAGGAAAAGGCTAGACGAGCCAACCACTTAGCATTGTAGAGTCGGCCTTGGGCGCAGGAGGTCCGGAGTTCAAATCTCGGCGCCCCGACCATGTTAGCTTGGCACTTTTCTTACCCCGAAACGGTGTGCTGCTGCTAGGATAGCTCCAAGCAGTGCGGTTGTGATCGGGCAAACCATTGCGCATTACAAAGTGACTGCCAAGCTCGGCGCGGGCGGCATGGGCGAGGTGTATCGCGCGCACGACGAACAGCTTGACCGAGATGTTGCCCTCAAGGTGCTCCCTGCCAACAGCTTCAGCGACGCGGCAGCTCGCGCACGCCTGCTGCGCGAGGCCCGTTCGGCGGCAGCTCTCAATCATCCGCACATCTGCACCATCTACGAAGTCGGCGAGGCCGATGGCCAGGCTTACATCGC
>Ga0114945_10000882_pt1 | contig 19096 bp, 18 predicted proteins | sample OV2TP3_FD_87194 | JGI IMG/M metagenome (GOLD analysis project Ga0114945, IMG submission 87194) | Hot spring microbial communities from Beatty, Nevada to study Microbial Dark Matter (Phase II) - OV2 TP3 | ecosystem: Environmental > Aquatic > Thermal springs > Hot (42-90C) | place: USA: Beatty...
CCCGATTCCCTGCGAGGCTCCGGTTACCAGCGCCACGCGGCCTTTGAGTGTCGTCATTCGTCTCTCCCGGCGAGGGCAGGAAAAGCGCGATTATACGCGCCTAGCCGCCGAACGGTTTTGCAGACTCAGCCGGCCGCTGCCTCTTCCCCATCCGGCTTGCGGAACAGGACGCGCAGGATGGGCGGCGCCAGCAGCGTGGTGACCGCGGTCATGAAAATCACGATGGCATAAGACTGCTGCGAGATCATGTTCATGTTCAAGCCCACCAGGGCGATAATGAGCCCCACTTCGCCACGCGGCATCATGCCCACGCCCACGCGCGCGGCGTTGCGCCAGCCTTCGCGCAGCACTGGCAATCCGCAGCCCAGAAGCTTGGAAAAGATGGCGAGCAGGGCCACGATGGTCGCCGCGGTGAGCACTTCCGGACTGAACACCTTGAGGTCCAGCCGCGCCCCCATGGTAAAGAAGAAAAAGGGCGCCAGCAGCTCGTTGATGGCGTGCACGCGGGGCTGCAGGTTCCACTCCGGCGAGTATTCGGCGAAGGCGAGGCCGGCAAAAAACGCGCCGATGATGGCCGCCATCCCGATGCGCTCCGCCGCCACCGAGAGTCCCAGGCACAGCGCCAGGGAAATGATGAGCGGCGGGTCATGCGTGGAAAGCCGAGCAATGCTGGGCCGCATGCGATGAATCACACGCGGCGCGAAGAAGATCATAAACACGGCAAAGGCCAGGGCCTCCAGGGCCAGCACCCCCAAGTGCAGCCATTGCACGCCACCCGCCGAGGCCATTCCCACGACCACGGCGAGCAGGATCATGGCCAGGATGTCGTCAAATACGGCCGCTCCCAGGATGATCTTGGCGGCGCGCGACTGCAGGACGCGCAGGTCGCCCAGCACCCGCGCGGTGATGCCCACGCTGGTGGCCACCATGGCCGCCCCCACGAATACCGCCTCCTTGCCGCTGCCGCTATGCCACAACATGTAACTGAAACCGGCGCCAAAAGGCACCACAATACCCAGGATCGCCACCCCCAAGGCCTTCCTCCCCACGTTGATCAGGTCCTTGGGATGGGTTTCCAGGCCGACGGTGAAAAGCAGGAAGATGGCGCCCATCTCAGCCATGGAAAGGATGGTGGCATCAGGAAAAACCAGGGCCACGGCGTAGGGGCCGAAGATGACGCCTGCCAGGATTTCTCCCAGCACGGCGGGAATGGAAAGTCTCTCGAAGATTTCGCCAAAGGCCTTCGCCAGGACGAAGATCAGAAACAGTTGCAGCAAAAATGGATTGCTTTCATGCATGGGGGCCGGGAACGACAAAAAAGAAAAACTATTATCGCAGGTGGCCGCGTCGCGGCGGGCAAAATCGGCCGCCCGGAAGGCCAGCGGCCAAGGCGCGGCTCAGGGGCGTTTCGATCCCGGCTCGCGCAACGCCTCCAGGTAGGAGCGGGCCCAGTCGTAAATGTCCGCGCGGCGCACCACCTGGCGCAGCTTGCGCATGCGTCGCCGACGCTCCGCCTCCTTCATCAAGAGCGCCTGGCGCAGGGTGTCGGCGGTTCCGACGACGTCATAGGGATTCACCTGCAGCGCGCTGCGTTCGAGTTCCCAGGCGGCGCCGGCAAACTCGCTGAGCACCAGAACCCCATTTTCCTCGAGGTTGGCGGCACAATATTCCTTGGCCACCAGGTTCATGCCGTCTTTGAGCGGCGTGACCAAGGCCACGGAGGCGGAGCGGTAATAGGCCATCAACTCCCTCCGCCCCAGCCCGCGGTAGAGGTAGTGCACGGGCACCCAGCCGGACTGCGTGAACTGCCCGTTGATCTGGCTGACGAGCTGTTCAATCTCGCGTTTGAGCTCGCCGTAGCGCGGCACGTCGTTGCGGCTGGGCACCGTGACCTGCACCAGCACCACGCGACGATGCATTTCCGGATTGCGCTCCAGCAGATTGCGAAAGGCCTTGAGGCGTTCGGGGATGCCCTTGGTGTAGTCCATCCGGTCCACACCCAGCACCAGCTGGCTGTCGCCGATGTCGCCGTCAATCTGTTGCGCCCTCTTGGCCACTTCCGGGTGCGAGGCGCGGGACTCGAAATCCTCAAAATCAATGCTGATGGGGAACGATCCCGCGAGCGTATCCCGCTTGCCGCAGAGCACGCGCAGCAGCCTTCCGCGGCGGTGGATCCTGGCCTCGGGAAGCAGGCTATGTAGGCAGTGCAGAAAGTTGCGCAGGTCGCGCTTGGTCTGGAATCCCACCAGGTCGAACTCCAGAAGCGCGCGCAGCACCTGGCTGCGCCAGGGGAGCTTTTCAAAGATGTCCGGCGAGGGGAAAGTAATGTGCAGGAAGAAACCGGCCCGCGTCCTGCTGCCCAGTTCGCGCAGGTTTCGCGCCACGTCCATGAGGTGGTAATCGTGTACCCACAGGAAGTCGCCCGGCCGGCAGCGCGGGGTTATGGCCTCGGCATACTTGCGATTCACGGCCAGATAGCTGTTCCAGTACGAAGGATCGAAGTTGCAGCGCGACTGCATGTCGTGGAACAGCGGCCAGATGATCTCGTTGCAGAAGCCGACGTAAAACCCGGACTGCTCCTCGGCGGTGAGGAAGACGGGTTCGAGCTCGTAGCCGGTGTGGGCCGAGGCCTGGCGCACGACCGTTTCCACTTCGCGGTTTTCCTGCGTGCCCGGCCAGCCCACCCAAACCCCCGACTCCGACTTCAAGATGGGAGCCAGCGCCGTTACCAGACCGCCCGAGGCGGCGCGCAGCCGCCAGTGCTCGCCTTCGCGGCTGAGCACTACGGGCAGCCGGTTGGAGACCACCACGAGGCGCTTCTTGCTTTTGCTCATGGGGTGGCCACTTTCTCCGTGGGCAGCCACTGGGCCAAGAACTCGAGGAGCTCACCGGGAGGGGTAAGCCACACGTCGGCCTCGGTAGAGCGCAGTTGGGGACGCACAAGCACGCGCAGCCCCCGCGAGCCCAACTCCAGGAAAGCGTCTTCGTCGGTGCGGTCGTCACCCAGGTAGGCCACGGGCACGCCCGCTGGTTCTTGCGCGAGGATGGCGTGCACCGCGTCGGCCTTGGAGCGCGCGTTCACGCGCAGCTCCAAGCCACCGTCGAAGGCTTTGAGGTCGAGGCCGGTGCCCAGCGCCAGCGGCTCGAGTGCATGTAGCGCGTGTCGGTGCAGCTCCTGTGCTTTCGCCGCGGGCAAGCCCCGCCAGTGCAAGGCCAGGCAGCCGGGCTTTTCTTCCGCCTGCGCCTGCAATCCCTCCGCCTGCACCCAGGCATCGGCATCGGCCAGCGCGCGCAGCGCCTTCGGATCCATGGGAGCGATCGTCGCGGTGCCGTCCGGTTTTCTGTGCTCCAGGCCGTGCGACCCCCAAACCTCCGGTGGGTTCTCCAGGCCAAGCAGGGGAAGCAGATCGTCCACAGCGCGCCCGCTCACAATCACCAGGCGCGTGCGCCGGTCGTCGCCGATCTTCTGCAACGCCTCGCGAACTCCGGGATAGGGCAGGGCGCGGTCACGTTCCGCGCGGAAGGGCGCCAGCGTGCCGTCGTAGTCGAGCAGCAACACGCGCCGGCGTGCCTGAGCAACGTGGCGGTAAAAGTCTTCCGGATTTTTTCCCTCTCGCAGGATCTTCATGGTCTGTTTCGTGGCCTGATACCTATTCACAAGCGAGCGATTCGGCTTCTGATCCTCGGGTGGCGGCTTCCTCTTGCCGGTTGCTGAGCCGGGGGTACCAGCCGGTCGGAGGAAGACCCGGCCAGCCTATCCCAACCCGAAAGCAAGTTAACTCACCCCCAAGCAGCTAAGATATAGTATTATATAGAGGTTAACCTCGTTTTTGGGCCGACGGCCCGTTTTTGATTCTATGCCCTCCACGAACCACAATCCGGCGCGTTCTCCGTTCGACTTTCAATCGGCGGCGCACCTGATTCGCATTGGCGAAGCCCGGGCGGACACGCTGGGCGAACTGTTGGAGCACGTGCGCACCTGCTCGGAGGGATCCATCTTCGAGCACACCTTCCAGACCCTACAGGAACATCATTTTCTAAAGGAAGGCCTGTCCAACGACTTCGCGCAGTGGGCCCTGGCCGCGTGCAATGAGGCCGCCCTGGCCGAGCACCTCACGGCCGTGGATGTGCGCGACTTCACCTCCATCGCCGACTTGCGCGAGCGCGTTATCGAAACGCTGGAAGAGCATTTGCAGAGCAACCCTCAGGCCCGCGAGCGCCGCTCCTTTGAGCCCTTCTACTTTTGCGCTTCGGAGCTGTACGTGATGCCCACGGGAATCAGCGCGCGGACGCTGGACGAGTTCGCCGAGGGTCTTTCCCAGGTGCCGCGCGCCTCCATCCACTACCACTTCATCGACGCGCGCCTGCGGCTGAAGCTGAACTCCAACGACTTTTCCTACTGGCTGCGGGACTCGCTCGATTTGCCCGCGATGGCCGAGCGCTTCGATCGCATTGACATCTACACGCTGACGCTGGAGGACGTGCGACGCAAGATGATCGCCGTCCTGCGCGACCAGGACGGCAACCGGGGGCGCGCATGAGTCCGCGGAAGAAAAACCCGCCCGCGGCGAAAGCGCCGCGCTCCGCGTCCACCAAGACGCGCAGCAAAGTGAAGCCCGCAGCGCCAGCGCCGGCGTCCGCCGCTCCTGTGGCGGCCGTGGCCGGCGTCGAGTCGCCCCCGACGGAGCGCCGCCGCTATCCGCGCCTCGAGCCCCCTGCGCCGCTGCCTATGGCGCAATTGGACGACTACGCGCCCATCGTCGGCCGGCAGGAGATTGACCAGCTGCGCTTTCTGGCCGACCGGCTGCGCGGCCGCCGCGTGAAGATGGTGAACTCCACCGCAGTCGGCGGCGGCGTGGCCGAGATCCTGAACCGGCTGATTCCGCTGATGAACGAGCTCGAAATCCAGCACCGCTGGGAGGTGATTACCGGCGGCCAGGACTTTTTCGAGGTCACCAAGGCGTTTCACAACGCCCTGCATGGCGCTCCCTACGACCTGACCGGCGATGCCCAGGAGATCTTCCTGCGCTACAACGAGCAGAACCGCCAGCGCATGGCATTTGGCGAAGACGTGGTGGTCATCCACGATCCCCAACCCGCCGGGCTCATCCACTCGCGCCAGCCCGATCACGGCAAATGGGTGTGGCGCTGCCACATCGACCTCTCCAATCCTCACCCCGGCGTCTGGGGACTGCTGCGCCCGCTGGTGGAGGAGTACGACACCGCGATCTTTTCTTCCCCGGCGTTCAGCCGCAGGCTGAGCATCCCCCAGTACCTCTTTTATCCCTGCATTGATCCCTTGTCCGAAAAGAACAAGAAGCTTGAGGAAAGCAGTGTTCAGGATGTCTGCGATGCCTTCGGCATCGATCGCTCGCGGCCCATCCTGACGCAGGTTTCACGCTTCGATCGCCTGAAGGACCCGGTGGGCGTGATCCGCGCCTACAAGATGGTGAAGCGTTACGTGGACTGCCAACTGGTGCTGGCGGGCGGCGGCGCCAGCGACGACCCGGAAGGCGCGGCCGTGCTAGCGGAAGCGCAAACGGAGGCTGCGGGCGACCCCGATGTCTTCATCCTCGACCTGCCGCCGTGGTCGGCCTTCGAAATCAACGCCCTGCAGAGCGCCTCCACCATCATCATTCAGAAGTCGCTGCGCGAGGGCTTCGGGCTCACTGTGGCAGAGGGGCTGTGGAAGGGCAAGCCCGTAATCGCCGGCGCCGTCGGAGGCATTCCCGTGCAGGTCATCCACAAGCTGACGGGCATGCTGGTGCACTCGGTGGAGGGCTGCGCGTTCCAAATCCGCTACCTGCTCACCCATCCCGAGTTCGCCGCGCAGCTCGGCCGCAACGGCCGCGAGCATGTGCGGGAAAATTTCCTCATGACCTCGAACGTCAAACGCTACCTCCTGCTCTACCTGCAGTTGCTGGGCGCCGCCGCGCCGGAACTGGCCTGAAGCGCGAAGGAAACTGCAAGGGAAACGCTCCCGAGTTTTCCTTTGCAAGGAATTCGCTGAGGCGGCCACACCAGCACGTCCAGACGCCGGGCAAAGTGCAAGAGCGGCGGCTGCTGCGGCAGGCGAACTCCGGCGGCCGCGGCCAGGGTGTTGCGCGCGATTTCTGCTTCGGCCTCGGACAGGGGCCAGGGAGCATGATGGATGTCGGCGCGGTGGACGCGGCCGCGCGCATCCACGGCAAACAGGCAGTAGCGCTCGGTCAGCCAGTGCGCGAGCGTTCCCGGCGCCGCCCGGCTGGGCGCGGAGATGGGCTGGTAGCGCGCGTGGAACTCTGCCGGGCGCGGGCCCTCGCGGCGGATGGACTGGTAGGTTGTGGCTTCACCTTCTGCTTCCACTTGCATGCGCGCGTGGAAATACGGCAGGCGATACCAGAGACGCGCCGCACGGCAGGCCGTCCAACTGGCGGCATCCAGGCTGAAAAAATAGACCCCGGCGCGCCCGCCCTGGCGTACGTAGGTGCGCACGTTAACTTCGGGGAAATGGGCAAGGCCGGGCACGGCGGGCAGCCCGCGCAGCCGCACTCCGCTCATGCGAAAGGGGATCACGCCCACCCAGGCGCGCGCGTCAAAGAGGTCCAGTTCGAGGGGCGCGGGCACGAGCGCGCGCAGCGCTTCTGCTTCCACCGGCCAGTGGGCGAACAACAAGTCCTGCCAGGTGAACTGGATGACCCAGGGTCCTTGAGGCAGCGGCCAGGGACGATGCGCCACCGACTGCAAGACGGAATCCACGTCAGGCGGTATGCGATTTTTCCGCCGGGTGAACGTCGACGGCGCAGGAGGGCTTGAGCGCGCCGTGCGCCAGAAGCGAGGCGCAGTGGCGGTGGCGGGCCACCAGGCGGTAGGCGGCGCGCAGGAGCGGGCGCACTCCCGGAATGCGCGCCCAAAGAGTGAAGGGCCGCGCCCACCACACGAAGCGCGCCAGGTGCAGCACGGCGTCGGCACCGGCCAGCGCCCGGCCGTCTCCGGTGAGGACGCGCATCTCGTCCAGCATTTTTTCGGGAGCGATGCCGTAAGAGATGTGCAGCCGCGCCGCCATCCAGGGCGCCTGCAAGGGAACGAGGACGTAGTCGTGCCGCTCGAGGACAGCGCGATAGCGCCGCGCCAGGCGCTTGCAGAGATCGCACTCGCCGTCGTACACCACCCATCCGGCAGGGAAGTGGTATTCGCTAATCGTGGGTTGAATCGCGCTGGAAGCCATAAGTCCCTTCCATTGTGCGCCCGTCAGCGGGCAATGGCGAGCAGCTTTTTGGCGCTGCCGCCGGCCTTCAGAAACTTCACCATGGCCGCCGAGGGCAGCCGGCGCAACTGGCCGTACCAGTTGGTGATGGTTTCGACGAAGTCCAGCATGTCTTCGAGGCGTTTGCGCGTGTGCGCCTCCGTGGCGCCGGCGCTTTCGGCCTGGGCCACGCACTGGCGCAGGATGTCCAGCGTGGGGTCGATTTCGCGGCGCTTGCGCTCGTCGAGGATGATCTGAAACATCTCCCAAACGTCCTTCATGGATTCGAAGTGGTCGCGCCGGTCGCCGAGCACGTGCACCACCTTGACGATGCCCCAGGCCTGCAGCTCGCGCAGGCTGGTGGAAATGTTGGATCGGGAAACGGAGAGCGCCTCGGTGATTTCTTCGGCGTGCAGGGGGCGCGGCGAAACATAGAGCAGGGCGTGCACCTGGGCCACGGTGCGGTTGATGCCCCAGCGCGTGCCCATTTCGCCCCAGTGGAGGACGAACTTTTCGGTGACCGGAGTGAGAAGCGGCATGTGCCACCACCAGTTATTTCTGTACGTACTGAAAATACTATCAACACTGTCACTTGTCAAGCCTTTTCTTGCCGGCCCGAGGCGGCCCCGGCGCGCGCTTCCCGGGGCCGGTTTGCCAGCCTGCGCAGCGCGGCAGTACCATGAGTTTTCCGCATGCCTGAGACCAAAACTCCTCCCGCTGCAGAAGCCCAAGAGCCCGCGTCGCGGCCCGCCCCGGTGGTTGAGGTGTTTGCCGTGCACGGCGTGGAGCCCGAAGTGCAGGCCTATGCCATGGCTAAGTACTCGCGCTCGGCGCTTTCCATGAAGGACGCGCTCAAGGAAATCAACGAGCAGAAGGCGGAGAAGTTTCTCAACACGTTTTACTTCCAGTACGGCCACCGCTCCATCGCCGACCTGGCGCACGTGGCGCTGGCCATCGAGCGGCTTTCCATCCTGGCGGCCATCGCCGCGGCCGACGAGCAGCGCTGGGACGGCCAGGAGCGCTCCACGCGCTACCAGGACTTCAAGAAGAGCGGCTTCTACACGCCCGATTTCTCGGCGACGCGGAAGCGGAAACGCTCTACGGCGAGACTGTGGCGTTCCTCTTCCAGGAGTACGAGCAGTTTTCCGAGGGCATGTGGCGGTATCTGGAAGAGCGCACGCCGCGCCCCGGAGAGATGAAGCCTGAGGCCTACGAGCGCACGCTGCGCGCCCGCGCGTTCGATCTCTCGCGCTACTTCCTGCCGCTGGCCACCAACACCTCGCTGGGGCAGATTGTGAACGCGCGCACTCTGGAAACGCAGATCGCGCGCCTGCTCTCCCACACCCACGCCGAGGTGCGCGAGCTGGGCGGGCGGCTGAAGCAGGCCGCGCGCGCGCCCGCCTACAACGCCAATCACGCAGCGCTGGGCCGGCTGGTGGAGGAGATTCGCGCCGCCGATCCGGCGCTGGGCAAGCGCGCCGCCGAGGAACTGCTCAAAGAAGTGCGCGCCGCTCCCACGCTGGTGAAGTATGCGGAGGCCAATCCCTATCAGGTGGAGACGCGGCGCGAACTGCGCCAGGCCGCGGCCGAAGTCATGCAGGGAGTGGAAATCGCGCGCGTGAACGCGGTGGAGATGCTGGAGGACGATCCCCTGGAGATCGAGCTGGCGGCAACGCTTCTCTATGCCCACTGCCGGCATCCTTACCGCCAGGTGCGCAAGCAGGTGGAGGTGCTGAGCGCGGAACGGCGCCAGGAGATCATTGATCTGGGCACGAAGCATCGCGGCAAGCACGACGAGCTGGCGCGCGAATTCTGCGCCGGGCAAAGGTTTCGCTTCGACATCCTGATGGATATCGGCGGCTTTCGCGACCTGCATCGCCACCGCCGCTGCATCCAGATTGAGCAGGATTTCACCACGGCGCACGGCGCCGAGGTGCCGGAGGACATCGCCCGCGCCGGGTTGCGCGCGCGCTACGAGGGCTCGATGCGCCGCGCGGCAGAAGCGGCGCAGAAACTGGCGGCGTGCGGAGGCGCGGAGGCGGCGGAGAATGCGCAGTACGTTATCCCGCTGGCCTTCCGCAAGAGGTGCCTGTTCAAAATGGACTTCGCCGAAGCGCTTTACATCGCCGAACTGCGCACCACGCCCGCCGGCCACTTCTCCTACCGCAACGTGGCCTGGGAGATGTACCGCGCCGTGGCCCGCAAGTATCCCGCGCTGGGGAAGTATTTTCGCGTGACGGACGTCCGAGAGCCGGTGGATTTACTGAAAAGGTGACTTCGCTTTTTATTCGCCCTAGGTGTGGCTTCGTGTGTATAATGCGCCAGGGCTTGAAAGATAAGGACTTCAAGGCTGAAAGCTCAGGAAATGCCGGTTTGTTCCGATTGCGGAACAAAGGCAAGCGGCGGGTCCGCAAGACCGGTTTTTCCGCTATGGTCGGGTGGGCATTGCCGGCCGGCATGAAGCCAAGGCCGAGAGCCAACATTTAAGGAGACAGCCATCATGGCAGATGACCGCAGCAAAGTGATTGACCTGGCAATGGCGCAGATTGAGAAGCAGTTTGGCAAGGGCTCGATCATGCGCCTGGGAATGAAGGAAGCCATCGTTCCCATTGCGGTGATCCCCACGGGGGCCCTTTCGTTCGACGCCGCGCTGGGCGTGGGCGGCTTTCCCCGCGGACGGGTGGTCGAGATCTTCGGCCCGGAGTCCTCGGGCAAGACCACCATCGCATTGCAAGTCATCGCCCAGGCGCAGAAGACCGGCGGCATGGCCGCCTTCGTGGACGCCGAACACGCCCTCGATCCCGGCTACGCCAAAAAGCTGGGCGTGGATGTGGACAACCTGCTGGTCTCGCAGCCGGACTACGGCGAGCAGGCGCTGGAAATCGCCGAGGCGCTGGTGCGCTCGGGCGCGGTGGACGTGCTGGTGGTGGACTCGGTGGCGGCGCTGGTGCCCAAGGCCGAGCTCGACGGCGAGATGGGCGACAGCCACATGGGCCTGCACGCGCGCCTGATGTCGCAGGCGCTGCGCAAGCTGACCGCCATCGTGGCGAAGTCGCGGACGTGCTTCATCTTCATCAACCAGATCCGGGAGAAGATCGGCGTGATGTTCGGCAACCCGGAAACCACCACCGGCGGGCGCGCGCTGAAGTTTTACTCTTCGGTGCGCATTGACATCCGCCGCATCGCCGCCATCAAAGAGGGCGACGCGGTGGTGGGCTCGCGTACCAAGGTGAAGGTGGTGAAGAACAAGGTGGCCGCGCCCTTCCGCGACGCCGAGTTCGACATCATGTACGGGGAAGGCATCTCGCGCGAGGGCGACGTGCTCGACCTGGGCGTGACGCACAACATCGTGGAGAAATCCGGCGCCTGGTTCAGCTACCAAGGCGAGCGCATCGGGCAGGGGCGCGAGAACTCCAAGAACTTCCTCAAGGAAAACCGCGACATCCTGGCCAAGATCGAGACCGACGTGCGCCAGGTACTGGGCCTGGGCGAAAAGCCGCAGGCCGCCGCAGGGCCGGTAGCGGTGGAGGCGGCGAAGGCGGCAAGAAGATAGGGCGCCCGTGACTCCGCGCCCCTGGACCCGTTTTGTGTACGCCGTCCTCGGCGCCGGCTCCGTGGTTAACGGCCTGTGGATGCTGGCGGCGCCCGCGCATTGGTTTGCGACAATCCCTGGCGCGACCGACACCGGCCCGCTCAACCAGCATCTGGTACGCGACTACGGCATCTGCTACCTGGTAGTGGGCACGGCGATCGCGGCAGGATTGGCCCGCGGATTTACGTACGGTTTGCACCTCGCCGTCACTGCGTTCTTCGCGGGCCACGCCCTCTTGCACGTCTGGGACATGATCGCAGGCCGGCTCGGCCACGAGCATTGGGCGGCGGATTTTCCCGGCGTCTTCCTGCCTGCATTGCTCCTGATGGTGATGAGCCTGCCCTTCGCGTGGGAGCAGAAATAGGTTTCCAGTTCCCAGTTTCAAGTTTCCGGTGGAGAGCTGCTCCTGCCTCGAAGCTGGCACTTGAAACTTGAAACTCGAAACTGTTCCCCTGCTAGAATCCGGTCAGCGGTGGAGCCGCGCCCGAGCCCGTGAAAAAAGTCATCGCCATCTACCCTGGATCTTTCGACCCGCTGACCAACGGGCATCTCGACCTGATCGAGCGCGGCAGCAAGATCTTCGACCAACTGATCGTCGCCGTCCTGCGAAACCCGGAAAAGGCCCCGCTGTTTTCGCTGGCGGAGCGCAAAGAGATGCTGGAATCGATGACGCAGCGCTTTGGCAACGTGCGCGTGGAAAGCTTTTCCGGCCTGCTGGTGGATTACGCGCGGCGCAAGCGCGCGCACGCCGTGCTGCGCGGCATCCGAGCCATCAGCGACTACGAGTACGAACTGCAGATGGCCTTGATGAACCGCAAGCTCGACCCGCGGTTGGAAACTGTGTTCATGATGCCGGCGGAGGCCTATTCCTACCTGAGCTCGCGCCTGGTAAAAGAGGTGTTTCACGCGGGCGGCTCGGTGCGCGGGCTGGTGCCCAAGATGGTGGAGCAACGCCTGCACAGCAAGGTGAACGGCAAGGCCAAGCGCGCAAAGACAGCGAAGAAGAAATAGGAGGCCCGGAGATGGCAGCCACGCCGGAGGTAAACGCCAGTCCGCTGACGCAGCGCATCAACCGCATCCAGATTTCGGCCACGCTTGCGGCGGTGAACGAGGCAGCCAAGCTGCGCGCCGCGGGACGAGACCTGGTGGATTTCGGCGCCGGCGAGCCGCACTTCTCTACGCCCCAGCACATCAAGGAAGCGGCAGTGGCCGCCATCCGCGCCGACTTCACCAAGTACACGCCCGTGGCGGGCACCGACGAACTGCGCCAGGCCATTGTGCGCCGCCATGGGGAAGATTTCGGCTCGGCGTATGAACCCAAGGAGACCATCGCCTCCACCGGCGGCAAGCACGCGCTGTTCAACGCCGTGCAGGTGCTGGTAGACCACGGCGACGACGTGATTGTGCCCGTGCCCTACTGGGTTTCCTTCAAAGACATCGTGGAGTACGCGGGCGGGCGCTGCGTTTACGTGGAGTGCGACGAGGCTGCCGGATTCCAGTTGACGGTCGCGATGCTGGAGCGCGCGCTCACGCCGCGCACCAAGGCCATTATCCTCAACTCGCCCTCGAACCCCTCGGGCGCGGTGATGAGCGCCGAGGACATGCGCGCCGTGGTGGACCTGGCCCACCGCCGCGGCATTTACGTGATCGCCGACGAGTGCTACGTCTACTTGAATTTCACGGGAAACCTTTTCTCCGCCGGCTCGCTGACGCACGCGCGCGAGCACCTGGTGATCATCGGCTCGCTCTCCAAAACCTACGCCATGACGGGCTGGCGGCTGGGCTACGCGCTGGCGCCTGCGCCCATCATTACCGCGATGCAGAAACTGCAGAGCCAGTCCACGTCCAACGCGACGTCGGTGGTGCAGAAAGCGGCGGTGGGTGCGCTCAGCGGGCCGCAGGAGTGCGTGGCGGAGATGGTGGCGGACTACATCCGGCTGCGCGATCAGGTGGTGGCGGGACTGCGCGCTCTTCCCGGCGTCACCTGCGTCCAACCCGAGGGAGCGTTCTACGCCTACCCCAACGTCTCCGCCATCTTCGGGCGCGGCGGCGTGCGCTCGGCGGCGGACCTGGCAACGCGGCTGCTGCATGAGGCGGGTGTGGTCACCGTTCCCGGCGAGGGCTTCGGCACCCGCGACCACATCCGCGTCTCCTACGCCACCTCCGCCGCCGAACTCGACAAAGGCCTGGAGCGCATGAGAAAGTTTCTGGCCGCGCTGTGAGGCTTGCACCACCAAGGGCACAAAGGACGCGCGAAGGGATGAGCGGCGCGCGTCCGCGCTGATCCGCAGCTTCGTTCCATGTCCGACCTTTACCCATTGCTGCTGCTGCCCGACTTCCGCGAGCGGCCCTGGGGCGCGCGCGACCTGGCGCCGCTTTACCCCAACTACAAGGTGGAAGGGGAGCCGATTGGCGAGGTCTGGCTCACCGGAGACGAGTGCCGCGTGGCCAACGGCCCGCTGGCCGGGCAAACTCTCGCTGATTTGTGCAAACAATACGGGCGCGACCTGGTGGGCGAAGCCGCCCCGGAAGGCCATCGCTTTCCGCTGCTGCTCAAGTTTCTTTTTCCGCGCCAGAAGCTTTCCGTGCAGGTGCATCCCACGGACGAGGACGCCCGCCGCGCCGGGCTTCCCTGCGGCAAGAGCGAATGCTGGTACGTGCTGGCAGCGGAACTGGACGCGCAGGTGGCGCTGGGCCTGAAGCCGGGCGCCACGCGCTCCGAATTCGAAGCTGCCGCGCGCCGCGGCGAGCGCGCCGACCAGTTGCTCAACTGGATTTCCATCCGTCCCGGGGAGATGATTTACAACCCGGCGGGCACGCTCCACTCCATCGGTCCCGGCTCCATCCTGCTGGAGACGCAGCAGAACTCCGACATCACCTATCGCCTGTATGATTACGGGCGCCCGCGTGAGCTGCATCTGGAGGCGGGGCTGGCGGCGATGAAAGCGAGCCACGAGGCGGGCAAAGTACGGTCGCTGGACTCGGCGCAGGGCCGCACGTTGCTCACCGCGCCTCACTTCGTAGTGGAAGAGTGCGCGCTCGCGGAGGAGCGAGAAGTGCCGAACGCAACCGGCTCCGCGCAGTTGCTGGTTGCGCTGGAAGGCTGCGGCGTGGTGGAAAGCACAGGCCGGCAGCCGGTAAGCTTTGCCCGCGGCGAGGCGGTGGTCGTGCCCGCGAGTCTCCCGGCATTTCAACTGAAGCCGCAATGGGAGTTGCGTTGCCTCAGGGCCACGCTGCCGGTGCCGCCGGGGGAGATGCAGTCGTAATGAAAAAGCACTTCTATCCCGTGATCGTCGCCGGAGGGCGCGGCACGCGCTTCTGGCCGCGCAGCCGCGCGCGCGCCGCCAAGCAGGTGCTGGCGCTGGAAGGCCGCCGCACCATGATCCAGCAGACGGTGATACGCCTCGAATCCCTGGCCCCGGCGAAGAACTTCTGGGTGATCACCAACGGCGCTCTGCGTCCCGCCATTGCGCGCCAGTTGCCGGCGCTGGCGCCGCGGCAGATTCTGGCCGAGCCCTCCGGCCGCAACACCGCTCCCGCCGCCGGACTGGCCGCGTTTCTCCTGCTGCGCCGCGATCCGGAAGCGGTGATGGGCATCTTTCCCGCCGATCACATGATCGGCGACGAGAAAAACTTTCGCCGCGCCGTGCAAAAAGCTGCCAGCCTTGCGGCCGTAGGCGCAAACCTGGTGGTGATGGGCATTCGCCCCACGCGGCCGGAGACGGGCTACGGCTACATCGAGACGGGCCGCAAAAGCGCGCGCGGCCTGCTGCGTGTGCGGCGCTTCACGGAAAAACCCGGGCCGCAGAAGGCGTGGCGCTTTCTGCGCTCGCGCAAGTATCTGTGGAACAGCGGCATGTTCCTGTGGCGCGCCCAGACCCTGGCGCAGGCGCTGCATCGCCATCTGCCCAGGACGGCCGCGCTGCTGGAGGAGATTGCCGCCGCCTGGGGCACGCGCCGCTTTGAAGGCGTGTTCCGCCGTCTCTATCCCCGCTGCCAGGCCATCAGCGTGGATTACGCCGTGCTCGAGCCGCAGTCGGCGCTGGGCGAATCCGCCTCCGGCCTCGTCTGCCTGCCCGCCGACTTCGGCTGGAACGATCTCGGCTCCTGGGCCGCGCTCTATGAACACCAAGTGGCGGCGCGGCGCGCCGACGGCGCCCGCAACGTCGTGGACGCCGCCGGTCGCTTCACCCTCGACGCCTCCGGCAACTACGTCTTTGCGCCCGGCAAGTTCGTCGCCGCCCTGGGAGTGCGTGACCTCGTGGTCGTCGAAACGCCGGACGCCCTGCTGGTCACCACGCGCGGGCGCTCCCAGGATGTAAGCAGGGTGGTGCAACACCTGGAACAGAAGAAAGCCCGCCGCCTGCTCTGAGTTTGTCGTCGTGTGGGTGCTGGAAAAACCCCTCATTCATCCCGCCCCGGCCTCTGACCGCCCGATTCGCTGTGCTTCTCTCTTATAATCAGTGTTTCAACGGATGATTCCCGCCTCCCCACGTCCGGTTGACACTCCCGAGGCCCGGCGCTACAACCGCCTGCGCCGCCGCCTGAGCATGGCCGACCTGGTCCTGGGATTCGCCGTGCTGGTGCTGCTTTTGGCCACGGGATGGACGGGCGCGCTGCGCGATGTGGCCTACAACGCTGCCGGCCAGGGTTACGCCATGGCCGTCTTCTACTACGTGCTCATGCTCGCACTTCTAGCCAAGTTCGCGGGCCTGGGCCTGGACTATTACGGCTTCCGCCTGGAGCATCGCTACCAGCTCTCCAACCAGAAGTTGCGCTCCTGGGCCAAGGACCAGGTCAAGGGATTCCTGGTGAGCGTGGTGCTGGCCACCATTGTGGTGGAGCTCATCTACGCCGCCATCCGCTTTTCGCCGCCTTATTGGTGGTTCCTGGCGTGGATGGTGTTCATGCTGCTCTACGTCTTCTTCGCGCAGATCGCGCCCGTGGTGCTTTTTCCCCTGTTCTACAAGTTCGCGCCGCTGGCCGACGAGGAGCTGAAGGAGCGCCTGGTGCGCCTGAGCCAGCAGGCGGGGACGCGCGTGCGCGGCGTTTACGAATGGAAGCTTTCGGAAAAAAGCAAGAAGGCCAACGCCGCCCTCACCGGACTGGGCGCCACGCGGCGCATCCTGCTGGCCGATACCCTGCTCGAGAACTACTCGCACGATGAAATTGAGGCGGTGCTGGCGCACGAGCTTGGACACCACGTGCACGGCCACATCCGCAAGGGCATCGCCGTGCAGGCCGGCATTACGCTGTGCGGCTTCTGGGCCGCGCACCAGGTGCTCAGCTACGCCATCGAGCAGCGCCACATGTTCGTTTCGCTCGCCGATTTCGCCAACCTGCCGCTGCTGGCGCTGGTTTCAACCGTGCTTTCCTTCCTGCTTCTGCCCGCCATGAACGCCTGGTCGCGCTTCAACGAGCGCCAGGCGGACCGCTACTGCTTTGCCGCCATCCCCTCGGTCGAGCCCTACGTCTCCGCGCTCAACAAGCTGGGCGCGCAGAACCTCGCCGAGCGCACGCCCTCGCGCTTCGTGGAGTGGTTCTTCCATTCCCATCCGGCCATCTCGCGGCGCGTGGCCGCCGCGGAAGAATTTGCCCGCGCTCAGGGACAGCGGATGGCCGCAGATGCACAGGGATAACGCTGGGTTTGCTTAGAGCTGGTTGTGTCAACCGCGGAACGAACCGCTGCCTACCGCTGTTTCGCCAGCAACTCTTCCACGCGCCGCAGGTCTTCTTCCGTATCCACGCCGATGGTGTCGAAGGAAGTCTCGAAGACCTGGATGGAAATGCCGTTTTCCAGGAAGCGCAATTGCTCCAGGCGTTCCGCGCGCTCGAGGGAGGATTCGGGCAGCGAGCAGAAGCGGTCGAGCGCAGCTTTACCGTAGGCGTAGAGGCCGATGTGCTTGTTGCCGCGCCGGTCGCCCGCAGCATCGCGGTCAAAGGGCAACGGCGCCCGGGAAAAGTAAAGCGCGCGGCCTTCCACGTCCGTGACCACCTTCACCACGTTGGGATTGGCCATCTCCGCGGGCGTGGCGGGAAACATCAGGGTGGCAACTTCAACGCCCGGCCGCTCCATGCCATCGAGCAGCGTAGCAATGTGCTCGGGCCGCACCAGCGGCTCGTCGCCCTGCACGTTCACATAGACGTCGGCGGCGATAGACGCGGCCACTTCGCGCACGCGCTCCGTGCCCGAGCGGTGCGCGGACGATGTCATGCAGCCGTGCCAGCCGTGGGTTTGGCAGAGCGCCAGGATTTCTTCCGCGTCGGTGGCCACGATCACGTCTTCGAGCCGCGACGAGGCGCGCACGGCGTCATAGACGTGCGCCAAAAGCGGACGGCCGGCGATCTGGCGCAACATTTTGCGCGGCAGGCGCGTGGATGCAACACGGGCGGGAATGACGGCGACGGCGCGCAACATGTCTGGTGCCGACTAGAGTAGCCCATGCGGCCCCGGTTTGACACTGTTTGCAAAGCGCTCTTAGAATCAATTTCAGGCTGGTCGCGAGCGCGCCAGCCTCCTCTTCCGGTGTTCGTTCAGCACGTTCCAATGGCGGCGTAGCTCAGATGGTTAGAGCGAGGGTCTCATAATCCCTAGGTCGGCAGTTCGAGTCTGCCCGCCGCCACCAGATTTTTCAAAGGCTTACGAAAAACCGTATGCACCCCAGCGGGTAAACTGTGACCAAATTGTGTCCAAAATTCTCGACTTCGTCAGCACATCGGTCTTCAAAACCGGCGGTCATGGGGTTCGTCCCGCCCACGCTTCCGCCAAGCCCGTCTGTGGTATGCCCGAAGTGTCCGCCCTTAATCAGCCTTCTCTGTGTGGAATCAGCCTGAAAGGCGTTTAACCCACGCGGCGTCAAATGTGCGTGGCGCAGGAAGGCATTACTGCGCCGAAAAGGAATGGCTTCGACACTCCGGCACCCTCAGGTGTGCCAGGGGGAGCGGCACTGTGTTGCAGTAAGAATGACTTGGTTGTGAGTAAATCTCACTGCATTTGCAGAGCCTCATTGACCTGCCCCCCGAAAACTAGCCCAGCGTAAATGAGACTTCTCACATTACGATGCCCCGCTGGCGGAATTTGCGATTTGAACCTCCGACCCCCTGGTCCCGAACCACGTTCGATGACCTTTGTGAAATCTATGGAATCTTGAGGACTCTCGCTGCTTTTGATTGAAATAGTTGCGGTCAACTCGTTGAAAGCTGTTGAAGTTTGTGGGTTCAGGGGTGCAACGACAGCTACAAAATCATCTACAGCTCGATGGCTGCCCTTTTGGTAGCACTGTATCCACGCCTCCATCTCCTGCTGTCATTGCTGTGGGAAAACGGAGCCGAGGGCACAGACTAAGTGGAATCAAACACCTTTGCCATCTAGCATCTCACGGATTTTGCGGGTGAGCCCCACCCTGGTGTAAGGCTTTTCCACAAGCACAACCGACGCATCCAGTACGCCATGATGGTTAATCTCGCCGGCTGTGTAGCCGGAAGCATAGATGACTTTCAAGTTTGCCCTTCGTTGGACAAGCTGGGTCGCCAGTTCGGGCCCGCTCATCCTTGGCATGATGACGTCGGTCACAAGCACATGGATTGGCCCCGAGTACTGCTCGGCAATTTTCAAGGCTTCGGCCCCATCCGCGGCCTTCAGCACCGTGTAACCGCTACTCTCCAGGAATTCTCCCGCTAGTTCGCGCAGGTCCTCGGCATCCTCGGCCAGCAGGATCGTCTCTGTTCCTCGACCGGCATTGGCAGGGGCGCTTGTCGTCCGTGCAGCAGTGGTTTCCGCCACTACACGCGGCAGGTAGACCTTGAAGGTTGTGCCCTTCCCCACCTCACTGTAGACCCAGATGTGGCCACCGCTCTGTTTCACGATCCCATACACCGTGGAGAGACCCAGGCCTGTACCCCTGCCTTCCTCCTTGGTTGTGAAAAAGGGCTCGAAGATCCGCGCCTGGACCTCGAGCGGCATCCCCATGCCGGTGTCACTGACGGTCAATCTCACGTAAGCTCCGGGTTCGACTTCCGCATGACCGCGCGCGTATTCCTCGTCCAGTTCGCCATTCTCAGTAGTGATGGTCAGCTTGCCGCCGCGTGGCATCGCGTCCCGCGCGTTGACCACAAGGTTCATGAAGACCTGCTCGATCTGACCAGGATCGGCCTTGGTGCGGCCCAAGTCCGGGTCGAGAACCGTTTCGAGATCAACGTTCTCCCCAATCAACCGACGCAGCATCTTCTCCAACTCTCGTACGATAGCGTTGAGGTCGAGGACCCTGGGCTCAAGTGCC
>Ga0114945_10000883_pt1 | contig 19075 bp, 20 predicted proteins | sample OV2TP3_FD_87194 | JGI IMG/M metagenome (GOLD analysis project Ga0114945, IMG submission 87194) | Hot spring microbial communities from Beatty, Nevada to study Microbial Dark Matter (Phase II) - OV2 TP3 | ecosystem: Environmental > Aquatic > Thermal springs > Hot (42-90C) | place: USA: Beatty...
GCATACCACGCGGCAATCGCGTCGCGAAACGCCCGCAGCCCACGATTCAGCGGATACCGGTGTGTCGCCGGATCGCGCACCGCCTGGCAGGCGTGCTCGACGATGGGCGGCAGCGTCGGCTGATCCGGATCACCCACGCCGAGATCAATCACATCCTGTCCGTGCGCGAGCGCGGCGCGCTTGGCGCGATCCAGCTCGACAAAGAGGTACGGCGGTAACTGTCGGAGGCGTCGTGCCAGAGGACTCATCGCCTGCGCGTCAATCCCAAGACATCCTGCATGTCGTAGAGCCGCGGCGGCTTGCCGACGACAAAGCGCGCTGCCTGGAGGGCGCCGTACAAGAACGCATCACGGGAGGAGGCTCGATGCACCAATTCCACCCGCTCCCCTGGCGTGGCAAAGATGACCTGATGATCGCCGATGACATCGCCAGCGCGAATCGCATGGATACCGATCTCGCGATGCGACTGCCGCGGCTGGTCACCGCGACGGCCATACACGCCGACACGTCGGAGATCGCGGTGGCGCGCGGTCGCCAGCAGGTGTGCCAGCCGCTTGGCGGTGCCGCTCGGCGCATCGCGCTTACCCGCGTGGTGTGTTTCCACGATTTCAACGTCGTAGCCATCGCCCAACGCGCGGACGGCTTGCACGGCGAGTTGGAAGAGCACATTCACTCCTAAGCTCATGTTCGGTGACACCACGATGGGAATCCTGCGACTCGCGCGACGGATCACGGCGAGCTGTGTGTCGCTGAGCGCTGTGGTGCCGATCACCATGGGACAGCGCAGGCGCGCCGCAGTCGTGGCGTGGGCCGTCGTGGCGTGCGGCGTGGAAAACTCGATGAGCACAGCCCCTCGCTGAGCGATCGAGGTGATGTCTGCGGTGATCCGCACACCCAGCGAGCCCTGCCCCAGGCACTCGCCCACATCCTGCCCCACCGAGGGATGCGTTGGTGATTCAACCGCTCCGGCCAAGCGCCATGCTGGTGTCTGCCGAAGGAGCGTGATCAACCGACTTCCCATGCGGCCACAGCAACCGCTGACGATCACCCGTTGCAGACGGTGACTCATCGCGTCCTCGCTCGCGCAGGCCGCGCCGAGACGCTGCGCGTGACCGGCTTGCCACCTTTGAGCAGTCCGTACGATTCCAACGCGGCGTGGAGCTTGCCGTGATTCGCTGCACTCATCCCACAGAGCGGCAGTCGCAGCTCTGGATCAATCATCCCCATCAGGCCCATCGCGGTTTTCAGCGGAATCGGATTCGTCTCGAGGAACAGGGCCTTGACGAGCGGCAGCAATCGTTGATGCCAGGTGCGTGCCTCCTGCATCTGCCCCTGCTCAAACGCACCCACGAGTGCGGCCACATCGCGTGGCACGATGTTCGCAGCGACGGAAATGACGCCAACGCCACCAATCGCCAGGACGGGTAACGTCAGACTGTCATCGCCTGAAATCAGCGCAAAGGACTTGCCGCAGAGCTCGACGATGCGACTCATCTGCTCCAGGTTGCCACTCGCCTCTTTGATGCCCACGATCCCCTGCAACTGAGCCAGCCGCGCCACCGTCTCAGGCTCCAGGTTCACACCCGTCCGTGACGGGATGTTGTAGGGGATGAGTGGCAACTCCACCGCCTCAGCGATGGCCTGAAAGTGCAGGTACAACCCCTGCTGCGTGGGGCGGTTGTAGTAGGGCGCAATGAGCAGCGCCCCATCCGCGCCGGCACGCTGCGCGTGTTGGGTCAAGCGAATGGCCTCGGCAGTGCTGTTGGACCCTGTGCCGGCGATCACAGGAATTCTGCCGCGGGCGGCCTGGATGACGAGCGCAATCACGCGTTCATGCTCGGCATGCGAGAGCGTCGCTGATTCGCCTGTCGTGCCACACGGCACCAGCGCGGCGGTGCCCGCGGTCACATGGCGCTCAACCAACGACTGGAGGGCCGCTTCATCCACACGCCCCTGTCGAAACGGTGTGACCAACGCGACCATGGAACCTCGAAAGCGCACCATCGTTTAACCCTCCCTCCACATCAAACGCCCAGAAAACACGACGCGGGCCGGTCCTTCCAAGGAGATCTCCTGGATGGTTGACGTGTCCGCCTGAAATCGCACGCAGAGTGTTTCGCCACTCTGGGTCACCACGCGCACCGGTGATCGTCGGTGATAATATTTCCACAGAATCGCTGCGGTGGCCGTGGCACCCGTGCCGCAGGCCAGGGTTTCTTGCTCCACGCCGCGTTCGTACGTGCGCAGACGCACAGTGCTGCGTCCCACCTGGACGAAATCCACGTTCGTACCCTGCGGAGCGAAGTGCCGATGGTACCGGAGGGCGCGGCCCAAGCCCAGCACATCCACGTGCGCGACGTCGGGCACCACCAGTACGGCATGAGGGACACCGACCGTCACCGTCGCCACCTGAGACGAGCGACCGCGCACTCGCAGTGTCTGTTGCGCAAAGGACCGTGGCTGAGGCATCCGCAGACGAACCCGTGTCCCGTTGAGCACATGCGCCGCCAGGATGCCAGCGCGCGTCTCGATGGCCATCTGCCGCCGAGCCCACCCCGCCTGATACGCATGGAGTGCTACACACCGTGCCCCATTCCCGCACATCGCTGGCTCGGACCCATCGGGATTAAAGATGCGCATCCGTAGATCGCCGCGTCGTGAGCGCTCCGCCACCACCAAGCCATCCGCGCCGATGCCACGCCGTCGGTCGCAGGCCCAGCGGGCGAGCGGGGCGAATCGCCGGAAGCGGCGTCGGCGATTGTCCACAACGACAAAATCGTTGCCTGCTCCGACGACTTTGGTGAAGGGCACGGTGATCGCGGTCACTGCCACAGCTCCTGGGGGATGACTTCCTGCCGGATCAAGTCTTGCAGTTTTTCCCGTCGTCGCACGACGAAATATTTCTCCCCGCGCACCATGACCTCAGCCGGCTTGGGTCGCGAGTTGTACTGTGAGGCCATCGTAAATCCGTAGGCCCCAGCGCCCATGATAGCCAAGAGTGCGCCGGTGTTCACCACCGGCAGCTTCCGGTCCTTTGCAAACGTGTCCCCAGTCTCGCAGACAGGGCCCACGACATCGGCGACCATCTCCTGCTGGGGCGCGGCGTCTGCGACGACAGGCTGAATGTCGTGGTAGGCCCCGTACAGCGCTGGGCGGATGAAGTCATTCATGCCGGCATCCACAACGACAAATGTCTTCTGGGCTGTCTCTTTGAGGTACAACACCCGTGTGATTAAGACACCAGCGCTTCCGGCGATGAACCGTCCTGGTTCTAAGATCACCTTGAGCTGCATCTGTTTCAGCAAGGGCAGCACCGCTTGGGCAAATTCTTTCGCAGTCTGGGGCTTCTCCTCCTCGCGATAGACAATACCCAACCCGCCTCCAATGTCGAGGTACTCCAAACCGACACCCAGTTGAACCGCTTGCTCGACGAGGAGACTCACGCGCGTGATCGCTTCCACAAATGGCTTCGCCTCGGTGATCTGCGAACCGATGTGCAGGTGCAGTCCCTTGATGTCGAGATGCGGAAAGCGAGCATGGTCACGGAGCAGCGCTTCGGCCGTGTCAGGATCCATGCCAAACTTGTGGCCATGCGCGCCGGTCATGATGAAATGATGCGTCTCTACCTCCACCCCAGGATTGATCCGCAACGCCACGGCCGCGCGCTTGCCCAACTGGGCCGCGAGGCGCTCGACCTCAGCCAGCTCCGCGGCCGACTCGATGTTGATGAGGAGCACGCCCACACGAAGCGCTTCGCGAATCTCGTGTTCCGTTTTGCCGACGCTGGCAAACACGATTCGCTGGGGATCGCAGCCCACGCGCAGGGCCTTGTAGAGCTCTCCACCGGAGACGACATCGAGTCCTGCACCCGCGTTGACCAGCGTCCGCAAGACCGCCAGATTCGAGTTCGCCTTGACAGAAAAACAGACCAGGGGTGCAATGCTCCGGAAGGCGTGCACGAGGCGCGTGTAGTGATCGAGCAGCGTCTGCGCACTGTAGATGTAGACCGGCGTTCCCGCGGCCTCGGCAATGGCCTGGACGCTCACCCCTTCGCAGCAGAGCTGATTATGGCGGTACTTAAAGTGATGCATGGTTACCGTGTTCCCAACGCACGTTCCCACCGCGCAATGGCGCGCTGTACCAGCACAGGGTTCGTGCTACCACTCGATTGTTTCATCTGCACCGCTCTCAAGGGGTCAAAGAGTTGCACCGCCTCCTCGTCTATGGCGGGGGCAATCTGCTGGAGTTCTGCCAACGACCAATCAGTCAACGCGCGTCCCTGCTGCTCAGCCAGCCGTACGAGTTCACCGACCGCTCGATGCGCCTCCTGAAACGCCATACCGTTGCTGACCAACTGCTCGGCGAGCTCCGTCGCCATCAAGCGAGGATCGCTGACCAACCGCGCAGCCTGCTCGCGACGCACGCGCAGATGGGGAATCAGGCGCTCCAAGATGGCTAAGTTCTGGCGCGTCAGGTCGCACGCCTCAAACAGGGCGCGTTTGTCGTGTTGCAGATCGCGGTTGTAGGTCAGGGGCAGCCCTTTGAGGATAGTGAGCACAGCGATGAGATCGCCGTAGAGAGCGCCGGTGCTGCCACGTATCAGCTCCAACACATCCGGATTTTTCTTCTGAGGCATCGCGCTCGAGCCAGTGGCAAAGCGATCGGGCAACTCCAGCAACCCAAATTCCATGCTGCACCAGAGAATCCAGTCTTCAGCAATGCGCGAGCAGTGCATCCCCAGGATCGCCAACGCGGCCAACAGCTCGACGACAAAATCGCGATCGCTCACGGCATCCATGCTGTTGTCACTCACCCGACTAAAACCCAAGAGCTTCGCCTGGTACTGGCGATCGAGCGGAATCGCCGTGCCGGCCAACGCCGCCGAACCCGTGGGCAAGACATCCACGCGCACGCAGACATCCTGCAGACGGTCGCAGTCGCGCTGCAGCATCTCGACGTATGCGAGCAGCTGATGCGCCAGTGAGACCACTTGGGCGCGCTGGAGATGCGTGTAGCCGGGAATGAGCACCTCCTGATGGGCCTTGGCCAGGCGCACGAGTGCCCGTTGCACGTGTGTGATTTGCGTCTCCACGTGGAGGATTTCTGCTTTGCCATAGAGACGAAGATCCAGTGCGACTTGGTCGTTCCGACTCCTGGCGGTGTGGAGTTTGCGGGCCACCTCTCCCACTTGGCGCTCCAGCAGCTCGTGGATGGCGGTGTGCACATCCTCCGCATGGGGATTGAGGTCAATGACGCCGCGCTCCGCTTGCGAGAGCAACAGCGTCAGTGCTCGCACGAGTTGGGTCCCTTCGCGACGGGTCAGCACGTGGGCCTTGACCAGCGTTTTCACATGCGCGATGGATCCGCGCAGATCATACGTGGCTAAGCGCTGATCGAACGCGAGGCTGTGGGTGAAACGTTCCACCGCCTCATCCGTCGCTGTGGCAAAGCGACCGCCCCAGAGTTTCATCGTTTCCCTGACCTCTGGCCCCTGGTCCCTTGCCCCTCATAGGGCAATCCCCACAACCGGATGAAACCCTCCGCCCACGCTTGACGGAAGACATCGCCAGCCCCATACGTCGCCAATTCCCGATGGTACAACGCCTGCGGTGACCGACGGCCCACGCTCATACAACGACCGGCCATGAGCTTCACGCGGACCGTCCCGCTGACGTGCTGTTGGGTGGCTTCCACGAAGGCATCGAGCGCGACTCGCGCGCGCGTAAACCACAGACCAAAGTAGATGAGCTGGGCGTACTTGAGGGCCAACTGCTCTTTGAGGTGTAACAGCTCCCGGTCAAGGACTAACCGTTCCAGCTCCGCATGGGCTTCATACAGGATCGCGGCGGCTGGAGCTTCGTAGACCTCGCGTGACTTGATGCCCACGAGACGATCTTCAATCAGATCCGACCGTCCAACGCCATAGCGTGCCCCGAGGACGCTCAGTCGCTGGATCAGTGGCACGCCAGCCACGCGACGACCGTTCAGGTGCGTGGGCACCCCTCGCGTAAAACCGATCTCGAGGTAGGTGGGCCGACGCGGCGCGCGTTCCGGCGGACGGATGGAGCGATACGTCTCCGACGGCGGCTCGTGCCACGGATCCTCCAACACGCCACATTCGATACTCGTGCCCCAGAGGTTGCGGTCCATGCTGTAGGGGGATCGTTGGGTGACTTCGATGGGAATGCGATGCTGCTGGGCAAAGGCGATTTCCTCTGCGCGGGACGTGAGTTCCCATTCGCGCACTGGCGCAATAATCTTGAGCGTCGGATCTAAGGCGGCAATCGTCACCTCAAATCGCACTTGATCGTTGCCTTTGCCGGTACAGCCGTGCGCCACAGTGGTGGCGCGCTCACGATGAGCCACGTCAACCAACTTGGCGGCAATCAACGGCCGCGAGAGCGCGGTGGCGAGCAAATATTTGCCCTCGTACACGGCCTGGGCCTTGAGCGCATGGAAGACGTACTCCTCGACAAACTCGCGCTGGACGTTGAGCACATGCACACGCGAGGCACCCGTCGCTAACGCACGGCGTCTCGCGAGCGCCAGGTTTTCTCCTTGTCCGACGTCAGCTAACAGGGCAATGACCTCGTAGCCGCGGAGCTGCAGCCACTTCAAGCACACCGAGGTATCCAATCCGCCGGAATACGCTAAGATAATTTTCTGTTGTCCGTGAGCCATGAGTTACCCTCGCTTCAGCAATCGCACCAAGAGCGCCTTCTGCGCATGGAGCCGATTTTCCGCCTGATCGAAGATCACCGCGCGACGACTCTCCATCGCCTCATCGGTAATTTCTTCTCCCCGATGCGCCGGCAGGCAGTGCATGATGAGCGCCTGGCGACGCGCATGAGCGAGGAGCGCTGGCGACAGCGTAAACCCGCGAAAGGCTCGACGACGTCGCTGCGCGTGGGCCTCCTGCCCCATGCTGGTCCACACATCGGTATACACCACATCCGCCCCACGCACCGCCTGCCGTGGATCGTGCGAGCCGACCACGCGGACGCCGGTGCGCTGCGCGAGGCGGCGGGCGACGGATACCACAGCCGGCTGCGGCGCACAGCCGCGCGGTGTGGCATACGTCAGCGGCAGACCCATCAGCGCGCAGCCTTCGAGCAACGCATGCAACACGTTGTTCCCGTCGCCGATGTAGGCCACGCGCACCCCGCGCAGACGACCCAGGTGCTCGCGAATCGTCAGGAGATCGCCTAAGGCCTGACAGGGATGGGTCAGATCGCTTAAGCCATTGATCACGGGAACCGTCGCGTACTGGGCGAATGCTTCCACGTCGTTGTGCGCAAAGGTGCGCACGACGATCCCGTCCACGTAGCGCGACAACACGCGCGCCACGTCTTTGATCGGCTCGCGCACGCCCCACTGCAGATCCTGCGGCCCCAGATAGAGCGCCTGCCCACCGAGCTGCAGCATGCCCACTTCAAATGAGACGCGGGTGCGCATCGAGGGCTTTTGGAACAACAGCCCCAACACCTGTCCCCGCAACGGTTGCGACCGAGGCGTGGGCTGGCGTTTGAGTTGACGCGCAGCGTCCAACAGGGACGTCAACGCCGCCGGTGACCAGTCACTCAGACGTAGGAAGTGTCGGACGCTCGGCCTCATGCGTGGCATCCCTCGACCAGCGATGCTGTTAAGATGCGTAATCCTTGGATCAGTTGTGTTTTGGTGACGGTCAACGCAGGCAACAAGCGCAGCACGCGTGCCTGTGTACAGTTGATCAGCACCCGACGCTGACGACAGGCGTCTACGATCGGCTGTCCCGGTACCGCGAGTTCGACACCGACCATCAGCCCCACCCCGCGCACGTCGCTGATGACCGCATGGCGTGATTGCAATATCCGCAACTCCTCGACGAGAAATCGCCCTAACGTGGTGGCGCGCTCGAGTAACGCCTCGCGTTCAATCGCGTCGAAGACGGCCAAGGCACACGCGCACGCTAAGGGATTGCCGCCGAAGGTCGCGGCGTGCGTGCCGGGACCGAGGACATCACCAAGACGACGATGGATCACCAGCGCCCCGATGGGAAAGCCACCCCCTAAGCCTTTCGCTAACACCAAGAGATCCGGTTCGATCTCAGCGTGCTGATAGGCAAACCAGCGTCCGGTGCGTCCCATCCCCGTTTGCACTTCATCCATAATCAAGAGGAGTTGTCGTTCAGTACACAACCGGCGCAGTCCCTGGAGGTAGTCTCGCGAGGCGACGCGAATGCCGCCTTCGCCCTGAATCGGTTCGACAAGAACGGCCACCGTGTTTGTGGTCATCGCGTGCTTGACTGCCTCCAGATCATTGAACGGTACGGTGCGAAAGCCCTCGGGTAACGGGGCAAACCCTTCCTGATACTTGGATTGACCGGTCGCGGCCAACGCCGCCAAGGTACGTCCGTGAAAGGAGCGCTCCATCGTGATGATCTCAAAGCGTCCCTGCCCCCACTTCCTGGCACATTTGATGGCTCCCTCGATTGCCTCAGCGCCGCTGTTCGCCAAAAAGACTTTGCCGTCGAAGGCGTGCTGTACGATGGCCTGCGCCAACGTGGCCTGCAATGGATGCAGAAAATTATTCGGCACATGCATGATCTTGCCACTCTGACTGCGCAACGCCTGGACGACTGCGCGGTGACAGTGGCCCAACAGCCCCACACCCCAGCCCGGAAACAGGTCGAGATATTCATGCCCGTCCACGTCCCAGACGCGACTCCCCTTGCCCTTGGTCAGGACCAGCGGTTGGCGCACATACGTCGGGGCCACGTACTGCTCGTAGCGTTGCAGGACGTTGTGCGTCGTCCCCAGGGTCAGCGTGTGTTGGTTCATGCGCGTTGTCCGTTCACCGTGTACCCTCAATGCACCAGCTCGGTCCCAATGCCTTGCTGCGTGAAGATCTCCAGCAACAACGCATGCGGAATCTTCGCATGAATGATGTGGGTCTTGCGCACGCCGTGATGCAGCGCCGCCACACACGCCTGGACTTTCGGCACCATCCCGCCGTGAATGACCCCACGGTGGATCAAACTGGCCACCTCTCCCGCCGACAGCGTCGGGATGAGCGATGCGGGTTGGCCCTCGTGTCGCAAAATGCCGCGCACGTTTGTCAAGAGCACCAGCTTCTCCGCCTTCAAGGCCGAGGCCACGGCACACGCAGCGTGGTCGGCGTTGATGTTGTAGCGATCCCCCGTGCGCCCGATGCCCACGGGGGCCACGATGGGCATCTGGTCCTTGTGCAGTGCCCGTCGGAGTTTCCCGGTCAGCACCTGCGAGACGTCACCGACAAATCCCAAGGAGGCCGTCGCCGCGTGTGGCCTGGCACACAGGACGCCGGTCATCCCGAACTCACGCCCGCCGACGGCAGTCGCCCCCAGTGCCCGTAAGCGACGCACCAGGATGCCGTTGAGTTCCTGCAACGTCTCCTCGACCACGGCCATCGTCGCTGCGTCGGTCACGCGCTGGCCGTGCACAAAGTGGGTGGTGACCCCACGCGCGCGCAGGCGTTCGGTGATGAGCGGCCCACCGCCGTGGAGGAGGATCGCATGGACACCCACGTAATGGAGGAACACCAAATCCTCCAACACGCCCTGCAGCACCTGCTCATCCCCGAGGGCACTACCGCCGTACTTGATGACCATGACCTTCCCGCGGAAGGCGCGGATGTAGGGCAGCGCCTCGATGAGGATGTCAGCTTTTTTGATGCTCGACGCAATCATCTCAGGTTGTGTAGCGGGCGTTGAGCCGCACGTAGCCTTCGGTCAAATCGCACGTCCAGAGCTGCGTGGCGGCCTGCCCGGCACGCAGATCAATCGTGACGTGCACCGTCTCGGCGCGCATCAGTGCACGCACGGCAGCCCGTGGGGCCGGTCGCTGACGTCCATCGGCCACGATGAGACGACCGTTCACCAGGACCCGCAGACGCTCTGGCGTCACGTGGACTCCTGAGGCGCCCACCGCCGCGACGATCCGCCCGACGTTGTCATCGCTCCCGGCCAGCATCGTCTTGACGAGAGGCGAGTTGGCCACTTGACGGGCACAGCGTTCCGCCTCACGAATCGAGCGGGCATGGATCACGCGAATGGCCGCTACTTTTGTGGCCCCTTCCCCGTCGCGGACTAAGAGGTGTGCTAGTTGCGCTGCCAGCCGTGTCAAGTGCGCGGCAAACTGATGAAACGCGACCCCCGCGCGGGTGATCGGGGCATTGCCCGCCTGCCCGCTCGCCAAGATCAAGACCGTATCGTTGGTACTCATGTCGCCGTCCACGGTGATGCGATGGAAACTGGCCTCGCACGCCTGCTGGAGTGCCTGTCGGAGTAGCCGGGCACTGATCGCCACATCCGTCGTGAAAAACGCCAGCATCGTGGCCAGATGCGGTGCGACCATCCCCGCGCCTTTCGCCATGCCCCCGAGGCGAACGCGGGTACGCCCCAGCGGCCACTCGAGCGCCGCTTCCTTGGGATGCGTATCCGTGGTCAGAATCGCCCACGCGGATTCGCGATGTCCCCGCGCACTCAAGCGCTGAACCACCCGCGGCACGGCCCGCAGGATGCGCGCCACCGGCAGCCGTCGGCCGATGACCCCGGTCGAGGCGACCAACACATCGTGGAGCGGCAGAGCGAGCTGACGAGCCACCGCGGACGCGACGGTCCGCGCATCGCGCAACCCCTGCCGACCAGTCAAACAGTTGGCACACCCGCTGTTGACCAGGATCGCCCGCGCGCGCCCTCGACGGAGATGTTGCTGAGCCAACAGCACCGGCGCAGCTTTGATCCGATTCATGGTGAACAACCCGGCTGCCACCGCTGGTGTGGTGGCCACGATGAGGGCCAGGTCTGGCCGACGGTTGCGCTTGATTCCTGACCACGTTCCACTCGCGAGAAATCCCTGCGGAGCCGTCACACCTCCAGGCATCCAACGGTCACTCATGGTTCGACTCCGCTCACCATGACCTTGAACACGCGTACGCGCGTTGCAGGGATCATGTGAGCCCTGCTGTCTCGTCGAACTCGCACATCAGGTTCATGTTGTGAATCGCTTGGCTGGCGGCCCCTTTGCGCAAGTTGTCGAGCGCGCTGATGACGAGGAGCGTCTCCCCCGCCTGCCGCAGCCCCATGAGACAGCGGTTGGTCTGCACCACATCGTGAAACGATGGCCAGCGATCCGTCAGCATCTGCACGAATGGCTCATCGTGATACCGCTGCTGATAGAGGGAGACCAGGTCCTCCTGGCCATCCCGCCTGAGACCGGTGACATAGATCGCGCTCAACAAGCCGCGCTCCGCCGGCACGATGTGCGGCGTCAATAGCAGCGATGGCTCATGGCCGCTGACACGCGCCAACGTCTGGCGCACCTCCGGTAGATGCGGATGCTCGGTCAACACTTTGTAGGGCCGCAGATTCCCTGGTTCCTCCTTGCGAAAGCGCCTGCCTGCCTCGCGGCCTGCACCGCTAAACCCGGATTTGGCATCCACGATGATCTGACCCTGCGTCACCAGGCGCGAGCCGAGCGGTAACACGCCTAACAGGATACTCGTCGCGTAGCAGCCAGGGTTCGCCACGAGCCGCGCGCGACGGATCTCGTCGCGGAACACCTCAGCCAACCCATACACCGCCTCGCTCAGGAGCGCTGGCGAGGCATGGCGGAATCCGTACCACTGCTCGTAGGCCGCAGGATCGCGCAGACGAAAATCGCCGCTTAAGTCCACGACGCGCATGTCCCCGTGCACGAGCGCCGGGACGATTTTCATCGCCTCCCCATGCGGCAGGGCCAGGAAACACAGCTCGCACAACTGCTGTGCGCGCTCCAGCTGAAACGCCTCGCAGGACAACGGCACCGCACGCGGCAAATCCGGATACAGGGCGCTAACCGACACCGCCGGCTGCGCGCGCACTGAGGCAGCCACATAGGTCACCTCCACCTCCGGATGCTGCAGCAGGAGCCGCAGCAGCTCCTCGCCAGCGTAGCCGGTTACTCCCACAATCCCGACACGAAGCACGTCATCACTCCTTGAACGAGAGGCGGCTGTAGTATAAACGAAAAGGCCTATGCCGTCAACGCAACTTCCGTCGACAACACAGGCTTGCATGCATGACACATTCCAGAACGAACGCGGTCGGCGAAAGTCGGTTTTAGCGGCGCCCAGGAACCGTTACCGCTTGGTCCACTGGAACCGCTTACGGGCACCTTTCTGCCCGTATTTTTTCCGTTCCTTGGCCCGCGGATCACGGGTCAGGAACCCTGACTTTCGCAACGTCGGACGCCAACTCTGATCAGTCTCCAGGAGCGCCCTGGCAATGCCTAAACGCGCTGCCCCGGCCTGGCCCGTCGAACCACCGCCGGTCACACGCACGGAGACGTTCATCTTCCCCAAGGCGCCGACCGCTTGCAAGGGCTCACGCACGAGCACCTGGTGAAATTCGCGAGGAAAGTACTGCTCCAGGGGTCGCGCATTGACGAGGATGGCTCCCTCCCCTGGCATCAGCGAGACTTGGGCCACAGCGGTCTTGCGACGACCTGTGCCTTGGGTCATGGGCATTGGAGTCCTTCGATCGTCACCGCACCGAGGCGAATTGGCGACGGCTGTTGGGCCTGATGCTGATGCTCCGGCCCTGCGTACACGTGCACATGAGACAATAAGTCGCGACCTAACGGGCTGTGCGGCAGCATCCCAGCGATCGCATGACGAATGGGTTCCGTAGGATCCTTGGCCATCAGCTCCGCCAACGTGCGACGCTTCAGACCACCAGGGTAACCAGAGTAACGCGCATAGACTTTGTCTTCCATTTTGTTGCCTGTCACGCGAATCTTGGCCGCATTGATGACCACGACGTGATTGCCGCTCCCCGTGTGGGGCGTAAACAGGGGGTCATACTTCCCGCGGAGCAGCGCTGCCACCTGGGTGGCCAAACGGCCAAGCACCTGCCCCTCCGCGTCCACCAAGTACCAGTGCCCCCGCGCCCGGGCTGTCTCTGGATTCAAAAACGCCGTTGTAGTCATAAGCTTACTATTATAATTTGTTTCATCAGATTGTCAAGATGCTTCAGGAGAATCTCTAACTCCTGGTAGATCAATTGCCCAAGCGATTGCGGAGGCGCTGGTCGGTGTTGGTCCAGTCGCCGGTCGGTAAGGCTACTGGTGCAGGCAGGATAGGGGGAGGAGGTAAAAATTTGATACTTCATAACTATAATAAAAATAGCTAGTTACGATATTTTTGATAGGGATGGTTGTGCGCTTTGAGCCAGTCGGCGATACCCTGCTCAGTGAACTTCCCCTTGGCGATGTCCAGCGCAAAGGTCACCTTGGCCTCGGTGGAAGCTTGAAGGTCATAGCCATTGAGTCGCAACATCAGCCGCATCGCCTCAAACCCCAATCGTTTATTGCCATCCACACAGGGGTGACTGTGAATCAGCGAATGACCAAGCGCTGCGGTTTTCGTGAAGAGCTCTGGATAGAGATCCTGTCCACCAAAAGACGCCTGCGGGCGATACACCGCAGATTCCAGTAACCCCTCATCACGGACTCCTGGGGAGCTGCCACTCTGGGCGATGATCTGCTGATACAGGTAGAGGACCTGTTTGGGATAGAGGTAGTTCACGCCTTGGCGAGCCGCCGAAGGACTTCGCGATCCTCTCGGAGTAAGGCATCTACTTCCCGACGGAACGCCACCGACAAGACATCCTCTTTGCTTTGCTGGATCACCAGATCAATCCCTTTCCGAATGAGCGTAGATTTCGGAATGTGGGTTGCCTGTGAGACGTGATCTAACAATTTGAGCTGCCGATCTTCAAGTTTCAGACTAATCGCCTTCATTGCCCCTCCTCTCAAGAGAAATATATCATACAATACTTGTATAGTCAAGTATATTTAATAGCTGACCGAGACGAGGGTGAGGCCCTGGGCTGGAGCGGTGGGACCGACGCTGGCGGAGTTGCTGCTCTTCAGGATCTCGCGGATGAGGGTGGGCGGGCGCTGGCCCTGCCCAATGTGGATCAGGGTGCCCACGATCCGCCGCACCATCTTGTAGAGAAAGCCGGTGGCCTCGATCTCGACCCACAGCTCCTCCCCGTGGCGTGTGATGGAGGCCTGGGTGATCCGACGCACGGTCTCCCGCGTGGGGCGACCCATCGCTTGGAACGGCGCGAAATCGTGGGTACCGAGCAACGCGCGAGCGGCGTGTTGCATCGTTACGAGCTGCAGCGGCTGACGCATCCAGTAGACGTAGCGCCGCACGAACGGTGATACCCATGGGCCGATGGCCATCCGGTAGCGATAGCGCTTGCGCTTGGCGGAAAACCGCGCATGAAACGTCGCTGAGACTGTGTTGATGGAGGTGACGACGATGTCTGGGGGGAGCAGGCTGTTGAGCGCTCGCTGCAGTCGGGTCAGTGGCAGGCGAGAGCGCGTGTGGACATGCGCGACTTGTCCCAGCGCATGGACGCCACGATCCGTGCGACCACTACCCACCACGCGCACACGTTCGTTGCACACCCGACGGAGCACCTGCTCCAGGGCGGCCTGAATCGTCGGCTGGCCTCGCTGCCGCTGCCAGCCAGCGTAGTGAGTCCCGTCGTACGCGAGCGTCAGCTTGAGGATGCGTTTCGTCGTGCGTCGTTCGTGGTTCGTGGTTCGATCCGCGATTGACGACTCACGATCCACGCTGCGGCGGCTTGGCGTAGGGTTTGGATTGTTCTTTCTTCGCAAAGCACTCGGGGCAGTTGTAGATCGGACGCGCCAGCGAGCGGTCGTAGTCTTTGTAGATGACCACACGCAGCACTTCCTTGACTTCTTTCTTACACGTGTCGCATCGCATAGGTCGCATCCTGAGTCACGGGGTCTTGGGGTGGCTGGTAGCGCACATCCGGCTGCCTGGCAGCCGTGACCTCATCCAGCCGTGTCACCGGCGTCGAGGTGGGGGCGTGCTTCAGGCGCGCTGGCTCGTGCTCGACCTCCGCTGCAATCGCGAGCATCGCCTCCGCAAACTGCTCCAGCGTCTGGAGCGATTCGGTCTCGGTCGGCTCGATCATGAGGGCCTCCTCGACGATCAAGGGAAAGTAGATCGTGGGCGCGTAGCAGCCGTAGTCGAGCAGGCGCTTGGCAATGTCCAGCGCTGAGCCACCGGACGCTTGCTGCCGTTTGGCGGAGATGATGAACTCATGCATGCAGCGTCGCCCGTAGGGCAGATCATACTGTGCAGCCAGCCGCGCGGCAAGGTAGTTGGCAGTGAGGATCGCGCCGCGACTGATGTCCGCCAGGCCTGCTGTGCCATACGCCAAGAGATACGCATACGCGCGAATCAGGATCCCCACGTTCCCATAGAAGCTCCGCACACGCCCAATCGCGTGTGGCGACGCGGTGCTCCACTGTAGTGTCCCCTGCTGCTCCACCAGCCGCGGCACGGGCAAGTAGGGTTCGAGCGCGCGCGTGACCCCCACCGGTCCTGCGCCAGGGCCTCCCCCACCATGCGGCGTGGAAAACGTCTTGTGGAGATTGAGGTGCAGCACATCCACCCCCATCGCGCCTGGCTGGACCAGACCCAGCAGCGCGTTCAGGTTGGCTCCGTCGAGATAGACCAAGGCGCCTGCCTCATGCACCAGGCGTGTGACGTCGAGGATCTGCCGCTCAAACAGACCCAGCGTGTTGGGGTTGGTCAGCATCAACGCGGCCACCTCGCCCGAGAGAGCCTGACGTAGCTGGGCCAGGTCAATCAACCCGTCAGCTCCTGAGGAAATCGTCTGCACCGTGTAGCCACACAACGCGGCCGACGCCGGATTGGTGCCATGCGCAGAATCAGGGATGAGCACGAAGCGACGCGGTGCGCCGTGGGCGGTGTGGTACGCGCGCACCATCGCCAACCCCACGAGTTCGCCTTGCGCCCCAGCAGCCGGCTGCAGGGAAAACGCCGCCATGCCGCAGATCTCGCACAACAGCGCCTCCAACTGTTTGAGCAACCGCAAGATTCCTTGACACTGCTCCACCGGTTGATAAGGATGGAGCTGCGCAAAACCCTCCAGGGCAGCGAGGGCGTCATTGACTTTGGGATTGTACTTCATCGTGCACGATCCCAGCGGATACATGTGGGTGTCCACCGAAAAATTCAGTTGCGACAGCCGCGTGAAGTGCCGCACCACGTCTAACTCCGACACCTCTGGCAGGCGTGGCGGGAGACGGCGCCGGAGCGCTGATGGAATCACCTGCTCAGGCTGTGGGCCGCGCGTCGCCTTGGGATAGCGAATCGCTCGACGGCCAGGGGACGACTGCTCGAACATCAGCGGTTCACCCCGCCCCGCTCTCTGCGCGTGGTCACTCGTGCGATGCGAGGAGCCGCACTCAAGCGCACACACGATGCACCACCTCCACCACGCGATCCACCTGCTCCTCTGCCTTGGTTTCAGTGACACACCACAGGGATCGTCCGCGCCAGCTGGCGTCAAACACATCCAGTGGGAGTCCACCCACCACACCTGCTTCGGCCAACGCCTGTTCGATCGCCGGCTGCAGCGACGGCTGGGTGAGTTGCAGGACAAACTCGTTGAAAAACGGCTGCGGAAACGCGGGCGCAAAGCACGGCAACCGACACAACGCCTCCTGCAACGCGTGGGCTCGCTGACAATTCAACGCGGCCAACTCCTGTAGGCCCTGGGGACCGAGGAGGGAGAGAAAGATCGTGGTGCGCAGCGCCAGCAGTCCTTCGTTGGTACAGATGTTGGAGGTGGCTTTTTCTCGACGGATGTGCTGCTCGCGTGCCTGCAAGGTCAACACGTAGCCGCAGCGCCCTTGTTGATCTGTGGTGCGTCCAGCGATCCGGCCTGGGAGCTTGCGCAACCATGCCTGTCGCGTGGCAAAGAATCCCAGCGACGGGCCGCCGTAGCTCATGGGACTCCCGAGGGATTGGGCTTCGCCCACGACGATATCAGCGCCATAATGCCCGGGGGCTACCAGGAGCCCAAGCGAGACCGGCTCAGCGATGCACACGATGCAGAGCGCGCCCACCGCATGGGCGGCATGCGCTAACTCATGCACCGGTTCAAGACACCCGAAGAAGTTGGGCATCTGGACAATGAGCGCGGCGGTATCGGAAGTGACAGCGGTGCGGGCCTGGGCCACATCGGTCACACCCGTCGGCGCGGGGAGGGTTGTCTGCGAGACGCTCAGGCCGCTGACGTAAGTTGTCAGGACCTGCCGATATTCAGGATGGACCGTCTGCGACATGACAAGTTGTCTCCGCTCGGTCACGCGCAGCGCCATGAGCGCAGCTTCGGCCAGACCGGAGGCACCATCGTAGAGCGAGGCGTTCGCCACCTCCATGCCGGTCAACTCGCAGATCATCGTCTGAAATTCGTAGATGGCTTGGAGGGTGCCTTGGCTGGCCTCGGGTTGATACGGCGTGTAGGCGGTGGCAAACTCACCGCGACTCGCCAAGGCCTCGACCGCCGCAGGAATCGCATGCTCATAGAGTCCGGCGCCTCGATAGACAGCGAGCTCGCTGGCAGGACAGTTCATGCGCGCCAGCGTGCGGAGATGGCGTGTCAACTCGAGTTCGCTCAACCCTGCTGGGCGTTGCGCGGGCGCCTGCCGTAACGACGTGGGGATCGCCTCGAGCAAGTCGTCGAGACGCTCGACGCCAATGGTCTTCAGCATCTGCGCCAGGTCGCTGTCGGTGTGCGGGAGGTAACTCATCAGCGCGTTGTCGCTAACAGCGCTGCGTACGCCGAGGAGGGCAGGAGTTTTTCCCACTCAGCAGGTTGCGAAGCTTCCAGCACGAAGAACCAGCCTTGACCGTAACAGTCTTGGTTGATGAGTTGCGGGGTGGTGACCAAGGCCTGGTTCACCGTCACGACGGTGCCGGAGAGTGGGGCATAGATATCGAAGGCCGCCTTGACCGATTCCACCACCGCACACGCCTGTCCAGCCGTCAGAGTCTTGCCCACCGTCGGGAGTTCCACAAAGACGATGTCCTTGAGTTCTGCTTGCGCATGGTGAGCAATGCCCACCGTGGCACGGGTGCCCTCCTCGCGGCGAACCCACTCGTGTGTTTTCGTGTAGTGCAAACCATCAGGAATCATGAACACTCCTTCATGTCACGTTGGCATACAGGGGACAAACGGCAGTCCCACCACTTGCGCCCGATACGCGCGCTGACGGATGATGATGCTGAGTTGCTGGCCTGAGTGCGCGTAGGATGGTTCCACAGACCCCAGCCCCACCGCAAATCCCAGCAGCGGGCTCATGGAGCCGCTCGTGATGTGCCCGACGGCGCGTCCCTCGACCTGGATGGGACAGTGGTTGCGCGGAATCGCCCCGGGTTCCAGCATGGTCAGACCCACGAGTCGCTTCGTCACTCCGGTGGCTCGGCGTTTGAGTAGCGCATCGCGACCACAGAACTCGCCTTTCTTGACGGCGACGACCCATTCAAGACCCGCCTCATCGGGGATGGTGGTCTCATCCATGTCGGTGCCGTAGAGACGTAACCCCGCCTCGAGGCGCACACTATCTCGCGCGCCCAAGCCGATGGGCTGCAGTTGGACGGTGTGACCAACCTCCACGAGCTTGCGCCACAACAGGAGTGCCTTCGGATTCGGCAGGAACACCTCAAATCCTTCACCGCCGGTGTACCCTGTGCGAGACAGGAATCCAGGGCCCCACGGCGCAGCCAGTGGCTGAATCGCAAAACGCTTCATCCCAGCCAGCGATTGACCGATGACGTGTTGTAACGCCTCCGGCGCTGTCGGGCCCTGGATCGCCAGAATAGCGTGGCTGTCGCTCACATCGTCAATGGTGATCCGCCCTTTGGCATGGCGTTGCAGCCACTGGAGATCGCGCTCGTGGGTGGCGCAGTTGACGATGAGGAGGTAGCGCTCCTCGCCCAGTCGAAACACGATCACGTCGTCGAGGATCCCGCCCTGCTCGTTGAGCATCAGGGAGTAGTGGCCCGTGCCATCGCTGAGCTGCTCCACATCGTTGGTGAGCAGCCATTGCAGGAATGGCCCTGCGGCCGGACCGCTGAGAAAGATTTGGCCCATGTGCGAGACATCGAAGAGGCCCACGTGCTCCCGCACACACCGATGCTCCTCAAGAATCCCGTGATA
>Ga0114945_10000884_pt1 | contig 19075 bp, 15 predicted proteins | sample OV2TP3_FD_87194 | JGI IMG/M metagenome (GOLD analysis project Ga0114945, IMG submission 87194) | Hot spring microbial communities from Beatty, Nevada to study Microbial Dark Matter (Phase II) - OV2 TP3 | ecosystem: Environmental > Aquatic > Thermal springs > Hot (42-90C) | place: USA: Beatty...
CACCGTTGGCTGATCCACGAGAGGCGAGTCGATGGCATCCCGGGAGACGGTGACGTGGCAGTGGGCTGTGCCGCCGCGCATCTCCGGTCCATAGGAAGGCAGCCAGGAGACTTGATACCCCTGGCGCATCGCGCACTCAGCCAAAAGCTCGCCCAGAAATAGCCCCCCTTGCCCTCCGAATCCGGAGATGATGATGCGCGGGCTCTGATATCCGCCGACACCTATCCGAGGAGGACAGGAGGGAATCCTCTCGAGTCCTTCCGTCAACCCTAAAAGGCGCGGAATTTCCTCCAACGAAGGTCGGCCGCTATCGGGGGCCGGGCTAAAGCGGCTTTTGATTTCATCCCGAGCGCCTGTCAGGTCCCTAAACACGGCCAAGGGGAATACGGGGATCATGGCTTCCTTTATCCAGCGAAGGGAATCCACCGGGCTCATGCCCCATTGAGTCGGACAAGCCGATAGGATCTCCACGAGGGAAAAACCCCGGTTTTCGATCTGGACTTGAATCGCCTTTCGCACAGCGCGCCGCGCCTTCATGATGGAGCGGTTGTCTGCCAACGCGACCCGCTCGATGTATACCGGGGCACTCAGGGTGGCCAATAACTCGCAAACCCTCAACGGAAAGCCCTCGCGGGCGGATCGACCCTGCGGGGTGGTGGTTGTCGGTTGCGAGATCAGAGTCGTCGGCGCCATCTGCCCGCCGGTCATACCGTAGATGGCGTTGTTGATGAAGATGACGGTGAAGCTCTCGCCTCGATTGGCGGCATGCACGATTTCGCTCAGGCCGATGGCTGCGAGATCACCGTCGCCCTGATAACAGATGACAACGCTCTCGGGTCGGGCCCGCTTGATTCCTGTGGCCACGGCCGGAGCCCGGCCGTGTGCCGCTACCACGTTTTCCACGTCAAAGTAGGCATAGGAGAATACGGCGCATCCCACCGGGCTGACGAATACCGCGCGATCCTGGATGGCAAAATCGTCGATCGCCTCGGCGATGAAATTGGTGGCCACTCCGTGACCGCAGCCGGGACAATAGTGGGTCTGGTATGGGTCTCCTTGCTTGCGTTCAAAGCGCGGAAAGAAAGATCTGGGCCTGCTATAGGCGGGCGTATGCAGTGCGACGTCCATTTTCTCCGTTGAGCTCCTGTAAAAAAATCTCCACCTGGTCGACCAACTCTTCCGCCGTAGGCACCATCCCGCCGACGCGCCCGAAGAGGTGTATCGGCCTCTTGTCCCGAACCGCCAGGCGCACGTCCTCAACCATCTGTCCGGTGCTGAGCTCGGCGACGAAGAGGCCCCGCAGCTGGGGCTGGCAGGCGAGCGCCGACAGCGTCTCGGCCGGGAACGGCCATAAGCTGATCAGGCGCAGCAGGCCCAGCTTGATCCCTCTTTTCCGGGCTTGCTGCACGGTGGTTTTCAGGATTCGCGCCACGATGCCGTAGCCGACAGCTATGATTTCGGCCCCATCCGCATGGTATTTTTCATACATTACGGCGGCTCTGCTTATCTCCTGATATTTGTGTTCCAACTTTCGCACGTGTTTTTCCAGCTCCTCGGGCAAAAGATAAAGCGAGTTGATGAGGTTCCTTCTGGTCTGTCTGGTCCCCTGTACGGCCCAGGGCTTGGCGGGTGGAGCGGTTGCGATCCGGGGAAGTTCCACCGCTTCCATCATCTGTCCGATGAAGCCGTCGGCCAACACCACAACGGGATTCCGAAACCGGTCGGCTAAATCGAAGGCGCGCATGGTGAGGTCGCACATCTCCTGAGCGGAGTCAGGTGCCAGGACAATGGTGCGATAATTGCCATGCCCTCCGCCCTTGACCATCTGTTTGTAGTCGCCCTGCTCGGGCCCGAGGTTTCCCAGTCCCGGTCCGCCGCGAACGATGTCGACGATCACACAAGGCAGCTCCGCGCCAGCCAGATAAGATATGCCCTCTTGCATCAGGCTGCACCCGGGTCCGGACGATGCCGTCATCGTGCGCTCGCCGGCGGCGGCAGCGCCGTAGACCATATTGATCGCCGCTATCTCGCTTTCGGCTTGTAAGAATGTGCCGCCGACTTTGGGGAAATAGATCGCCGCTGCCTCGAGGATCTCGCCCGCCGGGGTGATGGGGTAGCCGTAGAAGGAGCGGCAGCCGGCGAGGATGGCTCCCTTGACTGCGGCCACGTTGCCTTTGAGCAGTTCTTTCAAGCTCCCCGAGCCTCCTCCGCTAACGCCTTGGGCTCGACGATCTTATACACCGTGATCGCGCCGGGCTCGGGGCACACGTAGAAGCAGATGCCGCACCCGGTGCACCCCGAGCCGCGGTAGCGAGCCGGGTGGTAGCCATGAAGGTTCAGGTGCCCGGCCAGATCCAGCACCTTGACAGGACAGGCGGCAATGCACAGAGCGCATCCTTTGCACACTCCCTCGGCAATCATCACCAGGCCCTGCTCCGCGGTTTTTTGTTTTGTCAGCGGACTCATCTTTTTTCCCTGTTTCTATCAAGCCGTAGCAGCCTGAGCCAGCTTTGCCTCTTTCCTCGCCTTTTCCACGACCAGAATCTTTTTTGTCTTAAACATCTTAACGCCCCTTCTTAAGTTGATGCGTGAGCAAGAAATATGCCTCCGCTGATCTCTTAAAGGTGGCGATTTTCCTATCGATAGGCAATCGATCTTCGCACGCTTGGGATTTTCCCTTGGGGCTTTTTCCCATTTATGGGAATCGGCTTTCGCATGCGGCAGCGGGCAGATAACTCAAGCTACCAAAAAAGTTGATTTTTTCGGCCACCCCTCTTGCGTCCTCCTTGGTATGGAATGTGCGTGAGGGTGGAGGTAGAAGATACGGCCCGCAGGAGGTCCCGAATGGAAGATGAAAAGGACCGTTTTGGCGAGAAGATCAGATTGCTTGAGCGCGCCCGAGAGGATATCTACTTCGCCGCAAAGGACCGTGAACTGATCGAGAAGCTTAAGGCTCGCTTAAAGAAGGTGGAAAGATCGGGGAAGGAAAATCAACGGCTCATTTGTCCCAAGTGCCAAGGAGCGCTGGAGAGCTACAGTTTTATGGAGTTCTTTCTCGACCGTTGTTCGAGCTGCGGGGGCCTTTGGCTGGATCAAGGAGAGCTGCAGGCCATTTTGAGAGAGGCAGCGCGCAGCCCGTTGGCGTCTTTAATCGATCAATTCATCGGCAGAGATAAGACAGCCCGGAGGGAAGAAAATGGTGAGAGGCAGGAAAAGGTATAATACGGCTTACAAAAAGCGGGTGGATGTTGAAACCGATACCTACCTGCCGCGGTGGTCGCCCAAGGGTTTGCTGCGTTGCCCGGAGTGTGGCTCCGTTTACTACAGGCGACGCTGGACTCTTACCCCGCCGCCGGAGATAAGGGACCGAGCTGAGTTTTCCGAACGGGTAAGCTCCGGCCTCTGTCCCGCCTGTCGAAAAATACGCGAGCGATACCCTTCCGGCGAACTCCGCTTGATTGGGGTTGGGTCGGGAGAAAGGCGCGAACTCTTCCAGCTGCTGAAGAACGAGGAGGAAAGGGCGCGGGAGAAGAACCCGCTCGAGAGGATTATGCATATAGAGGCGGACAACGGCGATTGGCGGGTTGAGACGACTACGGAGAAGCTGGCCCAGCGTCTCGGCCGCCAGCTTGAGAAGGCGCGCGGCGGAAAGGTCGCCTACAAATGGTCCCACAACAACAAATTTGTCCGCGTGCTTTGGTGTAGAGAATCGGCAAAAAAAGAGAAGTGACTCGGCTAGGTTGTCTTGACTTGGAAGCCTTCCTCACGAATGGCCTCATGAATGCGATGAATGTGGTCCCGCCCTGTGGTCTCCAGAATCAGCTCGACCTCGGTCTCACCGATCGGTATCTCTCCAAAGCCGCGCACGTGTTCGATCTGGAGAATATTGGCCCCTTCTTTTCCCAGACGCTGGGTAAGGCGGGCCAGATAACCGGGTCGGTCGGGGAGAAGCACTGAAAGCCGGCTCAGTCGTCCGTCCTGGATCAAGCCCTTTTCGATGATGCGGGAGATCAGATTGACATCGATATTCCCTCCGGAAACGATGAGGCCGACCTTTTTCCCATTTAGAGTGGTTTTACGGTTGACCAAAGCCGCTAGCGGGACCGCGGCGGCCCCTTCGGCCACCGTCTTTTCGATCTCAAGAAGAAGCAGGATGGCATTGGCGATCTCTCCCTCGCTTACGGTGAGGACTCGGTCCACATGCTTCCGAACTATCTCAAACGGGATCTCTCCCACTGCGCGCACGGCGATCCCGTCGGCGATGGTCGTTGCCGGAGGAAGATGAACCACCTCGCCCTTTGCCAAGGCGGCTCTCATGGACGGAAGCTGCTCGGCCTGTACCCCGATCACCTGAACCTTCGGATTTAATTGCTTAAGAGCCACGGCGATCCCCGCGATGAGCCCTCCGCCTCCAACAGGCACAAGCACGGCGTCCAGTTCTTGGTTTTGTTCGTGCAGTTCTATGCCCAAGGTTCCCTGCCCGGCGACCACCAAGGGGTCGTCGAACGCGTGAATGAAGGTGAGCGCCTCTTCGGCGGCGAGACGACGGGCCTCATCAAAGGCCGCGTCGTAGTCCATTCCGTAAAGCTTGGTTCGCGCCCCGTAGCGCTGCACCCAGGTCACTTTGATCAGCGGGGCGTGAGCCGGCATCACGATGGTTGAGGGTATTCCCAGGCGCTGGCTGTGGAAGGCCACGGCCATGCCGTGGTTCCCCGCGCTTGCGGCGATGACGCCCCGTGCGGCCTCCTCCCTGGTAAGCGTGAGAAGGCGATTGAGCGCTCCTCTCTCTTTAAAGGAGCCGGTCATTTGCAGGTTGTCCAATTTGAAGAAGACACGGTTGCCCGTCATCTGGCTCACGGTCTCGGAATATGCGCACGGGGAGAGATAGACGTGATCTCGAATCCGCTCACGCGCTGCTAGAATGTCCTTGAAAGTAATCATGGGGCTCGCCGCCTTTCTGTTGTTCTGCTCGTGAATGACTCTACAGATTTTCTCCAATCAGTCGATGCGGCTGCAGAGCGAGAAGAAACTCCTCACACGGAAGGCACAGGATGCCCTCCTTCATTAATCGCTCTTTGCCGCGGTAAACAAAGTAGGCTTGGCTCTGCGGATAGTCTTGTTTGAATGCTCTAAGACCACGGAGGTCCTGAGGTTGAACGCGCGCGGCGTTTTTTGCCTCAATGGCGAAAAGTCCTTCGGCTCCGTAGACGACAAAATCCACTTCGACGCCGGATCTGGTGCGCCAGAAATGTAACTTAAAGCCGCGGCTAGAATAATCAATCCAGGCCCTCAAATGCTGGGCTACTAACCCTTCAAATGCTTGTCCCTCGATCTCCTCCGGCCGGTCCAAAGGCCCCTGAGGGCGCAGCGATCGGTAAACGCCGGCATCGAAGAGATAGAATTTGGGATGGGCCACGAGCGCCCGCTGGGCGCGCTTGGTGAAGACTGGCAAACGGTAGGCGAGGAGCAGATCCTCAAGAACACTAATGTAACCCTCCACGACTTTGCGCTCGACCTGGCACTCACGCGCAATATTGGTAATGTTCAGCAGCGATGCGTGGGAGAAACTGGCGGCTTCGAGAAATCGCGTGAAGTTCCCAATGTTCCTCACGAGACTTTCCATCTGAACCTCTTCCCGCAGGTAGAGAGCCGCGTAGGTTTGCAGGACCTTTTTCGGAGCGCTCGAGTCCAACACGATGGGCAGCAGTCCGTTTTGGACGGCGCTTTGCGTGGAAAAGGCGCGTCCCAGCTCCGCCGCCATAAAAGGATGGAGCGAGCAAAGAAGCGCGCGGCCGGCCAGGAGGTCGACTCCTCCCCGCTTCAATTTGCGCGAGCTAGATCCCGTCAGGACAAAGCGCCATCCGCTCTTCTGCTCAATCAAGCTATGAACTAGGCTCAGGAGTTGAGGGACCTTTTGAATTTCATCGATCACCACGGTGATGTTGCCCGGGGACGCAAGGAGCTTTTCGCGCAGCCGCTCGGGGTTTGCGGAATAAGTGCGGAAGACCTCGGGGTCGAGAAGATCGAGATAGATCGCTTCTTTAAAGTGGCGCTTTACAAGGGTTGATTTCCCTGTGCCACGGGGCCCAAAAAGAAAGAAGCTCTCTTGGGGAGGACGGAAAAATCTGTCGATTATTTCCATTTTGAGCCTCAAAATGGAAGCGAGCTATCCAAATTGTAGAACCACGAGGCAACATTGTCAAGCAGAGTGCCCGCCGGTCCCTCCCCTTCCTTAGGCAGGAAGTGAGATGACCCTGAGCGATGCCCTGCGCGCCAGTATCGGGCCATGCCGCACGCGCCGGTATCTGGATACACCGCGGGCTTTGGTATCGTGCTACACCGCCGGCCGTATAGCACGCTCAGGTTGACCTTGACAGAGCGTGAGTAAATGGTGGATGTTGTGAAGGATTTCATGGTTTCAGTAAGGAGCTAGTAGGGATACTATGTAGTCGGCTATAGGGGCAGAAAAAGGGGATAAGTCCAATTAATGACTGAGACGGTTGCGTAACACCCATGAGGCCCCTGGTTGTCAAGGGCACAAAACTCCGTCCGTTCGACTGCGCTCACTGCAGGTAACGAAAAAGGCTTCGCCTCAGCAACGACCTCGCTCCACAGGTGATTCGGCTCTTCTGGAGAAAAAGGGGACACTTGTCCTTTTCTTTGCGATGAAAGGGTGATTCTATTCGGGGTCAATGGATTTCGAACTCGTTGGTCCGATTAGAGACACTCAGCCGATTGCGGTTGGCCGAGCGATCCGCGGGCTAGTCCGACTACGCAGGCGCTATGGCAGGGGCCGGTGGAGAAAATTGAAGGGGATCGCCAGGGTCCGCCTGATAGATGGCACAATTCATACGGCTGAGGTACATTGGTATGAAGCCCATGGTATCGGGCGGAAGGAACTCAAGATAAAGTTTCCTCTACTAGATTAGCTATGAAGAAACGAGCCAAACAAGAGATACATTTTGCGGTCTGCATCAACAACAAGAGGTATGAGGCTTCCCTCGAAGTAGGAAAACTCTACCGGATCATTCCTGATGAAGAGGCGGAATCCCACGGGTATCTACGCGTCGTCGATGAAAGTGGGGAGGACTACGGATATTCGGCAGATCGCTTCTTTCGCCTCGAAGTGCCCCGGCTATTGGAGCGAGCCCTGCTAAGGGCGTCATCCTAAAAGGTGTGCCCTTGCCTCACTCTTGGCTTGAGGCCGACGCGGCTCAGCCTTGAGGCTGTAGCAAAAGATAGTGAGGGTTCGGGGATCAGATCTCGCCAGGGTTACGAGCGTACAAAACAGCTCTGCTATACGAGATCGGAGCCAGGCAGGCGCCTGGCGGCGTTCGCCGAGCTCTGGCGTGCGCGGTATAGATCCGCGCACTGCCTGCAAAGGCCATGGGAGGGAAGCCAGCGGGGGAAGTCTTGAACGATCTGAGCGGTCACTTCAGGTGAGAGAGTCTCGGGCTCGAAGGCGTAAGTTGGAAAGCCGCAAAGAGGACAGCGGCCACCAGGTTGGGGGGCTTTTAAAGCGTCGTCGAATGACTTGGGGTCTAGGACAAAAGCGACGAGCTCGGCGTGGGTGTGGGGCTCACGATCAAAAAAGCGGCTGAAGAGATTTTTGCTCTCGTCCCCAAACATGGGGAAAACTCGACCAAACTCGCTTAGACGCTCGGCCCGCAGAGACTCAGGCGCCCAGCCACGGCGCACTATCCGACCGTCGATCGTCGCATCCCACAGGGCCCGGTAGCGATCTCTGAGCAGGCGGTCGTGGGTAGGCCCGCCTTCTGCCGGTGGGAGCGCCGGTTCATAGCCGAAGTTCGGATCGAGCATGTCGGCGATATGCAGGAGCTCGTGACGGAGAAAAGTCAGCAGGGCTGAAGGGTTCAGGAAAGATTCGGGCCGCAAGAAGATGCTGACGGTGCGACGGTCCGTCTCGCTCAGCCCTGGGTCAGGATTGACAAAAAGCTCGGCCCCCTCTTCTCTTTTTCCAGGGGCCCGAGCGACTAAGCAGCTCTTGACGCTGGCAGAGAGCAGAGGCTGTTCCGCTAGCGCCTTTTCAATCGGCTCGGACAAACCCAGGCGGAAAAACCATGCGCGATGGAAATCCTGGAAGGCCTGCTCCCGCGCCTCCGCATTCGTGATTCCGTAGAGGGGGCTACGCTCCCGGTGGAGCCTCTTCGCCTCGGGCTGCCCCCCAACGGCGAGAAATACGGCCTCCTCAATCAGCCAGGGATCGTAACGCACAAATGAATCTCGTGCGTCGTGTTTCATACTTTTCGTCTTCTCTCCCTCACCCTAACCCTCTCCCATTGGTTCCATGGGAGAGGGGACTAAAACGACGTTCGCCATTAACTACTCCCCCTCTCCCGCGATGCGGGAGAGGGCTGGGGTGAGGGTATAAACATGCACTCTGCGCCGCTGCCGCACGCCATCGGCGCGCGGCCGTCAGTAGCCGGGCGCAATGGGAGATTCTCCGGACCCAGCGGCACGCGGTACCGGGCGCACTCTTGGGTCACCCACTTATGGCAAAGATCGGCGAGGGCATTGTAAAACCCCCCCCGGGCCTCACGGGCGAGTTTCTTCGTGAAGACAGGAACAAAACGGGCCAGGTGATCACGCAAAAAGAGGCGCGTGGCCTCTCTAGTCTGTTCCAGCATAGGGACATCCCGGTGCTCCAGGGCGTAGGCCTCTTTCAATGCAAGAAAGGTAAGAAACTCTAACTCGCAACTTATGTGATCTGCCCGTTCATGTTCCGTTGGGTTTAGGGTGAGACCAAATGCCCGGTAAAAGCCCATGAGGTCTCCCATTTCCTGGGGCTGCTGGAAGAGCGCCTCCGTACCGTACTCGGTCTCGTAGGGCGGCACCACGCCGCGGGCCGTATGGCCAAAGAGGCGGCGATGCGACGCCGTCAAAGTGAGCAGTGACCCTTCGGCAGGCTCAGGGTCATGGTGAGCCCGGTCGAACCATGAGGAGTGAGCAGTGAGCAGTAAACAGGCGGCCGCAAGACCCGACTGGTGGGGATCGAGGAGAGCAGCAGCCTCAGCCAGAGCCGCTGCGCCCTGCTGTGACCCGAGGCGGGTGATTGTCTCCTCCGATGGAGGTCGAAACCCCAGGGCCAGCGCGCTGTAGAGAGTGGCGCGACAAAGAGCAAGATCGATTTCGCTAGCTGGGCCTGTATCTGTGGTAGCGTTTTTCATGACATCCCTTAATCTCTCCTCACCCTGGCCCTCTCCTTAAAGGAGAGGGAACTCTCCCTCGCCCTGCAAGGGAGAGGGTAGGGGTGAGGGTCATATCGAGTTCGCATGCTTAGCCGGTCGCACATGAAGCGGTTCTTCAACGGTTGTGCGAAAGATCTCTTTACCGTCCTCTCCGTAAGCGATGACAGTGTCGTTATAGACGGTTATCTTTCTTCCACGCAGCGTCGCCTCATAGATCTTCGGTCCCTCTTTGATCTCGTAGCGGAAGACAATGCGCTCGGAGCGATTGAAGAGCTGGAGCACTGCGAGCAGCTCTCGGTCCGGATAGGTGTAACGCTCGATGGCCTCGTCCACGCCGGGGCCGAACATCTGTCTCAGATAGGATCGCGGCACCCAACGAGGCGGAATGTAGTAACCATTGGGCGCGGTTCCAAATTGGGGATAGAGCGGCAGCGCTACCTCGGCTACGTGTACCAGATAGTAGATCGGATTGTAGCGATCTTCAGTCCAGGTGCCGTCCCGGTTCATCTTGACCAGCCCCTGTAGGCGGATCTGGCCGATGCAGGCGGTCATGCAGCGGGTCTGCATGGGCCGGCCTTTGGTCGCTGGATCCTTTCCCTCGATGCGCGGGTAGCAGGCAATGCATTTCTCTGAGACGCGCGTGTTGCCACGGTACATCGTCTTTTTGTAGGGGCAAGCTTCCACGCACTTGCGGTACCCACGGCACTCTTTTTGATCGATGAGCACGATGCCGTCCTCGGGACGCTTGTAGATCGCCTTGCGCGGGCAGGCTGCCAGGCAGGCAGGATAAGTGCAGTGATTGCAGATGCGCGCCAGATAGAAGAACCAGGTCTTATGCTCCGGCAGCTCCACCCCATCCTTGTCGAATTGATAGCGCGTGCCATTTTTGCCCACCGGGTTATCCTCGTAGATATTGGGCGAATTCCACTCCTCATCAGCGGGCAGATAGCCGAGCACGCGGGAGCTGTCGGGCGTGAGCGTCTTTCCAGCCTCAAAAACCGTTAGGCCGTGAAACCTGCCATAGGGCTGCCTCGGATCGTCGGTGGGTTCACCTGACCAGTGTTGCTTTCCCGGATTCGCCTTCTCCAGCAACTCCAGGGTCTTCACATCCCAGAAACGCGGGTAACCCCCGTAGGGTTTCGTCTCCACGTTGGCCCACCACATGTGCTCCTGGCCTTTGCTGAAGGTCCAGGTGGACTTGCATGCCATGGTGCAGCTCTGGCAGGCGATGCAGCGGTTAATATTGAACACGAAGGCGAACTGGCGCTTGGGATACGCCGCCCCGTACGGATAAGACATCTCGCGGCCGATCTGCCAGTTATGAACCTTAGCCACTGTCTCTCTCCTCTCATCTCACGTTCAAATCGTTCAAGCCCCCACCTCTTTCCTCCCCCGCGTCGCGGGGGAGGATGAAGGAGGGGGTTGAACTATAGCCGTGCTGCCGCCCCACGCGCTCACGCATTCATCCACAATCGTCTGGATTCGCTCTTCGCCCAGCGCCCGATAGGCGCTGTAGGCGCCGCCGTAAAATGGATTCTTGAAGAGGCTCAAGATCTGCTGCCGGTCGTATCCCATCCGGGCGAACTCCTCGGCAAACGCGTAGGCCATTTCCTGCATAGTCTCTCTTTCAGCGGGCAGCACCACGCCAACCAAGACGTTGGGATCGGTTGGATCAGGATCGTTGTGGGGCATGGTCTCTCCTCTAAAAACCAGTCTTAAATCTCTTGCGAAGCCGCTTCCGCCGTACCGGACCTATGGGGGTTAGCTCTCCAGCAAGGTAGCGTTTCATGAAATCATTCTCATTGTCCGGCGTATAACCGGTCGTCGCCGGCTGCCAGATCCCCTTGCCACCAAGACCGCCATCCTCTGCCTTGGTGATTCGAACCAGAGTCTCTTTCGGCACCGTGTTGAGCGCGTGGTTGTCCGCCTCGCCGCCAAAGATGAAGCCCATAAACACCTTTGATTTGTGGAACAGGGTGTCGGTCTGGTGCATCGGCATGTGCCAGTTGCGCGTGACCGATTGCTGCGAGCCGTAGCGGAGGTTGGCCTGATAACCGGTGTTCTCCGACAGCGCGCGTCCGTCGGGTCTCGTCTCGTGGGCCTTGACGCTCTTCTCGGTGGCGATGAACGGCGCGTGCTTCATCATCACGATGTTGTAGGGGTAGGCATGGTTGTATTTTACCCTGAGCATGCAGCGCGAAACCTTATAGAAAGGGTCGTTGGGCTTGGCGCCCAGGTAGGGACGGTCCGCAGGATTGGCGTCCACGTAGACATAGTCGCCGTCGTTGACTCCCAGGTCGCGCGCGGCCTGCGGATTGATGTGGAGCTGGTGCTCCCCCACGGAAGGGGCGCGTTTGTCCAGGCGGTAGGGATCGCCGAAGTTGGAGTCGTAGAGCATGTGCCAGTCCACGTTGGACCAGCTCGAGTGAACCCGGTGGCGCGTCTTCGGCGTGAGGCAGTAAAACTGAAAGCCCTTCTCCCAGAGGAAGTTCTTGGTCTCTTTCACCCTGCTCCACGGCATCTTGACGTTCCGGACGGTGCGCTCATCCCAGTGTTCGGCGCTGAGCGGGATGCCGTAGTCTTCAGGGCGAATATAAGGATTGGAGCTCACGATGACGTTAGGTAGATAAGGAGTGGCCTCCGGCCCCTCTCGATGGACGATAAAGTTCTCTCCGTATTCGATGGCCTCGGGGACATCAGCGTAAGCGTGGAGGCGGCCGGTGTCGGTGTGAAAAGGCTCGCTGTCGTGCACCTGCTCATAGAAGGGGATGCGCGGATAGGTCCGGAAGTTCATGAGGCAGCCGCCCGGCGGGCCATGCTTCCCGGCCATGATCTCTTTGAGCTTATAACCGGCGGTGGTGGTGGACGTATCGAGCAGCCGCTGGATGTAGACTTCGCGCTTCTGCGGAGCGGCAAAGGCGAAGTAGTCGCGGAAGCGTTTTTCACCCGTCACGTCGGCCAGGGCATTGGCGATCCCCGCGAGGATCATCAAGTCATCCTTGCTGTCGAACACAGGTGGGATGCCCCCTTTCCAGATCTGCAAGAACGGGTTCGAGCAGCTTGCAGTGATTTCCAGCCCCTCAAACTCGAGCCACGTATTGGCCGGTAGCGCGATATCCGCATACTCGATAGAGGCCGTCATTTGGATGTCGATGGCTACGATCATCTCGACGTTGGGGTCGACGTTCTTGATCACCCCATAGGCCCACTTAGCGTTGTTGATGAGGTTGACGTTGGAGAAGAGGATCGCTTTGGTAGGCGTGGGCATGTGGCTTGTGCCGGTGAAGTTCCTGCGGCCGAACTTGGGCGTGTTGACAATCAAAGCCATGTCCCCGTGATTCCAATAGGCTGGCTCCTCATCCTTGGTGTAGGCGTGCGCCTTTACATCCTTGCCAGGCGCTTTGGGATCGAGATTGATGTCGAAGGGATCTTCGGCCACCCAACCTTTAAAGCCGGGTCCGGTCCAAGGAGAGCCCTGGAAGAGCGCGGCCTTGTAGTTGCCGGCCCAGGTGTGGCAGCCGGCCCCAGGTTTTCCGATGTTGCCCGTAAGCATCAGCGGCAAGTAGGCGGCGCGGTTCATTTCGGTGGCGTGGAACCAGTGGTTGATTCCCTCACCCTGGTGGATGGCCACGGGCTTCATGGTCCCGATATCCTGGGCGAGCTGGCGGATAAGCTGTTTTGGCGAGTGGGTGATCGCGGCCACTGTGTCCAGGTCATAATCCTTGAGGTGGATCTGATAGAGAGTCCAGAGCGTAGCCACCTCGACCTCTTTGCCATCCACCAGTTTGAGCTTAAAGCTCCCCTCCAGTGACGGCTCTAGACCCTTTTTAACCATGGTCTCGCCGATATCATCGCGCGCGACCGCCATAGGACCATTCTTTTTTTGGTCCCACACGACAAAGTCGCCAAGCTTCGCGTGCTGCTCCGAAGTCAGGCCCTGAATCTTCATCGAAGGGCCCTCGGGCGAGAGAGGGCTCTTATAGTTGGGGAACAGCTCGTGGGCGCGCAGGCGCTTGAGCGTATCGGTGCGGACGAGGAGAGGAAAATCCGTGAAGCGCTTGACGAATGTCTCATCATACCACTTGTTGTCGACCATCAGTTTGGTGACGCCGAGCCATAGCGCTGCGTCAGTCGCGGGGCGGATAGGAATCCAGGTGTCGGCTTTAGTCGATGGCGGCCCATATTCCGGCGCGATCACGACGATCTTGGCCCCGCGCTCCATGCACTCGATAAACCAGTGAGAATCCGTCAGCTTGTTCTCCACGAGGTTCTTCCCGTCCATGATGATGAGCTTGGAGAAGCGCAAATCGTTAAAATCGCAATCTGAGGTCTGTAGCCCGTGGACCCAAGGGTGGCCCGGGGCCTGGTCTCCGTGCCAGGTGTAGTTGGACCAGTTGCGCCCGGCCAGCGCCCTTTCAGGGCCCACACCACGGATCTTGGCATCGAGAAGGGCAAGCGAGTTGTTGAGCCGGTACATCCCGTATTTTCCGATGACGCCGAGAAGACCCATCCCTCCACGCATCTTGATGCAGCGGGTGCCAGCACCGCCGGCAGCCTCGACCATCTCGGGCTGATAACCTTGGGCGAGGAGCCGGTCTTTTCCTGCCTTACCGCTGTAGCGACTTGAGATGGCCACAAGAGCCTTGGCGATGTCGTGGAAGGCGTCCTCCCAGGAAATCTGGATGAACTCATCCTGTCCGCGGGCGTCAAATAGATACTTGGATTTGTTCTGCGGGGTCAGCTCGGGAAAACCGGCGTCGGCCCACGCCTTCCAGCCCTTTCGGACAATCGGATGGCGCAATCGGTAGGGGCCGTAGAGGACTCGGTGGAAGGTGTAGCCCTTGGCGCACTGGCGTGGGTTCCAGTTCGCGCTCGCCTTGTTGCCGTAGAGGTCGGCGTAGTTTTGGTAGTCGTAGGTGTTGCCGAGTCGGGTCACGATGTCGTTTCGGACGTAGGCACGCACGCGACATGCGTGGGTGTCGTTCGGTGAGCAGACCCAGTCAAAGACGCGATCGTATTTGTATTGATCGCGGTAAATCTTTTCCCATGCCCGGTCCACCGATCCAGCCAGGGGGTTCTCATCAGGCCTGGCAGCCGCCAAAAGGCGCAGCGGTAGGCCCGCGCTGAGGGCGGCTGTGCCGCTTCCTATGCCCATCCACTTGAGAAAGTCACGGCGTGTCACACCCATGATCTCTTTTGCATTTGCGTCGCTCATGTTCTCTCCGCTAGTCGTTCAATTCGTTCAAGCCGTTTGAGCCGTTCAAGCAGTTCAACCCCCTCCTTCATCCTCCCCCGCGTCGCGGGGGAGGAAAGAGGTGGGGGCTTGAACGGTTTGAACGTTTTTCACTTTGCTATCTTAAGCTCCTGCCATATGGTCACTGACTTCTTACCGTCACGATCACCGGCGCTACCGTTCCAGACGGCAAAGGCAACAGGCACGGTCGCTCCCGGCTGCAACGCCACTGCGCCTTTGCCGGTAGGCCTGAGGCTCCTGCGGAACAGGACGCGATACGAACCGGCCGCATAGACCCCCTTAGCATCTATTTTTTGATCCACCAGCGGCCGTGCCCGCAGCGTGCCGAACCCCTGCGCGGTAAGATCTTCAGCCGGGCTCTTGCGCTGCGGATCGGAGACGATGTTCCCGGCGCCCCAGCCGGTCACGAAAGTCTTATCCGATTGGAGCGTGAGCGCGTGTCGGTGGGGTTGCTCGACGGGCGAGCGCATGAGGTTGGGATAGGAGTCGATGCCAAGGCTCGGATAGACTATCTCGAGATCATGGAAGGGCAACTCGATATCCGCCTGCCGCTCGGACTTCCACATCCAGATGTTAACGGACTTGGCCTTCTCACCCATAGCAAAGAAGGGCGGGTCTTTAGATAGAGAAAACTGTACTGCGGCGGCGTCACGAAAGTCCTGGGGGCGCATGGCCGTGTGATCGTGGGAATCGTCCGCCCAAACCAGCAGCAGAGCGAGGTCCCTACCATCATGGAGCGCCCTGACGGTAAGTTCTTCAGGCCGGTCACTGCGCCACCACAACGGCATGAGATGAAGATTCACCGGCGGGGTGAGACGCCAGATGCCCGAGTCGGGATGGTCCGGGAGTTCCTTAACGCGAGTGGCCACGATTTCGAACTTCTTCATCTCCGCACGCTCTCGTTGCTTGTCGCTCGAAAGCGATAACACATAGTGGACGAGATGCCAGGCGTCGTCTCCGTAGGCCCAGTCACTCCTCGGCATCGGTGTTCCCGGAATGCCGGCAACGATATCCCGATAAATGTGTTGAGGCATGGGACTTCCCTTGAATACGCCTACGGTTAAGTCCCGGGGCCGGGTGGGGTAGCCCTCTTCGTCCGCTTGCTCCTGCACGCCGTCGCCCTTCCCGGTCGGCCCATGACAGGAGGCGCAGGCCTCGCGGTAAAGCTCCAGGGCGCGTGTCTTCGCTGAAGCGTCATACGGTGGCTCCGGCGGGACATATATGATGCCCTCCCCACCCGTGCCATCAGCTCCCGGTTTCTTTTGCGGCATAACGATCAGCGGCTTCTCAGCCAAGGACTTTAAGTAGTAGACGAGGGCCCAACGCTGCTCCTGAGGGAGATGACCCCACGAGGGCATCGCCGATCCTGGCATTCCGCGCGTGATCGTCTCAAAGAGGTCCTGGTCAGTCGGCGCACTCTCCCAGGTTGAAACTTGACGGTACCTGGCAGCCACGAAGTTGCGCGGCTTGGGGTAAAGGAGGTAGGCCGCTTCGCCATCGCCCCGCCCTTGCACTCCATGGCAGGCCGCGCACTGCTTGTTGTAGATCTGTTTTCCCAGCGCGAGGAGTTTAGGCGAGGGTGGAGGAGGTTTTAACTCAGCGGTTTTTATAATCCCTGTGACCAAGAGCAGCCCACACGCTGCAGCTATAGATAAAAAGAGCCGGGTCATGACTAAGCCTCCGATGGTCTCAGATCAATTCCTCTGGCCGTGCACGTCTCGGTAGATCGAGCAAAAGGCGTACCAGGGCGAACGAGCCAGTTAAAAACAGAGGATGGGAAAGGATCGCTACGGGAACTTTTCCAGAAATTAGGAAATTTCGGTTTTTTTTTCCCAAATTCGGAAAAAACATTAAGCCGGCGGAAGACGCTTTAAACCCAAATTCACGGGGCAGAACGCAAGCAAGGATACCCTCTGACGAGGCAAGATATCTGCCTGGCACGGCTTGTGCTTCTAAGGAACGTAGAGAGTCCATAGCCTCCATGCACTTAATGAGTTCTATGTAGGGCCGTCAGAATGGCTAAGCCTATTTTCATAAGAACGCTTCAGAGGCCTGGCAAAGGGGAAAAGGTATATCGCTTAACCGAAGAGGAGATCGCTGAAATTCTCCGTGTCCGAAGTGGAAGTGGCACGTGCGCCAGTATCGAGCTTGATCCGGGGATGGGCGGGGCCAATCCGAAAACCATTCGCGAGTGGATCCAGGGAGGCGCTCTTATCACGTCAGTCGATTTCATGCTTACCAAGCGCTGTAACTTCCGCTGTGAGTACTGCTTCGCCGAGGCCGGACTCTCCAAGGAGAAACTGCCGTTCGAGCTTTTGGAACGAACCATCGAGGAAGGGCCTTCGGTTGGCGTCAGGGTTTTTGTGCTCACCGGCGGGGAGCCGTTCATGTTCCGTGATCGTGGCAAGACATTTTTCGACGTGGTTAGGCGGATTCGTGATGTCTATGCGAAGGCAGGAAGGCCCGTCGGGGTTTCGGCCTTCTCCGATGTCGCCCTCATCACACGGGAGCGCGCCCAAGTGCTCTATGAGCATGGGGTGGCCCTGTGTCTGAAGCGCGACTCGCTCGACGCCCAAGTTCAAGACAAGCTCGTCGGCATCAGGGGTGGAATGGCAAAGATGGAGGCGGGGTATGAGAATCTCTTTAAGGCCGGATACGGCCGGCCGGGGAGTCCGCCCATCAGCGTCAATAGCGTCCTGAGTACGGATACCATGACCGGCATGGTCGATCTGCACCGCTGGGTGCGGCGACATGGCATGGAGCACTCTATTGTCCCGGTCCACTATTGTGGAAATGCGACGACCGATAACCAGGAAGAGGGGATCCATGCTGTCCACGTCAAGGTGCTCTACGACATCGTCGCTGAAATCGATGCTCAAGAGTTTAACGATCCCTGGCGCGCCTATTCTGCTTTTCCGAAGAACAAAACCTGCAACCGCAATATCAGCGGTGTTCATGTCCGTTCCAACGGGGCGGTCACTGCGTGTTCGGAGTCTCCCCTCATGGAGGACTATGTCTTCGGCAATCTCCACGAGACCACCCTCGGGGCCATCGCCCGCTCGGAAAAGCTCCGTCACTACCGGCAGGAATTCACCCGTGGCCACGGAGAATACATTTGTAATCCGGATGTCTGTGACCTGAATGCGAATGACCTCTGCCGCGGCGGCTGTGCTACCCGAAGCGCCTATTCCAGAATTGACCCTGTCACAGGACTCATTGTGGCAAACACAAACCCCAAGAGTTACTCCGCGCGGCGCGAGGACCCTCTCTGCCCGGGGTGGGTCATGCTGGCTAAAATGCAGGGTGTCCTCCGTCCGGGTCTGGAGGAGCAGATCCGAGAAACTTTTTTGGGCAAGCGGTTGAGTTAAGGGGAAAGCTGCCGTCCTAAAGGGGAGAGCTATGGACTCAGCCAATCTAATACAAACGACTTACGTCATGTTACATTTCCGCAGGGGGCAAGCCTTCCGGCCGCAGCCGATAGGTCTCTACCTTGAGGGCCGCCCGCACCAACCCCTTTTGGTGCTCACTCCCTCGGTCAGGGCCTGCTCCAACCTCCTCGTCCCTGCGTCTGCGCCCTTCAGGCTCACCCCCTGCGGAAACCTCTGTCGTGTCACAGAAAAGAGCCGTGGGGGCCGATACGAATGCCGGCGCACCTGAGACCTGACGGTGTCAAAGAGAAAGACCAGACGGTGGATCATCCAGCCGACGCCTTCTTGCTGGGCATAGGAAGTGGGATGAAGAGAGGGAAGTTGCGTACGATTGGGGCAGAAAGGCAGCGGCTTATTGTGCCGGCATGAGGAGCGGCCCCCGGCTCTCAGGGCTGTGGGTGAAGTTGTTATGTCGTTTGTATTAGTTAAGGTTTCTTACCTCGGACTCGTGCGCAACGTCATTGGCTGTCGGGAGGAAGAGATTGAGCTAAACCCCGGTGCCACAGTGGGAGAACTTCTTGCGAAGTTGGCTGAGAGACACGGAGATGCCTTTCGCTGGAGCGTCTTCAAGGGGGGTGGAGAGCTGCGCTCCATGGCGCTTGTTTGCGTGAACGATTGCGACATTTTCCAGCTGCAGGGCTTTGGGACCAAATTGGAGAGCGGGGAGAAGATCAGCGTAGTAGTCGGTGTTTATCCGCCCGAGGGAGGTTAGAGATGGAAGCGGCTATGGAAGACGCGTGGATTCACAGTGCCTGCGACATGTGCTTTGCCGCCTGCGGGATCCTTGTCCATAAGCGAGATGGGATTGTAGTAAAAATCGAAGGAGATCCAAGCTGCCCCGCGAGCGAGGGCCATCTCTGCGCCAAAGGTCAGGCGGCGCTCATCGGGCTCTACGATCCTTCCAGGGTGAAGGTCCCGCTGATGAGAACCAATCCGGAGAAAGGGATGGGCGTGGATCCCAAATGGCAGGAAGTCTCGTGGGAAGATGCGCTGGAAATTCTTACCAATAAACTGATCAAGGTTAGACAGAGCGATCCTCGCAAGCTCGTGATCTCGAGTTTTGATCAGATCGCCCTCTCGTACTTCATCCGTCCGGCCTGGGGAATAGCCTTCGGCACTCCGAACACGGACTGGACAGGCTACTATTGCGGCAACTACCTGCACGCCTCCATGTACCTCACCAA
>Ga0114945_10000885_pt1 | contig 19066 bp, 16 predicted proteins | sample OV2TP3_FD_87194 | JGI IMG/M metagenome (GOLD analysis project Ga0114945, IMG submission 87194) | Hot spring microbial communities from Beatty, Nevada to study Microbial Dark Matter (Phase II) - OV2 TP3 | ecosystem: Environmental > Aquatic > Thermal springs > Hot (42-90C) | place: USA: Beatty...
GCCCATTGCTCGCCGAATCGGGCATCATCGGGTTGCTCGGCCACGCTCACGATGTAGTTAGGCTCTGCATAGGCGATCTCGGGTTGATGGGCCAGGCTTTCGATCAAGGACGCCACGTTCTTGCTGCGTGACCGCAGGAGGAAAGCGCCTGCGCCACCCACGCCCTCAGCGAGTTCGATGTCCTCGGAAACTTGAATCCGGCCCAGTGCGGCGGCAGCAGGCCCGCGGAACGCCACCAGAACCTCGCCGGCAGCTACAGGCCGCCCGCGAAAGGATTCTGCCGGCCTCTGGCCCCAGAGCGGCGTCGCTAGAAACACCGCCAGAGCAATAGTTAGCCATGTGCGCAGAGTTGCGCGATCCATAAACAAGTCTCCTAAGGCACAGATTGCCTTTCTAGTAACTCTAGCCCAGCATCGGCAAAATCGAGCCACGACGTCCCAGCCTCGCTAATGACGGAAGGGGTGCGGGATTTCGTTGCGCGATCGTGGTCGGAAGGGTTTTCTGGCGCGTGTGCAGGCCTTCTGCGAGAATAAAAGCTGCGATGCAGCCGTCAACCAATGTTCAGCCGGAGACAGCGGAAGAGCCCCAGGTTGCCCCTGCCCTGACGCCCGAGGCGACTCCACGCGGCTCCTCGGTCCACGGACTCAGCGTGGATGTGGAGGACTACTACCACGTCGAGGCTTTTGCGGACCGCATCACACCCGATCAGTGGCCGGGGTTTGCCAGTCGCGTGGGCGAATCTGTGCGCCGGGTCCTTGATTTGCTGGCGGGCTTCGATGTGCGCGCCACGTTTTTCATCCTGGGCTATGTGGCTGAGAGAGAGCCCGAGGTGGTGCGCCGCATCCAGGATGCGCGCCACGAAGTGGCCTGCCACAGCTTCAATCACCGCTGCATCTTCCGCATGACACCCGAGGAATTTCGCGCCGACACGCAGCGCGGCCGCAAGGCCATCGAGGATGCTGGTGGCCGGCGCGTTGAGGGCTACCGCGCCCCTACGTTCTCCATCGTGCGCCCATCCCTCTGGGCGCTGGAGGTTCTTGCGGAAGAGGGATTTTTCTATGATTCCAGCGTTTTTCCCGTCCATCACGACGTTTACGGCATCCCCGAGGCTCCCCGGTTTCTCTACAACTGGGAACTCGGAACGGGCCGTAGCATCTATGAACTTCCTCCCATGACGGCGCGCCTTTGGGGGCGCAACTGGCCCGTGGCGGGCGGAGGCTACTTGCGCATTCTCCCCATGTGGTACACGCGCTGGGGAGTGGAGCGCGTGCGTAGAGAAGGAAATTCTTCGGTCATGTACTTTCACCCGTGGGAACTGGATCCGGAGCAGCCCCGCCTTGCGGGAAGCTGGAAATCTCGCTTGCGGCACTACCGGAATCTGGGAGAAATGGAAGGCCGCCTGCGCCAGCTGCTCCGGTGTGCCAGGTTCGTTCCTTTGCAGGATGTCTTGCGCGCGCAGTTGTCCATCGGCGCGCCGCCCGCCATTACACCGGACTCTTTGCAAAGTCCAGCCTGATTCGGCTTGTGGCGAAAAAATGAGGAAGAATCGACCCGCTAATCGGCGGCGGTTTCGGCTATGGTTGCTCCCGCCTTGCGCGTCCGATACGAGACTAGGCCCGCGTCGCGAATCTTGTAGAGCAGCGCTCGGTAACTGATCTCCAGCACCCGCGCGGCCTGCTTGCGGTTCCAATTGTGGTCTTGCAGGGTCTTCAGGATGATCTTGCGCTCCAGATCGCGCACCGCCTGCCGCGTAATTCTCTTCAGCGAGACATTGGATTCCGTGATGAGCTCACCGTGGAACGGGTTCTGTTCCCGTTGCAGAAGCTCACTCCCGATGGCTTCTTCCGCCTCCAGAATCACGTACCGCTTCATCATGTTTTCCAGTTCACGAATATTGCCAGGCCAGTGATAGCGCTCGAGCATGTTCAGGATGCTGCTGGAAAACGGTCGCACGCGCCGGTTGAACGACCGGTTGTACACTCCCAGAAAATAGTCCACCAAAGTGGGAATGTCCTTCACCCGCTCGCGCAGTGGAGGAAGCTGTATGTTCACCACATTGATGCGGTAGAAGAGGTCCTGCCGGAATGTTCCTGTCTCGATTTCGTGACTCAAATCGCGGTTGGTAGCGCAGATGAATCGCACTTCCACGCGTGTGTCTTCCTGGGATCCAATGCGGCAGAACTGCCCGTCCTGCAGTAATTGCAAAAGCTTGGCCTGGAGTGCCGGATCCAGTTCCGAGATTTCATCCATGAACAGCGAGCCGCGGTGCGCCAGTTCAACTCTTCCAGGTTTGCTGCCGTAGGCGCCTGTAAACGCGCCTTTTTCATACCCGAACAGTTCGCTTTCCAGAAGCGTTCCCGGGATCGCCGGGCAGTTTACTTTTACGAAGGGCCCTGCCGACCATGGCGATCTCAAGTGCAGCAGGCGGGCAATGATTTCTTTCCCCGTACCGCTTTCTCCGCCAATTAGCACCGGGACTTGAGCCTGTGCCACCTTGGCGAGCTTTTCCTGGACCTGCCGCATCGCCAGGGTTACTCCAAAGATAATAGAATCGGGAGGCAAAGGCTCCTGGCTGCCTGATAAAAGGCTGTTCGGGACCATGGTTGGCATGAGTCTGAGAGCTCCTGGACAGGGCTAATCCCTGCGCTTGTGTCCTAATTTATGCACTTCAACCGCCAAAATTTGCATACGCCCCTGGGAGCCCGTAATCGAACCGGACAAGATTCAGTAAGATACTGAATTCATGTCACTTACGGTAAAATGTTTATCCTCAAGAAAGGCTGTGTTGGGGGATCGGAAGGGAAGTTGGGGCGAGAGAGAAACGGAAAATGCTTTCACCGAAGGGAAAGGATATTCCCTCGCATCGCCATTCAGCTAGAGTAAGGGCCGGCGGAAGCGAACGCCCCAAAGGTCGCAACGGTCGGAGTTTACTACTCGGATAATGTCGCCGGCGAGATTCCGCGAAGACTGCGGAATCAAGCGGTTTTCTGGAACCGGCGCCGCGGGGAACTCCAGTGAAACATCGGAAGACGCGGGGAAAAAACGGCGCATGGCCACTAGGGCGCCTCCGGCGCTGATGTTTAGGGCGGTGGCAAACTCTATAAATTCTTTGCCAGTAGAATCCGCACCACGTACGAAAACTGGTACCGCGACAGGCAGTCGTTGCCAGCGTCGCCGTTCGTCTGTGTCGGCCACAGTCTCTCTTGTGTCCTCGGGCTGGAGTTTACGGCTACCGTGACTTCGCACCGCCAAGTTCCGCCTCCTAAAGAGAGTCGTAAACTTTGGCACACCTGGCGCGAACCATCAGGTCACGCGATAGTCTTTGCCGGACTTCTTGCCGCATCTGGCTTGCCAAACTACCGCTAGAGGCCAGAATTTTGTTACACATAGCATTGACCACCGTTTAGGTAACCTAATACCGGTTACTGTCCCTTTCTTATCCACAACGACAGCGCAATCTTTTGCCTTTTCCCGGAACATTGTTGCGATTTCAGCTTGACTTCGAGTCCGGGTGTTCATAGGATTCCATTTACCTCCCCTCAGTTCAGGCGTTTCAGCTTCTGCTTGCTCCCTGAAGGCATTTCTGCGGTTCCAGGGAAATCGCCTCCGGGTGGTGCGAATCCAGGTCATGGCACAAGAAGCGCAAAAGCTCGCTGCGGGAGACCTTACCGAGGGGTCGGCCGATTCCGCTCTCCGCCCGGAGGGCGTCCACGGCCATCGCGCCGCCGAATCTCTGCAGAGTGCTCGCCACATGTTCATGGAGGAGCTGCTGCGCGCCTACGAGCAGCTCCAGGAAAGGAGCCGCCAGAGCTCGGTCGCCATGGCCTCGGCGGCCCACGAGCTGCGCACCCCGCTTTCGGTCATGGCCGGCTATCTGGAGGTACTGCTCAGCGAAAAGCTGGGCTCGCTCAATGATCGCCAGCGCCAGATCCTGCAGGAAATGCAGAGCAGCAGCACCCGCCTGGAGCATTTCATCCAGGATTTCCTCACCTTCAGCGCTCTGGAAACCGGAAAGCTGGTCCTGCGATCCGAGACTTCGGAGTTGAATTCCTGCCTGGAGGAGATTTCCAGTTTCTGGCTGCCGCGCTTTCGCGAAAAAGGGCTGGCCCTGTATTTTGTCCCGGCGGAGAATCTTCCCCAGTTCGCCTTCGACTACCACAAGGTGCAGCACGTGGTTTCCAACCTGTTGCACAATGCGTTCAAGTTCACGCAGAGCGGCGGAACCACCTGGCTGGCCGCAGAAGCACATCGCTGGGAGCGGCGTTCCAAACCGAAAGCAGGCGGAGCGGGAGACCGGCGATCGCAGTCTTCGTTGGGTGTGAATTCCGTGCGTGTTACCGTGTCGGACACCGGAATCGGAATTGCTCCGGAATTTCAGCACGAAATCTTCGACGATTTTTTTAAGATTGCCGAAGGGGATGCCAATTCCAAAGGCATGGGTCTGGGCCTGGCCATCGCCCGGCGCATGGTGCATGCCCACGGTGGAAAGATCTGGGTGGAAAGCGAGCCGGGTTTCGGCAGCAAGTTCCGCTTCCTTCTGCCCATCCAGCCCGAAACAAACGGAGAGGCGCAAAGCAAGGAATGAGCGAGAAACCCAGAATCCTGGTGGTGGACGACGAACCCAGCATGCTGCGCTACCTGTGCACCGTGCTGGAGGTGGATTCCTATGAAGTGGCCACGGCGAGCAACGGGTCTGAAGCGGTGCAGCGCTTGCAGGGAGGCTTCACTCCCGGTCTCGTCATTCTGGACATGCTCATGCCGGACATGGACGGGCTGGAAACGCTGGGACAGCTTCGACGGTTGCAGCCGGACCTGAAAGTGGTGATGCTCTCCTGCGTATCGGACACCCGGAAGGTCGTGCAGGCTATGCGCCTGGGGGCGCTGGACTATCTCACCAAGCCTTTTCACAAGGCCGAACTGGATGCCGTGATTCGACAGGCGCTGCGCCAGCCCAAGGACGGCCTCATGGCCGACGCCTCCCCCGGAGACGTGGACGAGCTGGGAGACGATCTCTTTTTCCTGGCCAGCAACCCGTCCATGCGCAAGATCCGCGCCCAGGCGGGCCTGGTTGCCAACGTCGAAATCCCCGTCCTGCTGCTGGGCGAAAGCGGGACCGGCAAGGAAGTCCTCGCGCGGCTGATTCACAAACTTTCGGCGCGTTCCCAGCGCACGTTTCTCAAGGTCAATTGCGCTGCCCTGCCCGGAGACCTGTTGGAAAGCGAACTCTTTGGGTATGAAGCCGGGGCCTTCACCGGCGCCCAAAAAGCCAAGCCAGGCAAGTTTGAATTGTGCGACAAGGGCACCATCCTGCTCGACGAAATTGGCGAGATGCCTACAACCTTGCAGGCCAAGCTGCTGCACGTGCTCCAGGACCAGCGGTTTTCCCGGCTGGGCAGCCGGACCACCATCAAGGTGGACGTACGCATCATTGCGGCTACCAACATCGACGTGCGCGAAGCCATTGCAGCAAAGAAGTTGCGCGAGGATCTGTACTATCGCCTGAACGCTTTCACGCTGCAGCTGCCTCCGTTGCGCGATCGCCAGGAAGAAATCCCGATTCTGTTGAAGCATTTCATGGCGCGACTCTCCGAGCGCTATGCGCGGCCTCCGCTGCCGGTTTCAGCGGAACTCGTGGAAGCTTGCAAGCGCCATTCCTGGCCGGGAAATCTCAGGGAACTGGGAAATTTCGTCAAGCGCTTCCTCATTCTTCGCGATGAGGCGCAGGCGCTGAATGAATTGAGCCAGGCGGATGGAGACAAGGCATCGCCCGAAGACGGCGCTCCCGTAGGCGACCTGAAGCAGATCGTCCGCGGCGTGAAGGATGAGGCGGAGATCGAAGCCATCACCCGCGCCCTGGAACAGACCAATTGGAACCGCAAGGACGCAGCCCGGCTGCTCAAGATCAGTTACAAGGCGCTGCTGTACAAGATCCGGCAGTACGGAATTGAAGCATCCAAAGCGACAACGTCCGGCTCCCTGCGGCCCTTGGCCTGATTCCTGCGACGGAACCACGGCACACCGTGCCACTCTCCCGGCTCAGGGTTTGAGCGGGTTGATGTCTTCCAGGGCCAGGATCAGCCAACCAGTGGCGGCTACCGATTCACTCTTGGACATGGTGAAGTCCCCGTTGAACGAGCCATTCACTGAATAGGGAACACCGCCGCTGTTTTGCTGCACCTTCAGGATCTCGCCCAGGAAGTAGCTGGCATCCGCCAGCCGGTTGGCGTAGATAAAGGCCTTCACCATCTGCGCCGTGCCTTCCAGCCAGATGTCGTCGTGGTCGCTGTCGAAGTCAAAGCCGTCCACGGCCACGCTGCGCCTTCCCTTGCCCCAGGTCTGCACGCTGCGGTGGTGAGTCATGGGATAGTTCAGGGACAACTGGTACTCGTGTGCGCCCGATATCCCCAAGGCGCTCACCCCGAGCGGGTTGACGTCAAGCGGATCCATGGGATCGTTTCTCCCCTGGTTCCAGCGTTGCTGGCCGGCGTTCCAAACCACGTTGTCGAGGAAACCGCGCACGTCGGCGGCGTCGCCGGGATAGGCAAAATGGCCCAAGCTGTTGTAGGAGTTCTCGTTGTGCTCGGTGGAAGCCCAGGTCAATGGCACGCCACTGGAGTTGAGGCCCCCGTTGATGCCGCCGTCGGCCTGCTGCCACAAGCGCATCCAGTCCACAGTGCGCAGGCCCATGATGTGATAGGTCACGGTGTCTCCGGTGCGCTTCTCGTAGTGCGCCACCGCCAGCACCACCCAGGCGTTCGAGCCTACGTAACGGGCGGTGGAGAGCGGTGCGAGTGTGGTGCAGGCATAGGCGCTGTAGAAGGAACCGTCGCCATTCTGCACGCTGCTCAGCGCCGTCAGGACCTTGCGTGCATTGGCCACATCATTCTTGACCAGGAACGCCATCGCCGCCACTGCCTGGTCATAGGTATGGCAGACGTCTTTCTTGTCCTTGTAGCTGTCCACCATGCCTGTGGTCGTCATCTGCGACTTCAGCCAGTTGTGCGCGCTGTTCGAGGCGGCGTCTAGAGTGCTGGCAGCCCAAACCGACCCCGAACACCACAACAGCACCGCCAGCATCTGCAGGAGGACCCGGAACTTGACTGTCTCGAAAGGGGCATTCCAACAGGATAAAAGACGGGTCATCACCATCGGTCTCCTTGGTTGTCGGGGGGAAGGCCATCTTAGGTCGAAGGGCGCTGCCCGTCAATCTGAATCGCCATCCCTCCGGCACGCAGGTACGTGTCCTGGGGGCCGGGCTGGTACCGGCAAGCCTCCCCCCGCGCGAGATTCTTGGCGGGAAGTGAAACAGCCTGCTATACTTGAGGCACTGCGGCGGGATTTCGCCTGCAAGGTGGCCGGCTTTACGGCCGGTCGCGAATGGAAAATTGCACCGCCAGCATTGGCGGATCTTCGGCAGGAACAAACCAGGCCGAAGGCGTCCCAAGCGGCCCGTTCTGCGGGCCGCCGAGAGCAAAGGGGTTTCGCCCAGGAATGGGCGAGGTTACAAGATTCGTTGCGCCCTGACGATAAACAGGGCAGAGACCGGCTCCGGAAATGGAAAGCCGGACAGGATTGCGTGAGCGGCATGGGCCGCGGGGTAGGCAACGACCCCGTCCAGCAGATCGGACGGAGTGGTCACAAATCCCGCGTGCCAGCGCAACAGGTGCAAAGATTCCTACGTTTCACCACGGTAGAATCCCAAACACCCACACCGAAAGCGGCCTTTGCCGGCCGCCGCGGGAGTTCTCCCGCGCGGTGACGCTCCCTTTCCAGTCCCCGCTTTTGTCTCCCCGCCGGTAGGTTCAGCCACCCGCGAGTCGGGTGCCGGACCGCGGAGTCAACATGTCTAAGGAATTGTTCATTTCCTCGACGCCACACGAGACCAAGGTGGCTATCGTTGAGGAAGATCAGCTGGCAGAAATCTACTTCGAGCGTGAGAATGAGTACACGCTGGCCGGATCCATCTACAAGGGACGCGTCACCCGCGTCCTTCCCGGCATGCAGTCGGCCTTCGTGGACCTGGGCTTGGAGAGGGACGCCTTTCTTTACGTTTCGGATTTCTTCGAGGACCAGGAGGAATACGATGCGGTGGTGACCCTCGCGGAGGATGAAGTTACCAAGCTTCAGCCTCGCCCGGTTGATGCCTCCGAAACGCGCCGCGAAACCACGCCCACCGCCGCGCCGCTTCCTCCTGAACCCGCGCAGGCAAGTTCCGATCGGGACGACGATGGATCGCGCCGCTGGCGCGGTCGCCGTCGGCGTCGCGGCGGGCGCGGCCGCAGCCGGGACGATTCCCGCCCCGCGCCAGCCGAGACGTCGGTGGCCAATGGCCCCGCCAGCGAGCCTGTCGCCGCACCTCCTCCAAGCGCCGCAACCGTCCGCCGGCCTTACGAGCCCATGATCCTGCCCGGCGAGTCCATTTCCAAATACCGCCGCCGCGCGGAAACCCCCGAGACTGCAGTTGCCGCGCCTTCTGTTGAAACCGTGGCTCCGGCGCCCAATGAGCCGTCTTCGGAAGAGCGCCGCGATCCCTTCCAGGCGTCGGGCTCGTTCGAGATCGTCGGTGGATATGCCGGCGGCCGCGAGGAATATCAGGCACAGACTCCCGGCGAGCGCGCAGTCGAGCCCCTGGATCGTCAGGAATTGGCTGCCGCTGTGGGCGGCCGCCAGGGAGAAAGCGTGGACGTGGCAAAAGTGCCCCCCGCCGTTTCACCTTCCGGCATGGACCTGATCGAGGAGGAGACGGCCGAGGAGGAGGAAAACGACTTTTCCTTCCTTGCTGGGGAACAAGAGGAAGACAGTTTCGAGGACCTCGAGGAACATACCCTGGATCAGGAAGGCATCGAGCTCGGCGAAGGAACCATGTCCGGCGGAGCCGAACTCGGCCAAGCGGTTGATGAATCTAATATCGAGCGCGTGGCCACCGGCAACTTCGAGACCGAGCCTCCCGGCTACGAGTCGGACGAAGAGGAGGACGAAGAAGAGACCGAAGGAGGCGACACCGCGGACGAGATGCTGGTTGAGGCTGGCGAAGAAATGGAAGAAGTGGAAGAGGAGGTCGGGCGCGCTGAGGTGCGGGCTTCCGGCGCCACCGCCGGCCTGCAGCAGCGCTCCGCACCCGCCGAATCGGGACCGGCGCGCCGTCGCGGGCGCCGCGGCGGTCGTGGCATGCACGGCGGCCGGCGCAATGTGCAACACAGCTCCCGCCCGCGCATCGCGGATCTGCTCAAGGAAGGCCAGGAGATCCTGGTGCAGATTGCCAAGGAGCCCATCGGCAAGAAAGGTGCGCGCATCACCAGCCACATCGCCCTGCCCGGCCGCTTCCTGGTTTACATGCCCACCGTGGATCACATCGGTGTTTCGCGCAAGATTGCTTCCGACGAGGAGCGCCAGCGTCTGAAGCGCATTCTCTCCAGCGAGCGCAACGGCGCCCACGGCGGTTTCATCGTGCGCACCGCTGCGGCCGGCGCCAGTGAAGACGACCTCCGCGCCGATATCCGCTTCCTGATCAACCTGTGGACGGAAATCCGCAACCGCGCCGAGTCCGGCAACGCTCCGGCCCTCATCTACCACGATCTCAACGTAGTGGAACGCATTCTGCGCGACCAGGTCACGCAGACCTTTACCCACATCTGGGTGGACACGGAGCCCGAGTACGAGCGCGTGCTGCGCTTCGTGAGCCGCTTCCAACCCTCGCTCGTCAAACGTGTCAAGCTTTATGCCAAGGAGACTCCGCTCTACGAGCAGTTCAACATCCAGGATGAGATCAACAAAGCTCTGAAGTCCAAAGTGTGGCTGAAGAGCGGCGGTTACATCGTTATCAACCAGACCGAAGCCCTGGTGGCGATTGACATCAATACCGGTAAGTACGTCGGCAAAACCGGCCGCCTCGAGGACACCATCGTCAAGACCAACGTTGAGGCCATCAAGGAAATCGTGCGCCAGGTCCGCCTGCGCGACCTGGGCGGCATCATCGTTATCGACTTCATTGACATGGACGAGCGCCGCAATCGCCAAAAGGTGATGCAAGCGCTCGAAGAAGCTTTGCGCGGCGACCGCGCCCCATCCAAGGTTCTTTCTTTTAATGACTTTGGCCTGGTGGCCATCACGCGCAAGCGGGTCAAGCAGTCGCTGGAGCGCACCTTGGGCGCGCCTTGCACCTACTGCACCGGCACCGGCCTCATCAAGTCGGTCGCTACCGTCTGCAATGAGATTTATGTGGAAATGCGCAAGATGGCCAAGCACCTGGAACAGAGCGAAGTCCTGCTGCGCGTACATCCGGACGTCGGAAAGGCGCTGAAGGCCAACGGCGCACGCCTGTTACAGGAGTTGGAAGAGCTCACCAATCGCACCGTGATCGTCAAGGGGGACGCCTCGCTGCATCAGGAGCAATTCGACATCAACTAGCGCCCCGGCTGGTACGGGGCTCCGGCCGGCGCTCTGCAGCGGGCTGCCGCCGGGGCGTCAACCGCCCGCTGGTCTCAGGAATCGATGCCTTTCTGCCCGGTACTAGAATCTTAGTAACCAGTGAAGAATCTTTTTGAATCGAATTCATTAACACCACTGTATATTGTATTCGAGTTAACAGTAGATACAGGATATGGCCAGATTCGGCCTCGTCAGCCGTTTCTCGGACCCCAAGAAACCCTTCAAATACCCCAAGAAACCCCCAATTACCGAAGTCATGGCTTGACAGCACCGGTAGTAACGCTGGTATAACTCGCCCACCAAAGGATTCCCCCCGAGAAAGCAGAGGACATTCCTCTTTACGGCCTAGCTGGATGGCCATCTCCCGCGGAAAGCGGGGGAACGATTCTTGGAGGAAAGGGTAGCGTATCTATGGCCGATGCGCGTGAAGTCATGAATATCCGGCAGGCGTCGCAGTACTTGGGCGTTAGTCCGGACACGCTATACAAGTACGTGTACGAAGAAAAGATACCCGCCTTCAAGCTGGGGAATCGCTGGAAGTTTAAGAAAACCATTCTGGATTCCTGGATGGAACGCAAAAGCGTCGCCAGCGAGGGACGCGGCAAGAAAAGACCCAAGGCTGCCCGTATGGCGGCGGGACACTGAGGCGAGCGCATGTTTGGATTGGGCGGATCGAAAACCGTAGTCGGCTTGGATATCGGCTCCAGCATGATCAAGGCCGTGGAGCTGAAGCGTGCCCGGGGCGAAATCCAGGTGGCTCACTTGGGCATGGAGCCTTTGGCCTCGGATATCGTCGTGGACTCGATGATTGTCGACAGCGGAAGCGTGTCCAGCGCCATCAGCAAGCTCTTCAACGAGAACCAGATCAAGGGCAAGAGCGTGGCCACCTCCGTCAGCGGCCATTCCGTGATTGTCAAACGAATTCCCATGCAGAGCATGGGCGACGCCGATCTGGCGGAATCGATCCATGCCGAGGCTTCGCAGCACATTCCCTTCGATATCGGCGACGTCAACATCGACTACCAGGTGCTCACCGAAGAGGGTGGACCCACGATGGATGTGCTGCTGGTGGCGGTGAAGAAAGACAAGATCCTCAACTACACCAACGTGCTGTCGCTGGCCGGCAAGTCGGCCGCCGTGGTGGATATCGACGCCTTCGCGCTGCAGAATTGTTACGAGTACAACTATCAGCCCGCACCCACAGCCACCGTGGCGTTACTCAACCTGGGCGCCAGCGTGATGAACATCAACATCGTCAAAGGCAATTCGCCGCTCTTCACCCGCGACGTCAGCGTGGGCGGCAACCAGTACACCGATGGTCTGCAGAAAGAGCTCGACCTCTCCTTCGATGACGCCGAAGCCCTGAAGCTGGGCCGCAAGGTGGGCACCGTCAGCGAAGACTCCAAGCTGCCCATCCTGCAGCAGGTCACCGAGATCATCGTGCTCGAGATTCAGAAGACGTTTGACTTCTTCCGCGCCACCGCCGCTGGCGAGCACATCGAGCGCATCTACCTGGCGGGTGGCTCCTGTAAGGTGCCCGGCCTGCTGGAGGCGTTGCGCCAGGAATTTTCGTTGCCGGTTGAGGTCATTAACCCCTTCCAGAGGATCGGTTACGGTGGGGGCTCCCCGCTGGTCGAAGAGAACGTAGGGCAACTCGCGGTCGCCGTGGGCCTGGCCCTGAGGAGCTTTGAAGACCTATGATCCGCATAAACCTGCTGGGACTGGCGAAGAAGGTCAAGAAGGGCCGCCGCGCCGCTGTGGAAATGGAGTTTGCCGGCGAAGGCCCGAGCAACGTCGTGTTGTTTGCCGTCGGCCTGGTGCTGGCCGTGCTGCTGAACGGCGGCGCCTGGTGGTATCTGGATCGGCAGGCCAAGGATCTGGCGGATCAAATGACCGCGGCCCAGCGCGAATACCAGAGCTTGCAAGCGGTGGAAAAACGCGTCAAGGAAAAGCAGGCCCTGGCGGAAAGCTACCAGCGCCGCATCAACGTCATCAATGAGTTGAGCGCGAAGCGCTCCGGTCCCATCGACCTGATGAACACCATCGGCGACACGGTGCATAACACCGAGGCCGTCTGGCTCAACTCCATGTCGGATGAGGGCAGCACCATCAACATCGAGGGTCTGGCGCTCAGCAATAACGCTGTGGCCAACTTGATCACCAACCTGAAGCGCACGGGCTACTTCCAGTCGGTCGAGCTCAAAGAGACGTTTCAGGACGATACGGTGAAGGAAATGCAGGCGTTTCTGTTCACGCTCGCCTGCGAACCGAAGAAGAAAACCTAGGCGGGAGCGGGAAAGCATATGTCGGCTGGCAAAAAAATACTGGTGATGGTGGTTCTCGTGGTCCTGATCACGGGCGCCTTCGGCTATCTCGTTTTGATGACCATGTATGAGCAGAACGAGGCCACCAAGGTGCAGCTTGCCGAATTGCAGAAAAAGATCGCGGATCTGAAGCCGCAGCTTGCCCAGGAAGCCGAGCTCGATCGCACCATCGCCGGCCTGCAGCAGCAGATGGAATCGATGAAGCAGATCGTCCCTGAGGAAAAAGAAGTGGACCAGTTTATTCACCTCATCCAGGGACGCGCCGCCGACTCCGGCGTCATCATCCGCCGCTTCACCGCCAAGCCGGTGGTCACTCGCGAGTTCTACTCCGAGGTGCCCTTCGAATTGGAACTCGACGGGCGCTACTACCAGGTACTGGAGTTCTTCCAGAGCATTGCCAAGGAGACCCGTATCGTCAACGTCTCCAACCTGGCCATGGCCAGCACACGGGGCAAAGGTGGGGGCCTGAAGTTGAAGCGGCGCTACAACTACTCCCCCGAAGAGACGGTGGTTGCCCTGTGCCAGGCGATCACCTTCTTCAGCCATGATTCGGCGGGCCCGCCGGCGGAGCCGGGCAAGGGCAAGCCACCGGCCAGAGGGGCCAGAAAGTAGTGAAAGGAACAGGGATCATGAAAGCGAGACTAGGCATCCTCGTACTGCTGACTACGGCGGCCCTGGGCTGGGCGCAGCAACCGGCAGCGGCGCCTCCGGATAAGAGCGCGGCCGCGGCCCAGAAGGCTGATTCCAAGAAGCCGGCCGCCGCAGTTCGCCGCGATCCGTTTGTGAGTCCGGTGATGCCCCGCGGCGGAGCGGGAGGCCCCGCGTGTCCCTCCGGCAAGCGCTGCCTGGTGTCGGATCAGATCGAGCTCAAGGGCGTGGCCAAGACTTCCGGCGGCATGATTGCCATGGTGGTCAATCAGGACAAGAAAACCTATTTTCTGCGCGAAAACGAGCCGGTTTTGAACGGCTACGTGTTGCGCATCACCGGCGATTCCATTGTGTTCCGCGAAAACGTAATGGACAACCTGGGGCGCACCACCACTCGCGATGTGGTCAAGCGCGTCAGCGCGCCGGTGGTTTGAGTTTGAACTAGCTCGGGAAACGAGCAAGACCCAGGCCCTGGGGGATGGAGGAGGGCCAATTCAGAAGTGGCCGGGTAGGAGCCGGCCAGGCACGCACCGGGCAAGTGGCCGAGGCGTAAGGAGAATGGAAATGAGTCGAAAGCAAATGCTGGGAATGCTCTTGTCGCTGGTCGTGCTGGGTACGATGGCAGCGGCTGCCGTTTCGCAACTGACGGAGGTGAGCGCTGCTGCCCAGGGCGGCGCCACCATCGTGACCATCCGTGCGAACGGCGCCTTCACCCATACCGAGTACCGGCCCGCCGACAACCTCTTGCTTGTGGACCTCTCCGGGGTCTCGGCCGAGCTCATGGATGGCAAAACCCATACGCTCCAGGTCCCCGGTGTTACCGCCTACCGCGTGGTCGGCTACAAGGGCTCAAACGGCGCCGAGGTGGCAAGGGTGGAGCTCACGCTGGCCCCCGGTGCAGGCGTCAACATCAGCGAAGGCGCCAACCAGTTGCAGGTTCGCCTGACCGGGTTCGTGTCTGCGCCGCCTGAGGTTGCCGCCAAGCCTGCGCCCGTTGCCGCGCCCAAGCCCTCGCGCACCGTCACCATTCGCGACATCCAGGTGGCCCACTCCAGCGATGGCTTGGCCATCGATATCGTGGCCGACGGCCCCATGTCTTCCAAGACGATGAAGCTCACCGGCCCTGACCGGCTGGTGATCGACGTGGCCAATGCCGTTCCAGCCACCAGCAAACGCGAGATAGCGATCAACAGCGCCGACGTTCGCGGCGTGCGCATGGCGCGCTTCCAGGCTGAGCCGCCGGTCACTCGTGTGGTCGTCGACCTGCTGGCTGAGCGGGATTTCGATCTTATTCCCAACGGCAACCGCCTGACCGTCAAGCTACGCCAGGCCGAAGATGCTTCCGCTTCCAAGCCGGCCAAGGAAGAGGCGCCGGCCTCCCAGGCTGCGAAGGCTGCCCCGGCATCGGGAGCGCAAACCTACGTTTTCGTGGAGCCTAGCTACACCGCGAAGCAGGGAGAGGAAACCCCGGCTCAGCAAGTCGAGCCCGCCGTACGCGCGTCGTTGGCTGCGGCCCGTTTTGCCGCGCCGCGCGAAGAAATCGCTCTTTCCAACGCCGCCGTGGCCCCGGCCCCGACCGGGTCCTTGACCTCCCAGCCGGCCACCGAAGCCGCCCTCATGCAGCAGCAGGCGGCTCCTGCGGCTGCGCCTACATCCACTTCGTGCAGCCGCCAGGCGCGCTATTCCGGGGAGCCCATTTCGCTGAACCTCAAGGATGCCGACCTCAAGGACTTTTTCCGGCTCGTTCACGAGATCAGCGGACTCAACGTGGTGCTGGATCCAGCCGTGCGCGGCTCGGTCACCATCGTGCTTGATGACGTGCCTTGGGATCAGGCCCTGGCCATCGTCCTCAAGAACAACAACATGGAATGCGAGGTCGAGGGCAATGTCCTGCGCATCGCCACCCTCGACACCCTGAAGAAGGAAGCCGAATCGCGCAAGGCGCAGATTGAGGCCCAGGCGGAAGCAGTGCCCAAGGTCACCGTAACCCGCTTCCTCAGCTACGCCCGCTCGCGCGACGTCACGGCCACCATCAAGCGCTTCCTCTCCAAGCGCGGCGAAGTCATTGCCGATGAGCGCACCAACGCCCTCATCATCGAAGACATTCCCAGCGTCATCCCCAACGTCGATCGGCTCATCAAGGAGCTGGACCGCAAGACCCAGGAGGTCGAAATCGAAGCCCGCGTGGTGGCTGCTACGCGCAACTTCGCCCGCGATCTCGGCTTCCAGATCGGCTTCGGATGGGGCAATAACCCCACCGGTGTCGGCGGCGTGGGTGCGGTGGGTACCAGCCCCATTTCGGTGGGTGTGCCGGCGCCCCTGTTCCCCACTATCGGGTCCAACCAGATTCCGCTCTTCTCCAACCTGCCGGCATTGGGACCCACCAGCGGCATCAGTTTCACCAACGCCAGCAGCAACTATCGCATCGATGCGCTCTTGACCATGGCCGAGTCGCGCGGGCTGCTCAAGATTCTTTCGCGGCCGCGTGTCGTCACCCAGAACAACATCCAGGCGCTGGTCCGCCAGGGCGTCAAGGTGCCGGTCGTGACCGCTGCCCAGTTGGGTGGGCCACCCACGGTCAGCTACGTGGACGCCTTCCTGCGCTTGACGGTCACGCCCCAGATCACCGTGGATCGGACCATCTTCCTGAACGTCGACGTGGAAAACACTACGCCCGATTTCAGCCGCACGGTTGCCGGCAACCCCACCCTGATCACCCAGCAAGCCACCACCCAGGTGCTGGTCACGGACGGGGGCACGGTGGTCATCGGCGGCGTCATCCAGACGCAAAACTCCATTAACATCCAGCAGGTGCCTCTGCTGGGCAATATTCCGATCTTCGGCGAACTGTTCAAGCGTCGCTCCGTTTCCACCTCGACCCAGGAGCTGATCTTCTTCATCACGCCCAGGATCATTCAGACCTAGCCGGAAGGGTTCTCCGGCAATATCGCGATGCCCCCGCTTCCCGGGGGCATCGTTTTTTCTCCCGTACAATCGCCCTTCTGATCGCCATGAACTACCGGCAACGACAGGCCCGCCTTCGGGAAGAATTGCAGCGTCATCGGCTGGACGCCTTGGTGGTCTCGCACCCCGCCAACGTGCGTTACCTCTGCGGCTTTACAGGCAGCGCCGGGGTCCTGCTGCTTACCAGCAAACTGTCCATGCTGGCTACCGACGGACGTTATCGCGAGCAAGCCCGCCAGGAGGTGCACGGCGCCCGGGTGCGCTGCGCACAAGGCTCGCTTTTGGCCGCAGCCGCCGCCGGCATTGCCAAACAGCGCCTCCGTCGCGTTGGCATGGAAGCGCATCGCCTCACCGTCGGCGCCCGTGACCTTTTGGCCGGCCTCTTGCCCGCCAAAGCCCGTCTGAGGCCCACTGCGGGCCTTGTGGAGCGCCTGCGCATGATTAAGGAGCCGGAAGAGGTCGAACGCCTGCGCAAAGCCGTAATCCTGGCCTCCAGCCTCTTTGAGCCCCTCTTGCGGCTGGTTCGGCCCGGCGTCAGCGAACGGGACCTGGCGGCCGAGCTTGAGTACCTTGCCCGCCGCGCCGGCGCCTCCGCTATGTCCTTTCCCACAATCGTCGCGGCGGGCGCCCGCTCCGCCCTCCCCCACGGCATTGCCTCCTCGCAACCTATTCCAAACAAAGGGTTTGTCATAGTGGACTTTGGTGTTATACTCGCCGACTATTGTTCCGACATGACCCGAACGGTCTTTCTCGGTCGGCCCTCACGTCGGGATAGGGAACTCTACCGAGCGGTCCTGGAGGCGCAGCAGTCAGCCTTGGCTGTAGTGCAGCCGGGCGTCGCGGCAGGAAGCGTGGATCGGGCGGCCCGAAGGGTTTTGCAGCGCGCGGGGCTGGCACGATACTTTCCGCACTCTACCGGACACGGAGTGGGACTGGAGATTCACGAGCCTCCCCGCCTGGGGAGCGGAGAGAAAGAGGTGCTGAAGCCCGGCATGGTCATTACCGTCGAGCCTGGCGTTTACATCGCGAAGAGGGGTGGTGTCCGGATCGAAGATATGGTGGTTCTCACGGAGAACGGCTGCGAGGTTCTTACCCCCACCAGCAAGGAACTGATCACGCTGTAAGGCGAACCATTTCCATACCATGAATCAGAAAGAGCTAAAAGAACTCATTGAGTTCTTGATCGAGAAAGACATAGCCGAGTTCGAACTGGAACGCGGCGACGTCAAGGTCCGCATCCGGCGGGCAGGGAAGGCTCCACTGCCTCCCCAGGAAACGCGCGTCGTTCCCATGGCGGCCGCCGTCGCTTTACCGGGGACGGAGCCGGTCGCGCAACCCTCCGCCGCCCCGGCTGCCGGAACCGCACCCACACCATCCGCCGCTTCGCCGGCTGCAGAGGAAGCCGCCGGCCTGAAAACCATCCAGTCACCCATCGTGGGCACTTTTTACGATGCCCCTTCGCCCGGCGCGCCGCCTTTCGTCAAGGTGGGGGATTCGGTAGCCACCGGCCAGGTGCTGTGCATCATTGAGGCCATGAAGCTGATGAACGAAATTGAATCCGACTTTTCCGGCGAGATCGTGAAGAAGTTTGTATCCAACGGGCAGCCAGTGGAATACGGTCAGCCGCTGTTCGCCATCCGGCCTGCTGGCTAAACTCGCAACCAGCACCCCTATGTTTAAGAAGATCCTGATTGCCAACCGCGGTGAGATTGCCCTGCGCGTGATTTGCGCCTGCAAAGAGCTGGGCATCCTCACCGTGGCCATCTACAGCGAAGCCGACCGCAACTCCCTGCACGTGCGCTTTGCCGACGAAGCCATCTGCATCGGGCCGCCACGTTCCGCGGAGAGCTACCTGAACATCCCTGCGGTCATCAGCGCGGCGGAGATTTCCAACGTCGAGGCCATTCATCCCGGCTACGGGTTCCTCAGCGAAAACGCCAACTTCGCCGAGGTCTGCGAAACCTCGCACATTCGCTTCATCGGCCCTCCGCCCGAGATCACGCGCCTGATGGGCGAAAAGGAGCGCGCGCGCGCCACCATGAAGCAGGCGGGGGTCCCCATTCTCCCCGGATCCGACGGCATCGTGGCCTCCGAAGGGGAGGCCCTGGAGTGGGCCCGCCAGGTGGGCTTCCCGGTCATCGTCAAAGCCTCGGCCGGGGGCGGCGGCCGCGGCATGCGCGTCATCCGCTCCGCCGAAGAACTGCCGGCGCTCTTCCAGGCCGCCCAGTCTGAGGCTGCCGCCGCCTTCGGCAACGGCGACCTCTACATGGAGAAATTCATCGAGCGGCCCCGCCACATCGAGTTCCAGGTGCTGGCCGACGCACACGGCCGCGTGGTGAGCCTGGGCGAGCGGGAATGCAGCATCCAGCGCCGTCACCAGAAGCTGCTCGAGGAATCGCCTTCCGTCAAGGTCACGCCGGAGATGCGCCAGGCCATCGGAGACAAGCTCTGCGAGGCTCTTGGCCACATCGGCTACCGCAACGCCGGCACCGTCGAATTTCTCATGGACGAGGATGGCAGCCTGTACTTCATCGAAATGAATACCCGCATCCAGGTGGAGCATCCCGTCACGGAGATGGTCACCGGCATCGACCTGGTCAAGAGTCAGATCCTGCTGGCCGCCGGGGAACGCATGGAAAACGTCCTGCATGGCGCCATCGAGCACCGCGGCCACGCGCTGGAGTGCCGCATCAACGCCGAGC